>Ga0181597_10000203_pt1 | contig 63325 bp, 47 predicted proteins | sample 041ome_5_FD_148647 | JGI IMG/M metagenome (GOLD analysis project Ga0181597, IMG submission 148647) | Coastal salt marsh microbial communities from the Groves Creek Marsh, Skidaway Island, Georgia - 041403US metaG (spades assembly) | ecosystem: Environmental > Aquatic > Marine > Intertidal zone... | reverse complement strand
CGTCTGATTTTTTCCTGGTCACTGGTGTTCGAGGAAATCAGTTTTCCGAAGAACGTGGGCGACTTGTAGCTGATCGCTTCTTCCATCAGATCGCCGTTCATCAACATCAACGCCTGAGCGATGGTCCCCGAAAAGTGGGTGTCTTCGTTGTTCTCTTCGGTCTCGTAAGCATGGATGAACTGTTGCAGCCACTGGTTCCGTTGCTCTTCAACAGATTCCCAAGAACCGTTTTGTAATTCCAAAACACCCGTCGCGACGAGCAGTGAATTATAAACTTGTTCCACGGACATCGTTTTCACATACACCCGACTGAAGAGAGGAATCTCTCCAAGCTCAGGATTATCGATCTCGTTGACTTCTGTCAGGCGGCTGGTGCGTCCATACGCATCTGAAAGACAAATCCACTTCATGAGTCGTTTTTGATCGTAGCCCGAAGCAACGAACTCTCGTGCCAGTCGGTCGAGAAGTTCGGGGTGAGAGGCGGGATTGTGAGGGCCCATGTCGTCAACCGGATTAGTGAATCCGAAGCCGAAGAAATGTTTCCAGGCACGATTCACAAACGCTTCTGCAATTTGTGGTTTCTCACCGGCTGAGAGCAGTTTGGCGAGTTCTTCTCGTCGATTGGTTCCGGCACCTTCGTCGATCTTGATGCCGTTATAGATCGGAAAGGCGGGTTGAACACGTCCTTGACGATTCTCAAAGAAGGTTGGCCCTTCCGCGTCAGGTTTGGTGACGAGAGAAACCGTTTGCAACATGTTGCCGGTAGCAGGATCGCGATGTCGTTCGACAACTTTCTCGGTCTGTTTGAAAAAGCTATTCAGTTCCCAGAACTGGTTTTGCTTGGAGTCATTAAACGGGTGATCGTGACACTGCGTGCATTGCACGTTCGTGCCGAGGAAGAGTCGTGATGCAATTGCGGTCGCAGGAACCGCCTCATTGTTGACATGTGCGAGCAGAAAACCGCTTGCATTGTTCTCTGCGGCTGAGCCTTCTGCCGAAATGACTGAGGCAACAATTTTGTCCCACGGTCGGTTTTCACGAAAGCTGTCTCGCAGGAACTTGGTGAGCGCTTCACGATACTCGGCTCGATCGGGGTTCCGCCCGACCATCAAGTTGGCCCAAATGGTGGACCAGTTGGTGACATACTCGGGTCGTTGCAAAAGGGTCTCGACAAGCTTTTCGTGCTTGCGAGGATCTTTGCTGGCGAGAAAGCTGGCCGCTTCTTCAACCGTCGGAATCTGACCAATCAGGTCGAGATGGATACGCCTGAGCCATTCCGCATCATCGGCTTGAGGTGACGGAACAATCTGATTGGCATCCCAACTGCTTCTCAATTCGCTGTTGACGAACGACAGAATGGTGGTGTCTGAACTGCCTGCAGGATTTGGTGAATCGACGGGGCTTTCGGCAACAGTCGTTTGGTTGTCTGGTTGGTTTTGGGTTTTTGGATTCTGATGATCCAATGCGACAATGGCCTGAATAGTGGCCGGTTTGCGTGTCTCATTGTTATTGGCAACAACCGTTTTTTCAGCTTCAGGAGTGTTGTCGGTTGTCGTCTCTTCAGAAGCCAGGTTGTCCGACGGGGAAGGTTGCGGACCATCGAAAGGATCTGCGGTGAGAAATACGCCGATAATTAAAGCGATGGCCGACACCAGACCTGTGACCCAGGCGGTTCGTTTCAAACGTCGAGGATTCGACTTGGCCGATGGTGATGCGAGCGAGACAGTCTCAGCGACTTGTTTTGAATTTTCCGAAAGATCGATGGACGATTCCGAACTGACGGCAGTGTCCCAGTAAAGGAGGCCGTGAAGCAGCATGTACTCGCGATACAATTTACGAGCGGAATCATTCTGTTTCAGAAGTTCTTCGAGTTGAGCTCCCTGCTCAACAGACAAACGATCTTCGCAGGCCGCTTCGAGCAGCTTGAGAAGTTCGGATTGTCGGTGTTGAGCCGTGCTCATGTTCCTGGTTCCAAAGTTGTCATTTCGCGACGAATGCATTCCATCAACGCTCGTCGGATACGTCCCAGTGACTGGTAGACCGAGTTAATCGGTCGTCCGATGGATTCTGCCGCCCCTTTGCCGGATTGGCCGGGAGCGTACCGAATCTGGACAAGTTCCAAATCTTCGGGATTCAGTTTCTGTAAACATTGAGTTAATGCTTCTCGCCGAAGTTCCCACTCAATCGATTCATCGAGAGACTCGTCAGCAATCTGTTGCATCAAATCGTCGCTGAAATAATGTTTGTCGCGTCTGTTTCGGTCGAGCCATTTCAGAACTTCGTAGCGGGCAATCTGACACGCCCATGCCTTGAAGTTTGTGCCGGGTTCGAATTGTTCAAATTTGTTCCAGATGACCAAATTGGTTTCTTGCAGAATTTCTTCGGCTTCAGTCGGGTTGGAAATTTGGGAGAGGATAAACAGAAAAACGGGCCGCTGATGTCGTGTAAACTCTTTGATAAATTCCGCATCCGGGATGATGGCGGAAGATTCTCCAGAGTGAGTTGACGGGTTCAGGGCATCATTCACGGGTGATACTCACGGGCGACGAATCTAAAAATCTGACAATTCTGCTCATCCAAAAAAACGGGGGACGATTTGAACCGTCCCCCGTGAAATTCATTCGACAACGGTTGTCGATTAGCCGATCAGTTCGGCAATCGGGGGTTGACCGTTGGCAATCTTCATCGGACGACCACGTTTTGAGGTGTGGACCGTATCGAGTGGAATGCCGAGAGCATGAGCAACAGAAGCCCAGATGTTCCCAGGAACATAGCTTTGGCCTTCGATGCCAATACCGTCTTTGTCAGTCGCACCAATGGCTTGACCACCTTTGAGGCCACCACCACCGACGACAGCCGACCAACTGGCTGCCCAGTGGTCACGACCGACGTTTTGGTTGATCCGTGGAGTACGACCGAACTCACCCATCCAGACGATGGTTGTGTGTTCGAGTAGACCACGCATCTTGAGGTCTGCAACCAGAGCACTCATGGCCGTATCGAGTTGTGGCAGACGCTGGTCGCGAAGTGTATTGAACACATCGTTGTGCAGGTCCCAGCCACCCATGTCGACTTCGACAAAGGGGACGCCACTTTCGACAAGACGACGTGCCAACAGGCAGCCTTCACCGAATCGATTCGCACCCATACCCATGCCGGCACCACCGCCGCCGACACCGTACATTTGCTTGATCTGATCGGGCTCTTGAGCCACTTCGAAAGCTCGCATTTGATCAGAAGTCATCAAGTTGACGGCTTTCTGATAAACTTCTTTGTGAGCTTTCGGGAATTCTCCACGATTGGAGTTAATGAAGTTCGACTCGATTTCTCCCAGCATGGCGAGACGTTGTCCGAGACGACCGGTTTCATTGCTTTGACCGGCGTTACGGATTTGTCCGTTGCTCTGAACCATGAACGGAGCATGAGTCATACCGAGGTAACCCGGTCCCATGCTGCTTCCACTGACCGAAACGAAGCTAGGAATTTCCAGCTCTTTGCGGCTACTGGCAAGTTCGTGAGAAACAACCGAACCGAAGGTCGGGTGAATCACGGTCGGGTTAGGGACGTAAGAGGTGTGCATGAAGTAACGGCCACGACCGTGGTCGGCTTCACGAGTGCTCATGGAACGAACGATGGAAAGTTCATCCATGACACCAGCAGTTTTCGACATGTGCTCTGAAATCTGCATGTCGCCTTTGGTCGAAATAGGTTGGAATTCACCACCGTTTTTCGAGCCGGGCTTCAGATCCCAGATGTCGATTGTTGGAGGACCACCACTCATCCACAAGAGGATGCAGGCCTTTTGGTTCTTGCGAACAGTTTGAGCATTGGCTTTCACATGGTTGATGAACTGCATGGCAGGCAGAATTGTTGCCCCAGCAGCCATATGACGCATGAAATGCCGACGGCCCATGCCATCAGGAATAGGAAAAGTCATGGTTAATCTCCGAAAAAAAGGGTTGATTCAATTCTCCGCAACATTGATTGCGAAGGTTATCTTCAAAAATTCTTAGTGGTTCACAATGAACTCGTTCGAGTTCAACAAGGCCCACAGAACGTCCTGATAAGCCAGAGCTTTGTTAGGACTGCTGCGGAACAGTTTGGCAATGTTGGATAACTCGCGACCGTTGGGGTAACGAGAGAGTGTTGCCAAATAGATATCTTTGACTTTATCGACATCACTGCCTGGTGACGAGGCGATTTCAGCCAGGAAGCTGCCTCGATCAAGACTTGTCGCTTGAGTCACAAGAGGTCCGTTCATCATCATCAACGCTTGCGGAATGCTACCGTTGAATGATGTGCTGGAATCGTTTTCATCATCACCAAACAGAGTAATGAATTCACCTAACCAGCGTTGACGCTGTTGTTCGGCGGCGTCAAAGTTTCGTGACCCCGATTTGTGAGCGTTGGTGGCGATGATTAAAGAGTCGTACAATTGTTCGACTTCCATCGCTTTAACGTACATGTGGCTAAACAGTGGAATTTCACCCGCAGCCGGGTTGTCGATATCGTTCTCTTTACCGAACTTGCTGGTCAGGTTGTAAGCTTCGGTGTTGGCGATCCAGCGAATGAGTTGTTTGACATCGTAGCCACTTTCGACAAACGAATTGGTCAGCAACTCCATGACTTCAGGATGCGAAGGAGGATTGTGTGGTCCCATATCGTCAACTGGTTTGGTGAAACCGTATCCGAAGAAATGACCCCACATGCGGTTGACCATGGCAGCCGCCACCATTTTGTCATCGTCTTTTTGCAACAAGTCGCCGAACTCTTTACGTCGGTCAACGTGCTTGGCAGGATCAATTTTGTGGCTATTGAAGACAGGATACGCAGGACGGACTTCCCCGTTACGTCGTTCGAAGAAGACTTCTTCCTGATCGACATTACGCCAAGTCACTTCGACAAAATCGACGACCATGCGTCCAGAATCTTCGTCGTACTTCCGCTGAATGTCTTTGGCGGTTTGACGGAAGATACTGTTGTAAGACCAGAACTGGTCCTGCTTCCAGTCGTTGAAAGGATGATCGTGACACTGAGTACACTGAACTTGAATGCCGAGAAATAAGCGAGTGAAGTCAGCAGTCAGCTGGACACCTTCATCGGGCATTTCCATTTGAGCCAAGATGAAGTTGACGGCTCCGTTTTCTTCAAAGTTTCCTTCCGCAGTCACAATGTCTTTCACGACATCATTCCAAGGACGGTTACGAGCGAATGCTTCGCGATAAAACTTGTCCATCCCCAAGCGGCTCACTTCGTCGCGGTCACCACGATTGCGAAATCCGCGACCAATACTGTGGTTGGTCCAGACAGTGGTCCAGTTGCGGACGTAATCGGGATCGTCCAGCAATTGATCGACAATCTTGGATCGTTTGGCCGGATCTTTGGAAGCGACAAATTCTTTAACAGCTTCCATTGGTGGAATGTGACCCACAACATCGAGGTAAACGCGACGCAACCACTCGGTATCGTCGGCAACTTCCGATGGTTTAATGAGGTTGTCGTCCCACGAGCGTCGGATCAATTGGTTGACTTCTTTGATCAGAACTTCGTTTGATCCGGTGGAGAATTCGGCTTCATCCGCGGCATGAGCTGAAACACCAGCCATCGCCGACAGAATCGCCAGTCCACCGCAAAGGACCAACATTCGTGTCTGAATTTGTGAAATCAGGTGTGTTGCGGGCTTCATCATGGATTACCTTATTATTTCTTGGTTCGCAGATGACAGAGACTGGATGATCTCGTAATGCGTAACAGTATGACGTTTACTAGTAGACTTACTGGTTTTCATCGAAGAACGTAAACTGTGTCTGCTATAAGATTACCAGATCCTTCGGGAGGATCCTTCGCCACATTCCGGGAAAAATCCCCAAGTCTTGATGATAATTCATAAGTCTCATTAAAACAACACCTTATGTCGAAACTGTGTCGTTTTCCGCTTTGGCCATTGGCATGAAATCACATCATTGAACACCCCTTAAAGTAAATCATAACAACAGGTTAAAGAATAAATGGAAGCGAAACGATTTTCTGGACAAACGGCAGTCGTGACAGGCGGAGAGTCGGGAATTGGCCGTGCAACGGCGGTTTTATTTGCGAATGAGGGGGCAAAAGTCTATCTGACCGATCTCCGACCACTTTCTGAGAATGACCTTCTCTATGACAAATTGGGGGTAAATCGCTCGACGGGAGATGTTCGACAGGAAGAGACAGTCAAGGAATTGGCGGAGCGAGCCGTGTCTGAGACCGGCAGGCTTGATCACTTCGTGAATAATGCCGGTGTCGGTATGGTCAAACCCGTCACGGAAGTGACCGAGTACGATTGGGATTTCTGTATCGGCGTGAATCTCAAGGGAGCTTTCTTTGGTTGCAAACATGCGATCAAGCAGATGTTGAAGAATGAGGGAGGTTCGATTGTCAATGTAGCCAGTAATGCGGGGTTGTTGCCGAGAGCACATGACCCTCTCTATTCCACAAGCAAACAAGCCGTCGTCGGAATGACGAAAAGTCTGGCCCTGTGTCATGCTAAAGATCGAATTCGTATCAACGCTGTCTGTCCTGGTCCCGTCGGTAACACAGGCATGATGGATGACGATATCGAGAAGGCCGTAGATTCTGATCAGTTCATTCACAATGTCATCAACGCCAGTCCGGGTGCCGCTGCCTGGAATCGGATGATCACGCCGGAAGAAGTGGCCGAGTCCATCGCGTGGCTTTGTAGTGATGCGGCTCTGATGGTGACCGGGACGATGTTGGCCATTGATGGCGGCAAGTCTTTGGGTGTTCCTCCCGGAAGCTGACCGTAGAAAGAACAAAGCCAGTGAGAGCTCCACCTCTCAACTGGCTTTTTCGTCATTCAGGAAAGAATGTTTTGTTTAGCCTTCGTACGGTTTCAGGACAGGAACCGAAGGGCCTTCCAATGGTGAAGGAACGACATAGCTGGCTGGCGGAATGGTTGTCGATGTTTCCGAAGGAAGCATGTCTGGTTCAGCCGCAGGAGCGGGAACCGGCTTCATCGGTTGCATTGGAACTGTCTCAGTCTTCAATGTTTTAGATGGCATGGGAGTGCCGTCAATTTTGTCGAACTCTTCCGGTGACACATAAGTTTCCATCGGGCCACTCGGGCTGAAGGTGGGTGTTCCAGAGTAGGAGTGTTGTGAATTGCAGGGACAGTCTGAAGATCCCCCGCCATAAACGTGAGAGCCGTGGCTCTCGATGGAGTAGTCATTATCACAACCGCATTGAGATTTTTGTTTCTTCTGTTTGCAGCCGCAATCATCATCTTTGAAGATATTTTTGAGTTTCCCCAGGCAACCATGACTGTTACCAACCAAACCCGTGCAAGGATCGTAGGCGGAGGAGTTGTAGTAACCGCATTGATCATGGCAACAGCCTGTGGCAAGGGCGGCAACTAGCAGCGAGGCGAACATCCAATTTCGATTGCTCATCACTAAATATCCTGAAATTCGTATCTGGCTGATCAAATCACCGGATCGGTTTCGATGCCGGCTATCAACAAAGATCGGCTGTTAAACCAGGCAGACTTTAACGGTTGCAGCGAATTTTTCGGATTTAACGATTTCTGGTTCAGGAGCGACCAGAAAGAAGCCGTAAGATGAATACACGAGGTGCTTTACGTGCTATAAAAACGGCTTTGAAAAGCAAGGGTCTACCAGCCATAGCGAACGCCCAGAAGGCTGTACAATTTCTCGTTGAGGGGACGAAAGTAGTCTGAAAGATAATCGAGGATCTCCAGATCGATGGGGGTTTTGTTGTTAGCCACGTTTTGAGGTTGTAGATTTTTTACTTGATGGTTGGGATCGACACCCACAAACTCGAAGACTTGACTCAACGTGGATTCAGGGGCTGTAAAGAACGGCTCACTTTCCAAAATCAACATTTGATCTCTGGGGAAGTGTTTCAAATATCTCTCGATCTGGTCGTAGTAATGGCCTCGTAATTTGTAAGAGAAGTGATTGTAGTCAGAATTTTTGTAATCCTCCGATTCAATTGCGGGTTTCAATCGACTCTCTTCAGCGAGCAGGGCATCCATCAGAGGTAATTTCTCACGCCCCATACGAACTTCATGAAAATAATGTGAGATCGCTCTTTCGACAGGATTGCGAAGCAAGGCAATCAATTTCATCGTGGGTGCGGATTCGGCGATTCTTTGCGGAGTGAGCGGATTGAATATATAGCGTGGAGTAGCATCGACGGCTTTTTTCGCTGGCACGGAATTTCGTTGAATGGGAAAGTGTGCGCGATACCAGGTCTCACCCTCTGAGTAGGTATCGGTGGAAGGATGGCTTCCACCATCAAAATAATGGATTTCTTTCCTGATCCCTTTGACAAGTTCAGGATGAGTCATCATGTAGCCGTACAGACTACGAGTTCCCGCTTTCATTGCACCAATAATCAGAAACTCGGGAAGGTAGCGACGGGACGCGGTTGGCTGTCGATAATTCTTGAAAAACGATTCCCGGACAGCAAGCTTGATCCGCTTCGGGATCGACTTTTTTTTAATCGTAGCCATGTCGTCTTCCATTCTGGTTGATGTCGATGGAGGATCGTTTCAGCCCATCGATATTGCGAACCGGAATTGTAATGATCCATTCGATGCTTGCAATACGACTCTCGCCTGAGAAGAATTCGACTTTGTGATTGCAGTTTTCGTCGTTTCTGAGGACTCTGAGAAGATGCACAATCCTTCCTCCGAGACTCGTTTACTCACGAATTCGCCCACGATGAGTTATCGCGAGATCTGGAGTTTAGGTGGCTTGTCGATTCGCAAGTTTGTCATCGAGCTGATTCGAAAATTTGGGCGGCTGCAAATCTCTGCACGTTCTGCATCGCTCGCCTACTATGCGCTTTTTTCCACAGCACCTTTATTGATTTTGATTCTCGCCGTCAGTGCCTTGTTGCCTATTGAGCACCTCATCGAAACCACTTTGCAGGCAGTCGAAGCCGGGATGCCCGATAATGTCGCCAACATGGTTCGGCTGCAACTCAACGAAATGGAAGGAACCATCAATCTGACTTTGACACTCGGCTCCGCCTTCTTATTGATGAGGACCGGGTCGAGATTGTTCAGTACGTTGGGCCGAGGGCTTGATGCCGCTTATGGTGTCGAGGAACCCAGGAATTATTTTTCGGCGAGGTTGGTCTCTTTACTGATGGTGTTTTTGTTGCTGTTGCTTCTGTTAGTGACGATGATTGCTTTGGTGTTCGGACCACAAGTCATTCGTTACTTTTTGCAGGAACTGCAACTCGACTGGATGCAATCCCCCACCTATCCGTTTGCTCGCTGGGGACTTCTTGCCGGCTTTATGCTGGTTGCTTCCTCACTGCTCTACTGGATCGTACCCTCAGTAAAGGTTGGTTACTATCTGATTTCTCCCGGCAGTTTGGTGGCAACAATTGGTACAGTCACGGCCACCATCGGCCTGGGTTATTACGTCGATTCGTTCCACCGCTTCAACGAAATCTACGGCACGCTGGGAGGGATTGCCGCATTGATGATGTGGTTTCATCTCACCGGACTCTTCTTGCTCACGGGCGGTTTGATCAACGGCATCATTCATCGTGCGGTTGTGGCGAGTAAAGTAGCCTGAGTTCTGTCTGACCATTTGGCACACGCGATCAGAATATTTCCCCTTCACGTGCCGAATCGGGAGAGTCGGGATCGACCGACGGCTGGCGTTCTTTCGGCGTTTTCTCAAGATTTTCCAAACTGAGTTCTCGGCCCGGCATAATGGATTGTCCCATCAATTCCACGAGCCTGTCAGGATCCCACGACATTCGTTGAATATCTTCATTGGCCTGCTTGGAAATCTTTGCGGTCCAGGGCTCGGCTTCTTTTCCGAAGACCTGTTGGACAAATGTTGGTCCAATCGGTTTTTGGGATCGCAATGCATCAACAGTCCAAAGTAGTGCCGTGCGGTCGAGCAACTTCTGCGAACCTCGATTATGTTTGAGGCCTTCCATCGCAATCTTCATTGCCAGGCGGCGGTCGTTGTTCTTTTCATAGATGCGCGAGACTCGCCACCAGGCATCGCTTAATGTCGGATCTCTCAAGCATGCCGTTTGCAGCCGTTCCAGATGTTGTCTACGAGAGATCCCTGCTTCAAACGCCTGATGGTAATGCCAGGCACCCGACCAAAAGGGATTCATGGCAAACCAGAACGCGGGAATCAAGAACAGATGCCCAACACCAAACAGAAAACGGAAGATCAACTTCTGCTGTTTCTCGAGATAGGCTTGTCCCCACATCCAGCCGTAAACGAAACCCGTGTAGTGAGCAATATTTCCGATCGCAATTACATCCAGATATGTGAGAACTTGGCAAACCATCAACCAGACGCCCGCTCCAATCATCATTGGATACGTGAATTGTTCGGCGACATCCTCATCCCGCTCGCGCCAGACAAACAAGAGTCCCACCAATGCATATGAAATACCAGAGAGACCGATTCCCAACTCGCCCGTTATTGCAGAGAACGCACCAACCGTCAGAAACGCTCCGGCAATAAACAGGAGGTAGACAGTATGCGACATCCGCGGCTCGATGATGCGTCCCAGGATCACCATCCCGATGCCGTTAAGCGTGAGGTGTAACAGATTGACGTGATGGAAATTGTCCACGAGAAGCCGCCACCATTCACCGTCCCAGACATGAGTCGGTCCGACCGTAGCGACAATTTCTTCCGACGGCATCCCCGTTTCATCCGTTCCATACCGAACAGTATCAATGGCCGCTCCCCATGTGTGCAGCGCGGCATTGAATCCATTCTCGGCAGGACTCATCTCGTACAAAACACCCACAAACAGGATGCAAGAGGTCCAGATCAGACAAACGCTGATGGGAGCTTGTTTGAAGATGCGGAAGACCGGCATGCGTCGGCAGTCAGAATGGAGAAGGAAAACGAATACGGACGGAATCGTCAGATCATTTCATTCTGACAGCGCAGGACCGAACTTCCACTTGCAAATGGCCCAGTTAGTTCAAATTTCCAATTTTGTGGCAGCGTAACGTCTTCGCATCGCGCACATACAGATAACCGTTCGAGAGCGCAGGGAGCGCCAATCCACCCTCTGTCGCCTGTTGAATGTTGGCACGATTCAACAATATGAACTTCGTGGGATTCGCTTCGGCAACCGTCAACGAACCATCAGTGGTGGTGATTAACAGCTTGTCGTCTACTAAAATTAATGTGCCATACGCGGGCAATTGCTGAGACCACAACACTTTTTGTTGACGCGGATCGAGACATCGCAGTTCGGCTTGTCCCAGATCTTGCCGACCATGAATGCCATACAGAAAACTCTCTTTGACGACGGATGTCGTGTACTGGCTCGACAAAATCTGATCGCTGGACCATTCTGACTCAAAACTACTGGGGGTCAGTTTTCCGAAGACGGCACCGATTCCATAACTGGCCGTCAGAAACAAGCGGTTGTCGATCATCACAGGATTTGCGGCATTCACAGTCGGACCTCGTTTTCCGAATGGAATCTCGAACAGAATTTTCCCGCTGGCAGGATCGAGAGCCAGGCACTTCATTCGAGTCACGGCAAGTACAACGGTTTGCTTACCAATTTTTGTCACTACCGGAGACGAATAGCTGGCCGCTTCGGAACTTGTTTTCCACAGTTCGCTGCCATCCTTCAAAGAAAAGGCAACCATTCCTGCCTCCGATCGTCCACCTCCGACATTCACGATCACCCGATCGTCGATCACAAGCGGCGAACTGCCGGCACCAAAATAACCTGCGTCGGCTTTGTACTTCTGATGAGTATCAACAAGCCATTGCTGTTTGCCCGTTTTAAGATCGACGGCTTGAAGTTTGCCACCGGGGCCGTAGGTGATGGCCTGAGATTCGGTCACTGTCGGCACACAACGCGGCCCGTCATCGTAACTGATGGAAGCCCGATAGTCGCAAGGATGTTCTGCACTCCAGAGCGGTTTTCCAGTCAAGGCATCGTAGCATTGCAAGACGAGTTGGTCGTCAACTCGATGGAGTTGATACACTTTGCCGTCTCTGACGGCAGGTCCGGAAAAACCGGTTCCCACTTCCGCCGACCAAACTTCAACCGGTCCTTTTTCAGGCCATGACACTGTCAACGATTCGTCGGCAATGCCGTCTCGATTCGGACCAAGAATTTGAGGCCAATCCCCCGCCGATACACACGTAGTCTGTAAAGAAATCAGCAAGACAATGGCAACTCGAATCATGATGGAATTCCCTCTCGGTTTATTTGAAATCGATCTCGCTTGTTGGATGATGTCTTGGATCGCCCGGTTGACTCATTCATCCGACGGGTGTGGTGCGGGTTGGCCTGAGAGCACCGCGTAGGCGTTTTCTGCCGCTCGTTGCTCGGCTTCTTTTTTCGTATTCCCCCACGCAGCCGGGTAATAGTCGTCACCAATGTAAGCCGAGACCTTGAAGCATTTGGAGTGGTCGGGGCCTTTTTCGTCTAATAATCGATATCCCGGTGTGAGTTGAAAGTCTTTCTGAGCGAATTGTTGCAAGACGCTTTTGAAGTTCTCTTCTTCCTCTTGTTCGACCAGGCGAATGATTTCTTCCTGTAGCACCGATCGCAGCCAGGCGCGAGCCGATTCGTAGCCACTATCGAGATAGATTGCGGCAACGACTCCTTCGAAAGAGCCGGCGATCACCGATTCGGGAATACCATCGTGATTGGTGAGTCCTTTTCCCAAATAGAGACAATCATCGAGTCCGATGTCACAAGAAATTCGAGCACATGTTGACCGACTGACGACTGATGATTTGATGCGTGTCAGTTCTCCCTCGGGAAAATCGGGATAGTTTTCAAAGAGAGTCTCACAAACCACCATCCCCAAAACCGAATCGCCCAGAAACTCCATTCGTTCGTTGGACGACAGCCGGGAGACGGCAATGGAGGAGTGCGTTAAGGCACGACGTAACAGATCGCGATCCTGAAACTCGTAATGAAGGATCTCTTCACAACGAGACAGATTGGCTTCTTCGGAAACGGGGTCGGAAGGTTGCGACGACATGGGAGCGTGGGACGATTCTAGTGGCCGGATAGTTTGGCGAGTCTTCTATGATGCATAAGAGCCTGAAACAGGTCAACCACCATTGAGCCCCGTCGGTTGAAACTGCTGACGGAGCACATTCGCGCCTGTGACTGCACTTTGCTTCTTGAGCGCTTGGTAGCAATCGTAGATCCCCTGAACTCGCGCCTCGCGTGCCAAATCCCAGTATTCTGTGGAAGGATTGTTGGCAAACTGCTTCACGGCTTGTGTCTCATTCAGGTCAATGTCTTGATCCAGAAATAAGCGTAGGAAATCGTCCCAACCATGTCGATGAGCGGTTTGGTAGATGCGAGGCCCATCATCAAATTTCACATGCCCGTCTTGCCCGGTCAGCATCATGCGTCCGGTGACATGCTCGGGGAGATCGAGAGAATATACGGGTAGAGAACCGCTATCACTCTTTGTTTCTGACAAACGCACCCAGCCCGCTTCATCCACTTTTCTGACGCTTTCGGGCTTCTCGATCAATGGATTCTCCCGCTCGGTCAACATGCGTGGTGTGGATTGCATCGAATCCGAAAAAGTGTTGAGAGACGCCACGTAAGAGAGAAATCGATTCTCGAAATCCAACTGCGCGACTTGCAAGCGATTGCTCAGAGGATACGGTTCGTTTTGAGTCCGTAAGTCGTCGATGTAGCCGAGTAAGGCCTCGCGAGTTTCGGGAGTATGGTGCAACATGTAGTGAACCCAGGCCCACGACTCCTGATAGTCGAGTCGTTCGAGGTCGGCGAATTCATCGATGCTTTCAAGTCGCAAAAGATCCGGTTTCCAACCCGATCCAATTTTGGCTGTCAATTCGCTCGGATAATTACTGTTGAGTTCTCCCGGTTGATCGCCGGCGACTTCAAAGTATTCGGCCAACCCTTCATCCAGCCAAAGCGGAACATTCTTCAAGCTGGCGTGAAGCAAGCCGTGAGTGTATTCGTGACGCAAATCTTCTTGAATTCGCTCTCCCCAATAACTGAAGACGGCCAATTCGTTGGATGTCTTAAAAAAATAAGCACGACGATGAGGTAAACCGGGATACATCTTTGCCAGATATTGACGATAGGCCTGTTCGTGATCGAACAGGTAAACGGTCACAGGGCGATTTTGTTTGGGTAGTTCGAGGTTTTCATAAACGTGCTGTCGCAGTTCCTTCAGATTGTCAATCAAGGCATGATCGGGCGAGATTCGGAAATCGCTAAGCACAAGTAACTGATCGCTGCGGACTTTATGTTTTGCAGGGAGGGAGACTTGAGCCGAGTTACGATTCAGGAAGAGACACCCCGGCAACAGAAAAATGACAACCATCGCAACCACATAGAGTCCCCGTAAAGACCCCGAAAGTCGGAGTCTCTTTCCGAGAGATTCTGGTTGTTGCCGAGGGGTTATCATTACAGGGGGTTGACTTCAAATGGGTTTGCGAGTTCCGGTTCTGAGCCTAACGAGGGGAGCAGTTTTTTGAGGGCATCGTCGGCGACAGAGGTCTGCACGAGATCGCTACGACCATCGGCAATCAATGCACGTGCGACTTCAGGATGATCGCCCCAATCAGTTAACGACCATTCGCGAATATCGACATAGACGTTCGAAAGACTCGATTGAGATTTAGGAACAACCAGGAATCCTTCCTCCGACATCACAAAGTGATACTCGTACGAGAGGCAAGCCAGCAAAAGCCCGCTGAATAATCCCCCCAAAAAGAGCCAGAGCGATTTCATCAAATGCATCCTTGCCAATTGAATTGATCTCATTGAGTGACGCATCTGCGTCACTGCGTATAATCTCTCCGTGATTTTGCGAGGACGAATCATCCCAGAAACACCACACCTTCACAAGATCAGTTCTGGAAGCACTTTACGACTATAAGTAGCAAGGTTTTAGGAATTTTCTGATCGCACCTATATTTCAGTATGGTGTCATCCAATCGTGGGAAGATTCAGGCACCACGACCGAGTAGCGATAGAACGCCTCGGCTCAGTACGGGCCATTCAATATTGATGTGGTGGACGAGGTTTATTTACTGATCTTCACATCAAATTTATGAAATAGACATCTGAGCCTGTTACAACGTGCCCATCTGAAATTCATCCCGTCCAACCTCCCTTGATGCTGTAGTTTGACTGTCACCGGTGAAGAAGAAGTGCTCGCAATTTTCCCAGAGAAGTCAACAACAACCTGATTATTCACATTACTAAGATATCCCTCCCGATTAGCGAGTCCCACCACCGATGACCTCCATCTTTCCATCTCTCCACGAAATCATGATGCGACATGCATTAGTGATTGCCCGTCAAAACCCCTCACATCCATTTGGTTCAGTGATTGTGAATGCTTCTGGTGAAGTCATCGCAGAAGGAATCAATCGAAGCGCCGAAAACCCCACTTGGCACAGCGAAATTGATGCCATCAATGAATGTTCCGAAATCGATGATGGTCAAAATTGGTCCAACTATATTCTCTACACAACTGCGGAACCTTGCTCGATGTGCATGTCTGCGATTCTCTGGTCGGGGATCGGCGCAGTTGTCTACGGTAGCTCAATCAAATCTTTACAGACAATGGGCTGGAAACAGATTGATCTGTCATCGAATGAGGTCATTGCGAAATCATGGGATCGCGAAATGACAACGATGGGAGGAGTCCTGGAGGAAGAATGTGACCAGTTTTATCGGAAAGCCGTTCAAAAGCTCAAAGCATCGTAGTGAGAGATCTCCCTCTCGGTGGAAAGCACCAGCTCTCAACTCTAGGATAGACGTTCTTCTCTTTCTCGGAGTCTGAAATGTCTACACCCGCGTTGATTGATACTCACTGCCATCTCGATGAATCTTCGTTTGAAAACGATGTCCCCAATGTGATTGAGTCAGCCGAAAAGGCTGGCATTGTTTCGATGCTGACCATTGGCACAACCCGCGAAAGTAGCGAACGTGCTGTTGCTTTGGCGGAAAAGTATAGCTCCGTCTATGCTGCCGTCGGTATTCAACCGAACTATGTTGCCGAAGCAAAGGCAGATGACTGGGAGCGGATTGTCGAGCTGTCCTCTCACCCTCGAGTTTTAGCTGTCGGGGAAACAGGGCTCGATAAATACTGGGACCATGCTCCGCTCGAACTTCAAGCAGATTACTTTGACCGTCACATCGAGTTATCGAATCAAATCGGAAAACCTTTCATCGTCCATAATCGAGAAGCCGATGCGGAAGTCGTGGAACAATTAACGCGACATGGTAAAGAGGGCAGTTTACGGGGAGTGATGCACTCGTTCTGTGCCGATCAAAAAACAGCCGATGCCTGCCTCGAATTGGGGATGTATATTTCTTTTGCCGGCATGGCGACCTTCAAACGAAACGAAGAACTCCGTGAGATCGCCGGGAAAATCCCCTCAGATCGAATTCTGGTGGAGACCGATTCCCCCTATCTTTCGCCTCACCCCATGCGAGGAAAGCGAAACGAACCAGCGAGGGTCGCTTTGACGGCTCAGGTGATTGCCGATGTTCGAGAGATCAGCATCGAGGAATTCTCGGAGCAGACGACGGCAAACGCTCGGCGTTTATTTGATTTCCCAGTCTGATTCCGGTTGTTGAATGGCGATAGACCGCCATAATGACGAGACCTCGTTTTTACTCGAACACGGAAGTCGCAGCACGATGTCGTCGGTTTCTCAAAATTTGTCTAAAAGCCAGAGCCAAGGGGCAAGCTCCGAGAAAATTCCGCACTCGCTAACGGGTGGTTCCTCGAATCTCATCCTCAAGCTGTGCTTGAAACACGGTCTGCGTCCGGCTGGCTGGAAGAAATTGCCAACCTGGTCGGGCCTCTTGTTGAATTCTCTGACAGGCGTCCCGTTTCGTTGGCAAGAGCGATTCAGTGCTCGACGTGCAAACGCTCTGAAAACTGAACCCGCCCCACCACTGTTTGTCATCGGGCACTGGAGAAGTGGAACAACTCACCTCCACAACTTATTGACGAAAGATCCTCAGTTCGGTTATCTCACAATGCGTCATTGCATCGCACCGAACAGCTTTCTGACGATGCCGGAATTCATCAATAACAAACTTGCAAAAATGATGCCCGATCAAAGACCGGTTGACGGCATGAAGATGGGTTGGGATTTTCCGCAAGAAGAAGAGTTTGCGTTAGAGCGCATGACGGATCTTTCCTACAACCATTGCTACCTTTTCCCCGATCGGGCGGATGAGTTATTTCGTCGATCTGTGTTGTTTGAATCTAATCCCGCTGATGCCGTGAAATGGACCGTCGAATATCACAAATTGTTATGCCGGTTAAGTCTCGACCAACAAGGCAAGACGTTATGCCTGAAGAATCCTCCCAACACGGCTCGTATCCCACAGCTCTTGCAACTTTACCCGGATGCCAAATTTGTTTTTATCGTCAGAAATCCCGAACATGTTTTTCGTTCAACGCAAAATCTCTGGAAAAATGTCACCAAACTACTCGGGTTAACAAAGACGAGCGAAAAGAACATCGAGAAGAGTTTTGTCTCTTTCTACACACGTTTAATGGAAAAATATCTGGTCGATCGAAAAAAAATCCCCGCCAATAATCTGGTAGAAGTGAAGTACGAGGATCTGGAAAGTTCCCCCGTTGAAACATTGGAAACCATTTATTCTTCTCTGATGCTAGACGGGTTTAGTACGGCAAAACCACAGTTTGAGCAATACGTGCAAGAAAATTCCGGCTACCAGAAATCGGTCCAACAACTCACTGCGGAAGAGGCCGAACTCGTCCAAAGCCAATGGGGCTTTGCCGCCAAAGAATGGGGATATGCGGACGGTGCCTGGTCCTCTGCCCCGAAAAGTTTATCTTCGGCAGAAATTTCTGGTTCGGTCAAATCTGATTGATTCCGTCTCTGGTTTGGATATGATGTGATTTCGCGCGGCGGGGGGATCGCACAAGAATCGTCCGGCTTCATCGCCAGGACACTGCGGGGCAACCCCGCAGGAGAAAGATTGTTTCCCATTCACTGTTGAATGAACTCGTTGGTCGGAGTGACCAACTCGCTCATTCGCCACAGGATCGGTTGTGCCACCTGCCGTGCGTTTTTTATTTTGCTTGACCAGCCGCTCACCTCTCGAACGAAAGTTGCTCGATGTCTGGCACAGACCCGGAACTCGTTCCCGATGATGTCATCCCTCATCAACATTTGCCGCCTCTCGAATATCGGGATATGCCGAAAGCCATTCCGTGGAAGGCCATGATTGGTCCCAGTATTATTCTCGCGGGACTCTCGCTCGGCTCGGGCGAGTTTATGCTTTGGCCACACATCACCTACAAGGCTGGATTCGTTTTCTTCTGGGCCTGCCTGCTGGGAGTGATGACGCAATATTTCCTCAATATGGAAATTGAACGCTACACACTCGTCACGGGCGAAAGTGCGATTACCGGGTTCTGCCGAATGAGCAAACATTGGGCCTGGATCATGCTCATCTGCAACATCGTACCGATGGCTTGGCCCGGTTGGGCCAGTGGTGCGGCGACAACTTTGTCCTGGTTAATTTTTGGACCGGTCGATGCCGCCGGAGGTGATTTCTCGGCTCCCTATACGAACTGGTTTGCCATCGCCGGGCTGGTGCTTGTCGGGGTCGTTCTCACATCCGGACCTGTGGTCTACAACACTGTCGAAAAGATTCAAACCTTTTTAGTTGCCTCCATCATGATTGCAGTCGTGGTGTTGGCGATCATACTCGTGAAACCCTACGCGGTGACTGCCATGTTTGCAGGAGCGATGAATCTGGGAGAGATGCCGCCTCCCGAATCGGGGTTGGCCTTTGTTGCATTATTGGGGGCTTTGGCATTTGCCGGAGCGGGAGGAACTTTGAACCTCGGCCAGTCCAATTACATCAAAGACAAAGGGTACGGTATGGGCGCGTACATCGGACGGATTACCAGTCCCATCACGGGCCAGGAAGAGGCGAGCCCCGAAGTCGGATATCACTTCAAGCATACCGAAGAAAATCTCAGCCGTTGGAGACAATGGTGGCGAGCGGCCAACATCGAACACTTCTTGAGCTTCTTTGTGACTTGCCTGGTTTGCCTGGCCTTGTTGTCACTCATATCCTATTCGATCTTCTACAACGCCGATGGAAACTTGAAGCCCGGCATGGAAAGCTTCGGCCAGGACATGGATTTCATTTGGGGAGAAGCGACGACTCTCGGCGGCATGGAAAATGGAGGAATTCTCAAGATCGCATTTCTTCTGATGGGAACCGCCATCCTGCTCACGACCGAACTGGGAGTCCTCGATGTGATCTCCCGTATCTCGGCAGACATCGTGAAAGTGAACTACCTGCGCGACAATGAGAAATGGTCGGTCAGTAAATTGTACTTTCTCTTTTTGTGGGCCGAGATTGCACTGGGTGTGATGATTTTATTGACGCCCGGCTTCTCCAAACCTCTGTTTCTGGTGAAGATCTCGGCAGCCCTTCAGGGAGGTGTGATGTTTGTCTATTCCATTCTGCTGTTGTGGATGAACAATAAAATCCTCTCTCGCTCACTCTCGATGAGCCCTCTCAGATTTGTGGCCATCATCTGGTCGTGTGCCTTCTTCGGGTACTTTGCCTTCATGGTGATGAAGCTCGAAGTCCTGCCGTTCCTGTTTGTGGAGTGAGGCATCGAGCCGGTTCTACGGGGCAATTGCTTTGACGCAAAGCCGCAAAGACAGAAAGAAACGCGAAGGCTGTGATAGCAGAATTGAGTTGACTCTTTGAGCCGCCTGCGCGAGCAGGCCGGGCCTTCTCCGCGAACTCTGCGGTTTCAATTGCGAACGCCGCTGGCCAGTCGAGACATCAAAATTATTTTCTCGCCCTCATTGCTCCACTGTTTAAGAATCTGCTGAAAACAAAGGCTCAATACGCTCATCCATGCTGCCGCGCAACGAATGCATTTTTTTCTTCTCCAGGTGCCATAAGAACATACGGTTGTTGGCTCTCTCTGTCTGACAACAAACTCCCTTTGGGTAAAAGCACACTCACAGGGAAACAACATGCTGGAGATTTTGAAAGACAAATGGCGGACGGCTCGACTGGAGGCTCGTTATCGACGCATTATGCAGGAGCAAGTTCTGCAAATGGTCGAAGAACAATCGCCTCAGCCGGTCCAACACGATCCGGGACGCTGGTTGTTGCTGGGTGACCAAACTTCCGGGCCCTCAGAACAAACTCGAAAAGATGTTCGAGCCGCCGCTCGTCAATTGTCTCAGCATCATCCCCATGCACGGAACATTTTACGGCTGCTGGAAATTTATGTCGTCGGTCCGGGACTGAAACTGGCCCATCATTCTCTTGAGGCTCAAGACAATCAATCCACGTCACTGGTCAAAGCTGCCGACGAGTTATGGCATCACTTCCTGTCTCACAATCATCGTCATTTTTCTTACGGTGAGTTTGCCCGCCGCACGTGGCGCGATGGTGAATGTTTTTTGAGATTGTTCACCGGTTCTCAAGTGACACCGACCGTCCGGTTTGTTGACCCGGAAAGGATTGGAGCGACTCGCGAACGTCCCGAATCTCAAGGAATTCTGACTGCCGACGATGATGTGGAGACGCCCCTGCTCTATCTACAAGTCAATCCTGAAACCGGGGAGCTGGTTGATGAAATCTCTGCCGAGGACATGTTACATACCCGCATTGGCGTTGACTCGAATCAAAAGCGGGGCCTCTCTCTGTTTGTTCCCATGATCGACATGCTGGGCTGTTTTGACCGTTGGCTCGATACAGAAATGACGGCTCGGAAACTTCAAGCGTCCATTGTCTTGTGGCGAAAGGTTCAAGGATCTCCGGCACAAGCTCGCGGATTTTCACAGGACGCCAGCACAGGGAGCGGAGGAAGCAACACACCCTCCGGTACTTCTCTGAAGGAACGATACGGCCCCGGAAGCATCTTGACGACTTCGGGCGGCACCGATCTTCAATTCTTGCAGCCCAATACCAACTTTGGCGACGCGGTTCCTCTGGGACGCATGATGCTGCTCTCCATTGCCGCCGGTGCCGGGCTCCCCGAGTTTATGCTGACTTCGGACGCTTCCAACGCCAACTTTGCTTCGACGATGGTTGCCGAAGGACCCGCCGTCAAGATGTTCCAAAGCGAACAGAAATTTTTTGCGACACAGTTTGAGCGTTTATGGCAATGGGTGATGACGGAAGCCATCAATCGCGGAAATTTACCGAGCGACTTTTTCGAGAGGGTCCGGGTGGAGTGGAGTTTCCCCGAATTGATCAATCGTGATCGACCTCGCGAACGCGAAGCCGATGCTCGGTTGGTCGAGCAGAAGATACTTAGCCGGGCGGAAGTGGTACGCCGCGAAAAAATTGACCCTGCCATCATGCGTCGAGAAATCGAAGAAGAGGGAGGGAATCACGATGTCGAATGAAAAAATGGACGAAGTTGTGGCCACTAAGTCAGATCGTTTGTTGTGGTTGACTCACGAACGGCTGCCTCATCCCGATGCGGTGATCTGTCCGGCAGAAGAACATCAGGTGCGATTGGTGATTGGTCTCTTGAATGAGAGTTACGAACGGCGGATGGGAATCGTGCAACGTCTGCAAGCAATCGTATCCAAATTCAAGACTATTGCTCCTGTCGATCGTCCCAGCATACCGGCTCGAATGCCGAACGGATTGTACCAACCGATTTCGTGGCGATTTGCTCTGTGGTTGCGACATGCAATGGCCTTGAAGGCCGATGATCGTCGGCAAGATTTGATTCGGACGCTCGAACAGTGGTCAGAACAGGGGGCCGATTGCGATCGCGTTTCGTTGACGGAGTTTATGAAAGTGTGAATGTCGGTTGAATATTCATTGGCCTTTTCCTCCTTCCTTTGGTCTGGGGTGAGAAGGCAAACAAAGCTAGCACAGAAAAGGAATTATGATGACAACAACAGCCTCAGAATCTGTCCAACAATTGACAGAGCGTATCAGCGACTGGCGTTCTCCGGCAACGGAAGTCGATTCCGACACTCGCTGGGTAAAAAACATTGCATTGGCCGGTCGCGACTCTCGCAATGGCTACCAATATTCACGAGAAGCATTGACCGAAGCGGCCAGCCTGTACGAGCACAAACCTGTCTTTCTTGATCATGCCGAGCGTCTGACAAAGCCGTTCGAACGATCAACTCGCGACTTGGTCGGGAGCATCGTTAATGCTCGTTTTGAAGGAGACCGAATTCGCGGGGACATTCGTGTTCTCGACACGGAAGCGGGACGTACTTTTCTGGCTCTTGCAGAAGCCGATCAAACTCCTGTGGGGATGAGTCATGTTGTCCTGGCGCGTCGTTCGAATGATCGCACTCAAGTGGAAGCGATTGAAGAAGTGGTCAGTGTAGACGCGGTGATGTATCCCGCGACGACACAAACATTTCGTGAGAGCACAATCAGTTCAGAGGAAGAACTGCAACTGTTGCGTCAAGAACGGGATGGTTTACTCGAACAGGTGCAACAAACACAGGAAGAGTTGACCGCACTCCAGGGGAAGCATTCTTTGGAGACAAAACGGATTCAAATGTTATCCGAGAGTGGCTTGCCGGACTTTGCAATCACCAACGAATTTCGCGAAATGATCCTCAAGGAAGAGGATGAGCAGCGCTGCCTGGCGTTCATTGAGGAACGAAAGCAGTTGATTCGACAATCGTCGGCAAGGACGCCTTCAAGTCGATCAAGGACGGAGACCGGGAAGTCGGTCGATGATCGAATGATTGTGAATCTCATTCGAGGTCGGCATGTCGGCAGCACTCTCGGTGTGAAGTAGCGATGGATCGCGACCGCTCAAGGAGGAGCGGCGGGCATGGATGCCCTCTTTTTTAAGTCAAAAGTTGAATTGTGGGAATTGTGTTGAACGGTACTGAATCGGTCACGCGGACCACGAAAGAAAACTGAAAGGAAAGCTAGAATGTCGAATCAGTTACGTTTTCGCAGCGGACAAGTCTTTTTGCACAAGTTGCGAGTGGACTCGGCGACTGTCATCGAAGCGGGAGACTTGGTGTTTCTCGATACCGATGATGTGAAGCCAGCCTCCGACTTCACGTTTACAACCGACTTGGCCACGACACAGGGAAACTTCGCCGCCTCATTTCTGGGGGTCGCACATCAACAGTCGGCGAATGGAGACACAGACGATCTTTCGATCGACTTGAGTCCGCATGCCGTCTATGAGTTCGATGTAAACTCGGCTACCTACGAAGCGGGCGACTTGCTCGGGCCGGACGAACAGTCATCCGCCATCATGAGTCAACAACTGGAAGCGGTCGCTTCTGCCGACCTCGCGATTGCCCGTGCCGCGGAATACAAAGCCTCCGCCGCATCGCTGCTGCGAGTGACGTTTGCTTCGGCATTCCATACCGGTTCGTCCAACGTGAATGCCCAAATCGGATAATCGATCCTCAATTCTCAAGTAATCTCAAATCTACACTTCAAGGAAGAAGGACAAATCATGCAGGGACAAAATCTCAGCACATTGGTAGAGTCGCTCGGTGCCGAGGGGTTCTATCACAAAATCTCCACGAACACTTTTGGAAGGTTGGTGTGTTGCCGTGGGACGTGAAACTTTCGACCGACTACAGAGTTTCGACGAACGATTTCAAATGTATTTTTCCGATACCGATTTCCAATGGAGATTACTGGCGTCGCACTCACAAGCAAAACTCATTGCTGTTCCCGATCTTCCGTTACAACATTTGGGGCATGTCAGTACACGCAACCATCCCAAACGGCATCAGTTACATGCGGCCGATTGCCAAAAATTTCTCGAAAAGTGGAAAGCATGATTCATGCGTCGATGGCATCTTGTTCAAGTTTGTAATGTGGGAACGATCGTGGGTGGAACGGGTGCCTGCGCATGGACAGTCTCTCAATCGCTGCCCGATTGGCGGCATACTATTTTGTTCATGAGTCGGATTACTCCCGAAACTCAGAGAGAGTCACGCAGTATCGATCTCAGACAAATTACGCGAGTGACCGAGTCGCTTCTCACTGAACTTTCCCCCGATATGGTTCTCTACCATAATACGCGAAGGGCACGAGTTGATGATGATTGCTTGCACCGTCCATCTCTTTACTATCATCATTCCCGTAGCAACCTTTGGGAACAGATCACCTCAGTGGCTTGTTCGAGTTGGCTGGCAGAACTGTATCCTGAGGAAGTTCGACCTTCGGTACTATATCAAGCAGTTCCAAGACCACTGCGGGGTGACAACTCCAATCAAAGAAACAAGTTAGGACAAGAATTGAGAGTGGGACGTATTTGCACTCCTACCGATCACAAATGGCCCCGCGAGTTGATTCCCTTTTATCGACAATTGGCCGATCGGCATCCGACCGTCCGTTGGGAATTTGTCGGCTGCCCCGCCGCGCTTCAAGCCGATCTGCAACAAGCGGTACATGACAAGGCTCGATTCCATTCCGCGAATTGGTCTTCCCGGAGTCACTTTTGGGACTGGGATATCTCGTTGTATCATCATCCGAGTCTCACGGAATCATTCGGAAGGACTGTTGCGGAGGCGATGCGAACGGGATGCATTCCCGTGGTGGATAATCGCGGTGGCTTTCGGGAGCAATTGAAAGATCAGTCTGGATTTCTGTGTGATCATGTCGAAGACTTCTCGAACGCATTGACGACCTTATCCGACCCGAGCACCCGCATTTCTCGGTCTCGCCGATGTCGCGCGCTGGGCGATGATCACTTTTCTCTCAGCGTTTTTCGGGATCGATTGCTGTCCACATTTCAGCGGGTTGTAGCCGTCAATTCTTAAGCGTTACTGTCTCAGTCAGCAGAGACACATCGATCCTCGGCCCATGACCGGAGTTCTGAAATCTTTTCTCCCATCAAGACCGACAGCGGTTTGGTCTTGGCGACTTCGTCAAGAATATGCTGGTCGGTGAGATTTGTTCGCTCTCGAAATGCTGAGAACAGCGCACTGATGACGGCTTGTTCGATTTCTGAGCCTCCAAAATCGACGGCCGACTCTGCCAGATTTTTCAGATCGAACTTTGAGGGATCCCGATCACGTCGAGTCAGATGGATTTCGAAGATCTTTTCCCTCGCTTCCTGGGTCGGTAAGTCGATGAAAAAGACTTCGTCAAAGCGTCCCTTGCGCATCAGTTCGGGAGGCAAAGAGGTCACGTCGTTGGCCGTGGCAATGATGAAGATAGGATGTCGATGGTCCTGCATCCATGAAAGTAATGTTCCAAACATCCGCTTGGAAAGCCCCCCATCTGCAGAAGATGCGTTGGCCGAAGCAAACGCTTTCTCAATTTCATCGACCCACAAGACGACCGGAGCCATGGCTTCCGCCTGAGCTAATGCTTGACGCAGTTGGCTTTCACTTTCCCCGATAAATTTCTGATAGAGGACTCCCGGATCGAGTCGCAATAACGGCATCTGCCAGTCCGAGGCTACGGCTTTCGCACACAGGCTTTTTCCGCATCCAGGAATGCCCAACATCAAGACACCACGGGGAGGCTCCAGCCTAAATTCGCGAGCTTCACGAGAAAAACCTCCGCGTCGTTGTTTCAGCCACGCCTTCAAATTCTTCATTCCTCCCACATCTTCGGTCGAAAAATCGACACCAATCGATTCCAGGCAACCGGCCGATCCCAGTACCGTTCGCTTGGATTCAATAATCCGAGGAAGATCGGACTCATCGAGATGATAGTCGTCATAGATGGCCGACGCGATCACACGTTCCGCTTCATCGCAAGTGAGTCCTCTCAAACTTTGCACCAGATGTTCCAACTGCTTCGCAGTAATTTTGGAAGTGATCTCGTGCAACGATTGCGAATTCACTTTTTTGAAAGTATCCCGCACCACCTCTTCGAGTTCTTTCGCGGTCGGCCAGGGGACTTCGTGCTGAATCGTCAGGCGTTTGACTTCATCAGGAAGCGGCAGCGCGTCAATCAGGATGACGGTCGAACGTTTTTCCTGACAGGCTTGAAACAAATCGCGGAGTTGACGATAGACCTTGGCGTCTTTGCCATGGACTCCCAGATCACGAAAGATGAAGACGAACGAGCCGATGCAATCCTGAACGTGGGCTAAGGCTTCTGTCGATGATGAGGGTTGTACGACCGCTGCGCGGCGAATCCCTTGCCCATCAAACGGGACGAGTCCTTGTGTCATCGACCACTCCATGATTGAGCGATTCAATTCGCGGGCAGTTTCGTGGACAAGACTTAATACACGGGATTCGTCCGTCGATTGAATCGAGATGATCGGGTGCCCGGATTGAATGAGAAGTTTCAGCGATTCTGACATATTATCACCATTTGTACGGCTCGGGCATTAAGAATCAACGGGGCTGAAAGAGACAATCGCACAGCAGAGAGCCTGTCTCAAGAGAGTATTCGGAAAATCTCATGAAAATGGGCCCGCCAGTTGCCCGCTCAGATGCCATTTTGAGGCATGTTTTCGTAAGATATTCTGTTCTATTCTCGATTCGTAAATCGGCTTGCCGAGTTCGCATACCCACAGGTTAGAAATCAGTAATTCCAGATGTTTATAAAACTGGGACAATTTGTCTCTCGTTTCTGGGGGCTGGTCCTCTGCGGATGGGTGCTGCTCCTTGTCGCGTTATATGCGGTGACTCCCCCGTTTGAAAGCATGCTGAAAGAAGGAGAGTTTGCTTTTCTGCCCACCGATTCTGACAGTGTGCAGGCGGAATTGCTTTTCGAAAAAGCCTTCCCGGATGACTTGTTGACCAGCACGGTCGTCATTGTCGCACGACGACCAGCGCGGCAAACCGGTCTCGAACAAGAAGATCGAGATTATATCCACGACACTCTTGTCCCGCTGCTGAGGGCCATCGGTGTTCGCTCGACGGCCGCAGAAGATGAGCCAGATGCCGCCGCAGATGTGAAGGCTGAGAAATATGTAAAGCAGTTTCAACATCTGAAGTTGACCGAAGAAGAGTCGGATTTGGTTTATCGTGTCCGGGATTGGACACATCCCCGGATTGGCCATCTGCTGGACTCCGAGGATGGTAAAGCGACATTGCTCATCATCTCGCTGACGACCGAGTTTGCAGCCGACGTCAACATTCCACTGATCTGGAAAATTGATCAACTTCGTGATGCATTAAAACTTCACGAAGATGAGGAACTGAGGATTCCTCCCGGTATGGAATTGTCGTTGAGTGGCACGGCAACCGTTGGCCGCGACATGCGAACTGCCAGTAAAGAAAGTGGTGAGCGGACAGAGTCGGCGACGATCATTCTGGTGCTCGTCCTTTTGATTCTGATTTATCGGGCACCGTTGCTCGCCATCATTCCTTTGATGACTGTCGGCGTGGCCGTGGCGACATCCATGTTTGTCCTGTCTGGGCTTGCTCAACTTGAGTTTTTGAGCCTCTTCAAAGACATCGAGATCTTTATCACGGTTCTCGTCTATGGAGCAGGAGTCGATTATTGCCTCTTCTTGATCGCTCGCTACAAAGAAGAACTCGATCATGGTGCGAGTTATTCCGAAGCAACGTCCGCGTCCATCGGAAAAGTGGGAGCCGCTTTGGCGGCGAGTGCGGGAACTTCGGGAATTGGCATCGGGATGATGTCGTTTGCAGAATTCGGTAAGTTTCAACAAGCCGGAAATGCGATTTTTATTGCCTTGATGATCTGTCTGGTAACCTCTCTGACCTTTGCACCGGCAATGATTCGTCTTTGCGGAAAGTGGGCATTTTGGCCTTACTTACCAAATGATACTGCACAGCGTGTCAGTTGGTTTTCACCAACAACCTTGATGGGCAGGCTGATGAAAGGTGATGCGGTCGAACAGTTCTGGGCCAAGATGTGTCAACGCATTGAAAAAGCTCCGGCCAAAATCTGGATTATTACTGTCAGTTTGATGCTGCCGTTTGCATTTTTTGGGACAGTATTTATTGATCAACTCAGTTACGGCCTGCTCTCGGAACTTCCCGATCACTATCTCAGCGTGCAAGGTGCTCGCGCTGCACAGCAGCACTTCCCACCCGGTGAAACAGGCCCGGCCCATGTTTTGCTCAAGAACCCTGCCATCGATTACACCAATTCTAATGTGATTGAACAGTTGGGCGTCATCTCTGAGAAAATTGAGGCCCATAAAGATGAGTTGGATGTTTCAGACGTTCGTAGCGTCAATAATCCCACAGGAATCACTAAACGAGCCGTCAAGTATCAAGCAGAGCTCGACAAGAATCTGGGCTTGATTGAACGCAGGGTGATCAATCAAAAAATCCGGGAATACTATGTGACGCAAGTCGATGAACTGGATCACAGCATCACGCGCTTCGATCTCGTCTTCACCAGTGATCCCTTTTCGAGAGACAGCATCGCCAACTTCAATCTCTTTCGGAAACGGATGAAAGAGTATGTCGCAGAATTCGACACTGCAATCCAAGCGTTCCACGAAGAAGAAATTGAAACACTCAAAGAAGAACTGCAGCAGCCGGGATTAGAAAAAGAAGAGCGTGCCGAACTTGAAACCACTTTGAAAGAGCTTAACGCTCAAGAGACTCCGCCGACAGAGTTATATTTTCTGGGCCCGACTGCCAGCATTGCCGACCTCAAAACCGTCACCGACCGCGACCAAATCAGAATTGAAGTTCTGGTGTTGGCGGCCGTCTTTGTGATTTTAGTGATGTTGTTGCGACGCATTATGATCTGCTTCTATCTGTTGATGAGTGTGTTTTTCACCTTTTTCGTTTCTCTGGGTTCGGCGGCGTTGTTCTTTTACATGCTGGATCCTTCGGGATTTGCTGGTCTCGATTGGAAAGTTCCCGTCTTCCTGTTCACGATCCTGATCGCTGTCGGAGAAGACTATAACATTCTCTTGATGACGCGCATCGAGGAAGAACAGAAAGAACATGGTCTCGTCCAAGGAGCATTGCTCGCGTTACAGAAGACGGGCAGTATTATTTCGAGTTGTGGTGTCATTATGGCGGGGACGTTCTCGTCACTGTTGTTTGGCACATTGTTGGGAATGCAGCAACTGGGATTCGCTCTCGCGTTTGGCGTGTTAGTCGATACCTTTATTGTTCGACCGATCCTTGTGCCGGCGTGGTTGGTCATGCTCTATCGCGGGTATTTTGGTCCGCTTGGTCGGTTTTTGGGAGCACCTCAAATCGACCCCAAAGATTCATCAACGACCTCCTCTCCTGATGCCGATGCTTCCGCCTAGAGTTCCACGATCCGAGGACGTTCCATGACGAGTCGGAAAATATTCGGATTGGGAACCGTCGTCCTCGATCATCAACTCTTTATCGATCATTTCCCCGAGGTTGATACGAAAATCGAAGCGAGCAATTCACGCTTACAAATTGGTGGACCAGTTCCTACGGCTCTCGTACTTCTTTCTCGACTTGGACACGACTGCTCATTTGCGGGGCTCTGGGGAGACGATCATCTCGGTAAAGTCATTGAAGAAGATTTCCAACGCGAATCAGTGAAATACTTCGCGGAATGTCGGCAACCAGGACTCGAAACGGGAGTCGCCCATGTTTGGGTCGAGCAATCAACCGGAAGTCGTACCATCGTTTGTCGAAGAGTCATTGAGAATGACGATCAACTCGCCGGTCTCTCGAATTCTCTCCCGGAAACGGGTGCCGTTCATCTCGATGGTTGGCCCGCTCGCTCGGCAATCGCACACGCACAAGCCGCGAAAGAGAAGGGGTTGACTGTGTTTCTCGATACCGGATCGCCCAAAGGAAGAACCGATGAACTATTAGCGTTGGTTGATGTTGTCAACACCCCGCGTCGATTCTTAATACAATACTTCGAGGACGACAACATCGAACAAGGAGCTCGGCAATTACTCGACTTTGGTCCTCGAATCATCACGATTACGAATGGTGATCAAGGAGCCTGGTTATTCACTCGGTCGGAATCACATTACTTGCCGGCGTACCCTGTCAATTCGGTCGATACTACGGGTGCTGGCGATGTGTTTTCGGGCGCGTTGATTCATGCCGTCTTAGAAGAGTGGCCTGCAGAACAAATCCTGAAATTTGCCTCTGCAGCAGCGGCGATCAAGTGCCAAAAACAAGGGAATCGTGAGGCGCTACCAACCTTACCTGAAATCGACCAGCTCATTGCTTCTCATCGATAATGACCGGTTCTCAGTCGGTGACAATTTTGAGATCGGGGAGTGCCGTCTTAAGTGCTTCCAAAGTTTCTTCTGAGGGCCCCACATACCGCAGTTGCAATTCCTTTAAGGATTTCAATGCAGCAAGCTTTGCAAGACCTTCATCAGTGACTCCCGTACCATTCAGGATTAATACTTCTAATGACGGCAGTTTGGTAATGGTGTTGATCGCCTCATCGGTAATGAAAGAGTCTTCCAAATCGAGAACTTTGAGATTTTCTAATCCCACCAAACCGACGATATTGGAGTCGTCCGTTGGAGTCTGCCGAAGATTGAGTTTTTCCAGGGTCTTCATTTTACCCACGGCTGCTAACCCTTCCTCGCCAAGAAAGTTCTCGAACAAATTCAGGTCCACAATTGATGGCAATGTGGAAAGAGTTACCAATCCCGGATCGCCAACCGGAGTGCCGCGAAGATTCAATGTTTTTAATTTTTCCAAATCCGCCAATGACTTCATTCCTTCATCACTGATGCCGTTCACTCTCATCAGGCTGATGAATTCGAGATTCTTGAGATCTGCCAGATACTTCAATCCTTCGTCAGTCACTTGAGTGTCATCGAGTTCAATGGCCTTTAGCTTGGGAAACTGATGTGCGGCTTCGAGAACTGCATCATTAAATGAGGGCCCCCAGACATTGATTCTTTCGAGGTTTTTGAGAGGAGCAAGCTGCTTGATGAAATCGGAGGAGGCGGAAGTTCCTTGAATCTTGATGCTTCTCAAGTGATCCATCGAGGCCAGGTATTTGGCTCCCTCATCGTCAATCTGCGTGAAACGAAGGTCGGCTTCTTTGAGCGAAGTTAAAGGCTGAAGATGTTTGAGGTCTTCGCTGGTGATATTGGTTCGCCGGAGATAAATGGCTTTGAGGTTTTTCAGGTTCGAAAGATGTTTGAGACCTTCTCCTGTCAGTTTTGTGTTATCCAATCCCAGAACCGTCAATGATGTCAATTTACCGACCGGCTTCATTCCCTCATCCGAAATTTCTGGACCGTACAATCTCAAATCGACAAGATTGGGGAGCCCTTCCAGATGTAATAAAGCCTCATCGCCAATGGGATAGTCGAGAGCGTACATCTTTGTGATGCGTCCCTCATCATCTGCCACCAGACGAACATTCAGTTCTTCGAGAGCGGCAATTGCGTCTGGAGAATCCTCGGGACGAGGGTCGGCTGTTTCTGTTTTCTCTGGAGCGGTTTTCGAATCCGCATTGGGCGGTGCCGATGATTGTGGGCAACCCGTCATGAAGAGAGAAGATGCCAGACAGACGAAGAAAAATAGACGGTTCATGGTGTGGACTCAAATTCTACATGCTGAAACGATGTCGCGAAAACATGCCCGCGGCATATTTCCTCTTCATGCAGAATAATGGTCCTGATAGAGATTGGCAATTGACGATCTGAATTAGAGGTTTTCAGATCTGGCTCTACTGTTGCTCTTTCTCTTCACCGGCAAGCCGAATCCTCGCAGTGGTGTCGTTGTAGATTCCACCGGCTCCCGAAGAATAGGAGGGTTGAAAGGCGACCTGTTTCGGGATTTTGACATTAGGAGAGTATGAGGTTTGTCGAGTCGATTCTTCGATATCTTTCTTCAATGAACCATTCTGATATGGTCCCACACCGAGAACATACCAGTTGTTACGATCAGATTGAGCCAATGAAACTCCTCCTTCTCCCAAAATTTGTCCGCTCTTGGTGTGATAAGCAACAATCCCTATTTTTGCCGCTGCATCCTGACTCTCTTTGGTGATAAATCGTAACTCCGGGAGAGTCACCATTCCGGGAACGGCGACTTCAGGAATTCCTAAAAACATTTTGGAAGAATCAGTTCCAATACCACCACTTCGAACTTCCAGGCAGATTTCGGAGTCCTCTTTTTTGTCGGCAATCGAGACACCCTGCATCATCAGGCGATGCCGGATCGAGGCGACGGTATAATTTTTGTCGACAGAATCGATGTATTTTTCTTCGAGGAAAACAGAGTGTCCCGCGAAGGCACTAAAATCGACATGAGAGAGAGAATCGTCGATGGCGTTGGAGATCAATAATTGCTCAGTCGCAGTTCGAGCCGTGTTTGATGTGTTCGTTGATGTGCAACCTGTGAAAAGGGTTGTACATACGAGTAGACAAAACAGAAGGTCTCTCATGAGAACACCTGAAATAAAGTGATTGGAAGTAGGTATCAGGAAATTTCAGACGGAAGGTCTGACGAGGTGGGAAAAAATCGAAGATGATCTTTTGATAGGGGACAGAGTGATAAGTTTTAGGCAGGAATTCTGTCAAGACAGATCATTCCTCTGAGCACCTCTAAATCTTCAAATTTACCAAATCTTTCGTCGCGAAGATCTACGAAACGATGGAGAACAGAGTCGGAATCCCTATGATGAACTTACAGAGAATCAACTTCTGGAAATCTGACCAACGTGCCTGAGCGAGAGACCGATGAATAACGAGCGGATTGCCGCACAATTTGAAGAACTTGCCGATCTTCTGGAAATCCAAGGCGCCAATCCATTTCGGATTCGAGCATATCGGAATGCCGCTCGCACATTGGAAGGACTGACCGATTCCGTCGCCTCTTTGCTCAAGGATGGTGTCGATCTGACCGAGTTGGCCGGCATTGGAAAAGATCTCGCTGCGAAAATTGCCGAATTGGTCGAATCGGGAACGCTCGAACAACTGGAAGAGTTGAAAGCCGAAGTTCCCCCCGGTGTCCTCGATATCATGCGTCTTCCCGGCGTTGGCCCCAAAAAATCCGCCATGCTTTTCAAAGAGCTGAACATCACCAGCCTCGATGAATTAAAAGCGGCCGCACAGGCCGGTGAGATCCAAAAACTCAAAGGCTTCGCGAAGAAAACCGAAGACTCGATTCTGGCCAACATCGATCAAGCAGCTAAGTCCAAAGAACGGACATTCTTTGCCACTGCCGAGCCGATTGTCGAACAGATTGTCGAAACTTTGTCAGCACTTCCCTCCACACAACAGGTCACACCTGCGGGAAGTTTTCGACGGCGAAAAGAAACGATCGGCGATCTCGATATTCTCGTCACCTCCGACGCAGTGGATGAGGTGATGGACGCACTTGCCAATCACGAATTGGTCGAAGAAGAGTTGCAACGTGGGGAGACCAAGCAGCGCGTACGATTGTTCAATGATTTGGAAATGGATTTGCGCGTGGTTCCGGCAAAGTCTTACGGAGCCGCGATGCAGTATTTCACTGGATCAAAAGAACACAATATCACGATGCGAAAGCGTGCCCAGAAACAAGACCTCGAATTGAACGAGTATGGTCTGTTCTCGGGAGAGAAGTCGATTGCCGGTGAAACGGAGGAAGAAATCTACCAGGCACTCGGCCTGGCATGGATTCCTCCCGAGTTGCGAGAAGATTGTGGCGAGTTTGAACTCGCTGAGAACGACAATCTTCCCGAACTGGTGACGCTCGATCAGATTCGCGGTGACTTGCATATGCACACCACGGCGACCGATGGAACTGCTTCCATTGAAGAAATGATCGCGGCTGCCAAGGAGCGTGGCCGAAAATATATTGCCATCACCGATCATTCAAAGCGGGTCACAATGGCCAACGGTCTCGATACAGATCGACTTCGTGAGCATTGGAAGAACATCCGCAAGATTGCTGAGAAGACCAAAGGCATCGAGGTGATGTGTGGTATCGAATGCGACATCCTCGAAGATGCCACTCTCGATCTCCCGGATGATGTGTTGGCTGAAGCCGATTGGGTCTTGGCGGTGTTGCATTATGGTTTGAAACAAGACAAACAACAAATTCATAAGAGACTAATGACCGCGATCCAAAATCCCCACGTCGATATCATCGGCCATCCCACCGGGCGAATCATCGGAAAACGCCCCGGAGCCGAGATGGAGATGTCCGAGATTCTCAAAGCCGCCGCCGACAATTCTGTCATGATGGAAATCAATGCTCATCCAAGTCGATTGGATTTGAATGCCAATCATGCTGCTGCCGCCAAAGATCTCGGAATCCCGATCGTCATCAGTACGGACGCACATTCGACCGGGGGAATGGATGTCATGAAATATGGCATCTTTCAGGCGCGTCGAGCGGGATTAACGGCCTCAGATGTCGCGAATACCCGAACTTGGTCGCAATTCAAAAAGCTGTTGAAATAAGCAGTTCCGGCGATCATACACGATTTGAAGCACTCACCGATTTGCAAATCGGCTCGTCCCTCTCAACAATAGAATGATCATTCCCGCAAGATTCTCCCGAAAGGAGTTCACCATGTTTCGTAAGACGATTTCGATGCTGACTTGTCTCGCTGCTTTGTCGATGACTGGTCTGGTGTCAGGCGAAGATGTCAAAATCAAAGCGATTACTTTAGATGTCCCCAAAAGCTGGGAACAACAACCAGCCAGTAACCGATTACGCTTGGCGGAATTCAAAATCAAGCCAGCTGAAGGAGAGACCGATGCGGAAATCGTGGTTTACTCGTTCGGTGGTGGAGGAGGCGGAGTTGCTGCCAACGTGAGTCGATGGGTCAAACAGTTTGAAGCGGAAGGCCGCGAAGTGAAAGTGACCGAAGGGAAATCCAAAGCGGGAGAGTATGTCCTGGTCGATATCTCGGGGACTTACAACAAACCTGTCGGGCCTCCCATTCGCCAACAAACCGAAAAAACTCCCAACTCGCGCATGCTGGCTGCCATTATTAACGTCGGTGAAGAAGGTAATTACTTCTTGAAATTAACTGGCGGAAAGAAAACCGTTGAAGCTCAGGTCGAGGATTTCCGCAAATCGTTCGGATCGGACAAATCGTCCGAGAAGCCTTTCGAGCAGTGATGGTCAATGTTGACCGCGCAAGCAAAAAGCCCGGCGAAATTTCGTCGGGCTGTTTTTGTTTCTGCAGCTTTGTCCAATAATTAGCGCAAAGCTTTATGACACGTTTTGCAACGCTTTTTCATCGCAACCAGTTTACCACATTTGGGACAACGGGCATTTTTGCGGGCTTTTTTCAGTTTTGTTCGAGGGCGTAGGACCATGGTTCTGTTTCCGAAAATCGAATCTGTGAAAGTTTCTGCGAATCTCTAGTATAGATTTCGCGGGAAAAAATCACAAACGACTCAGTCTCGCAATCTGGCGAATTTTCTCACAGGGTGCCAAGAAGTGAAGAACGAACTCGACAAGCAACCCATTGATGGTGAATTACGACGATTGTGTGGCTTGCAACTGCTTGTCGCTCTGTTTGCGGCGGCACAGATCGGGACTTCATTTCGGCTCTGGACGCCACAATCGGAATTTCCGCAAGTCCCTGTGATACAGGGGTTTGTCTGGCCTGACTTCATGGCTTGGTTGCTGCTGTCAGGGGTGGGAATCGCGATTGTGGGGCAATTTGTCGGAGCGTGTCGAGGAACTGCCTCGCGGTGGGCTGCTTTGATGTTTCTGCTCACCACAGGGGGATTATTGCTCGAAGATCAACACCGGGCACAACCCTGGATGATTCACTATCTGTGGATCTCAGTTCTGATTTTGATCGGTCGGCCTCGCAGAACACTGACGTTGGTCCTGACCCTGACGGCTAGTTTGTATGTCTATTCAGCGATTTCAAAAGCCAATTTGATGTTTCTGGAACAACACGGTCAGGTGATCCTTTCGGGACTCTTTCGCTCTCTCAGTCTCGATCTGGACCGGATCCCGGAAGCCATTCGACGTCTCCTCATTGCCGGGTTTCCCGTCGGAGAATGTATGATCGCCGTGGGATTGCTCATTCCTCGAACCCGTCAACTGGCCACGTTTGTGGCGATGATCATGCATGGTTTGCTGATTCTTACCTTCAGTTCGCGGGGCCTCAATCACGAATGGAGTGTTCTCCTCTGGAACGGCTTTTTTCTGACTCAGGCTCTCCTGCTATGGGTGATTCCTGAGAGACATCGGAAAAGCGATCAGGTTATTTCTCTCACTTCGCCCCACCGTCGTGATTGGATCAAGAGAAGTATGGTTGTCCTGCTTTGGAGTTTTCCCATCCTGAGACTGACGGGACATCTCGATCAGTGGGTCGGCTGGTCTCTCTACAGCCCGCGCGAAGTTGTTGTTCGAGTTTTCTTGAAAGAACCTCCCGATCAGATCGACAAAGAGTTCCCCGATTTCACGAGCGCTCCCTATCAGTGGATTCAGGGAGAGGCCGGGCAGTTGGCGTTTGTTTCGGATCGCTGGTCTATCGCGGAACTGCATGTGCCGTTAAACCCGGAACCTCGAATCGAGTTTGCCGTGGCGTGGGCATTGTGCGAAAAATACGACTGTTGGGATCAGCTGACGCTCGTCGTCGAACGCCGAGATTTGATGTCAACGACAGAACGCGAATCGGAACAATTTTCGGGACGTGCCGAACTCGAAGAGTTAAGTCGTCAGTTCCATTTGCCGACTCAATCCAATCATCGGTTTCTCGATGGAAACGAATTGGCGCAATAAAAAACACTCCAAAATCTGGAGTGTTTTTTTGTTTCAGTGCTGACTCGCCAGTTTCAATCGAATTCAGGGCGACGCATGCCGAGCTGTTCTTTCAGACGGCAGACTATGCTGGAGTGCATCTGGCTCACACGCGATTCGGACAGGCCGAGAGTAGAACCAATTTCTTTCATCGTCAGTTCTTCATAGTAATAAAGGATGATGATGAGTCGTTCGTTGCGGTTGAGACCTTTGGTCACGAGTTTCATGATGTCGAGTTTCTGGATGCTGTTTGTGGGGTCTTCCCCTTTTGCATCTTCCAGAATGTCAATTTCCCGAACATCTTTGTAACTGTCAGTTTCGTACCACTTCTTGTTCAAGCTGACGACACCAACTGCATTCGCATCGTTTTTCAGCTTCTCGTATTCTTCGAGTGGTAGTTCGAGCTTCTGAGCCACAGCCGAATCGCTGGGTGGTCCACCCGCTTCGGCTTCGGCTTGTTTTCGAGCCGCTTCCAGCTTGCTGGCTTTACTGCGAACAAGACGAGGAACCCAGTCCATTGTTCGTAGTTCGTCGAGCATTGCTCCACGAATACGAGGGACGCAATAGGTTTCAAATTTGACACCTCGTTCGAGATCGAAAGCCTCAATGGCATCCATCAAACCGAACACGCCAGCCGACATCAGGTCGTTCATGTCGACCCCGTCAGGCAATTTAGCCCACACTCGTTCGGCATTATATCGAACCAAAGGCAGATACTTCTCAATCAGGCGATTGCGCAATGCCTGATCGGTCTGGTCCTGCTTGAATATCGTCCAAAGCTGTAATGTGGCGTCATCGACCTTCGTTGCCATGGAACTCTCCGTCGGATTTATAGTTTGTCTGTCGATCAGTGTGATGTTTTTATTCGGCCGAAATCGAACGCTTCGGCGCGGGGTGTGTTGCGAATCTTTGAAGGAGATTCGCAGCCAACAATGTGTTTCATACGAGACGTATTGAGGGCCTGTATCTTCTATCGGTCGTTACAACCGTCAAATTTAATAAATTCGGCATAATCCTAAATTTCTTTTCAATCAGTAAACTCGCTGCAAAACACGCAATCCCCCAGGATCTATGCGGCTCTTCTCAATTGCCAATCTGACTCTGCGTGATTTTGAAAACGATCCACGAAACTCTTCTTCTCACCCGAAGCTTTCAAGCTCGAAAGCCAGCGACTCGCCAAACCATCGATGGTTGACTGAATCGATTCTGCAAACTTCGCGTTTGCAGCCTGTTTGAATTTTTGATCATGCGGCACGAACCCGGCTGCCGAGATCGAACGTTGAAGAAACAATTTGGTCGTTTGTTGAAGTCGATCTATGACATCAAAGGCTTCTTCAGATGAATCGACCTGATTGACCAGGAGTGATGTTCGCGACAATAAATCGGGTGATTGCTTGATGAAGGCGTAAGTGGCAGCCACCGCCGTCGGTTCCGAAGTACAAACGAGCCACGACGAATCGCAAATTGAGATCAGGGATTGAACTTCCCCGCCAACCGTTCCCGGCAAGTCGAGAATCAGAACATCAAACATGCTCTGCCAGGTTTGAATGGCCGACTGAAGTGTTTCTGATTGTTCCCGAAGTGCAGTGGTCAAATTGCTGATGCCATTTCCCAACAGGAATTGAATCCCTTCAGGACCGGAAGTCAGAATTTCTTCGGCAGTGCGAGCTCCCGTCATCAAATGTGACAGAGTCCACGAATGCTGAATCCCCGACAACAGATCGTGAGAGGCGTTTCCATTCACGTCCCAAACACAAACTTTGTACCCTGCTTTGGCAAACGAACTAGCCGTCTGAATTGCCAGAGTTGTTTTTCCCACGCCTCCCTTGGCACTGGTGATTCCCAGAGTTTTTGCCAACGGAGTATTATCGATCGAATTTTTGGAGTTCAAAATCGAACGCCTTTGTTCCATCAATGTTCGGAGGGCTTGTGCCTGATCGGTCATTTGAAATGCCAGGTTCAATATAATGAGTGAAAGTTAAATCTGTCTTAGTTCAAGGTGTCTCGACCGAGAATGAGTCGGGCGAGACGGTCATACAGGGCAGGTTCAATATCATCGGGGACATTTTGTCCCGTTGTCAGATAACTCACGGGGAGATTCAGTTCCCGATTGAGGGACAGAATCGAGCCCAAGCTCTCAGCTTCGTCGAGTTTCGTAAGAATCAGCGAAGTCACATTGGCACACGAAAAGTTTCTGGCCGTCGATAGCAGGCTCTTCATGCTTGCCGTCAAACTCATCACCAGATGAACTTCGTCAACGTGGGCCGCTTCGAGCAACTGTTTTAACTCTTTGATCTTCAATTCATCTTTTGGACTACGCCCTGCCGTATCGATCAGCACCAAATCCATCTCAGACAGCTCGTCCATCGCTTGCTGCATTTCTTGTGGACTTGTCACAATCTTCATGGGCAGATCGATGATTTCCGCATAAGTGCGAAGTTGTTCGACGGCAGCAATGCGGTAGGTGTCAACCGTCACCAGTCCCATCTTGATTCCGTCACGAAGCCGAAAGTTCGCTGCCAACTTGGCGATTGTGGTTGTTTTGCCAACACCGGTCGGGCCAACTAACGCGACCACTTTTTGTTTTTGAGAAGTGACTTGAATCGGACCCTGGCAATTGAGTTCTCGTTCCACCATTCCCGTCAGCAGATGACGGGCTCTCTCGGGTTGCTCGGAAACCAATGCCCCGGCTTCCTGTCGCAAACGATAAATCAAATCGCGAGCGAGATTCTCGTCCAGATCGACATCAATCAGCTCGGCATACAAATCAAACAGTGAGACAGGAACATCAGCCGATGAACTGATAATCTGTTGTTGCCCCATTTGTTCCAACATCGTCTGAATCGAATTTAATCGATCTTCTAATGCCGATAAACGATGCGGTGCATCGGTCTGTTCGAGTGATACTGATTCTGAAGAAGATGTTTCGGTTTCCTCCACTGACTGACTCAGAGACTGTTCGTCCATCGATTCGAGGTCGAGGCCCGCGGAATCGGAAAAGTCGATGGCTGCACGTTCCCAACGCGCACCGACACCGGCAGTCACTTCAACTTCTGTTTTCGTTTTGAACCAGGTCAACAGCCGATTTTGTGGAACCTCGCGGCTTTGCAAAATCACTGCTTCTGCGCCCAGATCTTGTTGCACAAGCTTCATGGCGTCTTCTAAGGAAGCTGCTCGAAATGTTCTGATTTCAGACATAAATCTATCCTGAGTCTCTTAAGTGGCCGGTTCAGCCACGAACGATTGTGATCTGTTTTGTGTGGCCAGATTCTGACCATAAATCTTTTTGTAAGTATGGATTTCGGTGTCGCGACTGATTTCCTGATGAGCCAAGACACCTAGTCGCGGCAGGCTATTGCGTGTCATTCGCTTCAAGGCCGGACGAAGATTCGATTCACAAATGAGTACCGGAGTAAATCCATCAGTAATCATCTGGCCCACTCGTTGATTCAATTCCACTAACAACGCTTGTTGGCGTTCCCGGTCGATTCGCAGGAAAGGAATGTTGTCATCCCAAGCCACGAGAGGAATCAACTCTTCCTCTAACCGTGCGTCGAGAACGAGAGCTGTTAACTCTCGGCTTTCATCCCGATAAGGTTCGACAATGACACCAGCAAGTCTCCGTCGAACCAGTTCGGCAAGGAGTCCCGATTGATGGACACGTGAGTTATAATCGCCCATTGTCTGCAAGATGGTTTCCAAATCTCGAATCGGCACTCGTTCTTCCAAGAGTGACGTTAACACCTGATGGATTTTGACCGTGTTGATGACATTAGGAACCAGCTCTTCAACCATTCTCGGAGCCTTCTGCTTCAAGCGGTCCAGCAACTCATGAACCTGTTGACGGGTGAGCAGTTCAGCGGCATGTTCGTGTACAACTTCGGCAAAATGAATAATGAGAGCCCTTGAGGGTTCAACCACACGATATCCATAAGATCGTGCCGTCTCTGCCTGACGAGATTCAATCCATTTTGCCCGCAGTAGTTCGCTGCTGGTCTGCAATTCAATCCCGGCAATCTGACGACTGTTGTGAGGTGTTTCGAGGGCCAGAAATCCATCGGGATAGGCAGTGCCACGCGCAAATTCGACCCCTTTGATGCGGATTCGATATTCATGTCGGTCGAGGGTCAAGTCATCCCGGATTCGGACGCTGGGGACAATCAGCCCCAACTCTTCCGCGATTTGATGCCTCAGATTCGAGAGACTTTTCAGTAGATCGCCGTGTTCTTGTTTGGTCAGCTTCAACAATCCCAATCCCAATGACAATTCCAACGGTTCCACATGCAAACGCTCGAAGAGATCACTCTTTGGTTCGGAGTTGGAACTGGCAGAACTTTCGGCTGTTGATGGTTTGGATTCAGTTTCTTCGGTAGATGTTTCAGGAGAGGTTTTGATGAGATTCGCCACAAGCAGGCAGCCTGCTGAAAGACCCAACAGAGGAATCATGGGAAGTCCCGTAAACGCCAAAACACCCAGTAGAATTGCGGAAAAGTTGAGAGCGGCTGAAGATTGCAGCAGTTGTGAGGCGGCGTCTTGTGAGAGATTGGAATCTGCCGAGCTGCGAGTGATCAAAAACCCCGTTGCCAAGGCGATCAGGAACGCAGGGATCTGCGAGACCAATCCGTCACCGATCGTCAACGTGGTGAAGATTTCTGCCGCTTCCACGAGTCCCATCGAATTCTGAACAAGACCAATATACAAGCCACCGAGTACGTTGACCGCAGTGATCGCCATTCCCGCCAGAGCGTCTCCCGTGACAAACTTCCCGGCACCATCCATGGCTCCGTAGAAGTCGGCTTGCTGGGAAAGTTCCACACGACGGCGTTGTGCTTCTTTCTGATCGATGAGTCCCGCATTCAAATCGGCGTCGATGGCGAGTTGCTTGCCGGGCAGTCCATCTAAAGTAAATCGGGCCGCCACTTCACTGATGCGGGAAGCACCCCGAGTGATGACCAGAAATTGAATGATGATCAGGATCATGAAAATGACCATTCCAATGACCAGATTTCCACCCGCGACAAAATCGCCGAACGAACGAATCATTCCACCGGCTGCATCGAGTCGTTCGGTCGCACCGTTAGTCAAAATCAAACGTGTGGAAGCGATGTTCAGAACCAGTCGAGTCAGTGTGGTTCCCAATAGAAGAACCGGGAAGACGTTGAAGTCGAGCGGTTTGCGAACATGAATGGCGGTCAGCAGAATGAGGACGGCTGCGGTCATATTTCCCACCAGCAACAAGTCCATCAGGACTGTCGGGATCGGCACCACCAATAAGCCAATGGCCATGATGATCAGAACAGGAAATAGGACGCCCAAATATTCCAGTCGTTTTGACGGAACGTGGGACGACGCAACGGATGGCATCCGTGCCTCCGAACTTAAAAAAGGAATGGATTGTCGAACTGTTTTGGTATCTCGAGATCAGGACGATCTCTTTGAGGTGAGACTCGACTTGTATGGCATCGAGAATTTTCTGTCTAGCTTTGTCAGCCCGTTTTGGGCTCCACTGTTCTTTATATTAAAAATATTACAAACTGTGTTCTCTCAGTTACTTACCGACGGTTTATGATCCGCTAGACACATTTCGAAATTCCGATGACTGAACCACTTTCCACAAATCACAATCATCGAGAAAATCACCTGAAATTAGAGGTTCGACGGGGATTGCTTCACCTGTCGAGTCACCTCAAAGTGACCGCAACAGCCAACTTCCTCAGACAGAGACTGACCGGAATCTCGAAACAGCAGGATTGGGATTCAGTCCAGTTTTCAATTTCAGTTGATGAGAAAGAACTGAGCATCCAGGAAGACTGGGAGTTTTGCGACAACCAGGTCGTCACGTTAGGGTTGGTTGTGAAAGAGTTAGAAACTCTTGCCAGCGATTCAATCTCCGTCCCGGTCGGTCAAATTGAAATGAATCAAGTGGGGCGATTGAAACACCTCTGGTCCCAAAATCGAATTGACCAATCAGGAACCAACCTGATTCTGGTCGGCATGCCGGGGACCGGGAAATCGACTGTCGGGAAAAAGCTCGCAGAACGCTTATCTTGCTCATTTTACGATTTGGATGAGCTGATCCAGTCCGAGTCGGGAAAGTCTTTGGAGGAGATGATTCGAGAGCAAGGCTACGAACATTTTCTCAATGTGGAAGCGGATGCCGCGATCAAATTCGCGAAAGAGAACTCCGTCCTGGCAACGGGAGGAAGCGTGATTTATCGCCCCTCGGCCATGCTCTCACTGCAAAATCAGGGGACCATCATCTACCTGGAAACTCCGATTGAAGAACTGCGCAAACGTCTTTCTGATTTGAAGCAACGAGGAGTCGTTTTGGACGAGTCGCAGTCTTTGGAGGATCTCTACAATCAACGAGAGCCGTTTTACGAATGCTATCACGATCTTAAGATCGACACTTCGCAACTGACGATTGATCAAACCGTCGATCAAATCATTCTCCAAACTTCTCGCGGATCAGCCCGGTGAGTTACTGTTTGTTTTCTTGTAGCGATCGCAGGTAAGCAAGCAAATCACGCAATTCGTCAGGAGAGAGCTGTTTGTGAATTCCCTCCGGCATCACCGAGACGGGAGATTGTTTCAGCACTTCGATCTCAGAACGTGAAAGTCGAATCGTACGTCGGTCTGTTGTGGTGAGAATGATTTCGGTGGCGGTCTCTGATTGAATCACTCCGCTGTAGCTGCGACCTGCATCCGTCACCACAGTATAGGCTTCGTACCCTCGCGCAAAACTGGCACTCGGAAACACAATCGCTTCCAGCAAATCTCGTTCATTACGAATACGACCAATCTGTGACAAATCGGGGCCAACCTGTCCGCCTTCATTTCCCACACGATGGCAACCAGAACATGCCGCCTTTCGACTCGAGAAGACTCGATTCCCATGTTCGGGCGAGCCGCCTTCCAATTGCGAAAGCATCGATTGCAACTGCTGTTGGCGATTCCCGATCCCCTGTTTCCGACTCTCGATGAGATTGGCCAGCAGTTTGGTTACCTCGGTAGTTGTGCTCCATTCGATCCAGTGATCAAGTTCCTGCTCTGTAAAACGATCCGCCGCATTTTGCTCCAAAATACTTTGCAGGTAAGACTGTTGGAGTTTTGCAGATCCCGTTTTCATGAATGACTTGAGAACAGGAAGTACATGAGCGGGAGCGTCTGACAACCTCGATGCCACGAATTCTAGTTGAGAATCTGAGAGTTGCGGGAAACTCACCAGAGCATCTGCCGCAGTCAATGAGGATAGTGTTTGTTCCTGGTCGGTCAGAAGCCTGATGAGAAAACGGAGTGCAACATCGGGAACAGGATCGAGCCTGGGAGAAATGACCGACAATGCGGCAAGAGCAATATCGTCACGCGATCGATGCGTTTTGAAGATCTCCAGAATTTTTGGATCGAAGTTTTTCGCACCGGTTTTTCGGATGAGCCTTAATGTCTGCATCATGATCTCTTCAGAAGAGTGGTTTAATCCCGGCTCGAATGCTGAGTACCAAGTTTCGTCCAAATGATGAAGGGCGACCAAATCGAGAGTTTCTAACAAAAAACGTCGGACATCCTGTGATGTTGAAGCTTGCTGCAAGGTATTTTTCACCGTCGAAGAGACTTCTTCACGATCAAACGTGGCAGGCAGGAAACCTCGCAATAAACTCTGTTGTTCGACAGATAATTCTGCGGAGGACAACCAAACAGAAAGCTGACTCCGTGTTTCTTCAATCCACTCTGGATGTTGCTCAATCACTCGCAACGCCTCTTCCTGCAGCAACTGATCGTGGGAGGAGAGCAGCGTGAAGACATCGGCGGACTTGAGTGTTTCGCCAGCTTGTTGAGAAAGGGCAATCAGAGACGCTCGACGGATTGTGGTGCTCTCGTGACTTAACGCACCTTGAAGAGTTTTTGTTTCTCCTACTTTCAAAAGAGCATGCACAATCGTGTGTTCGAGATGGCGGTCGAGTTGTTTGTTTTCAAGAACTTCCAGCAATGATGCGGTCAACTCTTGCCGCTCAGAACCGGGCGTTGTTTGACCACTCCGCCCGACGATCTCTTCAATCGTTCTGGCGGCGACTCGTTGAACGTGCAGGTTGGGTGAATCCAATTGTGACAGCACAGAGCCGAGAGGCTTAAGATTGGGTGAAAGGTCGGCGAGCACCTTCATCGCCACGATTCGGACCGACTCGGAGTCGTCTTGCAGGAAGCCGATCAATTGAGCCAGTTCGGAGTCATTCCCTAATGTCGTTTCAGGACTGATACGTGAAATGGCCCACAGATAGTTGCAACGAAATTTCTCAGACTTTTTCGACCAGGGAATCGACTTTGCGAAGCGGAATGCTCTGGAACGGTCTCTTCCAAAATGGAGTGCCAATTTGTCGATGGCCAATTCGCGAACTGCGGGGCGTGGGTCATCGAGATAATTTGCCAGTTGTGCTGACTTCAAACTGTCCCATAAGATGTCCTTTCCACGAGGATCGGCGACTTGATGTGCGCCTGTCTTGCGGATGCGGTAGATGGCTCCTTTCAAATCGGGTTTGGCAATTTGCGACGCCGGGCAACCAATCCGAAACCAACCTCCCGTATCGATGACCAAAAGACTTCCGTCAGCATCTTCGATCACATCGGTCGGGTGAAAGTCCGGATTGTCGGAGATCAGAAAATCCTCTTCCGTCGAAGTCCAGGTACTTCCCGAGGGTGTCAGGATCGAGCGGACGATTCGATGCGTATTAAAGACCGAGATGAAATAGTTGTCTTGAAATTCCCGCCCAAACTGCGAGGAACGATATCGCGTCGTACCAGAAACGGCCACATGACCGAGTGAAGAGATCGGTGAGAGCAGTGAGCCGGTGTGATCGAATTCTGCAACGCAATCTCCCTGATCTTTTCGGGGATACACTCCATCAGGCAGCCAATGAACGAGCGCATCGACCCGCGGACGACCGAACATAATATTGACCGTCCCAACCACTTCACCCGTCTCGGAGAAATCGACCTCGACAGGATTGTCCATTCCACCGCCGCAAAATGTCTTGAGATCGCTGCCGTCGGGACGACAGGAAAAAATTCTGGCTGCTTTTCCAGTGCTGATGATCTGTCCTGTCTCATCCTGAAATTCGTGACCGTGTCGTCCGTCGCACCAGAATATCCGACCATTGGGTGAGAGAAAGCAACCATGAACGCTGGCCGCATTTCCGCTGAACCCGAAGGTGCCCGCCAGTTTCTCCCGCACATCGGCGACGCCATCGTCGTCGGTATCTTGTAATCGCCAAATATACGGGGGGCTCGCCACATATAAAGAATCGCGATACCAAAGAGCGCCCATCGGCAGAGTCATGCCGTCGGCGAAGATCGTGCTTTGATCGAACTTTCCATCACCGTCGGTATCTTCCAGACGCCGAATCATATTCGGGGGCGCTTCGAGCAAATCATTCGCGCGAAGATTGAGGCCTGCACTTTCGGCAATATAGAGTCGTCCTTTGTGGTCGAATCCCCCCATCATCGGATGTTCAATAAGTGGAGACTCGGCAACGACTTCAATCTCAAACCCAGAGGGAACTTGGGGAAGTTCTGATTGTGCCTCACCAATGGAGAGCAAAAGGATCATCAAAAATAGTAGAGCGGGACGCAAATATCGCACGACGGACTCCGAACTCTCGAGATAGTGTTCGTCGCCGAATCACTCGAGCAGGCGACGTGACAGACCGTTGAAAGCTCAAATCTGTTGATTCAACAGTCTGCTATCCACCAGCTTGCAGGATCCGCAGCTCTTTCGGAAGCGGAAAATGAACATTCTCTTCCCGTAGGACTTCTTCACGCATAGTGGCCGAGTATTTGCTCACAATGTGATCGACCACCTCTTCGACGACAATTTCCGGTGCGCTCGCACCTGCGGTGATCAAAACCGTCTGCACACCCTCAAACCAGTCACTCTGGAGCTCGTTTTTTCCGTCAATGAGATACGCCGGTTTGCCCAGTGTCCGTCCGATTTCCATCAGTCGACGGGAATTGGAACTGTTCTGGCTGCCCAGTACTAAAAGTAAGTCGGACTGCGGAACGAGTTGGTCCACCGCATGTTGACGGTTGGTGGTGGCGTAGCAGATATCTTCTTTGGGAGGAGAGACAATTTTGGGATAACGACTTTTCAAGGCCTCAATGACCAGGCTGGCTTCTTCGACACTCAATGTGGTTTGTGTGAGATAAGCAAGTTTATCATCGTCGCCAAATGGTAGATCTCCGACCTCTTCGGGAGTTTCCACCAGAGTGATTGATTCGGGAGCTTCTCCCATCGTACCGATCACTTCATCGTGACCTTCGTGTCCGATGAGAATGATGTTGTAATGCTCGCGCGCGTATTTAACCGCTTCTAAATGAACTTTGGTGACGAGCGGACAAGTGGCATCAATTGTTTGCAAATTTCTCTCTTGGGAAATCTTCCGAATTTCCGGAGAGACGCCATGCGCGCTGAACAACAGGATCGAACCTTCCGGGACTTCCTCCACGGAATTCACAAAAACGACTCCCTGATCGACGAATCGTTCCACCACATATTTGTTATGCACGATTTCGTGATAGACGTAGATACCATCCCCAAATAGCTTCAGCGCCTGATCGAGACATTCGATTGCCATATTGACGCCGGCACAAAAGCCGCGCGGATTCGCCAGAATAATTTCCATCAGATTCTCGTGTTCAGTCGGGGATTGTGATAATCCTGCTAGCGTAGTGTCTCGCTTTACGGGGGATTATTTCGTCAGTCCACGATTGCTGGGCGATCAATCAGTGTTTGATGAGCTTGCCAATTTGCACGCCTCCTTCTCCTCCAAAGGCGGAGAAGGATTTCATCAACGCATCCTGAAAATCATCACAACAAGTCATTCATTCAGCCAAATAATCGCTCATCTGTGTGAGACACTGCACTGGTCTATTCTAGTCCGGCCGACCACAAGTCGAAAGTCCACGATTCGAGGATTGGAATTATTCGACAGTCACGCTTTTTGCGAGATTTCGCGGGCGATCGACCTCGCAACCACGTAGCACTGCGATCTGATACGCCAATAATTGAAGAGGAATCGAAGCGACCAACGGTTGCAGGTACTCTTCGACATCGGGAACTTCGATCACATGATCGGCCAAACGCTTCACGCGATCATCTCCTTTGCAGGCAATCGCAATGACCGGACCTTTTCTCGCTTTGATCTCTTCGAGATTACTGATTACTTTCGGATAGATGCTTCCGCGAGGAACCACAAATACGCTCGGCGTGCGTTCTTCCACCAGAGCAATCGGTCCATGTTTCATCTCGGCAGCCGGGTATCCTTCCGCGTGAATGTAGCTGATCTCTTTCAGCTTTAACGCCCCTTCGAGCGCGACGGGGAAGTTGTAGAGACGACCAAGATACAGAAAATTATCGTAGTCGTAGTAATTTTGGGCAATGTCTTTCACCTGGTCGAAGCATTTGAGCGTCTCGGCAATTTGTTCCGGCATTTGCTGAAGGGATTGAATCATTTTTTGACCGGCGGGATGAGACAAATGTCTCATTCGGCCTAGGTACAGCGCCAATAAGGTCAGAGCCGTTACCTGAGACGTGAAGGCTTTGGTGGACGCCACTCCAACTTCGGTTCCTGCGTGTAAGTAGATTCCCCCATCCGCCTCTCGCGCGATGGTGGATCCCACGACATTGCAGATGGCGAGCGAAGAATGCCCTTTACGTTGAGTCTCACGCATGGCGGCCAGCGTGTCGGCGGTCTCACCCGATTGAGTGATCGCAAACAACATGGTGTTGCGGCCCATTGGTGGATTGCGATAACGCAGTTCACTGGCATATTCCACTTCTGTGGGAATCCGTGCGAACTCTTCCAACAGGTATTCCCCGACCAATCCGGCGTGCCAACTTGTTCCACAAGCTGTCAGCACAATCCGATCGACTTTTCGGAGTTGTTGCGGATCGAGATTCAGACCACCAAACACAGCCGTTGCCTCGTCTTCATCGAATCGACCGCGCATCGCATTTTTGACAGTCATTGGTTGCTCGAAGATCTCTTTGAGCATGAAGTGCTCAAAATGTCCTTTATCCACCTCTGCGGTGACTTGATCGAGTGTGTGAATGGAGAGATCCTGCCGACCATTATCGCGATGAGAGATTTCCACCCCGTCCGGTGTGAGAAATGCCAATTCGTGATCGGCCAGGTAAACGACCTTTTCGATGTGGCCCGATAATGGAGTGGCATCGCTGGCGATGAAGTTTTCCCCTTCGCCCAAGCCAATCACAAGAGGACTCCCCACACGGGCGGCCAACATGGAATCGGGAAGATCGCGGAAGACAATTCCCAAACCGTAAGTCCCTTTGAGTTTTGCCAAGGTGAGTTCGACGGCGTTGATGGCTGTCCGTTTGTGGGGCCACGGAGCGCCATTTTTCTGCTGTTCCTGTAAGTGATAAGCGAGCAGATGCGCAACAACTTCGGTATCTGTCTGTGAGTAAAATCGAAAACCAAGTTTTTCGAGTTGTGTTTTTAATTGTTCGTAATTTTCGATCACGCCGTTATGAACGATCACCACATCCCGCTCGCCTCCAAAGTGAGGGTGTGAGTTGATGTCTGTCGCGGGACCGTGGGTGGCCCAGCGTGTATGTCCCAGGCCAACTTGCCCCGAGACCGGATCTTTCGCGATCAGCTTTCGCAGTTCGCCAACACGCCCGGTGGCTTTTCGCAGAGAAAGCGTTTGAGAGGTTTGCACGGCAAGTCCGGCGGAATCATATCCACGGTATTCCAGCCGAGTGAGCCCGTCTAAAATCATCGGAACCGCATTCCGAAAGCCGACATATCCAACGATGCCACACATAACGAATCCTTTCGAGTGTGCTTATTGTCTCTTTGTTTCGTCTGCTTGTGTCGAAATTCTGAGAGCCTGGTAAGGCGTGAACTCCCAACAGACAATCTGAGATTGTTTTCCGTTCTTGTTTAGTTTTGTCTCTGTTCGCGACTTCATAATGGGAGCGAGAGTCCCGTATTGTTTCAATTCATCTTCCTGATTACTTTTTGCTACCACAATGACAGATTCTTGACTCGTCAATTGGTTTTGCAAATCATCAACGCTGATTTCCGAAGATTTGTACCAGTAGTTGGGTCCAAGGTAATAGCTGGAGACGACTCCCATTTCGTAACCAATGATTTTTGTATCAGGGAATTTTTCTCTCACTTGCTGATTGAAAGAGACTTCTGATCGCTTGGGATCACGTACGGGCTGAATCTCTCCAAAAAAGACCATGACGTAGAGTGTGTAACAAGTCAGACCGACCAAAACTCCTGCCTTCTGACGTTGCCATCGAAATAGCCAGGCAATGGTCGAGAATCCAACCCCAATCACAACGACCGCATACAGAGCCGACCATCGGGCTTCCGGCCATTGGTTCAGAGCCAATATGCTCAGTGTGATTCCGCAAGCCATATTCAGGACTGTCAGGCTCGTCGCTTGCAACTTCGTCCATTGAAGGGAGAGCCAGCGTTCCGCAACAAGACCTGCTGCCAGGCGTCGTCCGGCAAGGATCGAGAGAACCGGCACAAAAGTCATTGCGTAGTTGGTATGTTTGTCTGGTTGTAGAGTGACAACGACGAACGGCACGACAAACCAAACCCACAAAAACCGTTCGTGAGTCTCTTTTTCACTCCAGGCTCTTTTCCAACTTTGCTTGAGTTCCATCAGCCAAAGCGGTGTCCAGGGAAGTGTGATGAAGGGAATATCGAGAACATAGAACCAGATCGGCGTGGAACCAAAAACGCCCATTGCGCGACCCACAGTTTCCTGTTGCCAGATTTCCCATGCGTTGGGAAGTTTCGTCAAAACCACCGATGCCCAAATTCCAAAGGGAGCCAGCCAGAGTACCCAGCCGACGGGATTGATGGTGTGAATCATATCCTTCCAACGTCCCTCTATCAGCCAATAAGCACCGGCGATCGCAAAGACAAACGCTGGACCATAGTAAAATTTTGCGAGAGTCGAGGCACCCATCAACGAAAAGATGGTCGTCCATCGCAAAAAGCCCTGCTTCCAATTTTGATGAGAGGGTTGTGTGGCGATGAGATATAACGCCGCCACATTGACCAACGTCAAAAACATATCGACTTCCGCTTTACGTGCCCACAAAATGGAGTAATAGCAGGTCGCTTGTATGAAAGCGGTCAGATAACCTACTTTTCTCCCGTACCATTTTCCCGCCCAAATACCCATCAGAGCAGACAATAATGTTGCGAATATCGCCGAGGGAAGACGGGCAGAGAATTCGTTAAACTCTCCTGATAAGTTCGCGCTACCTGAGATGATCCAATAGATCAGAGGGGGTTTCCTCAGCCTTGGATGACCGCCGTGATAGGGGATCACGTAATCGCCGGTCAGATACATCTGACGTGCGGTGGAAGCGGCGAATACTTCGTGCATGACAAAGGATCGATATTCGCTAATGCCATAAAACAGGCAGATCAGTCCCATGATTCCCAATGCAAGAATCACATTTCGTGAAAGAAACGGCTCTTCTTTCGATAGCAATGCTGGATCGTTTGAATTTGAAGAAAGTTCGTCCATAAAATTGACTTGAATCAGACGGTCATCGAACTTGTCGCGATCCCCGATGGCAGATTAGTTTGGCGATAATACGGATGCGATTGGGCCAACTCTTACGAAAATCCTAAGCGGCCTTCTGGTAGGTTTGCGGAAAGGTATTGGCGGTTTCCGCATCGAAGTTCACGGTACGCCGGATCGCGAATGGTGGTCTGACATCATTGGAAAAATAGATACGCGATCCCATTTCACCCAACATGCCGAGTACAAAAAACTGAACCGAAACCATCCCTGAAAAGACCGCCAACGTAAACAGCGGGTTTCCGGTCATGTCGGATTGTTGAATCAGTTTCATTCCAATAGTTAACAGCCCGGATAAACCACTCACTAACAGGCAACCAATTCCTGCAGTTCCAAACAGTCGCATTGGACTGATCATATATTGAATTAGAAATTTGACAGTGATCAGATCGAGTAACACTCGAAAGACTCGACCGATCCCGTATTTGCTGACTCCAAATCGACGTGGGTGATGATGAGTGACGACTTCAATGCACTTTGCCCCGCGCCAAGCCGCCAGAATGGGAATGAATCGATGCATCTCGCCGTACAATTCGATTTCTTTGGCGACTTCACTGCGGATTGCTTTAAGTGTGCAGCCGAGATCTCGCACCGGAAATCCGGTCACTTTGGAAATTAACCAGTTCGCACACTGGGACGGAAGTTTGCGATTGATGAACGTATCTTGCCGATTCTTACGCCAACCATGAACAAGGTCATAACCTTCTTCGATTTTGGCGAGCATCATGGGGATATCGGTCGGGTCGTTTTGTAAGTCACCATCCATCGTGATAATGACATCTTTGGTGGCATATTGAATCCCGGCTCCCATCGCGGCGGACTGCCCAAAGTTTCCGCGAAACTGGACAATTTTGACAGCATGATCATTTTCTGCCAATTGATTCAGCCGCGTCAACGAGTGATCGGTCGATCCATCATCCACAAAGATGATCTCGTAATCCCGTTCGGTCTTCGGCAACACGCGATCCAGTGCCTCATACATCAACGGAACATTTTCTTCTTCGTTGTAAATTGGCACGACCACGGAAACGCTTAGTAACATTTGAGGAATCCTTTCCTCCGGGAAAAAACCGCAAGTCCGCGGTTCTGGTGATTGTTCAGGTGCGGAAGTTTCCCAGATTATTGAATTTTCGTCTAGTCAGAAAACGGCTCATTTTCAGAAATAACAAAAGACGTAAGTCATATATATGATATAGCTTACGAATAATTCGGACCTCCTGGTGATGTATCCTTTCGCTCTTCACAAATAATCGGCAAGATAATGCTATGAGCACACACTTCACGACGCGGCTTCACGCCGCCATCAGACAGAAGAAGACGCCAGCATTGGTTGGCATCGATCCCCGGTTCGATTTGCTGCCAGATGAGTTGCAGCAAAAGGCCGCTTCTTCCACAGAAGATCCCTGGACAGCCAAGGCTCGGGCATTTGCAGAGTTTGGATGCCGACTGATTGATGTCGTGGCACCTCTCGTTCCTGCGGTGAAGCCTCAAGCCGCGTTTTTTGAAGAACTTGGCCCTGCGGGAACCACCGCCTTGGCAGAAGTGATCCAGCATGCTCGCAAAGCGGGGCTGCTCGTGATCTGCGACGCGAAACGGGGAGACATCGGTTCGACCGCTGAAGCTTACGCCCGTGCGTATCTCGCCGGTGCAGATTCAGCTTCGACTCCGTGGGGAGCCGATTGCCTGACGGTCAATCCCTATTTGGGTGCCGACACCTTGGAGCCGTTTGTCAAAGTGTGTCAGGAACGAGGTGCGGGGATTTATGTTCTCGTCCGCACCAGCAATCCCGGCTCGGGCGAATTCCAGGATCGTGAATCGGAGGGAAAGAAACTGTTCGAGCATGTGGCCAAAGTGGTCGAGGAGCTTGCCGTCCGAACGTCTGAAAATGATTGGGGCGCTCTGGGAGCGGTCGTGGGAGCAACGTATCCCGAAGAACTGGAACAGTTACGAAACGCGATGCCGCATACACCGTTGCTGGTTCCCGGATACGGTTCGCAAGGAGGAACGGCTGCCGATGTAGCAGCGGCGTTTAATACCGAAGGTTTGGGAGCAGTTGTGAACAGTTCGCGAGGCATCAACTTTGCCTTTCGGTCCGACAAATACAAAGACCAGTTCGCTCCACTCGCATGGGAGCAGGCCATTGAACAGGCGACTCACGATATGATTGCCGATCTTGCCCAACACACGCCGGCTGGCAAACTTCAATAATCATCTGACAGCTCGCGATCGGAGACGCTCATGACAGAACTCAATTTCCAACAGGAACTCACCGGCTGCTTTGGACAACCGGTTTCTGAGAATCCGACTCAAGTCATGATCGAAGCGGCCTACCAACATCACAACCTCGATTGGCGTTACCTGACCATTGAAGTGGCACCAGAAAATTTGAAAGCGGCAGTGGACGGCGCGAAGGCCATGGGCTTCCAAGGCTTCAATTGTACAATTCCGCATAAGGTGTCTGTGATCCAATATCTGGATGGATTGGGAGAATCGGCGTCGGTTATGGAAGCCGTCAATTGTGTGGTTTGTCGAGATGGTCAATTGATTGGTGAAAACACCGACGGCAAAGGTTTTGTGGAATCACTCTCTGAACTGACCGATCCCAAAGGAAAAAAGATCGTCATCTTCGGAGCAGGAGGCGCTGCGAGAGCCATTAGCGTCGAAATGGCTTTGGCGGGAGCAACCGCGGCGACAATCGTGAATCGATCTGTTGAACGAGGAGAAGGTCTTGTCGCTCTGCTCAAGGAACGGACCGACATTGAGGCATCGTTTGCCAAATGGGATGGCCCCTTTTCAATTCCTGACGGCACGGACGTTGTGATCAACGCGACTTCCATTGGACTTTTTCCCGACATCAATGCTCGGCTTGATATCAATTTCGACACTCTCACTTCTTCGATGATGGTGGCCGATGTGATTCCCAATCCTCCCGAAACTCATCTGGTGAAAACGGCACGAGATCTCGGCTGCCCGACCATTGATGGACTCGGCATGCTCGTTAATCAGGGTGTGATCGGTATCAAATACTGGACCGGCGTTGATCCGGATCCCAAAGTGATGCGTGCCGCTTTGGAAGACGTCTTTTCGGGACAGGAATAATCGGACTCACAGCCAACGCACTTTGACTCTGTCCGCAGACTTTTCAATTCGACTACTGTATCTGGCCAGCGAGACATCTATAATGATTCGCATCACGCCAGCAATGATTGAAGCTGGCAGTCGAAATCCATCCCAATAACAGAACGGCATGATTGGTTGTCTGATTCGACCAATAAAGTAGGAACAACTGATCCGCTCCCATGGGAATTGGCGGCGGAATCGATCACTGTCCGCATTCGCTGGTTTGGCTTGTGTGTGGGTTATGTGTTGGTCAACTTTGTCGGACGCGAAACAAACCAACCCTACCTCAATAGCATTTTGACATTGGGTGCTGTCTACGCTTTGCTCGATTCCTGGTGGAGTGTTCGCGGGCGAGTATTTCTGAAAGAGTGGCCGTTGCTGATTTCCGGGATGGAAGCGGTCTTCATCTCGCTGTTGTGTTATTACGATGACGGTCTGCACAGCCCATTTCGCTTTTATTATTTTCTTTCGGTTCTCGTTTGTGCAATGCGGCATTCGGCGTGGATCACTTATTCCACCTTGTCGCTGCACGCCATCGGATACACGGCATTGGTGTTGAATTACACCTCGCTCACGCGCGATCACCTCAGCTCGTTTGTGCTGACACAAGTCTTTCTGGTCTGGGTGACTTGGGCGAGTACCGAACTTGCCAACCTGGTGAGGACAGCCACAAAGCGACTCTCCGAATTGAATCTGGAACTGCAAAAAAATCAGGCGACACTCGAAGAACGAATTGATGAGCGAACACAGGAACTTCAGGAGTCGCAAGCACTCCTCGTTCAACAAGAGAAACAGGCTGCTTTCGGATTACTGGCTGCAGGCATCGCGCATGAAGTCGGGAATCCGTTGGCCGCGATCAGTTCGCTCGTGCAATTACTCAATCGTCGAGAGATTGATGAAGAGACGCGAGAAAAACTGTTGCTGATGGACGATCAACTGCGACGCATTCAAAGAACGCTTCGAGAGTTAGTCGATTTCAGTCGGCCCGCAAACCTCGAAAGACAAAAATGCGATGTTCACGAGATGATCAATGCGGCTTTGAACATTGCCAAGTACTACAAACGGCGGAAAGGGAAACAGATCGAAACCCATTACGCCGAAGACTTACCGCAACTGATGACAATTCGTGACCAATTGATTCAAGTCTTTTTGAATTTGGTCCTCAATGCACTCGAAGCGACCGAAGAAGGGACGACGTTTTCCATTACGACCGACCTGACTGATCAAAACGAAATTCGCATTGTCTTTCAGGATGAAGGACACGGTATCACTCCCGAGAATGTCGAAAAATTGTTCAAGCCGTACTTTACAACCAAAGATACCGGAACAGGATTAGGTTTGTTCGTTTGCCAGAATATCATTTCTGAAACCTGCCACGGTCGTCTCGAACTGACAGAAACGAGTCGTGTGGGGACTTGCTTTACCGTTTATTTGCCGGTGAATCTAAAATCTATAAGCACCGATGATGCCGACTCCCTTGAGGATTCCGCATCAACCCACGACAATACGACTTCCCAATCTCAATCTGTATCCTCACGATCATTATGACACGCTCTATCCTTCTCGTTGAAGACGAAGAAATCATCCGCAAATCTCTGTCTGAATATCTCAGCGGAGAGAGATATTTTCTCACCGCTGCCGGCACGGTGGAAGAAGCTCTCGAACTTGCACGCAAGCAAGATTTCGACGTGGCCCTTTGCGACGTACAACTTCCCGATGGTGACGGCGTTCAACTCCTCACTCGCATGAGACAAATCAATTCGGGAATGTTCGGATTGATCATTACCGCTTATGCAACCGTCGAGAATGCCGTCGAAGCATTCAAAGCCGGTGCATTCGATTATCTCGTCAAGCCGGTCATCTTTGAAGACCTCCACAACAAACTCGAACGCATGTTCGAGTACAAAAACCTGGCCCGAGAAAACATCCAGCTTCGTCGCGAACTGACTGTGAGAGAAGACTTCGATAAAATCGTCGGTTCCTCGAAATCGATCAAAGACTTGCAAGCGATGATTCACAAAGTCGCCGCCACCAACTCGAACATTTTGTTGGTCGGTGAAACAGGCACCGGGAAAGAACTCGCCGCTCGTGCCGTTCATCTGGCTGGGCCGAAGAAAAACGAACGGTTTCTCGCCGCGAATTGCGGTTCTCGTCCGATTGAGTTTTTGGAGACTCAACTGTTCGGATCGGTGTCAGTCGGCGCGAATGGAGAATCCCAGGTTCAACCGGGTATCTTTCGGAATGTTGGTGAAGGAACCGTATTCCTCGATGAGATTTCCGAACTACCAACCGGGATTCAAGCCGAGTTATTGAGAGCCATTGAGTACCAGGAAATCATTCCGGTCGGTGGCAGCGAAGCAGTCCAGGTGAAAGCTCGCATCATTGCTTCGACAACCAAAGATCTGATGCGCGAAGTGGCCGAAGGGCGTTTTCAGGAAGACCTGTTCTATCGATTGGACGGCGTGAAAATACGCATCCCTCCATTACGCGAACGATTGGACGACATCCCCGAGTTGGTGGAATTCTTCGTCTCCAAACATTCGCAGGCGATGGGGAAAAGAGTCAGTGCGGCCTCTTCGGAAACGGTCCGCATTCTCATGTCGGCCCAATGGAAAGGGAATGTCAGGCAACTCGACAATGCCATCGAGCGTGCTGTCATGATGTGTGAAGAGGATCAGATTCAACCCAACGATCTCCCTCCCGATTTGCTCGGCGTCTCTCAACCGCTTCCCGATACCGACGACTTACGTTCTGCTTTGAGACATTACGAACGATTGCACATTCAACGGGTCTTACGACAGTGGCCCGATAAACGAGAAGCTGCCAAGCGACTTAAGATGGGTCTCTCCAGCTTGTATCGGAAGATCGAAGAACTTGGGTTGGATCTCTGATATCATCGCATATTCCCAAACGTTCAACCGCCGTTTCAAAGTGTCAAGATGTCAAGATTTGGGTGGGACACTTGAAAAGGATCTTACCGATAAGAAACCGTATTGTGTCACACTTCTCTTACAAATTGATTGCCGAAGATTCCGCAACCTCCGCGCGAGCCGGCATCCTTTCGACACCTCATGGGGAAATCGAAACGCCCGTCTTCATGCCGGTCGGCACATTGGGAACGGTGAAAGGTCTCTTCCCCGATCAGTTGAAAGAGATCGGTGTCCAGATTCTGTTGGGCAACACCTATCACCTGGCGTTACGTCCGGGAGCCGAGATCGTCGAAGAGATGGGGGGCCTCCATCGGTTTATGGATTGGGATCGCCCGATCCTGACCGACAGTGGTGGGTTCCAAGTCTTCTCACTGGCCAACTTGACCAAGCTGACCGAAGAGCAAGTCGTTTTTCGATCTCATATCGATGGCTCGATCCTCGAACTCTCTCCCGAGAAAGCGGTTCGCATTCAAGAGCAGTTGGGAGCCGATTGCATCATGTGTCTGGACGAATGCCCGCCTCACGATGTCGAGTTTGCCAGAATGAGAGAAGCCGTTGATCGAACAACCGCCTGGGCGGCTCGTTGCCGAGAGGCTCAAGTTCGCGACGATCAGATGCTCTTCGGCATCGTTCAGGGTGGCACCAACCAGAAATTGCGGGAACGATCTGTCGAGGGACTCTTGCCGCTCGATTTCCTCGGCTATGCCGTGGGTGGGCTATCAGTGGGAGAGTCTCCTGAAGAAATGTACAAAACTCTCGATTTTACGGTTCCCGGTTTGCCGACGAATCGACCCCGATATCTGATGGGAGTCGGAACTCCGCGAGATTTGCTGGAATCGGTCTCGCGAGGAATCGACATGTTTGACTGTGTGATGCCGACCCGAAATGGTCGAAATGCGATGGCATTTACCAGTGAAGGCACGGTCAAGATGCGAAACGCCGTCCATCAACGAGACGATGGTCCACTCGATGCCGAGTGCGACTGTCTCGCTTGTACGCGGTATTCGCGGGCTTATTTACGACATTTGTTCATGTCCAAAGAGATGTTGGGACCGATTCTGTTGTCACTCCACAATATCGCATTTTATCAGCAACTGATGCGAGACTTGCGATCGGCGATACTGGAGGGAGAAGTGGGGGAGTTTGTGGCGAGTCGCCTTGCCCGTTGGAACAGATAAGTCTACACTACTCGCTTGAAATTCGGCAGAATCGATACAAACGGCAAGTCGAAATTTGATCCGGGAGACATCCTTCTGGATCATTCGTACAGTTTATGGTCGCACTGGCTTGGTGCAGAAAGTTTTTCATGACGAACTTTGTTTCATCCTTGATGCTGCTGGCTCAAGAAGCCAAGGAAGCTGCTCCAGGTGCAGCCGAACCCTCAGCGGGAGATTTATGGGGCCGCGTGATTCCACCGATGTTGTTGATCGGTTTCGTGTGGTACTTCATCTTGCTGCGTCCTCAGTTGCAGGAACGAAAAAAAGCGGAATCCCTTCGTGACTCGGTTAAGAAGAACGACAAAGTCGTCACCATCGGTGGCATCATCGGAACGGTGACTAACATCTCTGCCGACGGCAAAGAAGTGACGCTACGTGTGGATGATAACACCAAACTCAAAATGCTCCGCAGTAGCGTTCAGTCGGTCCTGACCGACGAAAAGAAAGAAAACTCCGAGTCCTGATCGACTCGGTAACACATACACACCAGACCGATCAAGCCGATCGGTTCGCAGAGGATTACCCCAGAAGGATTACGGTCGATGTTGGATCTGACTTCCTCTTCATTACTCACCTCGCTCAACCAAGGTTTACTTCTCGCTCAAGAGGCAGAAGTTGAAGCTCCTGAAGGCATGAGCGTCGGTGGAAAACTGGCATTTATCATCGGGATCGTCGTCTCGGCATTCGTGCTGAGTTGGCTGATCTCAACCGGTCTCAAGATGCAGAAAGAGATCTCCGGTCGTCTGACGGCAGTTTTGCTGGCGTTATTCATCGGGGCCAGTCCGTTTCTGTATATGCTCTCTCAAGGCAAACCACTCTCGGATGCGGTTCGTTTGGGGATCGACCTTGCCGGCGGTACCAACATGGTCTTCCAGGTCTATACCGAAGAAGATAGCGACAAGAAAATCACCAATGAAGTGATGGACCAGATGGTGGGTGCGGTGATCCGTCGTATCAATCCTTCAGGCACCGAAGAAGTGACCGTCCGCAAAGTGGGGACCGACCGGATCGAAGTGATCATTCCCGGTGTGGACCGGGAACTGGTTCAATCCAAAAAGAAACTGATCTCCAAACTCGGTAGTCTCGAATTGGCGATTTTGGCGAATGCCCGCGACGATAGAGAGCTCGGCGAAGCGGCTCTTAAAATGCGTCCCGATGAAGACTATTACCGCAAAAAAGTGCGTGTTCAGACCGAAAACGGCATGGAAGAAGTCACACGTTTGGAGGCTGTCTGGCGCGATCCCGGTCGCACGGCCATTCCCGACTCCAAAGGCGACTTTGTCTTCAAGCCAGTCAGCTCTCACGGAGAAGTTTTCACGAGAGAGGTCACACGATACGGCAAAACCTATGACCAGTTTTTGGTGAAAGTGAACCCTCCCAAACGAGCAATCACTGGGGAAAACCTCTCCAATGTGCGACCTGGTCGCGATCAAAGTGGCAGCCCTGTTGTGAATTTTAGTCTCGACACTCGTGGTGCCACCAACATGCGAATTTTGACCGGCGAAAACCTCCCCGGGAAAGACAAGTTCTTCCGTCGTTTGGCGATCGTTCTCGATGACATGGTTCAATCCGCACCAAATATCACCACACAATTGTCTCAAGGGATTGAAGTTTCGGGTCTCGACTTCAAAGAAGTCGATGAGCTGGTCGATGTGTTGAACGCGGGTGCTTTGAAAGTTCCCATCAAACCGGATCCTATCAGCGAGTTCTCCATCAGCCCACTCCTCGGGGCCGATGTGCGAGCCAAAGGTTTGTTCTCGATCAAACTTGCCGGTGCGGTTGTGTTCGGATTTATGCTGATCTTCTACATGCGATGTGGTGTGATTGCCGCGCTGGGATTGTTACTCAACATCATCCTCGTCGTGGGAGCCATGTCGATCTTTTCCGCGACGTTTACTCTCCCTGGATTGGCCGGTCTGGTGCTGACCATCGGTATGGCGGTGGATGCCAATGTGCTGATCTTCGAACGTATTCGTGAAGAGAAAGAACGCAAGGCCTCCCAGCGAATGGCCATTCAAAACGGATTCGACAAAGCCTTCTCGACGATTATCGATGCCAACGTCACCACTCTGCTTACGGCAGTCGTGTTGTACTTCATTGGTTCCGATCAGGTGAAAGGTTTTGCCGTTGCCTTGTTTATCGGGATTGTGATGAGTGTCTTTTCCGCTCTGATCTTCGGACGGCTACTGTTCGACATTGGCGAACGAAAGAAAGTGCTCGGCGGACTCAGCATGATGTCCATTGTCGGTCGCACTCATATCAACTTTTTGGGCGGACGAAAAATCGCCGCTCTCATTTCCCTCATTGCCATTGTTGGTGGGATGGTGATCTTTGCACAACGTGGCAAAGACAATCTCGACATCGATTTCACCGGGGGAACGATGGTCACCTTCGAATTGGTCGAAGCGGCACCCATCAATGAAGTCAAAGACATCCTCGAATCCGAATTTGGTGGAATTACTCTCGAACGCCTGACTCTCGCCGGAGAAACCGGTGATGTCGGGAAACGCTATCGCATGCGGACAAGTTTACGTGATGCGGAACCTGAAGAGGGTGCCGAAGATCAGCCAACCATTCAGAAAAAAGTGGGAGTTGCCTTCGAAGGGAAGTCGATCGAACCACGCAAAGTGACGGTGGAATATGGTGACATCACGAAAATCGCCGCCGCAGAGCCCGAGGCAGATTCGACCGAAGAAGAATCTTCCGAAGATTCCGAAGCTGCTGTTGTTCCTTTTGAGAATGGGCATTCCATTGCCATGTCCTTCTCGGGAGAAATCTCTCCTTCGACCGTTCAACTGTATTTCAGCAACGAACTGGCCGCTCTTGAAGATGCCGACGGAATTCCGAGGTACGAGTTGTCGGGTGGCGAGTTGTTCGAAGTGGAAGGAACTTCGGGTAGTGGTGTTGATGCCGCCAAAGATGAAGCCAAGACCTTTGATCAATACATCGTTCGGGTAGAGCCTTCCGTCGAATTAGCCGATTTGGAAACGACGCTAACTGCGATGAAAGAGCACATGGCAGTGAACCCTCTGTTTGATGAGGTGAACAGTTTCGATAGCTCCATTGCCAGCGACACACAAAACGACGCGATCAAAGCGATCTTTATCAGCTTGCTCGCGATCGTCTTCTACATCTGGATTCGATTCGACAAAGTCACCTTTGGACTCGCAGCCGTCGCGGCTCTTGTCCACGACGTGTTGATCGTCTTGGGAATGGTCGCACTCGCCTCCAATCTCAGTAGCAATCCGATTGGTGCAGCACTCGGCTTTGTGGACTTCAAGATTAACATGCCGATGGTCGCGGCGTTCCTGACCATCGTCGGTTATTCGTTGAACGATACGATTGTGGTGTTCGACCGCATCCGTGAAGTTCGCGGAAAGAACCCCGCTATGACCACCTCGATGATCAATCTCAGCTTGAACCAGACGCTGTCTCGAACATTGCTGACCTCGTTGACGACATTCATTGTGGTTGTGATTCTTTACTGCTTCGGCGGTGAAGGAATTCACGGCTTCGCCTTCTGTTTGGTGCTCGGCGTCATCGTGGGTACTTACAGTTCGGTCTATGTCGCGAGCCCGGTATTGCTCTGGTTGATTAACCGTCCGGGAAGTGAAATTGGCTTGGCGACCGCGAAAGCAGAAGCCGAGGAAGAGAAGAAGCTGGAACAAGCCACTGCCTCAACTTCGGCATAGCCAATCACAGTTCTTAAGTCATGTGATCACCCCGTAGAGTCATCGATTCTGCGGGGTGTTTTTTGTTCCGGGTGGGCTTGCCTCTCGTGCCTTCGGCACAGCGTCTGACGAGCAAAAGGTGCTACCCGTTTTACTTTCCTTTGCGCAAGTCAACTTCTTTCATCTGTGTTCTCCCACCGCCCCAACTTGTTGTCATTCGTTTGATTCGTGCCATTCGTGGTTTGAATATTCTTTTATTCCAACGTCAGAACCATTCGACATCGCTCATGCCGACTCGCGTAATTGAGGCCACCGAGCGAATAGCGAGGAAGAAGGCCGAATGCGCGAGTAGAAGCGTTTCCTTCATGTCGGCCTACGGCAACCCGTGCACTGGCTCTGTTCAAATCCGTGATAATCCGCGTTCTCCGTTTCATCCGTGTTCTATTTCGACCAAACAACTCGACGACCCAGTTTGCTCGCACAACTACTCATTTTTTCTTTGCGTCATGGCGCCTTTGCGTGAGTGAACTTCTTTCATCTGAGTTCCACCAATCGCCCCAACTTGTTGTCATTCGTTTGATTCGTGCCATTCGTGGTTTGAATATTCTCTCATTCCAACTTCAGAACCATTCCACATCGCTCATGCCGACTCGGAGAGTCGGCCCACGGGTAACCCGTGCACTTTATCTATCCGCGTGTCCTGCGGTTCCAATCTTCCTCGCTTATTCGTTTGATTCGTGGTTAACAAATATGGCTACAAAAACAGGAACACTAATTCACTCTGATCTTCACTAATATGGATCAGATCAGGTCATTAGCGTTAATAAGTGTTGATAAGTGTTCTCTTCTCTTATTTAAACAATGATCGGCGTCGTTTTTTCTCCTCTGCGCCTTCGCGCCTTGGCGTGATTATTATTTTCCACCCTGAAGAACAATCCCACATCGCTCATGCCGACAGCGGAGTGTCGGCCTACAATAACCCGTTCACTGGCTCTGTTTAAATCCGTGAAAATCCGTTTTCTCCGTTTCATCCGTGTTCTACTTCTACCCATGATCATTGCGTCAATGGACTCACGCAAAACTCACCTTGCCAACACAGCTCTACCAGTGTTAGCGTTCGTAGTTGTTCGTCG
>Ga0181597_10000198_pt1 | contig 63786 bp, 54 predicted proteins | sample 041ome_5_FD_148647 | JGI IMG/M metagenome (GOLD analysis project Ga0181597, IMG submission 148647) | Coastal salt marsh microbial communities from the Groves Creek Marsh, Skidaway Island, Georgia - 041403US metaG (spades assembly) | ecosystem: Environmental > Aquatic > Marine > Intertidal zone... | reverse complement strand
CTGACTGTGGAGGCCGTTAATCAGGCGGTAATGAAGATCAATTTACGACCACGCAAACGCTTGGGCTGGAAGACACCATACGAAGTACAAACAGGGGTGAGCGTTGCACTTATGGGTTGAATTCAGGAGGGAAAAAACAAGACAAGTAAAAGCCATAAGCCATCATGTGGTCAATCTTGTGATCTCAAATTGCCTCAACTATTCAGGCACCCAAAGCCACGGATGGGGACCCTCCGTCCCTTCGAGTACCTCAACTCAATTTATTAGAAAGCGATAGACCGCTGTTCCATGGCTCCATTGACAGCGCCAGCGTCTATCCCCGCCAGGTGGTTAAGCGCGCGCTTGCACACAATGCGGCGGCGCTGATCTTGACCCATAACCATCCGTCAGGCGTCGCCGAACCCAGTCAGGCGGATCGGGTGCTGACCCGGCGCCTGAAAGAGGCGCTGGAATTGGTGGATGTGCGCGTACTCGACCACTTTATCGTCGGCGATGGAGAGCCGCTGTCGATGGCCGAATACGGCTGGCTCTAAGTGTTAGGGGGTTAGGCGTACCTTGGCAAAGTCCTGGCGTCCGAAGGGGCTGACTTGATAGCCCTGGACCTGTTTGCGCGTTAGCGCGTAGGCCGTTGGATGAGCCAACGGCAACCATAGCGCTTGCTGCTGGATGATTTGCTGCGCTTGCTTGTACAGCTGGCTGCGTTGCGCCTGGTCGCTGGTACGTTTGCCATCACTGATCAGCTTATCCAGTTGCGGGTCGCAATAACGGGCGAAGTTCAGCCCGGACTCGACCGAAGCGCAGGAAAACTGTGGTGTGAGGAAGTTATCTGGGTCGCCGTTGTCACCCGCCCAGCCCATAAACAGCAGGTCATGCTCGCCGGCTTTGGCGCGGCGAATCAGTTCGCCCCACTCGATTACGCGGATCTCGGCCTTGATGCCAACATTGGCTAAATCGGCCTGCAGCAATTGTGCGCCGAGGCTTGGGTTAGGGTTGAGCACACTGCCGCTGGGGCGCGTCCAGATGGTGGTGCTGAACCCGTCGGCCAAACCGGCTGCGTTAAGCAGTTCTCGGGCCTTTTGTGGGTCGTGAGCGTAGCCGGGTAGCTCGGCGGCGTAGCTCCACGTATTAGGCGGGTAAGGGCCATTGGCAGCCTCGGCGCTGTTTTCAAACACCGCTTGCAGGTAGCTGTTTTTATCGAAGGCTAGGTTGATCGCCTGGCGAACCGCCGCCTGGTCGAGTGGCGGATGCTGGCTGTTGAGGGCGACGAAGGCGCTCATAAAGGCGGCCGTGTGCACGCTCTTTAGGTTGTTATCAGCGGCGATTGCCGTTACATCCTGAGGTTTGGGCGACAGGGCGATATGGCACTCGCCGCGCCGTAGCTTTTGCAGGCGTACGTTGGCGTCAGGGGTGATGGCAAAGATCAGGTTGTCGACCGCCGGTTTGCCGGCGAAGTAGGCCGGATTGGCGCTGTAGCGCACGCTGGCATCTTTCTGGAAACGCTTGAAGATAAATGGCCCGCTACCAATCGGCTGGCTGTTGAGCTTCTCTGGCGTGTTGGCGGCCATGAGCTGTGCGGCGTATTCGGCAGAGTAAATAGAGGCGAAACCCATGCTGAGTGTCGCGAGGAAGGTCGCATCGGGACGGTTTAGGGTAAAGCGCAGGCTGTGCTCGCCGGTTTTTTCAAGGCTTTTGATCAGGCTTGGCAGCTGCATTGACTGCGCGTGCGGATAGCCACTGGGGGCGACCTTGTGCCAGGCATGAGTCGGGTCGAGCATGCGCTGGAAGCTGAACAGTACGTCATCGGCATTCAGCGTGCGGCTGGGGGTGAAATAGTCAGTGCTGTGGAAGCTCACATCGGGCCTAAGGGTAAAGCTATAGCTCAGGCCGTCCGGGCTGACGTCCCAGGTTTGCGCCAGGCTTGGCTGCAGGGTGCCGCTGGCTGCATCGAACTCCACCAGGCGATTCATCAGCACGTCAGCTGAGGCGTTGGTGGTGGTCAGGGAGTTGTACTGCACTACGTCAAAACCGTCTGGACTGGCTTCGGTGCAGACGCTGAGTGTGCTGGCCTGGGCCAGCGCAGGAGCCATTAGCGGGGCAAGCAGCAGCGGGAGAAAGGCGAGGCGCATAACAAACTCCAGAGTCAGGTGGCGCGTGACGAAGGCTTTACCCTAGGCCATTACTCGGTAGCAGGGCAATGAATCTTGGCGACGAGCGGTTGATCTATACAATCCCTACCAATAGCTGGCTTTGCGGGGGTAAACGACGGCACGGCTTGACTGAGGAAAGAACGTTTATTCTTGTTGCGCCTTTGGGTTTCTGGTATAAAGCAGCGCTCTTTTGTAGGGGCCCGGTTCTTGCGCTTTCAGGTACGGCCGGTAAGACCCTCGAGATACGCGGCGCTGCGCGCCAAGATTGAATATTAGCGGCCAACCCATGCCGGGTTGGGCATGTGGTTTTAGAGGGCTGAGGCATGTCGAGAGTCTGTCAAGTTACCGGTAAGGGTCCGGTAACTGGGAATAACATTTCCCACGCAAACAACAAAACCCGTCGTCGTTTCCTGCCGAACCTGCAGCATCACCGCTTCTGGGTCGAGTCTGAGAACCGTTTCGTCCGTCTGCGCGTTTCTGCTAAAGGCATGCGTTGCATCGACAAGCGTGGTATTGACGTCGTTCTGTCCGAGCTGCGTGCTCGCGGCGAAAAGGTTTAAGGGGAAAGTCATGCGTGAATTGATCCGTTTGATCTCGAGTGCCGGTACTGGTCATTTCTACACTACCGACAAAAACAAGCGCACCACTCCGGACAAAATCGAAATCAAAAAATTCGATCCGGTTGTGCGTAAGCACGTGATCTACAAGGAAGGTAAGATCAAGTAATTGATCTGGCTCCTTGCCGAAAAAGCCCGCTTTTATAGCGGGCTTTTTCTTGCCTGCGATTTGGCTTGGTAAGCCTTGGGCGATAAAAGATGGCCTAGAGCCATTTTTAGCGATACCTGTTCGCCCCCCTGAGGGGCGACTAGGGATGGCAGGCGATAAAAAGCCCGCGCAAGGCGGGCTAAAGGGTGACGCATGAAGTCGATGAGTCAGTTGGCGGCTTGCTCGAAGATCACATAGACCTTGCGGCAGGGCTCCAGTACTTCCCAGGTGCCGGAGAAACCTGCCGGGATGACGAAGCGGTCGCCGGCGCGCAGGGTCTTGGCGTTGCCGTCCTGGTCACGTAACACCGAGACGCCTTGCAGAATTTCGCAGTACTCGTGCTCGGTGTAGTTAATGTTCCACTGGCCCACTGCGCCTTCCCATATCCCCGTGTTGAATTGCCCGCATGGGCTGCCGTAGTGGTTACGCACGCTCTGCTCAGGGTCGCCTTTGAGGACTTTTTCCGCCGCTGGGCGGTAGTGCTCGGGTGGGGTGGTGGCTTGGGCGAAGTCGACGATCTGCTCGATATTCATATGAGGGTCCAGTCAGGCGTGTGGTCAGTTGAATGACAATTTCGGCAGTCTATGTTTAATAAAGCGCACATAACAAGGCGGCTTTGCCTCTATTTGTAAAAAATATTGGAACTGTGCAGGCCGCTGGTTTAGTGTTGCCGGCACGATTGGGTTTGCTGACCCATGCACAATAATTGACAGCGCGTGCGGCCAAACTGCGGCGCCTTACTTGCGATAGAGGATGTTCGAATGACTAGCCTGACTCGTGCCGATTGGGAACAGCGCGCCAAAAATCTGAAGATCGAAGGGCGCGCCTTTGTTCATGGCGAGTACCGTGCGGCGGTTTCGGGTGACACCTTTGAGTGCATCAGCCCGGTTGATGGCCGTGTGCTTGGCCAGGTGGCCAGCTGTGATCTGGCCGATGCTGAGCTGGCTGTGGCTGATGCCCGCGCTACCTTCGAGTCGGGTGTTTGGTCGCGCATGGCGCCGGCGCAGCGCAAGCGCGTGATGATTCGGTTCGCTGACTTGATGGATGCCCACGCTGAAGAGCTGGCGCTGCTGGAAACCCTCGACATGGGCAAGCCAATCAGCGATTCCCTGGGTGTTGATGTGCCGGGTGCCTCTCGTGCGATTCGCTGGAGCGGCGAAGCGGTCGACAAGATTTACGACGAAGTCGCGGCCACACCGCATGACGAGCTGGGCCTGGTGACCCGTGAGCCAGTGGGGGTCGTCGCGGCCATCGTGCCATGGAACTTCCCGATGATCATGACCTGCTGGAAGCTTGGTCCTGCGCTGTCCACCGGTAACTCAGTGATCGTCAAACCGTCCGAAAAATCGCCGCTAACCGCGCTGCGTCTGGCCCAGCTGGCACTCGAAGCCGGTATCCCGGCTGGCGTTCTCAACGTGCTGCCTGGTTACGGTCATACCGTGGGTAAAGCGTTGGCGCTGCACATGGATGTCGACACCTTGGTGTTCACCGGCTCGACCAAGATCGCCAAGCAATTGATGATCTATGCGGGCGAATCGAACATGAAGCGCGTGTGGCTGGAGGCCGGCGGCAAGAGCGCTAACATCGTCTTCGCCGATGCACCTGACCTCAAGGCCGCCGCCGAAGCGGCCGCTGCGGCGATCTGTTTCAACCAGGGCGAAATGTGCACTGCTGGCTCACGCCTGCTTGTAGAACGCTCAATCAAGGATCAATTCATGCCCATGGTGGTTGAAGCCATGCAGAGCTGGAAAGCCGGTTACGCCTTGGACCCCGAGAGCAAGGTTGGCGCGCTGGTCGATGCCGGCCACCTGAATGCCGTGCTCGGTTACATCGATGCCGGCCACAAGGACCAGGCCAAGCTGCTCTGCGGCGGTAAGCGGACCCTTGAGGAGACCGGTGGCCAGTATGTGGAGCCGACCATTTTCGATGACGCGCACAACGCCATGCGTATTGCCCAGGAAGAGATCTTCGGTCCAGTGCTGACCGTGATTCCATTCGACAGCACCGAAGAAGCCATCCAGATCGCCAACGACAGCATTTATGGTCTGGCTGCCGCCATCTGGACCAGCAACCTGTCCAAGGCCCACCTGGCCGCTAAAGCCCTGCGCGTTGGCAGCATGTGGGTCAACCAGTACGACGGTGGTGACATGACCGCGCCGTTTGGCGGTTATAAGCAGTCGGGCAACGGCCGTGACAAGTCGCTGCACGCCTTCGACAAGTACACCGAGATCAAGGCGACCTGGATCAAGCTGTAAGCCAAGAACACTCGGCCGGCCCGTGGTCGGCTTGGCAGAAGTAAGCCTGCGGCCGGGCTCCTCGCCAGGAGCCCGGCCGTTGCTTTTCTGCCGTAGTGCAGTTGAGCCATTAACCTCATGGGATGGGGGTTGAGTAAATGAAATGGGCAACCTATTTCGCCGTCAGTGCGGCGGTGGTCGTTGTCGGGCTGGCGCTGGGGGTGACGCTGCCACTGGTGTCGTTTCGCCTGGAGTCGTGGGGCTATGGTCCCTTTGCGATTGGCGTGATGGCGGGCATGCCGGCTGTCGGTGTGTTGCTCGGTGCGCGCTTGACCGGGCACCTTGCTGGTTGGTTTGGTACGCCGCAGACGCTGCGGCTGTGCCTGCTTGCCAGTGCTGCATCGGTGGCGTTGCTCAGTGTCATGCCCAGCTATCCGCTGTGGTTGCTGTTGCGGTTGTTGATCGGCATCTCCCTGACCGTGGTGTTTGTGCTCGGTGAAAGCTGGATTAATCAGCTGGTCGAGGACCGTCTGCGTGGCCGTTTAGTGGCTCTGTACGGCACCGGTTTTGCGCTCAGTCAGCTATGTGGGCCGTTGCTGCTGACCTTACTGGGCACTGACAGTGACCGCGGCTTCTGGTTTTCGGCAGGCTTGCTGATCTTCGGCAGCCTGCTCCTGCTCGGTCGCGACGGGGCGCCCAAGGTCGATGCGCAGAGTGCCTCCGGGCGCGGTGTGCTGGCGTTTTGCCGAGCGTCGCCGGCGATTGCCTGGGCGGTGGTGCTGTTTGCCGCTTTCGAGGCCATGGTGCTGACTCTGCTGCCGGTGTACCTGGTGCGCGAAGGCTTTGCTCAGCAACTGGCGTTGATCATGGTCAGCGTGGTGGTGGTCGGCGATGCCGCGCTGCAGTTGCCGCTAGGCTGGATGGCCGACCGGGTGCCGCGGCAGATGCTGTTCCGCTGTTGTGGGGTGGTGTTGCTGATATCCAGCCTGAGCATTCCGCTGCTGCTGCACACGCCGCTGATCTGGTCTGTGTTGCTGTTGTTCGGTGCGAGCGCTGGCGGGTTGTACACCCTGTCGCTGATTCTGGTCGGTCAGCGCTACCGTGACGATGCCCTGGTGCGGGCCAATTCGCATATCGCTCTGCTCTGGGGTGCGGGCTGCCTGCTGGGGCCGCTGTCGACCGGGGCTGCCAGTCAGTGGGTCAGCGGCCATGCCTTGCCGATGCTGATGGCAATAGGCGCGGCTGGGTTTGTTTGGCTGGCATTTCGGCGGGGGGCGTTTAGCGAGGTGGCGGTGCCGCGCTGAGCTGTTGGAAGGAGGCGTGACGACGGGTGTCGTCACGCCCCTTGGTCGTTAGACCAGTTCTTTCAGGCGGTGCCAGAGCATGCCCAGGGCCAACAATGGCGAGCGCAGGTGTTTTCCGCCAGGGAAGGTCATGTGCGGCACCTGGGCGAACAGGTCGAAGCCATTGCTTGCTTGGCCGGCAATGGCCTCGCCCAGCAGCTTGCCCGCCAGGTGCGTGGCGTTGACGCCGTGGCCCGAGTAAGCCTGGGCGTAAAACACATTGGGCTGGTCTTTGAGGCGGCCGATTTGTGGCAGGCGGTTGGCGCCGATGCCGATCATGCCGCCCCACTGATAGTCGATGCGTACGTCTTTCAGGTGCGGGAACACCGCCAGCATTTTTGGCCGCATATAGCCGGCGATGTCTGCCGGATCGCGACCAGAATAGTGGCAGGCACCACCGAATAGCAGGCGGCGATCGGCGGATAGGCGGTAATAGTCGAGCGCCACGCGCTGGTCGCACAAGGCCATGTTCTGCGGGATGATCGCCCGCGCTTCGGCCTCGGACAGCGGTTCGGTGGCAATCACATAGCTGCCCGCAGGTAGCACTTTGCCGCCCAGGTTATTGTTCAGGCCATTCAAATAAGCGTTACAACCCAGTACCAGGTTGGCCGCGCGCACCACTCCCCGGTCGGTGTGCACCTTCACCTCGTTGCCGTAGTCGATGCGCATAACTGCGGAGTCTTCAAATAACTGCACCCCCAGGCTCTGCGCTGCTGCGGCTTCGCCGAGCGCCAGGTTGAGCGGGTGCAGGTGGCCGGAGCCCATGTCGATCATGCCGCCGACATATCGGTTGGAGCCGACCACTTCATGCATCTGCTGGGGTTGCAGCAGGCGCATTTCGTGGCGATAGCCCAGCTGTTTCAACTCGGCCATGTCCTCGGCAAAGTCGTCGAGGTGGCTGGGTTTGTTGGCCAGGTCGCAATAGCCCCAGGTCAGGTCGCAGTCGATATTGAAGTGCTCGATGCGCTGGCGGACGATTTCCACCGCTTCCAGGCCCATCAGTTTCAGTTCGCGTACGCCCTGCGCGCCAATCACCGATTCAAACTGTTCAACGCCATGGCCGACTCCGCGAATCAGTTGTCCGCCGTTGCGCCCGCTGGCGCCCCAGCCAATTTTGTGGGCTTCCAGGAGCACCACCGAGAGGCCTTTCTGCGCCAGTTCGATGGCTGTGTTGAGGCCAGAGAACCCTCCGCCGACAATGCAAACATCAGCCCGCAGCTCGCCCTCCAGGGTGGGGTAGGCCAGTTGGCGATTGCTGCTGGCGGCGTAATAGGAGTTGGCGTGTTGGCTGCTATGAGCGGGCTGGTGAACGCGGGCGTTCATGTGTGGAATCCTGATTATTATGTTTGGAAAATTTTACGAAGAATAAGCGCGGGGTTTAGCAAACGCCAAGAGGTAATCGGCAATTAACCGGTTTTTTGTCGATTAATCGGCCCGCTTCCTCGAAATGGGCTGTCGTGCGGTTACTATGCCGGCCACTGTTTCAGGACCCTACCCATGAGTTGCACCCGCCGCAAAATCGACCAGCTGCGTTTGCAGATTCCCAGTTTCGCCTGTGTGCCGGGTTGTCACGACTGCTGCGGCCCGGTGACGGCCTCGTCCGAAGAAATGTCGCGCCTGCCGGTAAAAAGTGACGCCGCGCACGACGCCGCCTTGGCCGAATTCAATTGCGTGCACCTAGGCCCGCAAGGCTGCACGGTGTATGACCAGCGGCCGCTGATTTGCCGGCTGTTTGGCACCACGGCCAGCCTGCCGTGCCCGCGTGGCCAAGGCCCGGAGCAGATGATTGAGCCTGCAGTAGAGCAGCAGGTGCATAACCTGATTGCTAGCACGCGCCAGGTGCTGGTGTAGGTTGGCGCAGCGATACTCAAAGCGTTAGCTGCGGCCGGCTCCCCGTGCTACTCGGCAATCGGCAGGCTCAGGCTCTCTTTCACTTCTTCCATGACGATGTAGCTCTTCGACTCGCGCACGTGCGGCAGCTTGAGCAGGATGTCGCCGAGCAATTTGCGGTAGCTGGCCATCTCGTTGATCCGTGCCTTCACCAAGTAGTCGAAATCCCCGGACACCAGGTGGCATTCCAGCACGTGCGGCAGCTTCAGCACGGCGCGGCGGAACTCCTCAAAAGTATCGCCAGATTTGTAATCCAGGCTGATCTCGACGAACACCAGCAGGCTGGCCTTGAGCTGCTGCGGGTTAAGGCGGGCGTGGTAGCCCATGATGATGCCTTCACGCTCCAGGCGGCGCACGCGCTCGGTACAGGGCGTGGTCGACAGGCCAACCCGCTCGCCCAGCTCGGTAAAGCTGATACGCCCATCTTCCTGCAGGATGCGCAGGATGTTGCGGTCGATTTTGTCCAGTTCACGACGGCTCTGATGCTGAGTGCGCACGGTGGATACCCCTCTGTATAAGGCGATATTGCCAATAATTGTCGCCAAATATAGCTATTTATATAGTGAAAAGCACTGCTGATCTCTTCCTATACTGCGCTCAATTGTGATCTCAAGAATTATCCGTCGCGCTGGGTCGCGACGAGGAGAGCGGCATGCGGGTTCTAGTTCTCGGTAGCGGTGTGATTGGTACAGCCAGTGCGTATTACCTGGCTCGTCAGGGCTTTGAAGTGGTGGTGGTCGATCGGCAGAACGCGCCGGCCATGGAAACCAGCTTCGCCAACGCCGGCCAGGTGTCCCCGGGTTACGCCTCGCCGTGGGCTGCGCCTGGCGTGCCGCTGAAAGCCATCAAGTGGTTGCTGCAGAAGCATGCGCCCCTGGCGATCAAAGCCACCACCGATATCGATCAATACCTGTGGATGGCGCAAATGCTGCGCAACTGCACCGCCAGCCGTTATGCGGTGAACAAGGAACGCATGGTGCGCCTGTCCGAGTACAGCCGCGACTGCCTTGACGAACTGCGTTTGGAAACCGGTATCGCTTATGAAGGCCGCAGCCTGGGCACCACTCAGCTGTTCCGCACCCAGGCGCAACTGGACAACGCCGCGAAAGATATCGCCGTACTCAAGCAATCAGGCGTGCCTTTCGAACTGCTCGACCGCGCCGGTATTGCCCGTGTTGAGCCGGCCTTGGCCGCTGTGACCGACAAGCTGGCGGGCGCCCTGCGCCTGCCGAATGACCAGACCGGCGACTGCCAGATGTTCACCACAAAACTTGCCGAGATGGCCAAGGCGCTGGGGGTGGAATTCCGTTTCGGTCAGGATATTCAGCGCATTGAGGCCGTGGGCGACCGGGTTAATGGCGTATGGATCGACGGCAAACTGGAAACTGCTGACCGTTACGTGTTGGCGCTCGGCAGCTTTAGCCCGCAACTGCTCAAACCGCTGGGGATCAAGGCGCCGGTGTACCCGCTCAAGGGCTACTCCTTGACGGTGCCGATCACCAACGCGGCCATGGCGCCGACTTCGACCATCCTCGATGAGACCTACAAAGTCGCCATCACCCGTTTCGACAACCGTATTCGTGTTGGCGGCATGGCGGAAATTGCCGGTTTCGACCTGAGCCTTAATCCACGTCGTCGTGAAACCCTGGAAATGATCACCGCCGATCTTTACCCACAAGGTGGCGATCTGACCCAGGCCGAATTCTGGACCGGTTTGCGGCCTGCCACCCCGGATGGCACGCCGATTATTGGGGCCACCCGCATGCGTAATTTGTTCCTCAACACCGGTCACGGCACACTGGGCTGGACCATGGCCTGCGGCTCCGGCCGCCTGCTTGCTGATCTGATGGCGAAAAAGCGTCCGCAGATCAGTGCCGAAGGTCTGGATATTTCCCGTTATAGCCGTTCCCAGGAGACTCACAAGCATGTCAGTACAGCGCCTGCTCACTGAAACCCGTCACAGCGAAATTGTTATCCATAACGGCACGGTCTATCTGGCCGGGCAATTGGCCGACGATTACAGCGGCGACATCGTGCAGCAAACCCGCGAAACCCTGGCCAGTACAGACCGTTTTTTGGCCGAGGCCGGCAGCGACAAGTCGAAAATCCTCTCCGTGACCATCTACTTAAAGGATATGGCGCGCGACTACGCGGGCTTCAATCAGGTCTGGGATGCTTGGGTGGCCCCTGGCGCTGCGCCAGCCAGGGCATGCGTGGAGGCGAACATGTACAAGCCTGAGGTGTTAGTCGAAATCACCGTGGTGGCAGCGCTATAGCGCCTGTTATCCGGGACCGCCTTACGGGCCATTGCGGCGCAACGCTAAAATGGCTCCCGCCATTTTTAAGACTGATACCTGCCGACAGCCGAGAACCCCATGCGCCCCGCCCGTGCCCTGATTGACTTGCAAGCCCTGCGTGATAACTACCAACTGGCCCGCGAGCTGAGCGGCGCGCGCGCGCTGGCGGTGATCAAGGCAGATGCCTATGGCCATGGCGCGGTGCGCTGTGCACAAGCACTGCAGGCGCAAGCGGATGGCTTTGCCGTAGCCTGTATCGAAGAGGCACTGCAGTTGAGCGAGGCCGGTATCGGCGGGCCGATCCTGTTGTTAGAGGGTTTTTTCGAGGCCGACGAGCTGCCGCTGATTGAACAACACGGGCTTTGGTGTGTGGTGCATTCGTGGTGGCAGCTTGAAGCGATTGAGCGCAGCACGCTCAGCACTCCGCTGACGGTCTGGTTGAAAATGGACAGCGGCATGCACCGAGTCGGCTTTCACCCGGCGGAGTACCAGGCGGCGTATCAACGTCTGTTGGCCAGTGGCAAGGTGGCGAAGGTCGTGTTGATGAGCCACTTTGCTCGCGCCGATGAGCTGGATTGTCCGCGCAGCGAGGAGCAACTGGCGGTGTTTCAGCAGGCGCGCGAAGGGATTGTGGCCGAAGTCAGCCTGCGCAACTCGCCGGCACTGTTGGGTTGGCCAAGCGTTCCCAGTGACTGGGTGCGCCCTGGCATCATGCTCTATGGCGCTACGCCGTTCGAGCAGGCGCAAGCTGTGGCGGCGCGCCTGCAACCGGTGATGACCCTGGAATCGAAGATCATCATCGTGCGCGAACTGCCGGCCGGCGAGCCGGTGGGCTATGGCGCGCGCTTTATCAGCGAGCGGCCGACTCGGGTCGGAGTGGTTGCTATGGGCTATGCCGATGGTTACCCGCGGCATGCGCCGACCGGTACGCCAGTGGCCGTGGACGGCCAGCTGACCCGGCTGATCGGCCGGGTGTCGATGGACATGCTCACCGTCGACCTCACCGACTTGCCGCAGGCTGGCCTGGGCAGTCGGGTCGAACTCTGGGGTAAACAGGTGCTGGCCAGCGACGTGGCGCTGCAGGCCGGCAGCATTCCCTACCAGCTGTTTTGTAACCTGCGGCGGGCGCCGCTGCTCTATCTCGGGGGCTGAGTATGTCGCTGTAGACGAGTTTGAACGCGAGTGTTGTAAATTCTGAACGCTATGCCATGATACGGCCACATTTCCGTATCTTCCCGAGGGGGACTCCAGCATTGGACGTCGGTGTTCGACTGCAATCCATTCGTAAACTCAAAGGCCTTTCCCAGCGTGAACTCGCCAAGCGGGCAGGCGTCACCAACAGCACCATTTCGATGATCGAGAAGAACAGCGTAAGCCCCTCGATCAGTTCGTTAAAAAAGGTGCTGGCGGGTATCCCGATGTCGCTGGTGGAGTTTTTCTCCCTGGACGCGGAGCAGGATGCTCAGATCCAGGTGGTCTATCGGGCTGCTGAGCTGACTGATATCTGCAGCGGTGCCATCACCATGAAGCTGGTGGGGAAGGCGCACCCGAGCCGGGCCATTTCCTTCCTCGATGAAACCTACCCTGTGGGCTCAGACACTGGCGACGAGATGTATGCCCACGAAGGTGAAGAGGCAGGCATGCTGGTCTCCGGCCAGTTGGAACTGACCGTCGGCAGTGAAGTGTTTATCCTCGAAGCCGGTGACAGTTACTACTTCGAGAGCAGTAAACCGCATCGCTTCCGTAATCCGTTCGAGCAGCCTGCGCGGTTGATCAGCGCGACTACGCCGGCCACCTTCTAAATAACCCTGCGGCAATCTGAGCGGTTTCAGCGCTCGCGGCTTGCCGTTATACTGCGTTCTGCTCGCGAAACCGTGGCCGCGAGCGTGACTAGCCACGAAGAGGGTGTACCGTGAACCTGATTAAAAAAATCCTGGTAGCCCCTGCTACCGTATTGGCCCTGTGGGCAGTGACTGCTCAGGCCACGACCGACGATGCCATTGCCGAGCGACTGAAGCCGGTTGGCCAAGTCTGCGTGATGGGTGAAGAGTGCAAGGGTGTGGGTGCTGTCGCTGTTGCCGCTGGCGGCGGTGCGCGTACTGCCGATGACATCATTGCTAAGCACTGCGGTGCCTGCCATACCCCAGGTATTCTAGGCGCGCCAAAAATTGGCGATACCGCTGCATGGAAAGAGCGTGCAGATGCACAGGGCGGCCTCGACGGCATCCTGGCCAAGGCGATTTCCGGCATCAACGCCATGCCGCCTAAAGGCACTTGCGCGGATTGCTCGGATGACGAGCTGCGTGGTGCAATCCAGAAGATGTCCGGCCTGTAATACGCCTGGCACTGCTGTAAAAAAGCCGCCTGATCAGGCGGCTTTTTTGTGCGTGCCATCCATGGCTGGTCATCCTGCAAGCCGTCGACTGCGACGACGAAAAGGACCCTCGGCCACTTTTGGGTGCGCAGTTGTTACTCGATAAAACTGACCTGGCCATCTTTGAGCGAGCCGATGCGGGCCAGTGACTCAATGCGATAACCTTTTTCGTCCAGTTCGGCGCGGCCGCGCTGGAACGACTTTTCAATCACCACGCCAATCCCGGCGATGCTGGCGCCCGCCTGACCGATCAGGTCGATCAAGGCGTGGGCTGCATGGCCGTTGGCGAGAAAGTCGTCGATCAGCAGTACGTGATCATCGGCGCTCAGGTGCTTGGCCGAGATCGCCAGGGTGCTTTCGGTCTGCTTGGTGAAGGAAAACACCTTGGAGGTGTACAGGTTGTCTGTGAGCGTCAGTGACTGGTACTTGCGGGCAAAAATCACTGGCACGCCCAGTTCCAAACCAGCCATAACCGCCGGGGCAATGCCGGAGGCTTCGATGGTGACAATCTTGGTGATACCAAGGCCGGCGAAGCGCTTGGCAAATTCGTGACCGATCTGTTGCATCAATGCCGGATCAATCTGGTGATTGAGAAAGGCATCGACCTTGAGTACGTGCTCCGAGAGCACGGTGCCTTCATCGCGAATCTTCTGTTTCAGCGCTTCCACGCGGTAACCCTCTTCAGTGATGTGGTGCCCGATGTGTCGAGCTGTATCGGTTGGCGTGAGCCGCGCCGTGGCGCCGCTCAGGCTAAAAATTGACAGGTCGGTTGGGCTTCGCGGTGCTGCGCGCCAACTGACCTGATGGTTTATTACTTGTTCAGCAGTGCGCGCATATTGGCCAACGCCGAGTTACCGGTAGCCGCTTTGACCTCCGGGGGTGCGTCTTCCAGGCCTTCCCAGACCAGGTCCTCGGGCGGCAGCTCATCGAGAAAACGGCTCGGTGAGCAGTCGATGATTTCGCCGTACTGCTTGCGCTTGGCAGCGAAGGTCATGGTCAGGTTACGCTTGGCGCGGGTGATGCCGACATAGGCCAGGCGACGTTCTTCTTCAACCGTATCGGCCTCAATGCTGGAGCGGTGCGGGAGGATTTCCTCTTCTACGCCGAGGATATACACCGACGGGTACTCCAGCCCCTTGGAGGCATGCAGGGTCATCATCTGCACGCCCTCGGCGCCGTCCTCTTCTTCCTGCTGGCGTTCGAGCATGTCGCGCAGCACCAGTTTGCCGATGGCGTCCTCGATGGTCATGTCACCGTCTTCGTCGCGCTCCAGGGTGTTCTTCAGCGCTTCGACGAGGAACCAGACGTTGCCCATCCGCGCGTCTGCGACCTTGTCGTTGGAGGCGTTCTGCCGTAGCCAGTTCTCGTAGTCGATATCCATGACCATGCTGCGAATCGCTGCAATGGGATCATTCTGAGCACACTCCTGGCGCACCCGGTCCATCCACTTGGTGAAACGTGCCAAGCGTTCGGTATAGCGCGCATCCAGGCTTTCGCCCAGGCCAATTTCACCGGCGGCGGCGTACATGCTGATTTTGCGCTCGGTGGCGTAGTTGCCGAGCTTTTCCAGGGTGGTGGAGCCGATTTCGCGGCGTGGCACGTTGATCACCCGCAGGAAGGCGTTGTCGTCATCCGGGTTGACCAGCAGGCGGAAGTAACTCATCAGGTCCTTCACTTCCTGGCGGGCGAAGAAGCTGGTGCCGCCCGAGAGGCGATAGGGGATTTGATGGTGCTGCAGTTTCAGCTCCATCAGCTTGGCCTGGTAGTTGCCGCGATAGAGGATGGCGTAGTCGCTGTAAGGGCGTTCGGTGCGCAGGTGTTCGGTGAGGATTTCCAGGGCGACCCGCTCGCATTCGGCGTCTTCGTTGCGGCAGCGGATCACACGGATCTCATCGCCCATGCCCATCTCGCTCCACAGCTGCTTTTCAAACTCATGCGGGTTGTTGGCGATGAGGATGTTGGCGCACTTGAGGATACGGCTGGTTGAGCGGTAGTTCTGCTCGAGCATCACCACCTTCAGCGAGGGGTAATCCTCTTTCAGCAGCATCAGGTTTTCCGGGCGCGCGCCGCGCCAGGCGTAGATCGACTGGTCGTCGTCGCCCACCACGGTGAACTGATTGCGCATGCCCACCAGCAGCTTTACCAGCAGGTATTGGCTGGCGTTGGTGTCCTGGTATTCATCGACCAGCAGGTAGCGAATGCGGTTTTGCCATTTTTCTAGAATGTCTGAGCGTTCCTGAAACAGCTTTACCGGCATCAAAATCAGGTCGTCGAAATCCACCGCGTTGTACGCCTTGAGCGTGCGTTGGTAGTGCAGGTAGACGATGGCCGCTGTTTGCTCTTTAGGGTTACGCGACTCGGCCAGGGCCTGTTCGGGCAGGACCAGGTCGTTTTTCCAGCTGCCGATGTAGTTCTTGATCTCATCGATGCCGTCGTCGCCGGCATATTCCTTTTGCATGATGTCCGACAGCAGCGCCTTGATATCGCCCTCGTCGAAAATCGAGAAACCCGGCTTGTAGCCCAGCGCCGCGTATTCCTTGCGGATGATGTTCATGCCCAGGTTGTGGAAGGTCGACACCGTTAGGCCACGCGCCTCAGGGCCTTTGAGCAGCGTGCCGACACGCTCCTTCATCTCGCGCGCCGCCTTGTTGGTAAAGGTCATGGCGACGATGTGGCGGGCCTGGATGCCGCAGTTCTGCACCAGGTGAGCAATCTTGCGGGTGATCACGCTGGTCTTGCCGGAGCCAGCACCGGCGAGCACCAAAAGAGGGCCGCCGACATAATTCACGGCTTCCTGCTGCCGGGGGTTCAGTCGGGACATCAAATCAATCGTCAGGGGAAATGGGCGGGCATTTTAACAGGCCTGAGGCTTTCTGCCGTGACCATCTGGAAGTGTGTTGCAGTGCACGTAATGGCCAACCGCCAGGCTTGGCTAATTTGTGCAATCCAGTACTCTGGTGCCACTTCTGGCACCTTGCCTGGCCGCAGGATGCGCCGCAGACACATGGATGTGCGTGATTAGACGTCGATTACGACGCATTCGAGCGTTATTGCTGCTCTTTATTTGTGCTGTGGGGGAAGTTGTTTGTCCGCGTTCGTCGAACCATTACGCCTACTCCTATTGGCGGAAACGCCCGCCTGGGCGCAGACCCTGCGCGAGCGCCTGAGTGCGCTGGGCAGTGGCTATGCGTTGATTACCGCGCCGTCCTGGGACGCGGCCAGCGCGCTGTTCGATAACCCCCATAACGCGTTGCTGCTGACCACCGCCGCCAACCTGCCGGCCACGGGCCACTGTGCCCTGCCGATTATCCTGCTGCTGGAGAGTGAACCCACAGCTGTGCCTGAGGATGTATTCGACTGGCTGGTGCACGACCAGCTCAGTGTCGAGGTGCTGCGCCGCTGCCTGCGCTATGGGCGCGAACGCGCTCGCCTTAACGCCGCTGTGCAGCGTCTGGCCGAACAGGATGCACTGACCGGGATTGCCAATCGTCAGGGCTTTCAGGCCCTGCTCGCCGCTCGCTTGAGTGAGCAAGGCGGGCAGGGGCTGACCCTCGGCCATCTCGATCTGGATAACTTCCGCCGCGCCAACGATGCGCTTGGCTATCAGGGCGGCGACAGTTTGATTCTGCAGGTGGTGGCGCGGATCAAGGCGCAGCTGCAAGACAGCGACCGGGTGGCGCGCCTGGGCAGTGATGAATTTGCCTTGTTGCTCGACAGTCGCCGCGACCCGCAGCGCGCCGAGCGCCTGGCCATGCAGTTGAGTGAAGCCCTTGGCGAGCCTTACTGGATCAATGGTGAAAGCCTGCTGATTGGTTGCAGCCTGGGGCTGGCCCATTCGCGTCCCGGCAGCAGTGCGGACACATTGATGTGGCATGCGCACATCGCCATGCAACAGGCCAAAAGTCAGCAAGGCTGCAGCTTTTATTTATACGACGAGCGGGTCAACCGCAGTGCGCGCAACCAGGCCGACCTGGAAAGCGAGCTGCGCCGTGCTCTGCGTCGCGACGAATTGGAGCTGCATTACCAGCCGCGTTTGTGTTTGCAGAGTGGACGCATCGTCGGCCTAGAGGCGCTGGTGCGCTGGCAGCACAGCGAGCACGGCCTGTTGGCGCCTAACGAATTTATCCCGCTGGCCGAGGAAAGCGGGCTGATTGTGCCGCTCGGTTACTGGGTTATTTCGCGTGCCTTGCGTGACATGCAATGGCTGCTCGGGCGGGGTGTGCCGCCGCTGCACATGGCGATCAACCTATCGTTCCATCAGTTTCAGGACAGCCAGCTGCTGCCCACGCTTAGCCGGCTGATCGAAGAGCGTGGCGTCGACGCACAATGGTTGGAGTTCGAGCTGACGGAAACTGCCGTGATGCGCCGCAGTGATCAGGTGCGGCAGACCATGCTGGCCCTCGGGCGCCTCGGTGTGCGGTTTTCGCTCGACGATTTTGGCACCGGCTTCTCCTCCTTCGTGCACCTCAACAACCTGCCAATCACCTTGCTGAAAATCGACAAGAGTTTTGTTGGCGGCATGGATGAACGCGCAGAGAACCGTCAGCTGGTGCGGGCGATGATCAACCTGGCGCACAACCTTAATCTGCAGGTGGTCGGTGAAGGCGTGGAAAACGCCGAGCAGCTGGCGCTGTTGCGTGAGTACGGCTGTGATCAGGCGCAGGGGTATCTGATAAGTAAGGCCCTACCGCTCAGCGAGCTGGCGCGGTTTTTGGTGTTTGGCATGCGTCAGACGCTGCTGGGGATGAGCAACAGCTGAGCGACTCGCTGATGTAAAAAGGCCCGCACGTGCTGCGGGCCTTTTTGTTTTAAGGCTTTACTGCGCCGCCTTGGCCTGGCGTTGCGCCAGTTTCTGCTGGCGGTAGCTGATAGCGGCCGGTGGTACGGCGGTGACTTTGCCGGTTTCCAGCCAGCGCTTGAGCCGGTTGGCGTCGGCCATGTGGGTGTACTTGCCGAAGGCATCGAGCACCACAAACGCCACGGGGCGCTTATTCATCACGGTGTTCATCACCAGGCAGCGGCCGGCTTCACCGGTGTAGCCGGTCTTGCTCAGCTGCACGCTCCAACCCGGCTTGCGCACCAGGTTGTTGGTGTTGCGAAAGCCGAGGGTGTAGTTGGGTTTGCGGAACGCCTGGGTTTTTTCCGAGGTGGTGGTGAACTGGCGGATCAGCGGGTACTGGTTCGCGGCCTTGAGCATCAACACCAGATCGCGGGAGTTGGAGACGTTGTGCTCCGACAGCCCGGTCGGCTCGACGAAGTGCGAATGAGTCATGCCCAGCGCTTTGGCCTTGGCATTCATCGCCGCGACAAAGGCCGTGTGGCCACCTGGGTAGTGGTGCGCTAGGCTCGATGCGGCGCGGTTCTCCGAGGCCATCAGGGCCAGCAGCAACATGTCGCGGCGGCTCAGCTCGCTGCCAATGCGCACGCGGGAGAACACCCCGCGCATTTCCTGGGTGTCGCGAATCATGATCGGCAGTTGCTGATCCAGTGGCAGCTTGGCGTCGAGGGTGACCATGGCCGTCATCAGTTTGCTGACTGAGGCAATCGGCACCACGCTGTCGGCGTTACGCTCGTAGAGCACCTGATTGGTTTGCAGGTCGACCAGCAGGGCGCTGCCGGCGGCTAGGTCTTGCTGTTTTGGCGTGGCGGCCTGGGTATTCGATGCAACTACAACGCTGCTGCAGATCAGCAGCAGGCTTACGAGCGAATGGCGGATTTTCACGGCGGGCTTCACGGGCAGTTTGAGGGAGCGTAGCGCTGCCAAGTATACGGACATCCGTGCCGGCGCTTGAATGGTCGCCGCGTTAAATTGTCATCCGTGCGCGTTATAGTGCGCGCGCTTTTATGCGTGTGAGTTGCCCCATGTCGGAATTATCAGCCCCCATCCAGCCCCCTGCGGTCAGCCTGCGTGAAGCCTTCTGGTTTTGGTTGAAGCTCGGCCTGATCAGCTTCGGCGGGCCGGCTGGGCAGATCGCGATCATGCATCAGGAATTGGTCGAGAAGCGCCGCTGGTTGTCCGAGCGGCGTTTTCTGCATGCGCTGAATTACTGCATGTTGCTGCCGGGGCCGGAGGCGCAGCAGCTGGCCACCTATATCGGCTGGCTGCTGCACCGCACCTGGGGCGGTGTGATGGCTGGGGTGCTGTTCGTGCTGCCGTCGCTGTTTATCCTGATCGGCCTGTCGTGGCTGTATATCGCTTATGGCGATGTGCCGCTGGTGGCGGGGATTTTCTACGGGATCAAGCCGGCGGTCACCGCGATTGTCATGCAGGCGGCCTGGCGCATCGGCTCGCGGGCACTGCAGAACAACTGGCTGTGGGGGATTGCCGGGGCGTCCTTTGTTGCGATTTTTGCCTTCAACCTGCCGTTCCCGTTGATCGTGCTGGGCGCGGCGCTACTCGGCTACCTCGGTGGTCGTCTGCTGCCGCAGCAGTTCAGCCTGGGCGGTGGGCATGCGCCGCAAAACACCTCATACGGCCCAGCGCTGATCGATGACAACAGCCCGCCGGCGGCGCATACGCGCTTTCGTGCCTCGCGCCTGGCGCTGTTGTTGCTCAGTGGTGCGCTGCTCTGGCTGCTGCCGATGGTCCTGCTGACGGCGTTGTATGGCTGGGACGGTACGCTGACGCAGATGGCCTGGTTCTTTACCAAGGCGGCCTTGCTGACCTTCGGTGGTGCCTATGCAGTGCTGCCGTATGTCTACCAGGGCGCTATCGGCCATTACGGCTGGTTGACACCGACGCAGATGATCGACGGTCTGGCGCTGGGGGAAACCACGCCGGGGCCGCTGATTATGGTGGTGGCGTTCGTGGCCTTTGTCGGGGCGTATTTGCAGCCGGTATTCGGCGGTGATTCGGGCTTTGTCAGCGGCGCAGTGGCGGCGGCGCTGGTTACCTGGTTTACCTTTCTGCCGTCTTTTCTGTTCATCCTCGCCGGTGGGCCGTTGGTGGAGTCGACCCACGGTGAGCTGAAGTTCACCGCGCCACTGACCGCGATTACCGCGGCCGTGGTGGGGGTGATCCTTAATTTGGCGCTGTTCTTTGCCTACCACGTGCTGTGGCCGCAGGGCTTTGCCGGCGTTTTTGACTGGCCTTCGGCGCTGATCGCCTTGGCGGCGGCGCTGGCGCTGCTGCGCTTCAAACGTGGGGTGATGGAGGTGCTGCTGGTGTCGGCCCTGGCTGGGCTGGCGGTGTATCTGCTGCGGTGAGGTCGCACAGGCATGCACGACCCGTAGGGTGGGTTAGGCGCTTGTTGCGATTGGGGTTGTCTTGGGCTTTACGCTGCGCCGTAACCCACCATGGCTGCACGCCAGCTAACGCCTGGTGGGTTACGCGACGCATCTAGAGTCGCAGCGCCTGAGGGTGCGGAGCAGGGCGTCGCGAACCCACCCTACGCATCTGCACCCTTATGGCTCACATAAACCAGCGGTATTCGCGTGCGCTGACTTCCTGCATAAAGGCCAGATGATCCTGGCGTTTGTTCTCGCAATAAACCATCACAAACTCCTCGCCCAGTCCCTGATTGACCACCGGATGGTCGCGCATGGCGCTGACTGCTCCGAGCATATCCTGAGGAAAGTCGATGCCGCTTTGGCGGTTCTCGTTGAGCGGGGCAATCGGCTCCTGGCCGGCATCCAGGCCGTGTTCCATGCCGGTGAGAATCGCCGCCAGTACCAGATAAGGGTTGGCGTCGGCGCCGGCCAGGCGGTGTTCGATGCGCAGGTTCTTGCCGTCCGATTCGGGGATGCGGATGCACGCGTCGCGGTCCTCATAACCCCAGCTGGCGCGGCTGGCGGCGTTGACCATGGCGCCGTAGCGGCGGAAGGCATTGTGGTTGGCGGCGAAGATCGGCATGCAGTGCGGCAGCAGTTCCAGGCATCCGGCCACGGCGTGGCGCAGCGGGCGCTGCTCGTCGGCGGCTAGCAGGTTGTTGCCGGCAGCGTCATACAGGCTGACGTGCACATGCATGCCGCTGCCTGGCGCGTGCAGGTAGGGCTTGCTCATAAAGCTGGCACGCTGGCCGTGCTTGAGCGCCACGCCACGGGTACTGCGGCAGAACAAGGCGGCCCAGTCAGCGGCGCGCAGGCCGTCGTCACAGTGGCCGAAGTTGATCTCGAACTGGCCGGGGCCGAGTTCGGCGGTGATTACGTTGGCGTCCACGCCCTGTTCATTGGCGGCGTCGACGATCTCGTGCAGCACATCGCTAAAGCGCGACAGGCGCTCGATGTGCATGTTCGGCTGGTCGTCGGCATCGTCGCACAGCGGGTCGCGGGGGAACTGCGGCAGGCCGTCTTGCAGCTTGCGATCAAACAGGTAGAACTCCAGCTCAAACGCCACCACCGGACGAATGCCGCGTGCTTCGAGGCGCTTGAGCACACGGGCGAGTACTTCACGCGGCTCGAATTCGATCGGTGCTTGCGTGCCATCGGAGCTGATCAGCATTTGCCCCAGCGGCTGGCTTTCCCAGCGTACCGGCTTGAGGGTGCCGGGGATCAGTCGGCGCGGCGCATCCGGGTCGCCATCGTTGAAGCAGTAATCGCCAATCGGGTGCAGGCCGCCCTGTACGCCGAGCAGCACGCAGTTTTGCGGGATTTTCAGCGGGCTGCCGGCGGCAACCTTCTCCAGCATGTCTATGGGGTAACGCTTGCCGTAGAAATGCCCGGGAATATCCAGGCTGATCAGGTCGACATAACGCACGTCTGGGTGAGCGGCGCGGAAGGCGCGAACTTCGCTAAGCAGGTCGGGGAATGCGGTTGTTATTGTCATGGCGGTATCTGCGCGGGTCAGTTGAAGACCCAGAGCACTCTGGTGAGGGAATCGGTTAGGTTGGCGTAGCGGAACTGCGCATGCGGCGGTAGTTGGAAGCTGTCGTTGGGGCCGAGGGTGACCGGCTCGGCGTCGTCGCCGTACCAGATCGTCAGTTCGCCCTCTAGGACAAAGCCGCCTTGCTCGTCGCTGTCGTTGAGGTGGCCTTCGCCGCTGCTCGCCCCCGGTTGCAGGAAGCTTTCGAGCATGGAGAACCCGGCCGAGATGCTGGGGGAGGCCAGCACGTCGGTGATGCCGCCGGCGTAGTAGAGCGTGCGGCGCTCATCTGGACGGGTTACCCAGGGCACGGCGCGCGGCTTGCTCAGGCTATAGAAATAGGTGGTCGGCACGCCCAGGGTTTCGCTGATGGCGGTGAGGTCCGCCACGGTTGGGCGCGACAGGCCGCGCTCAACCTGCGACAAAAAACCTACTGAACGGTCGATGCGCGCGGCCAACTCACCGAGGGTGAGATTTTTATGCTTGCGCAGGTCGCGGATCAGGATCGCCAGACCTTCGACTTCTTCCTGCATGTCCATGGTCAACTTCCTTAAATGACATCGCGCAGGCGATACCAGGCCTTGCCGACGGCTTCGATCGGCGCCGCGAGTAGATTGCCGCCGGGAAAGCGCGGATTGCTCAGGCCTTGGTACAGCTCTAGCAGGTCGGCGTCACCAAGGATCGCATCGCTTACCGCGCGGGCGGCCGCCAAGGTCGGCAGGATGCCGTGGCCGGAGAAGCCTTGTAGCCAGTACTTCTGCCCACTGCGGCCGACATCCGGGGTACGGTGCATGGTGCAGTCGATATGCCCGCCCCAGCCGTAGTCGATCTGCACGCCGCGCAGTTGCGGGAATACCCGCTCCAGATACGGCCGTGTGGCCGCCGGCACATCCTTGGGGATGCCGCCGAGGTAGGTGCAGCCGCCGCCGAACAGCAGGCGGTTGTCTGGGGTGACGCGGAAGTAGTCCGGCACGAACTGGTTATCGATGGCGCAGGTGCCTCGCGGGAACAGCGAGCGGGCCAGTTCCGGGTCGAGCGGCGCGGTGGCCACTTGGTAGGAGCCCACCGGCAGCAGGCGTTTCGCCAGCGGCGGGTCGAGGCGGTCGATATAGGCGTTGCAGGCCAGTACCAGCAGGTCGCTGCGCACCTCGCCTGCTTCAGTGCGCGCCACATAACCTTCTGCGGTTTCGCGGTAGTCCAGCGCTTTGCTCTGCTCGAAAATCTGTCCGCCGGCTTTTTCGATGGCATCGGCCAGGCCCTGGGCCAGTTTCAGCGGGTTAAGGTGGGCGGCGCCGCTGTCGTGCAGGGCGGCCAGGTAGCGTGGGCTGGCGATCCACTCGGGCAGTTCGTGCTTGGGGATAAAGCTCAGCTGTGAGTAGCCATATTTCTGTTCGGCTTCTTCCAGGCTCTCTTGCAACTGCTTTACGCGGCGCGGCAACACGGCGGTGTAGATCGCGCCGGTGCGGTAATCGATACCGAAGTTGTGGCGCTCGGGCAGCTCGCGCATTTCTTCGGCGGCCCAGACCATGCTGTCCCACAGGCGGCGGGCGCGCTCCAGGCCCAGGGCCTTCTCGAAGGGCGGCATATCGCAGGACCAGCCCGGTAGGGCCTGACCGCCGTTGCGTCCAGAAGCCGCCCAGGCCAGGCGACTGGCTTCCAGCACCACTACCTTCTTGCCGGCCAGTGCCAGGCGCAACGCCGTGTGCAAACCGCTGAAACCACCACCGATAATCAGTACATCGCACTGCAGCGCTTCCTGCAGGCGCGGGCGCAGCGGGATCGACCCGGGGTAGGTGGCAGCATAGTAAGTGCCGATATGCTGGGCGGATTGCTTGAACATGGCGCGCCTCATGAAATTTTATTTAAATAATTTCATGAAAACTTACGCTATAAATTTCACAAAGCCAAGCTTGAGTGGTGCTCAGTGTTCATTCAATAAAAAAGCCGCCCCTAAAAAGGGGCGGCCTTCGTGTGTTTCGCGGATGGCGAAGCCCGCTGTTACTTGGGCAGCACCACCGAGTCGATGACGTGAATCACGCCGTTGCTGGTCTCGATGTCTGCCGCGACGACCGAGGCGCCATCGACGCTGACGCCATTGCTGGTATCCAGCATCAGTTCACCGCCTTGTACAGTTTTTAGCGCGGACTTACCGGTCAGGTCAGCCGCCATCAGCTTGCCCGGGACGACGTGGTAAGTGAGTACGGCCGTGAGCTTTTCCTTGTCGGCCAGCAAGGCGTCGAGGTCAGCCTTGGGGATTTTGGCGAATGCCGCATCATTGGGTGCGAAGACGGTGAACGGCCCCTCGCCTTTGAGGGTTTCAACCAGGCCGGCGGCGGTCACGGCGGTGACCAGCGTGTTGAACTGGCCGGCGGCGACAGCGGTGTCGACGATATCTTTCTTATCGCCGTGCATGTCGGCAAAGGCCGGCATTGCCGCAACGGTCAGGGTGGCCGTGGCCAGCATCAGCGTGCGCTTAAGGCGTTGGGTGGTCGAGCTGAGTTGAGCAAACATAAAAATCTCCTGATACAGGGTTATTTGTTTTGCACAATGTTTGTACAACAATTTCGCGCTGAGTTCCGGCTTTGACATGATTTGTAAAGCTTGATTGGCGCGCGCAGATGCCGGCAAACAGCTTGCCGGCAGTCTTAGACGGTTGCGGGTTTGTACTCGGTAGGCCGTTGGCGATAGGCCTAACGCACCTGATTACGCCCGCCATGTTTGGCGGCGTAAAGCGCTTGGTCGGCCTTTTCCAGCAGTTCGCTGGCACTCACGGGTGCAGCTTCGGTGGAGGCGATTCCGGCACTCAGGGTGACCGAGAATTCACTGCCGGCTGCGATAAATTTCAACTCGGCGAAGCGCTGGCGAATTTCATCGAGCACTCGCAGGGCTTGCTCGGCCGTGCAGTCTGGCAGCACCACGAGAAATTCCTCGCCGCCATAGCGGCCCAGGCTGTCGATGCGGCGTAGGCGCTGGCGCAGCAGGTTGGCCAGGGCGCGGATGACGTTGTCGCCGGCGGCATGGCCGTGGCTGTCGTTAACCTTCTTGAAGAAGTCGATATCGAGCATGGCCACGCTGGCCGGTTTGCCGCTGCGCTGTGCGCGCTCCAGCTCGACCGCTGCCTGCTCTTTGATGTCGGCGTGTTTGAGCAAGCCGGTCAGGCTGTCGCGCGACAGGGCGTTGCTCAGCAGCCGTGCGCGTTGTGCGCGGGAGAATACGGCAGCGACCAGGGCGTTATCGGAAATCGGTTTGGTGACGAAGTCATCGCCGGCTTTAATCAGGGCATTCATCTGCCGGTTGATATCGGTTTCTGCCGACAGGTAGATGATCGGTACGCGCAGCCAGTCGTCATACATGCGGATGATCTGCGCCAGCTCGGGGCCGGTGCAGTTGGGCATGTTGACGTCCAGCAGGATCACTTCAGGGTTGAAGTTGCGCATATGGGTGAAGATTTCCGCGGGATCATGCTGCATCTCCACCAGCATGTTGGCGCCACGCAGAATCAGGCTGAAACGGCTGGCCAGCTCGCGGTCATCGTCGATGATCAGCACCCGATAGGGTTCGCCTTGCTGCTGGGCGAAGCAGCGCTCCAGGCGATTTTCCAACTGCGGGATGTCCACCGGTTTGGTGAAAAAACCCATCGCGCCGACCCGTACGGCCTCCAGGTGAGTGGCAAAGTCGTCTTGGGTGGTGGTCACCAGCAGAGGGAGCGGCTCGTCCAGGCGTTCTTGCAGGCTGGCGGCGTAGGCCAGGCCAGTGACATTTTCGTCGGGCAGGTTAACGTCGAGGATCAGGGCGTCTGGTCGTTGCTGTTGCAAGGCATGATCGAGTTCGGCAATGCGGGTGAAGTGTTCGGCCTGGTAACCAAAGTTATTCAGGGTCAGGCGCATCGTTTCGCCGACAGCGTATTGATCTTCGAGGATGTAGATACGCCGCTCACGCTGGGGGGCTTTGCTCGGTGATGCGCTGGCGGGCGCCGGGCTTGGCTCCGGTTCGGGCTGATACACCTGATTGGCCAGTTGCTGCAGGCTCTGGCTGAAGTCCTGCAGGCTCTGTTGTTCCTGTTGCAGGGTGGTCAGCCAGTGCTCGGCTTCCTGCTCCAGCTCGCGGGCGCGTTGGCCAAGGCGGCTGAAACCGAAAGTCCCAGCGGCTCCGGCGAGCTTGTGCAGCTGCTCACGTATGGTCTGCAGGCAGCGCAGCTGTTCTTGCGGTTCAGCGGCGTTTAGCAGCTGTTCGGCGTCCTGCCTGAGTGCGGGCAAGTCTTCCTGCAGGCGCAAGGCGAAGGCATCACTGAGTTGCTGCAGGTGCTTTTGTAGCTCTTGCGCTGGGGTTTTGGTGTTACTCATGGGCCCGATTCCAGATAGTGCGCACCTGCGAAGCCAGTTGCATGGGGTCGAAGGGTTTGATGATCACGTCACGGGCGCCAAGGCTGCAGTAATAGGCGATTTCTGCGGGCTGTACTTTGGCGGTCATAAAGGCCACTGGCACCTGGTTAATGTCGATCAGCCGGGCGATTTGCGCCAGGGTTTGTGGGCCGTCCATGCCCGGCATCATCACGTCCAGCAAGATAAAGTCCGGGGCAAAGCCTTGCAGTTGGTCCAGGGCGTCCTGGCCGCAGGCGCAGCTGAGCACCTGAAAACCGCCTACGACCTCCAGGGCCAGCTTGGTCACGGCCTGGATCGAGGGGTCGTCTTCCACATGCAGGATGCGTCGTAGGTCAGGCATGCGGAGCGTCCTCGGGGCGGGGCGGTAAGTTGAGCGTGGTTGCCAGCGGCAGGGTAGTCAGTTCAAACCAGAACGTCGCGCCATGACCGGGGCTTGAGTCGAAGCCAATCTGCCCGCCCATGCGCTCGATGATTTCCTTGCTGATCGCCAGCCCCAGGCCCGTACCGCCTTTTTGCCGGGTGTCGGTGGCGTCGGCTTGGGAGAACTTGCTGAAGATCCGCGCCTGGAAGTTCTCCGGCACACCGGGGCCATGGTCGGTCACGCTGATGCGCACACGGTTGTCGTGTGGCTGCACGCGCACCTCCACTGTCTGCCCTTGGGGCGAGAACTTGGCCGCGTTCGACAGCAGGTTGGCCAGCACTTGAGCCAGGCGCAGTTTGTCGACCCGTACCCAGGCTTGAGTGGCTGGGCCCTGTAGCTGCAGCTGGACGTGGTAATGGTCAGCGTACGGCTGATTCTCTTGAATGGCCTGCTCCAGCAGGGGCTGCAAGGCCTCATCGTGCAGCTCGAAAAGCATTTTGCCGGCGACCAGTTTTTCCATATCGAGCAGGTCATTGATCAGCAGGTTGAGGCGCTGGCTGTTGTCTTGGGCGATCTGCAGCATCTGCTGCATGCTCGCTGGCACTTCGCCGAGGGCGCCGCCATTGACCAGGCCAAGGGAACCGGCAATCGCCGTCAGCGGAGTGCGCAGCTCATGGCTGACGGTGGAGACGAACTCGTCTTTCATCCGCTCAATGCGTTTGCGTTCTTCGATATCGCGGATTACCGCAATAAAGCGCCGTTCACCTTGGTGGCTGATCTGCGAGACGGCCAGTTCGATGGTGAAGGTTTCGCCGTTGTTACGCTGTGCGGTGAGCTCGATCTCCTTGCCGAGCATCTGCTGGATGCCGGTTTTCAGGAAATGGCTGAGGTAGCGGGCGCGCATCGAGCGTTGCGGTTCCGGCAGCAGTACGGTGGCGCGGTGTCCCGAGACTTCCAGATGGCTGTAGCCGAAGATGCGTTCGGCGGCATGGTTAAAGGTTTCGATATAGCCCTGCTGGTCGATGGTGATAATCGCATCGAGCACGTTGTCGAGCAGGGTGCTCAGGTAATCCTCGCGTTCGCGGATGGCCATTTCGCTGGCGATACGCTCACTGAAGTCCTGGATCTGTACCACGAAGTGCACGGGTTGGTCGTCGCTGTCGCGAACCAGGGCCACGCTGAGCAACACCCAGATAATCCGGCCCTGGCTGTCGAAGTAGCGTTTTTCCATTTGATAGCTGTTGATCTCCCCGGCGACGAGCTCCTCGACATTGCGCAGGTCGGCATCCAGGTCATCAGGGTGGGTGATCTGCTGAAAGTCGCAGCACAGCAGCTGTTCGCGGCTATAGCCGAGCATCTCGCAGAGCTGATCGTTAACTTCCAGCCACTGGCCTTGCAGGGACACCAACGCCATCCCCTGGGGGGCGAGGCTAAAGGCGTTGCTGAAGCGTTGTTGGCTGAGCCGCAGTTGGTCTTCCACCGCCTTACGGTCGCTGATGTCCCAGATAAACCCGGAAATCCACTGCAGTTTGCCGTCGCTGTCGTATTCGCCACGGCCCTTCTCGCGCACCCAGACACTGTGGCCGTTGGCGTGTTGCAAGCGGTAGGTCAGCTCGAAGGACTCTTGATGCTCAACGGCGCGCACCGCCTGGTAGGTGATGGCCAGGTCATCGGGGTGGATCACGCTGGAGAAACTGCGTACGCGGTTGTTGATAAAGTCGCTGGCCGGATAGCCGCTGAGGGCCAGAATTTCTTCGCTGAGGTAGCTCATGCACCAGTCGGCATCGTTGCGGCAGCGGTAGACGGCGCCGGGCAGGTTGGCCACCAGGCCGCGAAAGCGGCTCTCGCTCTTTTGCAGGGCACGGGTGGCGTTCTGTAGGTCGTTAATGTCGCTGGCGATACCCAGGTAGCCGTTGATGGCACCCTGGCTGTCACGCATGGCGCTGACGGTGAGATTGACGGTGCGCGGTTCACCGTTCTTACACACATAGGTCCATTGGCGGGTTTCCGGCTCGCCCTTGGCGGGTATCGATGTGAGTACGGCCCAACCGCTAATCTCGTGGCCTTCCTCGCGGCTGAGCTGCGCGCCGCGGGCCTGGATTTCATCGGCCCGGTGGAACAGGGCAGGGTTGGATTGACCGATCACTTCAGCACTGCGGTAGCCCAGCAAACGCTCTGCCCCGGAGTTGAACAGGGTGATCAAACCACCGGTGTCACTGGTGATGATCGACACCCCGGTCGCGGAGTCGAGTACGGCCTGCAGAAAGCGCCGCGCCTCAAGGGTTTGTTCTTCGTGTTGCAGGCGCTCCAAGGTGGCGCCGACCCAGCGGGCGAACAGCCGCAGGAATTCTTCGTCGGCTTCATCGAAGGCGCTCGGGCGTGCTTCGCTGGAGGCATAGCAGAGGGTGCCGAAACGCTGGCCGGCGACCCAGATGCTGGTGCCGATATAGCTTTCCAGGGCAAACAGCGGGTAGCAGGGGTGCGCGGCATGCTCGCTCTGGCCCATGTTCGCAATGGCGAGTACATCCTGACTGCGTAGGGCGATGCTGCAGTAGGTGTCCCCCAGGTCAAAGCACTGACCGTCCTGCAGGCTGTTGGGTGGCGATACCTGGACCATCACCTGGTAACTCTGTGCCTCGATCTGGCTGATGATGCCGATCGGCATGTCATAGAACTGGGCGCCCAGTTGCAAGGCCTGACGTAGCTGTTCTTTGGTGCTCAGCTTAGGCAGCGCGGCGATTTCGTTGAGCGCGCGCAGGGCCGCCTGTTGGCGCTGCATGCGCTGCTGGGTGAGTTCCCGCTGGCTGTCACGCCGCAAGGCGTCGAACACTTGGCCCAGGGTGGTCAGCAGCGGTTGCAGTTGGGTGAAGAAGTCGGCGCTGTAACCGCCCTCGCAGTTGGCCAGGCCGAGCATGCCGAGCAGCTCGCCGTTAGCGTGAATCGGCAGCCCGGCAAATGCCAGCAACGGCGGGTGTCCGGGAGGTAAGCCCGCACTCTTGGGGTGGTTGGCGGGGTCATTGGTGATCAGCGGCTGGCCGCTGCGAATCACCTGGCCAAATAGGCTGTCGAGGTTGCGAAACGCCAGGCCCTGCGGCGCATGGGCGTCATAGAAGGCGCGTGTGTCTGCGTCCCAGGCGATATTGCTGATGGCAACGGTACGCAGATAGCGCGCGCCGCGATCGTCGAGGAGAATCTCACCAATAAAGCCGAACTGGCTGGCGCTGACCTTTAGTGTGCGCACCAGCAGTTTGTCGAACGCCTCGCGCTGGTTGTCTGCGTTGATGTAAGCCGCCTGCACCTCAGCGATCAGCGCCAGCAGTTGGCGCGAATCTTCTGTTTGCTGATTCCTTTGTTGCAGGTCGGCGTTGTGTCGGCGTACGACCTTCAGGCTGCTGTGTCGGGTGGCTTGCAGCAGCAATAGCAGCAGCGCTTCGGCGGCGAGCCAGGCCACCAGCCATTTGCCCATCAGCCAACGTTGGTCGCGCTGGTGCTGGCTGTACAGGGGGCTGATATCACGCCAGGTCAGGGCCCGAATCTGGCTGTCGATACCGCCCGCGCCGGAGGGGTAGTCACTCAGGCTCACCTGGTTGAGCAGGTAGGTGCGGCCTTGGTCGTCCAGTAACTTAAAGGTATCGCCTGCCTCAGGCGCCGGCAAGCGTTGCTGCGCTTGCCAGTGCTGTACTTGAACCTGGGAAAAACCTGCCAGATACCAGTAGTCAGCCGTTGTAGAGGGGGTGTGCAGCGGCTCATTGCTGCCTGACGCGCGCAGCGGCCGCTTGAGCAGCAGAGCAACCCCGGCATCCAGTTCGTGGTCCAGCTGCTGCAGATTTTTCAGCATGTCGAGGCTGACTTCCAATGCGCCGACGTTGACCGGCCCATCAAGGCTGTCTACGCGCAGTGGCACGATGGCGCGCATGCTCAGGCCCTGCTCATTGGCCAGCAGGCCGGTGGTCGTGGCGGGCTGGCGCAGGCTTTCGAGCAGCATGGGCCGCTGCGTTGCAGGCCGGTCGCCAAACCATTGCGGCTGGTGCACCCGCAGCAGCACCTCGGCGGCCGGGGCCAAATGCACAGACAGGCTAAACCTAAGGGTGCCCTGTAGGCTGCGCCAGCGTGGGGCGAGGCGGGTATAGAGCTGGTTGCGAATAGCGTTGAGGCTCTGTATGTCGGGCTGTTCACGGCTCTGCAGTGCATAGGCCTGGCGCACCAGTTCGACCAGCCAGGCGTCAGCGGCGATGGTCTCGGCGAGCAATTGCGCCTGCTGCTGCAGCTCCTGCTGGCTGTTGCGCAGGGTTAGGCTTTGCAGCTCATGCTGCTTGGCAATTTGCAGGGTCCAGAGGGTTTGCTGCTGGTTTAACGCAAGGCCGCCCAGCACGCTGAAGAAGATCGCCAAACCAAGGCTGCCGAGCCCAACAAGCCAGTAGATTGCGCTGGGTTTGCTCTGCTTATCCATGCTTCAGCCCCACCGCACGCTTACACCTTAATACTGGCATTTAGGCGAGGCCCGCCAATCGGCGCAAACGAGCCAGCTCGGGGTTGTCGGCGGCGCTGCTGAGCTCGCAAGCGGCTAAGCGCATAAGGATATTTTCGCGTTTGACGTTACTGCTAGGCAGGCTGTAGCAGGAGCCGATCAGCTCACGCAGGTGCATCGGCAGATGCCATTGGGCCTTGATGCTGATGGCAAAGGGACCGCTGAACTGGTCGAGTGCCTGCATAAGCTGGTCTTCGCTGAAGCTCTGGCCGCTGTCCTGCCACACCTGTGCCTGGTACAGCACACACAGCTCACCCATGCGGTGCAGCAGGGCGGCACAGTGGAAGGGGGCCGGGTCCATGGCGCATTGCCGGGCGAGGCAGGTGCTGCGCTCGATCAGCTGTTCGGTGCTGTCCAGGTGCGCTTGGGCAAATAGGCTCAGCATGGGGTTCTCCAGAACACTGGATTGGCGCAGCGCCAGGCCCATGGCCAGGTTGAGGCTGTTGTTCGCCCCCAGTTTGTGCAGCGCTTCAAGCAAGTTGGAGCAGGGTTTGCCGCCGGGGTTGTAGGCGCTGCTGTTGGCGACGCCAAGCAGGCGGCCGCTGAGCGCCGGGTCGTGCTGCCATTCACTGGCCAGCTTGCGCAGATCAATCGGCTCGCCTTTGAAGCTTTGCAGGAGGCGGTCGCGCACATGCGCCTTGAGCGGTAATTGCAGTTCGCTACCAGACAGGCTGTGCAGGTGGGCCAGCAAGTCATCCTGCGCGTCGCTTACCCGCAGCGGTTGCCCGTCAATATCGGGCGGTAGCAGGGTTTCCAGGCTGGCGGCAACGTGCGCGGCCTGGAAGGGCTTGCTGATAAAGGCGCTGATCTTCAAAGCACGCACGGCCAGTACGCTGGCGCGGTCGGAGCGCCCGGTGATGACCACCAGCGGGGTGCTGCTGTTGTCGCGGCGCACTTGCTCAAGCAACCGGGTGCCGGGCCCGTCGGGCAGGTTCCAGTCACTGATGACCACGTCAGCCGGGCGCTGCTGCCATTCTTGTAAGGCGGCGCTAACACTGTCCAGGCAGACCACTTGGCAGCCGGGGCGCAAGCTGAGCACGATCTGTTTGAGTAGATCGGCAATCCAGCTGTCGTCTTCAAGAATCATTACAAGCATGCGTCAGGCCTACGTGTGTGGCGTGTCAGAGCGGGCTGCTAAACGTGCGGCCAGTTGGTCTGCAGGTTGAGGACGCCCGAAATAATAGCCCTGGGCATGGTCGCAGCCGAGTTGTTGCAGTAATTCGACTTGTTCGACCTGCTCAATGCCCTCGGCCAACACCTTAAGCCCAAGGCTATGGCCGAGGGCGATTACCGTGCGTGTGATCGCGACATCGCTGGGGTCGTGCGGCAGGCCGCTGATAAAACTCTGGTCGATTTTCAGCTTGTGCACTGGTAGACGCTTGAGCCGTGCCAGGGAACTGTAGCCGGTGCCGAAGTCATCGATGGCCAGGCGTATACCGAGGGCACGTAAACGTTGGAGCAAGGCCAGCGCCGCATCGGGGTTGTCCATCACTGCGCTTTCGGTAACTTCCAGCTCCAGGCAGGCGGGGTCGAGGCCGGTAGCGCGCAGCACCTCGGCCACCCGGTGGTCCAATTCTCCGCGGCTGAACAGCCTGCTGGAGACATTCACCGCGACAAACTTCAGCGCGTAACCGGCGGCTTGCCAGGCCACCATCTGCCGGCAACTGTGCTCCAGCACCCAGGCATCGATGGCGCTGATCAGCCCTGTTTCTTCGGCCACTGGAATAAATTCACCCGGCGCAACCAGCCCGCGCTGCGGATGCTGCCAGCGCACCAGGGCTTCGACGCCGATGACGTGCTGGTTGCGCAGGCAGATCAGAGGTTGGTAATAGACGCGCAGCTCTTGGTGGTCCAAGGCATGGCGCAGGGCGCTGGCCAGTTCGACCCGCTGATGCGCGTGAGCGGTCAGTTCCTGACTGTAAAATGCATAGCTTTCTCGGCCGCTGTTCTTGGCCTTGAACAGGGCAGAATCGGCATTGCGCAGTATCTGTCCCACATCGTCGGCGTCGTCCGGGTACAGGCTGATGCCGATGCTGGCGGTGATAAACAGCTCTTGCTGATTGATCTGGAAGACCGAACTCATGCACGTCTGCAGACGCTGCGCCAGCACTGCCGCCTGCTCGGGGCTGCCGCAGCTTTCGTCGAGCAGGCCGAATTCGTCACCGCCCAGGCGCGCCAGGGTCATGCGTTTACCGAGTTGCTGGCTAAGGCGCTCACCGACATCCTTGAGCAGCAGGTCACCGATGTTGTGGCCGAGGCTTTCATTGATGTGCTTGAAGTGATCAAGGTCGATCAGCATCACCGCCCCCGAATAGCCGTCAATCCGCCCACGTTCCAGGGCATGCTCGACGCGTTCGGTAAACAGTAAGCGGTTGGGCAGGTTGCTCAGCGGGTCGTGGTGCGCCAGGTAGTCCAGCTCTTGTTGCGAACGCTTCAGGGCGGTGATGTCAGAGAACACGGCCACGTAGTGGCTGACCTCGCCCTGTCCGTCGCGAATCTCGCGGATGCATTGCCACTGCGGGTAGATTTCGCCGCTCTTGCGCCGGTTCCACACCTCACCGCTCCAGGCGCCACGGTTTTTCAGGGCCTGCCAGAGGCTGTTGTAGAAGTCTTTATCGTGGCGTCCAGATTTAAGGATGCTCGGCGATTGGCCCAGAATTTCTTTTTCGCTATAGCCGGTGATGCGCGTGAACGCCGGGTTGCAGTGCACGACATGCTGCTGGGCATCGGTGACCAGGACGCCTTCCTGAGTGGCATCAAACACCACGGCGGCCTGGCGCAGGCTGTCTTCATCCTTGCGCCGCTGAGTGATGTCGCTGGCCGTGCCGATCAGGCGTTCGGGCTGACCGTGTTTGTCGAGCAGCAAACGCCCGCGCGATTGAATCCAGCGGTAGCTGCCATCCTGGTGTTGCAGCCGGTAGCTGACCTCGTAGGGCGCTGTGCTGAGCGTGCTCATGCGTCGCTGAATATTGCGCTCAAAGGCAACACGGTCATCGGGATGCAAGTGTTGCTGCCACTGCAGCGGATCAACCCCCAGGGTCTCAGGGCGAATACCCAGCAGGGCGGCATAGCCAGGAGAAAAGTACACAAGCTGTTGTTGCAGATCCCAGTCCCAAATCCCACCCCCAGCGGCCTCCAGGGCTTGGTGCAGGCGTTTTTCACTGCGCTGCAGGGCGCGATGCCCTTGCTGCTGGTGCTGCTGATGGCTACGCAAGATCGAATACAGCAGAGCCGAAGTCAGCAGCACAAACCCCAATCCTTTGAGCAGCTGCACGCGCTCCTGTTGCGCCACTGAAAGTTCCAGGGCCATCAGGAGTCCATCGCTGAACAGCACCCAAAGGGCTGCGCCAAACGCATAGCTGAGGGTCAGGCGCCAAGCGCCTTGTGGGGCATTCATGGGATATCAGTCAGTCCTTTTCCTAGGGCCGGCATTATAGATGCCCAAAAGGGGCGCGCATTCTTATGCAAAAGACCAACTGGTTTTCTGATCCTGGTCAGGGATAATGCGAGTCGACGTGTGCTAATAATCAGCGGCGTCTTTCCTTCTGCACGAGGCACACGGTCCATGTGGTACAACGGTTTTCTTGATCTGTCGGTCTGGCAGTTGGTTGCAGTTACCCTGCTGATGACGCACGTTACCATCGTTAGCGTCACGGTCTATCTGCATCGTTACTCGGCGCACCGCGCGCTGGAGTTGCATCCGGCATTGAAACACTTCTTCCGTTTCTGGCTATGGTTAACCACCGCGCAGAACACCCGCGAATGGACGGCCATTCACCGCAAACACCACGCCAAGTGCGAAACCGTCGATGACCCGCATAGCCCGGTGATTAAGGGCCTGGGCACCGTGCTGCGTAAAGGTGCCGAGCTGTACGCCGAAGAGGCGAAGAACACGGAAACCCTGCGCATTTATGGCAAGAACTGCCCGGAAGATTGGATCGAGCGCAACCTCTATTCGCGCTTCCCGGTTGCCGGTGTGATGCTGATGGGCGTTATCGACCTGGCCTTGTTTGGTGCGGCGGGTATCACCATCTGGGCGATCCAGATGATGTGGATCCCGGTCTGGGCGGCGGGCGTAATCAATGGCCTCGGCCATGCGGTCGGTTATCGCAACTTCGAATGCCGTGATGCCGCGACCAATCTGGTGCCGTGGGGCATCTTGATTGGCGGCGAAGAGCTGCATAACAACCACCACACCTACCCGAACAGCGCCAAGTTGTCGGTGAAGAAGTGGGAGTTCGATATGGGCTGGTTCTGGATCAAGCTGTTCAGCCTGCTCGGTTTGGCCAAGGTGCAGCGTGTTGCGCCCATCGCCCACCGGGTGGCAGGCAAGCGCAGCCTGGATATGGACACGGCCATGGCCATCCTTAACAACCGTTTCCAGATCATGGCGCAGTACCGCAAGTTGGTGATCGCACCGCTGGTGCAGCAGGAGCTGGCCAAGGCCGACGCCTCCGTGCGCCACCACTTCCATCGCGCCAAGCGGCTGTTGTCGCGTGAGCCGAGCCTGCTCGATGACGGCCACCATGCGCGCATTCAGCGCGTGCTGGAGCAGAGCCACGCGCTGAAGGTGATCTACGAGAAGCGCCTGGCCCTGCAGCAGATCTGGGTTAAAACCAGCAGCAACGGCCACGATATGCTGGAGGCCATCAAGCATTGGGTTAGCGATGCCGAGGCCAGCGGTATTCAGTCGCTGCGCGAATTCGCCGAGCAGCTGAAAACCTATTCACTGCGCCCCGCTAACGCCGTTTAATCCAGTATCAGGCTGCTCAAACCCAATACTCGGTGGGTATGAGCAGGCCTGGCATTCAGTTGGTAACCCACCGCTGGCTGCTGGCGGCAATCCGCCTTTTTGCATGTTGCGATAGGCAAAAAACCGCTTATTACGGCCTCCTCGGCCCTTTCTGCATCACCTTGGTCGCCCGCAGCGCTCAGTTATATGGGCTTCGCGCGCGGCGCTTTAAGTAGCTGGCACAGTATCTGCCTAGGACTCAGCGCATAACGGCTGGGACCACCGGCTGATAATAAAAATGAAGAGACCTGCACAATGATTTGCACCTGCCTGTTGTTCTGTCCTCATTCCCCGGCTCGCGCCGAGTGCCTTCACGCGCTCACCTAATTTTGGTTATTGCACGATCGGCCCTTGGCCGCAGCGCGGCTGCGCCTGCCTGTCGCCGAGTCTGCAATAACCTCCGAATTCGGTGCGCGCCTGCCGCTTCACGAGTTGAAGTTTGTTCGCGCACCGATATGCAACCCACACACCACTGGAGAAATATAATGAGAAAGACCTCCCTGGCACTGGCTGTTGCGGCCAGCACCTTGGGCTTGTCCCTGAGCCAAGCTGCGTTGCCTATCTCAACAACACTGATCCGTTCCTGGTTAACTACGTTCAGATCAGTGACTTTGGTAACAAGGACGAGAAGTCCTACCAGGCTCGCTACGACTACAACTTCGCCTCTATCGGGATTCCGGGTCTGACCTTTATGACCCGTTACCTGACCGGCGACAACGTCGATCGCGGTCGTAACCTGTCCGAAGGCAAAGAGTGGGAACGCAACACCGAGCTGATGTATGTGTTCCAGGAAGGCGCGCTGAAGAACCTGGGCGTGCGCTGGCGCAACGCGACTGTGCGCTCGAACTTCGCCAACGATCTCGACGAAAACCGCCTGATCGTCAGCTACACCTTGCCGCTGCTTTGATCGCACGGTAACAGGCTAAGCGGTTATCCCCGCGCAGCCTAAGCAGAACAAAAAAACCGGACCTTGTTCCGGGTTTTTTGTGCGTGTCATTCAGTCATGAGCAGGCTGCTTAGCGGCACGGCTCAGGGTTCGCGTGGATGTACATAGGCTTAGCGGAAGGGGCTTGCTATTCAATATATAAAAGAATAGATTGTTTTTATCTTAATTGAGTTGCACGCCATGAACGCAAACCAAACCCCATTCGATATTCAGCAGTTGCGCGCCAATGCAGATGCGGCAGGGCAATTACTCAAAGCTCTGGGCAATCCGGATCGGCTGTTGTTGTTGTGTCAGCTGTCCCAGGGGGAGCGCAATGTTAGCGAGTTGGAGGCGCTGCTCGGTATCCAGCAGCCCACCTTGTCGCAGCAGTTAGCCGTGCTGCGCCGTGAGGGCCTCGTGGAGACCCGCCGCGAGGGCAAGCTAATCTACTACTGCATCAGCAGCCCGGCGGCGTTAGCGGTGATCAATACCCTTTATCAATTGTTCTGCGCAGGTAACGAATCATGACGATTGACTGGTACAACTTCACGCCCTGGAGCGCCTTGGCCGGCGGCGCGCTGATCGGTCTGGCGGCGAGTCTGTTTGCCGTGATGAATGGCCGGGTAGCAGGTATTAGCGGTCTGCTAGGCAGCCTGCTGGGCGCCGGTGAGGGGCGCGGCGAAAAGGCCCTGTTTCTGCTCGGCATCCTGCTTGCGCCGTTGCTTTGGCAGCTGTTTAGCGTGCTGCCTGCCATTGAGATTCAAACGGGCTGGTTGGCACTGATAGTCGCTGGTTTGCTGGTCGGCATCGGCACCCGCTATGGCTCGGGTTGCACCAGTGGCCATGGCGTCTGCGGCTTGTCGCGGTTATCGCCACGTTCACTGGCGGCCACTCTGAGTTTTATGGCGGCGGGCTTTGCCACCGTGTTTGTCTTACGTCACCTGCTGGGAGCCTGAGCATGCGCAAATTGATGGCGTTTCTCGCCGGTGTGATTTTCGGCATTGGCCTGCTGACGGCGGGTATGGCTAACCCGGCCAAAGTACTGGCCTTTCTCGACTTGGCTGGCGCTTGGGATCCTTCGCTGGCGCTGGTCATGGCGGCGGCCATTGGCGTGGCTTTTTTGCCCTTCAGCTGGGCGCGCATGCAGCGCACCAGCCTGCTTGGCGCGCCGATGCAGTTACCCGGCAAGCGCGAGTTGGACCGCCGGTTGATCGGCGGCAGCCTGCTGTTTGGCATGGGCTGGGGGGTTGCCGGGATCTGTCCAGGGCCCGCGGTGGCACTGCTGTTGACCGGACAGTGGCAGGTGCTGGTGTTCGTGGCCGCGATGCTGGCGGGAATGATTGTGTTTGCTGCGCTGGAACGCCAGCGCAGCTGAGTGAGGATCGGGAGATCACGATGAAAACAAATATTGGCACCTTCGACCGCGCCCTACGCATTGCCGTAGGCCTTATTCTGATCGGCTTGAGCCTCAGCGGCGCGATTGGCTGGTGGGGCCTGATTGGCCTCGTACCACTGGCCACCGGGCTGTTTCGAACGTGCCCGGCGTATTCGCTGTTAGGCATCAACACCTGCAAAATCAAGCGTTAACCCACCGCAATACTGACCGGCTTGGCCGGTCGGGCTGGAGTTGTCATGTCACCGCTCATCCAGGCTTTTTTCGACCCCAGTACATCCACTTACAGCTATATCGTCAGCGATCCGGCCACCGCGCACTGCGCGATTATCGACTCGGTGCTCGACTATGACGCGTCGGCCGGCCGCACCAACTATGCCAGTGCCGATAAGCTGATCAGCGTCGTGCGCGAGCAGGGCCTCAGTGTGCAGTGGCTGCTGGAAACACACGTGCATGCCGACCACTTGTCGGCTGCGCCCTATCTCAAGACGGCTCTGGGCGGCCGCTTGGCGATTGGCGAGCAGATCCGCACCGTGCAAAACACCTTCGGTAAGTTGTTCAACGCCGGCAGTGAGTTTGCCGTTGATGGCCGCCAATTTGACCAGCTGTTCCAGGATGGCCAGACCTTTCAGATCGGCACACTGCCCGCCCGCGCCCTGCATACGCCTGGGCACACGCCGGCCTGCATGACCTACGTGGTCGGCGATGCGGCATTCGTCGGCGACACCCTGTTTATGCCGGATTACGGCACCGCCCGTTGTGATTTCCCCGGTGGTGATGCGCGCACGCTGTACCGCTCGATAGCCAAGCTGTTTGCCCTGCCAGGCAGCACTCGGCTGTTTATGTGCCACGATTACCTGGCCCCCGGACGTGAGCAGCACTGTTATCAAACCACCGTGGCTGAGCAGCGCGCGCACAACGTGCATGTGCATCAAGGTATCGATGAAGAGGCATTTGTCGCCATGCGCCAAGCGCGCGATGCCACCCTGGGGATGCCGGCGCTGATGTTGCCGGCGGTGCAGGTGAATATGCGCGCCGGCCATTTGCCGCCTGCCGAAGACAATGGCGTGCGTTACCTCAAGGTACCGTTGAATGTTTTATAAATGGCCGCTGCTGAAAACCCTGCGTGAATACGACCGCAGCCAGGCGGTTCGTGATCTATTGGCGGCCTGCCTTGTTTGCCTGTTATTGGTGCCGCAGGCACTGGCCTATGCGCAGTTGGCCGGGTTGCCGGCCGTGGCGGGGATGTACGCGAGTATTTTGCCGTTGGTGGTGTATGCGCTGATTGGCGCAAGCCCTGGTGTGGCCCTGTCATTCGGGCCGGTGGCTGTCTTGGCGTTGATGACCGCGGCAGCCCTGGCACCGATCGCGGTCGCTGGCAGTGCGGCCTACAGCGCCGCCGCCGTGGGGCTAACCCTGTTGGTGGGGGCGCTGCTGCTGTTGATGGGGCTGTTGCGCCTGGGCTTTGTGGCCAACTTTCTCAGCCATCCGGTGATCTCCGGGTTTGTCAGTGGTGCCGCGGTGCTGATTGCCGTGAGCCAGCTGCGCTATATCCTGGGGGTATCAGCCGATGGTCTGACTCTGCCGCAGGTGCTGCCGGCGTTGTATGCCCAGCTGGCAGCCGTCCATCGCCCGACGCTGTTATTGGGTGTGCTGAGCTTGGTGCTGCTGGTGGTGCTGCGAAACCTCAGTGTGTTAGGCGTGCCGACCACTTGGGCGTTGCGGGTGAAACAACTGAGCGCCTTGCTGGTGATGCTGTTAGCGATGGCCTTGGGGGCGCTGCTGCAGCTGGAAGAGCACGGGGTCAAAGTAGTGGGGCAGGTGCCGGTCGGGTTGCCGACCTTGGGCCTGCCAAACTTGCAGCTGGGCTTGTTGCGTGAACTGCTGCCCGCCGCGCTGCTGATTGCTCTGGTGGGATTTGTTGAGTCAATCTCGATTGCCCAGAGTTTAGCCATGCGCAAGCGTCAGCTGATCAGCCCTGATCTTGAGTTGCTCGGCCAGGGTGCGGCCAACGTGGCCTCGGCTTTCAGTGGCGGCATGCCGGTGGCAGCGAGCTTTTCCCGTTCGGCGGTGGCGCGGCAGAGCAATATGGCCACGCCGCTGGTGGGGATTTTTGCCGCGGGCTTGATGCTGGCAGCAGTGCTGGGCCTGGCTCCGGTATTGCGCCACCTGCCGCAGGCGGTCTTGGCAGCGAGCATTCTGGTGGCGGTGATCGGCCTGGTGGATGTGTCGACCCTGCGCCACACCTGGCGTTACTCAAAAGCCGAGGGCGGGGCGCAGTTGGCCACCTTTTTCGGCGTTCTGCTGCAAGGGGTCGAGGCCGGCATCATGCTCGGCGTTTGCCTGTCGCTGTTGTTGTTTCTGTGGCGCACCAGTCGGCCGCACATGGCGGTGGTTGGGCAGGTGCCGGGGAGCCAGCATTTTCGCAATATTCAGCGTTATGACACGGTGCAGAGCCCGAGCGTGCTGTCGTTGCGGGTTGATGAAAGCCTGTACTTCCCGAATGCCCGTTACCTGGAAGCGCGCATCGGTGAGCTGATTGCCGTGAGCCCTGAAGTGCGCCATTTGGTGTTGATTTGCTCCGGGGTCAACCAGATTGATGCCAGTGCGCTGGACGCGCTGGAGGCGATTGCCGAGCAACTGAAGAGTGCCGAGGTGCAACTGCATCTGTCTGAAGTCAAAGGTCCGGTGATGGACCGCTTGCAGCGTTCGGACTTTCTAGAACGCTTTGGCGGGCAAGTGTTCCTCAGTCAATACCAAGCGCTCTGTACCCTTGATCCGGAAAGCGTCCTGCGAGCCCTAGAGTCTTAGTGAAACTGGGCTACATATTATCTGTGGCCAGTCGATAGCTTGATCAACTGCAGGCTGTGACCGAGCGCCACCTTGCCCTGCAGATTCTTTGCTTTCCTAGAGGTCGATATGTTCGGATCGCGTCTTCGCGGTGAATTACAGCAGTGCCAACAGGACTTGGTAGTGAGCAAAGAGGTACTAGGTGCGATCCGCCGCACCTTTGCGATGATCGAGTTCACCGCTCAGGGTGAGATTATCGATGCCAATGAGCCTTTTCTTGCCGTCATGGGCTATCGCCTGGAGGAGCTGCGCGGCCAGCATCATCGTTTGTTCTGTTCCAAAGAACAGCTGGCCAGCCCGACCTACACGCAGTTCTGGCGGCGTTTGGCCAATGGTGAAAGTTTCAGTGATCGCTATCTGCGCATTGCCAAGGACGGGCGCGAAGTCTGGCTGGAAGCCAGCTACCTGCCGGTGCGCAATGCTCAGGGCCAGGTCAGCAAGGTGATCAAGTTGGCCGCCGATATCACCGCGCGTATGCATGCCGAGCATCAGCACGAAAGCTATCTGAATGCGATCAACCGCTCCACCGCCGTTGTCGAGTTCAACCTGGCCGGCGAGGTGCAGCATGCCAATGAGAACTTCCTCGCCACCATGGGCTATCGCCTAGAGGAGATCCGTGGCAAGCACCATCGCCAGTTTTGCGACCGTGAAGAGGCCAGCAGTGAGGGCTATAGACGCTTCTGGCAGCGGCTGAATCGGGGTGAGTTTATCTCTGACCTCTTTAAGCGGGTGTCCAAGAGCGGGCGGGTGGTGTGGTTACGCGCGACCTATAACCCGCTGTATGACGCCGCTGGCCGGTTCTATGGGGTGGTCAAGTTTGCCAGTGATGTCACCGCTCAGATTGAGCACCGGGAGGCGGAATCGGCGGCGGCCCAATTGGCCTTCGATATTGCTCAGGAAACCGATGCGAGTGCGATCAAAGGCTCGGAAACGGTCGAGCAAACCGTGCAGGTGGTGCGCGGGATTGCCGATGAGCTGGCGCGGGTTGCCAGCAACATCGAAGCCTTGAGCACGCAGTCAGAACGCATCAGCAGTATCGTCCAGGTAATCCGCGGGATTGCCGAGCAAACCAATTTGCTGGCGCTGAATGCGGCCATTGAAGCGGCGCGCGCAGGTGAGCAAGGCCGTGGTTTTGCGGTGGTGGCCGATGAGGTGCGTAACCTAGCGGCGCGAACCAGCCAGGCTACCGTCGAGATCAATGAGGTGGTGCGCCTGAACCATGAGCTGGCGCTAAAGGCAGTTGAAGGCATGGATGGCAGCAAGCAGAGGGCGGAAGAGGGGGTACTGCTGGCCAGCAAAGCCGGTGAGGTGATGCTGGAAATCCGCGATGAGGCGCAGCGTGTGGTTGACGCCATCGGCCAGTTTACTCAGGCCATGCAGGACTAAAGAAAACGCCCAGCATAAGCTGGGCGTTTTCTTTGTGGGCCTTACTGGCCATGGCGGCGTCCGGTTAGAGCAGCACCGTGGCCAGGCCGAGAAAGGCGAAGAAGCCGACGACATCCGTCACCGTGGTCAGGATCACGCTGCCAGCCAAGGCTGGGTCGATGCCCATGCGATCGAGCAACAGCGGTATCGCCCAGCCCGCCAGTGCAGCGCACAGCAAGTTGAGCAGAATAGCCGCGCCGAGTACGGCGCCAATCCCCCAATTGCCGAACCACCACACCGCCAGCAAGGCGATGACGATCGACCACAAGATGCCGTTGAGTATTGAGATGCCCAGTTCGCGGTTGAGCAGGAGGCGGATATTGCCTTTCTGCACTTGGCCCAGGGCCAGGCCGCGGATCACCAGGGTCAAGGTCTGGCTGCCGGCAATGCCGCCCATGCTGGCGACAATCGGCATCAGTACGGCCAGGGCCACCAGTTGCTCAAGGGTGGCCTGAAATAAGCCAATCACCCAGGCGGCACTGAACGCGGTGAGCAGGTTGATGCCCAGCCAAACGGCGCGGCGGCGAGAACTGACCAGCACCGGGGCGAAGATGTCGGCTTCATCGTTCAAACCGGCCATGTGCATCAAGGCGCGGTCGGAGTCTTCACGGATCAAGTCGATGACATCGTCCACGGTGATGCGCCCGAGCAACCGGTTGTGTTCATCCACCACGGGCGCAGAAAGCAGGTCGTGATCCTGGAACAGCTGGGCCACCTCATTGCCGCTGGTGGTTACGGCAATGCCGGCGATGTCGTGGTGCATCAGCTCGCTGACGCGTTGCTCAAGATCGGCCGTGACCAGTTCGCTAAGTCGCAAGGCGCCTTGGTAATGGCCCTTGCGGTCAACCACCATCAACAGGTCCGTTTGCGGCGGCAAGCGCTCGAGCAGGCGTAAGTAGCGCAGCACTGCGCTGGCAGTGACATCGGCGCGCACCTGAATCGGGTCGGCGTTCATCAGGCCGCCGGCCGAATCCTCGGGGTAGGACAGCATCGACTCAAGCTGCTGGCGCTGCGCCGTGCTGCTGGCGTGCAGCAGCTGGTTACCCAGATCGGCAGGCAAGGCCTGGATCAGGTCGACGCGGTCATCCAGTTCAAGCTCAGCGGTGGCGGCGATCAGGTCTTCCGGGTCGAGTTCCCGGGCCAGTGCGGTGCGGATCTCGTCATGCAGGTAGGTGAGGACTTTGCCCGCCCGCTCGGTCTCTACCATGCTCCAGGCGTGATGACGCTCTACCGGTGGCAAGGCTTCCAGCAAACCGGCGACTTTGGCGGGGTGCATGCGGTGCAGCACTTTGCCCAGGCGTTTGAGTTTGCCCTGCGCCAGCGCCTGGCGTACCGCTTCCAGTTGGCTACTCGCGGCGCTGTCGGTTTCGTCGTGGGGGGTTATGGTCTCAGCTGCGTCACCGGCTAACTGTGCGCGCAGGCTGGGGCTCAGGTGATGCAGGGTGCGTTCTTCCAGCTCGGGGCCGGTCTGCTGCCAGAGCTGCTGGCGCTGCTCAGTATCAAGCAGCTCCAGCAGCGCCGCGATTTTGCCGGGGTGCATACGCGCCAGCAGTTTACGCACGCGTTTATTCTTGCCGCTGGCCAGCGCCTGAATGATGGCGTTGGAGTCTGAGAGGCTGGCGTGGGACGCGTTGTCACTGGAAGGGGGCGAGGATGATTTCATGCGTGTGAGAATAACACTCACATTGTGACGCAGGCATTTGCTTGCGCAGTGGCTGCCCACCGGCCGTTAGCAAGCGCCCGGCCTAGGCCGGGCGTTTACCCTTAGCCGTGTTGCGGCGCTGGTTGCTGCTGGGTAATGCAGTGGATATTGCCGCCGCCCAAGAGGATCTCCCGGCCCGGCACCATGACGATGCGGTGCTGCGGGAACAGGCGCTGCAGGATGGCTTCTGCTTCGGCGTCCATTGGGTCGTCAAAGCTGGGCGCGATGATGCCGCCGTTGACGATCAGGAAGTTGACGTAGGAACCCGCCAGGCGGATTGATGGGTCGCGTTCCTGGCTGCCCGCCACCAGATCGACGCCTTCACATTCTTCGGCGCTCGCATGCAGCGGGCCCGGAATCGGCATCTTGTGCACGATCAGCTGGCGGCCTTTGGCATCACGGGCACTCTCCAGCACGCGCATGGCGGCCTGGCAGCGCGGGTAGTTAGGGTCGTTGGCGTCGTCAGTCCAGGCCAGCAGCACTTCGCCGGGGCGCACGTAGCAGCAGAAGTTGTCGACGTGGCCGTCCGTTTCGTCGTTGAACAGGCCGTCTGGCAGCCAGATCACCGTGTCGATGGCCAGATGATCGGCCAAGTACTGTTCAACCTGTTCGCGGCTCAGGTGTGGGTTGCGGTTTGGGTTGAGCAGGCATTCTTCGGTGGTGATCAGGGTGCCTTCACCATCCACATGGATGGAGCCGCCTTCGAGGATCAGCTCATCGGTGCGATAGCGCGCGCAGCCTTCGAGCTGCAGGATCTTGCGTGCCACCTGGTCATCGCGCACCCAGTTGGCGTATAGGCCACCGTTGAGGCCGCCCCAGGCGTTGAACGCCCAGTCCACGCCGCGCACTTCGCCGCTGTTGTTGGTCACAAAGGTTGGTCCGGTATCGCGTACCCAGGCGTCGTCGGTGGTGATTTCCACCACACGAATGTTGCTGTGGCTCAGGCGCTCGCAGGCGTTTTCGTACTGCCCGGCGGATACCCCAACGGTCACTGGCTCGAATTCGGCAATCGCTCTGGCCACGGTGGTAAACGCGGCTTGCGCCGGCTTACCGCCCAGGCGCCAGTTGTCCGGGCGTTCGGGCCAGACCATCCATGTCTGGCTATGGGGTTCCCATTCGGCAGGCATGCGGAAACCGTCGGCGCGTGGGGTGCTGTTGAGGGTTGTCATTGGTTCACCAAAACATTGAGCGTAATCGGATGGGGTTAGCTTAGCGCTAGCCATCGTGGGTCATTATGGGTATCGCGCGCTGCGCGGCTGGGCCCATCCTACAGTGTGGTCTTAGTCGCAGGCCAGGTGGCCGTCGAGGGTCTTCAGCGGGCTATAGAGGTTGGGGCGGCGGTCGCGGAAGCTGCCCCAGGCGCTGCGGATATGCTCCAGCTGATCCAGGTCAAAACTGTGCACAAGCACTGCCTCATCGGTTTGGTTGGCTTCCTGCACCTTGGCGCCGAATGAGTCGGCAATAAACGATGAACCGTAGAAGGTGATGTGCGAGTCGCTTTGCGCTTCGCGACCGATACGGTTGCTGGCAATCACCGGCATCAGGTTCGCCCCGGCATGGCCTTGCTGCACACGCTGCCAATGATCGCGCGAGCTGATGCTCGGGTCATGTGGCTCACTGCCGATAGCGGTCGGGTAGAAGAGGATTTCCGCACCGAGCAGCGCCATGCTGCGCGCGCACTCGGGGAACCACTGGTCCCAGCAGATGCCCACGCCAATCTTGGCGTAGCGGGTATTCCACACCTTGAAGCCGGTATCGCCGGGGTTGAAGTAATACTTCTCGTGGTAGCCCGGGCCGTCCGGGATATGGCTTTTCCGATAAATCCCGAGGTTACTGCCGTCGGCATCGATGATCGCGATGCTGTTGAAGCGTGCGCGGCCGGCTAACTCGTAGAAGCTAATGGGCAGCACCACCTGCAATTCCTTGGCGACTTTCTGGAAGTGCAGAATCGCCGGATTGCGCTCGGTCGGGGTGGCCAGTTGCAGGTAGTCCGGGTTTGGCTTCTGGCAAAAGTACGGGGTTTCGAACAGTTCCTGCAGCAGGATGATCTGCGCGCCCTTGGCCGCGGCTTGGCGCACCAGCTGCTCGGCCTTGGCGAGATTCGCGGCGCTGTCCCAGGAGCAGGCCATTTGGGTGGCGGCGACGGTAACGATACGGGGCATTTCTTACACCTCAGGAGCCGTTGGGGCGTTTATCTGACGCGAGCGCAGGCTGGCGCGGCGAAATAGCGCGCGGCGAGGCACTGTGGCTGGCGGGCTATTTATAACCGATAAAAATCGACTTTAAAAGTGTGATTAATGCAGCTGATCACTTTTTAAGGGTTTTATGCCGAATAAAAATCGAGATAAGCCAGTGCGGCAGCGCCGCTGAGCGTTCGTGTGATTGCGAAGGATTGCGGGCGCAGGGGCGGGCGTTGCGGGGCGTGTGAAGTGCGGGTGTGTGGTGGCGGGACGCTCAGGCGCTGTGGCGTTTATGCAGCTCGAACTGTTCGTGGCCGTCATCCCAGCCCGCTTCCCAGGCGGCGATCAGCACCTCGGCGGCGAGTGCGCGGGGGGCATTGGTTTGCCCGGTCAGCCCTGCCATATAGCCCTGTTGGTACGCCTTGTTGAGGCTTTCCAGGCTCCAGTGCTGGTCATCTTCCGTGTTGAGATCGGTGCAGCCCATGGTGGCAGCTCGCAGTGAATTGACCTGGCTAATGCTAGTCGTATCACGCCGGCGCGACTGTGCCGCCGATCCTGCTTTTGCCACCGCTGGCAGCTTATGTGATGCAGTTGGCGAAACGCTGGCGGCAGGCCGGTCAGCGTGTCGTCATGGCCGCGGGCTAGTTTGTCGGCGCGAGGATGCTGGCTTGATAGGCCGCGGCAAAACTGTCGAAGTCGCCTTCGTTCTGGGCTTCCAGCTCGGCTTGGTCCTGCAGTGATTGCGCGGCGCGGGCTTCGAAGGCCGCTTGCTGTTCAGCGCTCAGCGGCTGGCTGCGGAAGTACTCGGCGTGCTGCTTGCTTTGGCGCAAGGCAAACTCGCTAAAGCTCAGGCCCTGTTGCAGCTGCGCGAGCACCTGCGCAGACGGCGTCAGGCTGGGGTCGGCGACTTTGGCCTGTTGCGCTTGCAACGCTTGGCTGTGAGCGTTGCTGCCCAGATTTTGGTCGAGCAGCTCGGCCAGCGGCAGAATCTGCTCCAGCAGTTCGCTGGCCCAGCTCTGTAGCGCCACCGGCTGGCCGTTGCGCTGCAGTTGCAGGCCTGGGAGGCGGCCTTCCTTAACCACACTGAGGAAGTTGTCGGTGCAGGCATGGCACTCGTCACTTTCCAGCAACGGGCTGTCTTGCAGGGCACAGAACAACAAGAAGGCATCGAGGAAGCGCGACTCTGTCAGGTCGATACCCAACGGCAGGAAGGGGTTGATGTCCAGGCAGCGCACTTCGACATATTGCACGCCACGCGCCACCAGCGCCTGGATCGGCCGCTCGCCGCTATCGGTCACGCGCTTGGGGCGGATGTTCGAGTAGTACTCGTTTTCGATCTGCAGGATATGAGTGTTGAGTTGCAGCCACTCGCCATCCTGCTTCGCGCCGATCTCCACGTAGGGCGGGTAGGGTGTGCCGACGGCTTGCCGCAGGCTGTCGGTATAGCTGTGCAGGTCGTTGTAGCACGGCGTCAGGCCGGCCTGCGCACTGCTCTGGTAGCCCAGGTCGCTCATGCGCAGGCTGGTGGCATAGGGCAGGTACAGGGTTTCGTCATCCAGCTCCTGCAGCTGATGCGGGTTACCGCGCATAAAACCTTTGTGCAGGGCCGGTGAGGCGCCGAACAGGTACATCAATAACCAGCTGTAGCGGCGGAAATTACGGATTAACGCGATATAGCGGGCCGATTGGTAATCCTGCGCGCTGCGCGTATCGCCTTCGGCCTGTTGTAGCCGCTGCCACAGCGCATCCGGCAGGGAGAAGTTGTAATGGATGCCGGCGATGCACTGCATGGTCTTGCCATAACGCAGTGCCAAACCTTTGCGGTACACGTACTTCAGTTCGCCGATATTCGAGTGGCCGTAACGCGCGATGGGGATCGTTTCTTCGTCCGGCAGGGCGCAGGGCATCGACGCGCTCCACAGGTATTCGCCGTCGAGCTTGCTGTAGGCGAAGCGGTGGATCTGCTCCAGGTCTGCCAGGGTCGCCGCTGGGTCCGCTTCGGCCGGGGTAATGAACTCCAGCAACGATTCGGAATAGTCGGTGGTGATCTGTGTGTGGGTCAGCGCCGAGCCGAGCGTCGCTGGGTGCGGAGTCAGCGCGAGCTGGCCGTCGCCATCAATGCGCAGGCATTCGCGCTCGATACCGTGTAGGCACTTAGAGAGTAGGGAGAGATTGGCCGGCTCAGCCAGGAGGGTCATGCGGCGGGAAAGAAGATCGCTCAAGGTATTTTCCTAGCTGGCAGACGCCGCAAAAAATGGGGCAATCGCAACAATATGGGGTGCGGTTGCGCACTCTTCAAGTGGGTGATGTTCACGCCACCGTGTTCTGAGGCCGATTAGCCGGAGCGTCTGCGCCCCGGCCTTAGCGTTCCCGGCTGCCCAGCATAACCGTGGCGAACCGCCGCTATGCATCGTGCAGCGAGGGCTCAGATACAGGCGAAGGTGCCTTGCGCCTTGGCGATCAGCTTGTCTTCCTGCCAGACCTCGGCTTCGACCACCTGGGTGCGACGACCGGCGTGCAGCACTTTGGCATGGCACAGCACGCTGCCGTCGGCCACCGGGCGGATGTAGTTGATCTTGCACTCCAGCGTGACACTGCTGGGGCCACCGTCGCCCAGGCTATGGCTGGCTTGGCCCATTGCGGTATCAATCAGAGAGAACAGCGCGCCGCCATGCAGCTTGCCGTGCAGGTTACGCAGGTCATTGGTGAGGGTCAGGCGCACGCGCGCTTCGCCGCCACCGACCTGGAGAATATCCAGGCCGAGCAGGCGGGAGAAGGCGCTGCTGGCGCCGGTCGAAGTAGTTTCGTTCATTTCTTCAACTGCTTGGCATTGGCGAATAGGGCGGCCATACCGCCGCTGGCGGGGGCCGGTTTGTCCTGGCTGGAATGACGCTCGCTACGCGGCGCATTGCCGGCTGGCTTGCCGCCACGAGCGCCGCCACGCGGGCCTTCGACTTTCTCGCCGGGGGTGTCGCCCATGCGCATGGACAGGGCGATGCGGTTGCGCGGAATGTCGACTTCCATCACCTTGACCTTGACCACGTCGCCGGCTTTGACCGCTTCGTGTGGGTCTTTGATGAACTTCTCCGACAGCGCGCTGATGTGCACCAGGCCGTCCTGGTGCACGCCGATATCGACGAAGGCGCCGAAGTTGGTCACGTTGGTGACTACGCCTTCGAGCATCATGCCCAGTTTGAGGTCGTTGAGGGTTTCCACGCCTTCCTGAAACTCAGCGGTTTTGAACTCCGGACGCGGGTCGCGACCGGGTTTTTCCAGCTCGCTCAAGATATCGCCGATGGTCACCAGGCCGAACTTATCGTCAGTAAACGACTTCGGGTCGAGGCGCTTGAGGAAGCCCGCGTCGCCGATCAGCGAGCGGATATCGCGGCCGGTGTCGGCAGCGATGCGCTGCACCAGCGGGTAGGTTTCTGGGTGTACGGCGGACGCATCCAGCGGGTTGCTGCCGTTCATTACACGCAGGAAGCCCGCGGCCTGTTCGAAGGTCTTGTCGCCCAGGCGCGGCACCTTGAGCAGCTCGGCGCGGCTGTTGAACGCGCCGTTGGCGTCGCGGAAGGCGACGATATTCTGCGCCAGCGTGGTGTTGAGGCCGGAGATGCGTGCCAGCAGGGCGGCGGAGGCGGTGTTCACATCCACGCCGACGGCGTTTACGCAGTCCTCGACCACCGCATCCAGCGAGCGGGCCAGCTTGAGCTGCGATACGTCGTGCTGGTATTGGCCAACACCAATGGATTTCGGGTCGATCTTCACCAATTCCGCCAGCGGGTCTTGCAGGCGGCGGGCGATGGACACGGCGCCGCGCAGCGACACGTCCATGTCCGGAAATTCTTTGGCGGCCAACTCGGACGCCGAGTACACCGAGGCGCCGGCTTCACTGACCATGACCTTGGTCAGGTTCAGGCCCGGCAGTTTCTTGATCAGGTCGGTCGCCAGCTTGTCGGTCTCGCGGCTGGCGGTGCCGTTGCCGATGGAAATCAGGTCGACGGCGTGTTTGGCGCACAGCTTGGCGAGGATCGCCAGGGTGCCATCCCAGTCATTACGTGGCGCGTGCGGGTACACCGTGGAGGTTTCCAGCACTTTGCCGGTGGCGTCGACCACCGCCACCTTGCAGCCGGTGCGCAGGCCCGGATCGAGCGCCAGGGTGGCGCGCGGGCCAGCCGGGGCGGCCAGCAGCAGGTCGTGCAGGTTGCGGGCGAAAACGTTGATCGCCTCGTCCTCGGCACCTTCGCGCAGTTCGCCGAACAGGTCAGTTTCCAGGTGGGTGTAGAGCTTGACCTTCCAGGTCCAGCGCACCACTTCGCCCAGCCACTTGTCCGCGGCGCGGCCACGGGCGCTGATGCCGAAGCGCTCGCCGATCATGCCTTCGCACGGGTGCATGCTGCCGGGCAGCTCGTCGCCGACTTTCAGGCTGGCGCTCAAAATGCCTTCATTACGGCCACGGAAAATCGCCAGGGCGCGGTGTGACGGTGCGCCCTTGAGCTTCTCGTCGTGCTCGAAGTAATCGCGGAACTTGGCGCCTTCGTTCTCTTTACCGGCGACTACGCGGGCGCTGAGGATGGCGTTGTCCTTGAGGTAGCTGCGCAGGCTGGCCAGCAGGTTGGCATCCTCGGCGAAGCGCTCCATGAGGATGTATTTGGCGCCTTCGAGCACGGCCTTGATGTCGGCAAAGCCTTTTTCCGCATCGATAAAACGTTCGGCTTCGCTTTCCGGCGTCAGCGTCGGGTCGTTGAACAGTGCGTCGGCCAGTTCGCCGAGGCCGGCTTCCAGGGCGATCTGGCCCTTGGTGCGGCGCTTCTGCTTGAACGGCAGGTACAAGTCTTCCAGGCGGGTCTTGGTTTCGGCCAGGTTGATTTCTCGGGTCAATTCCGGGGTCAGCTTGCCCTGTTCCTCGATGCTGGCGAGGATGCTGGCGCGGCGGTCGTCGAGTTCACGCAGGTAGCGCAGGCGCTCTTCCAGGTTGCGCAACTGGGTGTCATCCAGGCTGCCGGTGACCTCTTTACGGTAGCGCGCGATAAACGGCACGGTGGAGCCTTCATCGAGCAGCGCCACGGCGGCGGCGACCTGTTGTGGGCGTACGCCCAGTTCTTCGGCGATGCGGTTGTTGATGCTGAGCATATAAAAAGCTACCCACACTGAAACGAAAAACCGGCCGATTTTTCCGCGGGCCAGGCACGAAAGCCGCGCATTATAAACACTGCCCAGCAGCGCGCCGGGAACCGCACGGGGAAAAATCTGCTAACAATGGGCTACACGTCGGCTGCGGCTCCTGAGCCATAATGCTGGCACTTGCAAACTGCCAGCGCGTCCGCGCCCGGCGGAAGCCTGGTCAAGGAGCCCTGAATGAGCAGCACTGCACTTCCTGTTGAAGGCGAAAAAATCCTTATCGTCGATGACGACGCCCGCCTGCGCCGCTTGCTTGAGCGTTTCTTCGACGAGCAGGGCTACCGTGTGCGCGCGGTGGAGAACGTCGAGCAGATGGATCGTCTGCTGGCCCGCGAACTGTTCCAGCTGGTGGTGCTGGACCTGATGCTGCCGGGTGAGGATGGTTTGTCCGCCTGCAAGCGCCTGCGCGAAGCGAATAATCAGGTGCCGATCATCATGCTCACCGCCAAGGGCGATGAAGCCAGCCGGATTCAGGGGCTGGAGCTGGGCGCTGATGACTACTTGGCCAAGCCGTTCAACCCGCGCGAGCTGCTGGCGCGGATCAAGGCCGTGCTGCGTCGTCAGGCCCCGGTAGTACCGGGCGCACCGGGCAGCGAAGACGAAAGTGTGAGCTTCGGCGAGTACGAGCTGTCCCTGGCCACCCGCGAGCTGAAAAAGGGCGACGAGGTGCACATGCTCACCACTGGTGAGTTCGCCGTGCTCAAAGCACTGGTGCAGCACGCCCGTGAGCCGCTGACCCGCGACAAGCTGATGAACCTGGCCCGTGGCCGCGAATGGGATGCACTGGAGCGCTCCATCGACGTGCAGATTTCCCGTCTGCGCCGCTTGATCGAACCCGATCCGTCCAAGCCGCGCTATATCCAGACGGTCTGGGGTGTGGGGTATGTATTCGTTCCAGACGGCAACAAGTAACCAGCCAGCTGGGTGAATGACTTTTCATTCACCTAGCATGACTTCTGCCCGGCGGATCGATAAGGCGCGATCCGCCCCGCAGTCTCTCTCGCCACATTGGCGATCGGTACACGGCATTTAAATGAAAACCCCTCTCTGGTTCCCGCAAAGCTTCTTCGCCCGCACGTTGTGGCTGGTGCTGATCGTGGTGCTGTTCTCCAAGGCGCTGACCCTGGTTTATCTGATGATGAACGAGGACGTGCTGGTGGACCGTCAGTACAGCCACGGCGCGGCGCTGACCCTGCGCGCCTACTGGGCGGCAGACCCGGAAGACCGCGCCACCATCGCCGAGGCGGCCGGGCTCAAACGGGTGCCGCACGAGCAGGTGCCGGCCAACGAGCAGCATTGGCCCTACAGCGAGATTTTTCAGCGCCAGATGCAGACCGAGCTGGGGCCGGAGACCGAGGTGCATGTTAGCGCCAAGAGCCCGCCGGCGCTGTGGGTGCACGCCCCGGCGCTGGGGGACGACTGGCTGCGTGTGCCGTTGTATCCGCACCCGTTGCGCGGCCAGCGGATCTGGAGCGTGCTCGGCTGGTTCCTGGCCATTGGTTTGCTGTCGACGGCAGCGGCCTGGATTTTCGTGCGCCAGCTCAGTGCGCCGCTCAAGCGCCTGGTATTTGCCGCCCGGCAGATCGGTAAGGGCCGCAGCGTACGCCTGCCCGTCAGTGATACGCCGAGCGAGATGACCGAGGTCTACCGCGCCTTTAACCAGATGGCTGAAGACGTCGAGCAGGCGGCCCGCGAGCGTGAGCTTATGCTCGCCGGGGTGTCGCATGACCTGCGTACGCCACTGACCCGCCTGCGCCTGTCCATGGAGTTTTTGCACACCGACTCGGAGCTGACCGAGGACATGGTGCGCGACATCGAGGACATGGACGCGATTCTCGACCAGTTCCTCGCCTTTATCCGCGACGGCCGTGACGAGCCGCTGGAACAACTCGACTTGCTTGAGCTGATCCGTGAAGTCGTCGCGCCATATAACCAGAAGCAGCAACGCGTGCGCCTGTGTCTGGAACCGGTGCCGGCCTTCCCGTTGCGCCGGGTGTCGCTCAAGCGCCTGCTGGTCAACCTGATCGAAAACGCCCTGCGCTACGGTGGTAATGCGGTGGAGGTGGCGGTTTCCCTGTCGGGCGACCACAGCGCGCCCTATGTGGTGCTCAGTGTGCTCGATCGCGGCCAGGGGATTGATCCGGCCGAGCTGGGTAACATCATCAACCCCTTTATCCGTGGCGACCGCGCCCGTGGCGGCCAAGGTGCGGGGTTGGGGCTGGCCATCGTCAAACGCATCGCCGCGCTGCATGGCGGCAGTGTTGAACTGCGTAACCGCTCAGGCGGCGGGCTGGAGGCGCGGGTCTGCCTGCCCCTGGGGCTATTGCTGCCGCGCGATGCGGTGTAATCACCGGTTTACGCCACGCGGCCTGGCGGCGTAGTGGCGTAAGCGGTGGGTTAAACCACGCGAAAGGTTAAAGCGTTCCGACGAAAACCCCTTGGCATGCTGACCCTGTTAGGCTGAGCTCTGTTTTATCAGCGTCATGACTTGAGGTCAGCATGCCTGCAGTTCCACACCGACTTCCCCTCTGGACTTGGTTGCTGCCGCTGCCACTGCTCCATCTGGCCACCTGGCTGTCCCTGGCGACTCAGTTCACTGAAGGCGCGGCATTTTGGTATCCGCCGTTTGCCCTGGCCCTGGTCTTCGCCCTGTGGTGGGGCCCGCGGGTGTTGCTGGCGGTGTACCTCAATGCCATGTTGTCCATTCCGCTCTGGGACTTGGAATGGCAATGGGCCCCCTTGTATGCCTTGCCGGAAACCCTCGGCGTGGCGTTGGCGTGGGCATTGTTACGCCTGCGACCGTTTGATCCGGCGTTGCCTGACCTCAGCCATCTGCTGCGGTTTGTCGCGCTTGGCGTCCTGTTGCCCGTTCTGCCCATGGTGCTCGGCGTGCAAGGCAACCTCTGGCTGCACGGCTATGTAGCCTGGGCGGACGTGCCGAGGGGCATTGTGACCTTGTGGTTGGCCGATAGCCTGAATGCGTTAGCCATCAGCATTCCGTTGCTGGCTTATCTAACGCCGTGGGTGCGCCGCCGCGGTTGGTTGGCCGCGCCTGTGTTGAACGGTTGCCAGCAGGTGCCTGAGGTGCTGCGCCATTTGCCGCCTTGGCCTTTGTTGTTAGTGCTTTTGGCCGGCATGCCCTGGTTGCTCGGGTTGCTGCCACTGACTCTGAATTTGCCGCTGGTTGGCGTGATGATGCTGGCGCTAGCGCTGGTCTGGGGCTTTGCTGGCAGCATCTGCGGCGCGGTGCTCAGCGTGTTGATGATCTTGATCCTACCGTTGCTGCGCGGCTTTGCTGATGCAGCCGCCTGGCTTGATCCGCAGCGCCTGGAACTGCACATCAGTGTGTTGCTGTTTATGCTCGCCACGCTGTTGGTGGGGCGCAGCCTGAGTGATCTGCGCCAAGCCCTGGCGCGCAGCGCGCAGATGCAGCAACAGTTGGCGCTGGCCAATTTGGCGCTGGAGGCCAGCCCGCTGGGCGTAATCATTGCCGATGCCCGTCAGCCTGAGCTGCCGCTGATCTACTGCAACCCGGCCTTTACGCAGATAACCGGCTACAGCCGCGATGAGACGCTGGGTAATAGTTGGAATTTCCTGCTCCGTGATGACCAGCAGCAACAGGGTTTCAACCGCTTGCAGCAGGCGGTACGCGAGGGCGTCGGCTGCGATGTGGTGCTGCGCAACTACCGCAAAAATGGCCAGTTATTCTGCAATGAAATTACCCTCTCGCCGATGCGTGATGAGCAGGGCATCAGCCACTTTGTCGCCCTGCAAAGCGATGTCACGGCTCGCGAGCACCTGGCCACCCAGGTCCGCGTGCAGAGTGATGAGCTGCTCAAGCAAAGCCACCTGTTCAGCCAGACCGAGCACATTGCCAACCTCGGCGGCTGGGTGCTGAATGTGGCCGACAAAAGCATGGATTGGAGTGCCGGTTGCTTTCGGATCTATGAGCTTGATCCAAAAAACGGCACCCCGGACTTGGACGGTGCCTTGAGCTATCTGGATGCCAGTGGGCGCTTGCTGGCCGAGCAGACGCTGCAGCAGTTAATTGACGGGCTTGAGCTGTTTGACTTCGAAGCACGGCTGTTAACGGCCACGGGCAAAACCCGCTGGCTCCGTATTCGGGGCATATCCGAGCGCGACGGCGCCGAGCTGGTGAGGGTCTATGGCGCTCTGCAAGACGTTAGCGCGCGCAAATACGCCGAACAGCAGCTGCGCGAACGTGATGAGCGTCTGCAGCTGTTCTTTGAGGCGCCGCTAATCGGCATGGCATTGGCCGGGCCGAGCCTTGCCTGGGAAGAGGTCAATCACAAGCTCTGCAGCATTCTTGGGCGCAGTCGTGAGCAATTGTTGGCGTGCAGCTGGCGCGAGCTGTCACTGGAAGACGATCTGCTGGTCGAGCAACCGCTGCTCGATCAGGTGCTCAGCGGCAGCCGTGAAGGCTTCGAGCTGGAAAAACGCTTCCGGCGCGCCGACGACAGCCTGGTGCACACACGGGTGAGCCTGCGTGCGGTGCGCCACAGTAATGGCCGGGTGCGCATGTTCCTGCTGCTGGTCGAGGACATCAGCCAGCGCCTGCAGGCCGAGGCGCGCTACCGCACCATCGTCGAAAATGCGCCTGAGGCGATCATGCTGTACGACCTGAGTGGCAGCTTTGTCGAGTGCAACGACAATGCCCTGCGTCTGTTGCGCTACTCCCGCACCGAGATCGCCAGCAAACACGTGTTTGATCTGAGCCCGAATAAACAGGCGAATGGCCAGATGAGCGCTGAACTCGGCCAGGTTTACCTGCAGCGAGCGATGGCGGGCGAGACCCCGGTATTCGATTGGCTGCACCGCGACAGCAAGGGCCGGCAAATCCCCTGCGAGGTCCGCCTGGTGCAAATGCCCGGTGATCCGCCAATGATTCGCTGCAGCATCAGCGATATTTCCGACCGCCAGCGCTATCAGCGTGAGATCGAGCGGCTGGCCTTCAGTGACGAGCTGACCGGCCTGCCCAATCGGCGCTTGCTGCTTGATCGGTTGCAGCACGCGATGGACCGCGAGCAGCGTGAGGGGACGTTGGGCGCGCTGCTGTTTATCGACCTCGACCACTTCAAAACGGTTAACGACAGCCTGGGACATCTGGTGGGCGATGGCCTGTTGCGTGAGGTTTCGGTGCGCCTGGCCAGTGGTTTACGTACCGAAGACACCTTGGCGCGGATGGGCGGCGACGAGTTTGTGGTGTTGCTTGAAGGGCTCGACAGCAACCCACGATTGGCCGCCGAAGCGGCGGCGAGCACAGCGGAAAAACTGCTGAAAAGCCTGGTCGGCGCCTGTTGGATTGACGGCCATGAGCTGTCGATCAGCGCCAGTATCGGTATTGCTCTGCATCCTTTTGGTCGCCAGGCGGCCGCCGATGTGCTGAAGCAGGCGGATACCGCCATGTACCAAGCGAAGCAGGGCGGGCGCAATGCCTTGCACTTCTTTGCTCCTGAGATGCAGGCCGCCATCGATCAGCGCCTACAACTGCAGAGCGATCTGCGCCAAGCGGTGCAGCGTGACCAACTGTTCCTGGTGTTTCAGCCCCAGCTCAGCCTGGCCACCGGGCAGATTACCGGCGCCGAAGTGCTGCTGCGCTGGGTGCATCCGGAGCGTGGCGAAATTCTGCCCGGCGACTTTATCCCGCTGGCGGAAGAAACCGGGTTGATCGAGGAATTGGGCGACTGGGTCCTTGAACAGGCGTGCGCCGCCCTGGCGCGCTGGCTACCGCAGTGGCCGCAGCTGGTGTTGGCAGTCAACCTCAGCCCGCGCGAGTTGCGCCAGCGCAGTTGCGTGGCGCGCGTCAGTGAGTGTTTACAGCGGCACAAGGTGCCGGCTGCGGCACTGGAACTGGAGATCACCGAAGGCGTGTTGCTGGAAGAGGTTGAGCAGTGCATCAGCAATATGCAGGCGCTCAAGGCATTGGGGGTGCGGTTTGCCATTGATGACTTCGGCACCGGCTATTCCTCGCTGACGTACCTCAAGCGGTTGCCGCTGGACCGTCTAAAAATCGACCGCAGCTTTACTTGGGACATGGACGGCGAAGATGGTAGCGGCCTGATGCTGGTGCAGACCATCCTAGTGATCGCCCGCAACCTGGGCCTGGAATGTATCGCCGAAGGCATCGAAAGCCAGGCTCAGCTCGACTGCCTGCGCGAGCTTGGCTGCGCGCTGGGGCAGGGTTATTACTTCAGCCGGCCGTTGCGTGAGGCGGATTTTCTGGCCTGGGTGGCGCGGCACCCACTATCGGCTTGAGTATGCGTTTCGGCCTCCCTGCCGCGTCCAGTAGTGATCTGTAATACCGGCCCGGCCATCCTTGGCCGGGCTTCGCCTATATCCGGCTCACCCCTTGCCCTTGGTGCGGGTCAGGTGTGGGCCACCGTTCTTCTCGATGTACTGAATGATGATGCCGGCCACGTCTTTGCCGGTGATGGTTTCAATGCCTTCCATACCGGGCGATGAGTTCACCTCCATCACCAGCGGCCCGTGGTTGGAGCGCAGGATATCCACACCGGCCACGCTCAAACCCATGACCTTGGCCGCACGGATCGCGGTCATGCGTTCTTCAGGGGTGATTTTGATCAGGCTGGCGCTGCCGCCACGGTGCAGGTTGGAGCGGAACTCACCGGGCTTGGCTTGGCGCTTCATCGCCGCGATGACCTTGTCGCCGACCACAAAGCAGCGAATATCCGCGCCGCCGGCTTCCTTGATGTACTCCTGCACCATGATGTCCTGCTTGAGGCCCATAAAAGCCTCGATCACCGATTCCGCTGCCGTCGCCGTTTCACACAGCACTACGCCGATGCCCTGGGTGCCTTCCAGCACCTTGATCACCAACGGCGCGCCGTTAACCATGTCGATCAAGTCTGCAATGTCATCCGGTGAGTGGGCAAAGCCGGTCACTGGCAGGCCAATACCACGGCGTGACAGCAGCTGCAGTGAGCGCAACTTGTCGCGCGAGCGGGCGATGGCAACCGATTCATTGAGCGGGAATACCCCCATCATCTCGAACTGGCGCAACACCGCGCAGCCATAGAAGGTGACTGATGCGCCGATGCGCGGAATCACCGCATCGAAGCCTTCCAGCGGCTTGCCACGGTAGTGGATCTGCGGCTTGTGGCTGGCGATGTTCATGTAGGCGCGTAGGGTGTCGATCACTACCATCTCGTGCCCCCGTGCTTGCCCGGCTTCGACCAGGCGGCGGGTGGAATACAAGCGCGGGTTGCGCGACAGCACAGCGATCTTCATTGGGCACCAGGGGAGTCAGCAAGGGTGGGTTTGTTTTGTACGTAGGTCAGCGCCGGATTGACCAGCAACTGCCCGTCTATCAGGGCTTTGGAACCGAGCAGCACGCGGTAGCGCATGGTTTTGCGGCAAGTCAGGGTGAATTCTACCGGCCATTCACGCTCGCCCAGGGTCAGGTGGGTGCGGATCACGTAGCGTGATTGGCTGTGGCCGTTGGAGCTTTTGATGGTCTTCACCGATACCAGCTGCGCTTCGCAGCGGTGCCGACGTTGCACCAGGGTGCCAATGTGCGCGGTAAAACGCACCCAGGGTTCGCCACCCCGGTCGAATGGCTGGATATCGCTGGCATGCAGGCAAGAGGTGCTCGCGCCGGTGTCAATCTTGGCGCGCAAGCCGACCATGCCCAGTTGCGGCAGGTTGATCCATTCGCGCAGGCCGATCACCGCCAGTTGGTCAAATGTCTTCAAAGGGCCCATCCATCATATTTGCGGGCATTCTAGTTGGCCCTTATGACAACTGCATCAGGCAAAATGTCCGCCTGCACCGGGTGAACAGTGAGGATTCGATGAGCGATAAACATGACGACAAGGTGCGCCTGGATAAATGGCTTTGGGCCGCGCGCTTCTTCAAGACCCGCGCCTTGGCCAAGGCCGCCATCGAGGGCGGCAAGGTGCATCACCGCGGCGAGCGCTGCAAACCGGGTAAAGAGCCGAAAGTCGGTGATGTCTACGTGATTCGCAACGGTTTTGATGAGCGCAGCGTGGTCGTGCAAGCGCTGTCGGTGGTGCGTCGCGGCGCGCCGGAAGCGCAAACCCTTTACGCTGAAACCCCTGACAGTATTGAGCGCCGCGAACAGGCGGCGGCGCAGCGCAAGGCCGGTGCCTTAGGCATGCAGACCGATGGCCGGCCGAGCAAGAAGCAGCGGCGGCAGCTGCATCAGTTTCACGGTAATCAGGAGTAAGGCGCGGTGCAGGCTTAAAGCATACCGCCGCGCCGTTCAGGCTAGCGTCCGCTGATAACGCTTAGGCGGCCGATCAACGGCAGCTGGCTGAGCACGCGTGTCAGCGGCAAGGTCGCCCGCTCCAGCCATTCACTGGCTTTGTAAGCGAAGGGCGTAAAACAGGCCCAGGCCAAGCCCAGCAGCGCGAGAAAGACACCGCCTACCAGCGCGTCTGAGCCCCAATGTGCGCCAGCCACCAGGCGTGGCAGCATAAAGATCACGGCCATTGTCCAGATCAGCAGCAAGCGCCCGTTGCGCGCAAAAAAGCTCAGAAACATCGCCCAGATCAACAAGACCGAAGCATGATCGCCAGGAAAGCTGCGGGTGGCACTGTCTTTCAGGTCCCAGCGCTCTTCCCATCCTGGGAACAGCTCGGTCAACCGCGCGGCGCCTTCGACCACCAAAGATGCACTCGGGCGCTGCCAGCCCATCAGTTTGACCAGTTCGGCGAAGCCGACGCGAAACAGCAGCATGAGGGTCAGTATCGCCAGAAAGGCATACAACGCTTTGCGCACCTGGGCGCCGCTGAATACCAGGTCGGCCTTGAGCATGACGGCCAGCATCAGCACGCCAACCCCCATATCGACCGGACGCATGCTGCCGATCGCCCAGGTTTTTGCCCACAGGCCGGCTGCATGCACGGGCTGATTGAGCAGGGCAAACAGTTGCAGATCAAACTGATCCCACAGCGCACGACTGGGTGCCCAGACCCAGCTGGCGAGCAGGAGCAGGGCGACAATATGGCAGGCGATTAATGGCCGCGTGCGCCATTGATCATTTAAAAAGATGGGGTTCATGCAGTGGCATCCTTGTCATCTGAAGGGCTTTAAGGCGGCGCGCATGCTAGGGATTCAACCCATTAATTGCAAAGCTTCAGGCCGTTTTTGGCCGCTAACTGTGATGTGCGTGGCTATCGATAGCCTTTACCCGCCAGGCTGATAGATAAGAGGCGCTTGGTCGGGCGGGCGTTTGCGCCTAAAATTGCCGGCCGAGTCACATTCAGTGAAATTGGCATGTCTGATTTTTCCCAACGCTTCTTGTTCGACGACAGCGATATCCGTGGTGAGCTGGTTGGCTTGACCGACAGCTACAGCCACGTCCTGGCCAAGCACGCCTACCCGCAACCGGTCGCCCAACTGCTGGGTGAGCTGCTTGCTGCCGCCTCCCTGCTGATTGGCACACTAAAATTTGAGGGGCTGCTGATTCTGCAGGCGCGTTCCTCCGGTGCGGCGCCGCTGTTGATGGTGGAGTGCTCCAGCGAGGGCGAGTTGCGCGGTATTGCGCGCTATAACGCTGAGCAGATCGGTGCCGATGCCAGCTTGCGTGAGTTGATGCCCGACGGTGTGTTGGCCATAACCGTCGACCCGAAGGCCGGACAGCGTTATCAGGGCATCGTCGATCTTGAGGGTGACACCCTGGCCGACTGCCTGACCAACTACTTCAACACCTCCGAGCAGTTATCCACGCGGTTTTGGCTGAGTGCCGATGGCCAGCGTGCGCGCGGTTTGCTGCTGCAGCAGCTGCCGGCCGACCGCCTGAAGGACGACGATGAGCGCGAAGCCAGCTGGCAGCACGCCCTGGCCTTGGCCGACACGGTGAAAACTGAAGAGCTGCTAGGCCTGGATAACGAAACTCTGCTGCACCGCCTGTATCACCAGGAAGCCCTGCGCCTGTTCGACCCGCGCGCGCTGCAATTTCTCTGCAGCTGCTCGCGTGAGCGTTCCAGTCGTGCGCTTGTCAGCCTCGGCCAGGAAGATGCCGAAGCACTGGTGCAGGAGCATGGCGGCAGCGTGGAAATCGACTGCCAGTTCTGCAACGAGCGTTACCTGTTCGATGCCGCCGATGTGCTGCAGCTGTTTCTCGACGGCAGCAGTGAAGCACCGTCGGATACGCGCCACTAAACCCATGACTGCACACTGCGCCGCGGTGATCTGATCAGAGGCTGCACTTGCAACCTGCTTTTCTGGCATAATCCGGCGCACTTTTTTCGCTGTAGTAGTGCTCCACTTTCTACTACAAAACGTTTGGAAGACTCGGCCGCGTGGCCGACGGGGACCCACATGACGCAAGCCAACACCGCCGTGCACACCGACATCAGCGCCGCCCAACTGGTCGAAGAAGCCCTTCGTCGCGGTGAAGGCGAGCTGGCCGCTAATGGCTCGCTGGTTGTTCGTACTGGCCATCGCACTGGTCGTTCGCCGGCTGACCGCTTCATCGTGCAAGAGCCGAGCACCGAGGCGAAAATCGCCTGGGGCGCGATCAACCGTCCGTTCCCGGCCGACAAGTTCGACGCCCTGTGGGATCGCGTTCAGGCGTTCTCCGATGCCCAGGACAGTTTCGTCTCCCACGTGCATGTAGGTTCTGCCGAGGCACACTACTTGCCGGTCAAGATGACCACCGCGACGGCGTGGCAGAACCTGTTCGGCCGCTGCCTGTTCATCAACCCCGAGTCGTTCAACCCGGCGGGCAAAGATGAGTGGCAAGTGCTCAACGTGGCCAACTTCGAGTGCGTGCCGGAGCGTGACGGCACTAACTCCGATGGTTGCGTGATCATCAACTTTGCCGCCAAAAAAGTTCTGATCGCGGGCATGCGTTACGCCGGTGAGATGAAGAAGGCCATGTTCAGCGTGCAGAACTTCCTGCTGCCAGATGCCGACGTGCTGCCGATGCATTGCGCGGCCAACATCGGTGAAGAAGGCGACGTGACCCTGTTCTTCGGTCTGTCCGGCACCGGCAAAACCACCCTGTCGGCTGACCCGAGCCGTTACCTGATCGGTGACGACGAACACGGTTGGGGCGTGGGTGTGGTGTTTAACATCGAAGGCGGCTGCTACGCCAAGTGCATCGACCTGTCCGAGAAAAACGAGCCGGTTATCTGGAAAGCTATCCAGTTTGGTGCCGTGCTGGAAAACGTCGTGCTCGACGAGAACCGCGTACCGGATTATGCCGACGACAGCCTGACCCAGAACAGCCGCGCCGCTTACCCGCTGACCCACGTTGAAAAGCGTAGCGAGAAGAACCTCGGTGGTGAGCCGAATGCTGTGATCTTCCTGACCTGCGACCTGACCGGCGTGCTGCCGCCCGTGTCGATCCTCAACGAAGAGCAAGCGGCTTACCACTTCCTCTCCGGTTACACCGCGCTGGTCGGTTCCACCGAAATGGGCAGCGGCAGCGGTATCAAGTCGACCTTCTCCACCTGCTTCGGCGCACCGTTCTTCCCGCGTCCAGCCGGCGAATACGCAGAATTGCTGATCAAGCGCATCCGCGGCTTTGGTTCCAAGGTCTATCTGGTCAACACCGGCTGGACCGGCGGTGGCTACGGGGTTGGCAAGCGTTTCAACATCCCGACCACCCGTGGCGTGATCGCCGCGATTCAAAGCGGTGCGCTGATTGGTACTGAAACCGAGCAGTTGCCGATCATCAACCTGAGCGTGCCGAAGTCGGTGCCAGGCGTTGAAACCAACCTGCTCAACCCACGCAACACCTGGGCAGACCAGAACGCCTACGACGAAGCCGCTAAAGGGCTGGCGGGCTTGTTCATCGAGAACTTCAAAAAGTTCGAGGTGTCCGACGCCATCCGCAACGCGGGTCCACAGCTCTAAGCTGTCGCTCGTACGTTGAAAAAAACCGCCTTCACCGGCGGTTTTTTCATTTCGGGCAATCACATCGATAACCTGTGGGAGGCGCTTTAGCGGCGAGCTTTCGATATGAGGAGTCGTCGCGGCTAAAGCCTCCTCCAATCTTTTTTCGCGGCAATAGAAACGGAAAAGCCACCTTGAGGTGGCTTTTTGTGCGTATCTGTAAGCAGATTAAGCACGTGGTCTAACGTTGCAGTGCATCTTGCTCGGGTGGCCGCTCTTCACGGCCTCAGTGTGGCTATGTAGTTGCTTCGAGCCTCAGGCTTAACGGGTTGGCAACTCAGGCCATTTCCAGTGCGTATACCCCGTGGCT
>Ga0181597_10000197_pt1 | contig 63992 bp, 60 predicted proteins | sample 041ome_5_FD_148647 | JGI IMG/M metagenome (GOLD analysis project Ga0181597, IMG submission 148647) | Coastal salt marsh microbial communities from the Groves Creek Marsh, Skidaway Island, Georgia - 041403US metaG (spades assembly) | ecosystem: Environmental > Aquatic > Marine > Intertidal zone... | reverse complement strand
TTTCTCGTGCAGGCCTTTTTCGCGCACCACGCGCAGGCGCGCTTCATCCATCTCGATATTATTGTCGCCGACGAGCTTATCAACCCGCAATTCCATCACCGCATCTTCGCCGAGGAAAGACAAAAGCGCGAAAGGAGACGCCGCCAATTCGACCTCTCGGTTACCGCCATAGAAGAGACGGCTGACATCCATCTGCTTGGCAGTCATAGTGGCCAATCGCTGATCGCCATAAGTCTCGACTTTGGCAACCAGATTTTTATCGCGACCGATGGACAATGGCGTCATTTCAAATGCGCTCATTACCGGTCCGTCAAAACGAATCGACACACGCAACGGGTCTTGCTGCGGCAGTTTGAGACGGGCCCGAATGGTCTCAAGCTTGCCATCCGCCGCATTGCCGATGACCGCCTCAAGGCTGGCCGGTGTGTCGGCAGGTTTGGTATAGGCCAGAGGACGAAGGGTAAAAGTCGCCGGCTCGAGGTCAACAAAAACCCGATACCCAAGCGGCCGATTTACCGGCCCGTTTATCAGCAGATTGACATGCGACTTGCCAAACAGGCGCGTCGCCGCCCATTCCTGCCCCAAATCGGCGACGTCTTGCGGCGAGAAGAAACCATGCACCGCCAGTTGCGCCTGCTTGGCGCGTTCGGCCCCGAAAGGTTGCCGCCAAGCAAATCCGCTATCAACGCCATTGGCGACAATTCGGCCTTGTGCTGCAAGCCCCTGATTGTTGACAGAAATATGACCTCGCCCTTGGCTCAATTTGAAATCACCCAGCTTTCCGGTGACCTCAAGGTTGCGCGTTTCAATAGCGATTTGATAATCGACTTTGCGCTGTCCACGGGGCGCGAAGACCGGCACGCGCAATGCCACATCGGCGCGCACATTACCCAGCAAGCGCTCAAAATCAAAATCAACCGGCTTGAACAGGCGCAGCGGCGGATGGTTTAACGCCCGAATAATATCGCGCGCCACACCATCACCGATAAAATCAATACTGACCGGCAGCATACGGTCGCGATAATTCGATGTGAAGAAGCGCACCGTCTCCACATTCACCGGCGAGGCGACGTCATCGGCATCGGGCAGATTAATCGTGCCCCCCGCGCCGCGCACCTCCATACTGCTGCCACGAATAAACAGCCGCGCCGCGCTCTCCTGCAATATCGGCAAATGCGCCATATAGCGCACACCGATTTGCTCGAAATCGAGGTCGAGCAGAAGCGCATCCTCGCGCATCGGGTCGCCTTTTTGACGCTTGGTCATCTCCTCGAGACTGGAATTAATGGCCAGCGAGCCGGCGCGCAGCTTGCCGCCTACGAGATTTTTTTCGGTCCAAGCGCGCCCCTCCGGCGAAATGGTGAGCGGCCATAAACCCTCCGCCCCCTCGCGGGTCATGGCACCGAAATCGGTTGTGATGTCAAAATGTGGGTTGCGCTCATGCAACGTAATGACGCCGACGGTCACCGCTTTGCCGAAATTATGCTCGACCTCGAGCCGGTCTATCTCCAATGCCGCGCTTGCGAAATCGTAAACCCCATTGAGCCGGGCGCGTGGGATATTGATCACCTGTTTGAAAAACCGCGGGAGATCAACCCGCGCACCGGAACCCGTGAGCGCAAAAGACATATCCTGCAAGCGACCAGTGTCATTTTGCGAATAGCGTGCCATACCGCTGAGCTGGCCGGCCACGCCCGACACATTGAAGCGCGCATCGCGCATGTCAATCTCGCCACTTGCGAAATCTACCTCGGCACCGACAACCAGCTCGCGCACATCAATGGGCGCGCCGGTAAATTGCACCAAACCCGGCGCAACAAACAAATCAACCGAGCCGTTATCGAGCGCGCCGCCCTTGGCGAAATTGACATTCATCATCGCCGTGACGGGCAGCTGTATTCCACGCAGCGGCGTCAGCAAATTGCTGAAACGACCAATATCGCGCGGGTCGAGCTGGCTCAGTTCAATCTCCGCCTGACCGGCGCCATCCGTGCCGATTTCTGCAGTGCCGACAATGCTGGTTTGCGCTTCGCCATTTTCACTGCCATTTTCAAGGCTCTTGCCATACGCAATCTGCGCCATCGCCGACAAACGATTACCCTTGCGCTGCACCAACAAATGCGAGCCGTTGGACGCCGCGTCGGGATGGCTCTTCACCACAATGTCGCGAATGGCAAACTCGGAGATGTATTTAATGTTATCAAAGCCGTCACCACCGCCCGAGGGCAGCAATAAACCGGTCGCCGCGGGCAAGTCATTGACCTGCGACGGCATAATGGTCAGCTTTCCGACCAACGCTTTGGCCAGCGCAAAACGGGCATCTTGCCAAAATGCTGTGCCGCTCAATTCGATGTAAATATCCTCGGCCAGCATTCCCGCATCAGCCGTTTCACGGATACGCAATTGGCCGATGGTCAACGCCAGGAAGTTATTCTCTGACGACCAATCAATCCGCGCGCCCTCAATATCGACCGAGCCTTCCGGCACCATAGTGGCCAGCACGACGCCGAGCGGCTTTGCGAGAACGCCGAGCGGCAGGCCATAAGCGCGGATGATGCCGTAAAGAAGCACCGCCAGCAGCGCCAACAGGATGATGCTCCCTAAAATAATCCGCAGCAAACGCTTCATAAATGACCCTGTTTATCCCGATATCTTGCTGTGGCCGAAGAACTTGACAATTTCAAGGCAACCGCCACATTGACCCAAATCGTTTATGCCAGAGTCTCGCAAGAGACGCATCTTAATATCGGAGTAACCAATGGCTAAAGAGCTTCAAATCGGCGATGTCGCGCCGTCTTTTTCATTGCCCGCCAATGGCGGCAAGACCGTTTCACTGTCCGATTATGCCGGTCGCAAGCTGGTGATTTATTTCTACCCCAAAGACAACACGCCGGGCTGCACAACCGAGGCGATTGATTTCACCGCCGCGGTGAAGGATTTCGACAAAGCCAATACCGAGATTATCGGCGTTTCGGCTGACAGTGTGAAGAAGCACGAAAACTTCATTGAAAAACACAAGCTTGGCATCACTTTGGTGTCTGACGAAGAGCAAAAAATGCTCTCTGACTATGGCGTATGGGTTGAGAAGAATATGTATGGCCGCAAATTTATGGGCATTGAGCGCGCCACTTATCTCATCGGCACAGATGGTACTATCGAGCAGATTTGGCGAAAAGTAAAAGTTAAAGGCCATGTCGAAGCGGTGCTTGAGGCGGCCGGTCAAAAATAACACCGACTGCCCGCGCTATTTCTGCACCGCGCCCAGCTTATCTCTTCGCTGGGGCGGCTTATCTGTGCGCCGGGCTAGATGAGCAGCACTTTTCAAAAATAAGTAAATACTTGCAAAAATGCCTCATTTTTGAGACATACAAAACTTGAATCCGGGAAGTTATGTATGAGCAGTTTGCTTGAAAAGCTCCGCGAGGCGTTCGCAGAAAGACAGATTTACGTCCGAAAAAACGGCAGTGTGACTTTTGTCCCACTTTCCAGCCGTTCCTTGGTCGTTTTGACCCTGCTTTTTGTCATCGTTGCCGGTTGGGTCGGCTACGCCTCGGTGCATGTGCTGTTCAATAGCGGCCTTGGCGCCCAGCGCGAACAAGAAGTTCGCGAGATGAAGCTGGCCTATGAGAACGAGCTTAATCGCCTGCGCCTGGCTTATGATGATTTGAATGCGCAACTGGTGCTGACCCGCGACTGGTTCGCCGAAACCACCGATAATCTCGAAAAGCGTCATAATGATTTGACGCTGGTGTTTGAGCAGCACGCTGCCATTTCCGATGAGTTGCGCAAAATGCAGGTGTCCTTCGCCAGCACCGCCAAATCGAATAAGCGCAACAGCAATTCGACCGAATTGGTGGCACGCACCCGCTCGGGCCATGAAGACCGGCTGGAAAGCCGATCAGTAGCACCGGCCAATGCCGAAAACGAAATCACTCTGACCGGTGTCGCCGCTTTGGAAGCGCCGGAGCAGACCATCGACATGCCGCTTCTGGAAAACGGCGTATATGACCGCGTGGCGTCTCTTGAGCTGCGCCAGAAAGACTTGCTGGACGCGCTGGAAGAAAAGATTGACCGGCGCATCGCCGAATTTGAAGGCGTGATTAACGGCACGGAAATTCTGGAGCCCGAGAGTTTTATGGCGCAAGTGCTGCCCGAAGAGCAGCGCGCCATGGGCGGGCCTTATATTCCGCTGCAGGAAGAAAAGCCGGGCATTAATTCCGACCTGCACCGCCAGCTTTACCGCATTTCCAGCAATCTCGAGCGTCTCGAAAATCTGAGCATCGCCGTTACCAAAATTCCGCTGTCTTTGCCGATCCATTATTATCGCGTCACCAGCGGTTTCGGGCCGCGCCTCGACCCGTTCAAAAAGCGCGCCGCTTTCCATGCCGGTGTCGATTTCGGCGCCGCCACAGGCACGCCGGTTTATGCAACGCTGTCCGGCACAGTCACGCGCTCAGGCTATAAAGGCCCTTACGGTCTGGTGGTCGAGATTGACCATGGCAACGGCTTTCGGTCGCGCTACGGTCATTTGGCGCGCAGCCGTGTGCGCCGTGGTCAGGCCGTCGAATTTCAACAGCACATCGCCGATGCCGGTAATAGCGGCCGCAGCACCGGCCCCCATTTACATTACGAAGTATGGTATGAAGGCAAGGTTCGCAATCCGATTGCATTCCTTGATGCCGGTAAGCAGATTTTCAATATCGCCGAAACCATTTCCCAAGAGGCAAGATAATAATGACAGCCCCCGAAAAACCGCGCGGCAAAGCCGCCCCCTCCATCCTCAGTCATGACATTCATGTTATCGGCAAAATTTTTTCGACCGGTGACATTCAAATCGAAGGCCGCCTTGATGGTGACTTGCGTTCGCACGCCGTGACGATTGGCGAAAAGGCCATTGTCGCCGGCGAGGTGGCTGGTGATACGGTAACTGTCTTGGGCCAAGTTGATGGCACAATTCGTGCGCGGCAGGTTTATCTGTGCGCCACCAGTAAGGTGACCGGCGATGTGTTCAATGAAGCGCTGGCCATCGAGACCGGCGCGCAGTTAAACGGCGCGGTGAAGCGCGAAAAAGATCCGCTGAAAAATGCCGCCATTAAAACCGTTACTGATAAAGAAAATAAAAAGCCGCTCAAGGTATAAACGATAAGCCTAAGCAACAAGCCTAATCGATGTCGGCGACCGCCTCGTCGCTTGCTTCACCACTGACACGCTGCGCCAATGCGGCTTCCATAAAATTATCCAGCGCGCCGTCGAGCACCGCACTCGGATTGCCGCTTTCAACACCGGTGCGCAAATCTTTGACCATCTGATAGGGCTGCAAAACATAAGAGCGGATTTGATGCCCCCAGCCGATTTCGGTCTTCTCATCAGCATTGGCGTTGGCTTCTTCTTCGCGGCGCTGTAATTCCATTTCGTAAAGCCGCGCGCGTAGCATCGACCAAGCAGTGGCCCGGTTTTTGTGCTGCGAACGCTCATTCTGGCATTGCACCACAATATTGGTCGGCAAATGGGTGATGCGCACAGCGCTATCTGTGGTGTTGACGTGCTGGCCGCCGGCCCCCGATGCGCGGAAAGTGTCGATGCGCACATCGACTTCCGAGACGTCGATTTCAATCGCATCATCGACCACCGGATAGCACCAGACGCTGGCGAAACTAGTATGGCGGCGCGCATTGCTGTCAAAAGGCGAAATACGCACCAGTCGGTGCACACCGCTTTCGGTCTTGGCCCAGCCATAGGCGTTATGGCCTTTAATCTCAATGGTCGCGGATTTCACGCCCGCCTCTTCGCCATTGGTCTGCTCAATAAGCGCGACTTTATAGCCTTTCTTCTCGGCCCACCGCATATACATGCGCTGCAACATGCTGGCCCAGTCTTGGCTCTCCGTGCCGCCGGCACCGGCATGCACTTCTATATAGGCGTCATTGGCATCGGCCTCGCCCGATAAAAGCGTCTCCACTTCCATGCGCTCGGCTTCGGCCGCCAGACTGGCCAGCGCGGCCTCGCTTTCCGCCACCACATCGTCATCGCCTTCGGCCTCGCCCAACTCGATGAGCTCGATATGGTCGTTCATTTCAGTTTCGAGTTTTTGGCAGGTTTTGATGGCGTTTTCGAGCCGCGTGCGTTCCTGCATTTTGGCCTGTGCCGCTTGCGGGTCGTCCCACAGCGTCGGATCTTCGGCGAGCTTATTCAGTTCGTCGAGCCGGGCCAGCGCGGTATCCCAGTCAAAGATGCCTCCGGAGCAAGCCCAGAGACTGTTTTATGCTATCGACAAAATCTGCGAGTTCGGCACGCATGGCGGTCTCCTTAACGAGGCCGAAATCTAGCGAAGGAAAAGATTTTAGTAAAGACCGCCCGTGCCCGCGCCCACCGTTTCTGCGGTGATGGCCGGGCGCTGTTGGACGCTGCCATTGCCGGTGTCGCCGCGCACGACCATTTGTTTGCCGTCGCGGGTCGGCTCGGTGCCCAGCTTAAACGCTTCGAGGATGATGGTCTCGTCATCGGGGCGCGCCAGCTTGCCGGTCTTGGCGTTAATACGCACCAGATTGACCTGCGGCGGCACGCGGAAAGGCGGTGTCGCCATATCGGCCAAGGCTGCTTGCATGAATTCCTTGAATATCGGCGCGGCGACACGCCCGCCGCTTTCGCCCTGCCCCAGCGGGCGGTTATCATCGAAACCGACATAAACACCGGCAACAAGGTCGGCGGAGAAGCCGATAAACCACGCGTCGCGACTGTCATTTGTGGTGCCGGTTTTGCCGGCCAAAGGCTTGCCGATGGTCGAGATGCGCCGTCCGGTGCCGCGTTTCACCGCGCCCTCCAGCATAGACACAACTTGATAGGCGGTCTGCGGCGACAGCACTTGCTCGCGCTCATCGGGCAAATCGGGGGCCACTTGCCGTGCATAGGTTTCGCTGCTGCAGCCGATACAATTACGCTGATCTTTTTTGAACAAAGTCTTGCCGTAACGGTTTTGCACGCGGTCGATGAAAATCGGTTCCACCCGCTTGCCGCCATTGACCAGCATGGCATAGGCCGTGGTCAGGCGCATCAGCGAGGTCTCGCCTGCGCCCAGCGCCATGGCCAGCACACGCGGCATGGTATTGTTGATATTAAAGCGCGAGGCGTAATCGGTGATTTTCTTCATGCCGATTTCCTGCGCCATACGAATGGTCATCAGGTTTCGGCTCTTCTCCATGCCAAGGCGCAAAGTCGAGAGGCCGTAAAAACGCCGCGCATAGTTTTCCGGTTTCCAAAGCCCTTGATCTTTACCCTGATCCATCACAAATGGCGCATCCAGCACCAGACTGGCGGGGGTGAAACCGCTGTCCAAAGCCGCTGCATAAACAAAAGGTTTAAACGCCGAGCCGGGTTGACGATTGGCTTGTGTGGCGCGGTTAAACTCGCTGGCCGCGAAGCTATAGCCACCGGTCATGGCCAATACGCGCCCGGTATGCGGGTCGAGCGCTACCATTGCGCCATTGGCTTCGGGCAATTGTTTCAACACATAATTTTCGTCGTCGCCTTGCGGCGACACCCAGACCACATCGCCGGTTTTCAAAACCTGCGACATCCGTTTAATGCGCGGGCCTTTTACCTTATAGCCGTTTTCGGGCGACGGCTTGGCGCGCGCCCATTTGACACCGGCCAGATTAATCACGCCAAGGTCTACCCGGTCTTCAAAACGGCGGGCGCGGGTTATTCGCGGGCGCAGGCCGATATTAGCGCGATTTTCTTCTTCATCGACCGACAGCACCACCGCCAATCGCCATGGCGCGAGGTCGGTCGGGATTTCAAATTCGGTCAATCGCTCCCACCAGGCTTCCAGCGTTTCCAGCTCGGCCACCGGCCCGCGATAGCCCTGCCTCTGGTCATAATCCTCGATACCGTTGCGCAAGGCGCGCTGCGCCAATTGCTGCAAATCGGTATTCAGGGTCGTGCGAATAGATAGACCGCCACCATAAAGCTGCTGCTCGCCATAAAGCGCATAGACTTCGCGGCGCACTTCCTCGACGAAATATTCGGCACTGAAGCGGCGCAGACTGGCCGGTCGATCGGCCACCACAAGGTCTTGCGCGGCGGCGGCGCGCGCCTGCATATCGGTGATATAGCCATTGTCCAACATCCGTCCAATGACCCAATTGCGCCGTGCAATAGCGCGGGCGCGCTTACGGAACGGGTGATAATTATTCGGCGCTTTCGGCAGCGCGGCCAGATAGGCGGCCTCGGCAATGGTTAGATCGCTCAGCGGCTTGTCGAAATAATTCAGCGCGGCGGCGGCGACGCCATAACTGCCTAGCCCGAGATAAATTTCATTGAGATAAAGTTCGAGCAATTGCTGTTTGGTGAAAGTGCGCTCCAATCTGAGCGCCAATACGGCTTCTTTCAACTTGCGTTCCAGCGTCACATCGCTGCTCAGAAGGAAGTTTTTCGCCACTTGCTGGGTGATGGTCGAAGCGCCTTCGAGGCGGCGACCGCTGACCACATTGACCATATTGGCAAAAACGGCGCGACCAATACCGACAAAATCAATGCCGGGATGGTCGTAAAAATTTTTATCCTCCGCCGCGAGGAAAGCCTCAATCAGATGTTTAGGGGCCGTGTCGATGGGCACAAATATCCGCCGCTCCTGCGCGTATTCGGCAATCAGGCTGCCATTGCCGGCATGCGCGCGGCTCATCACCGGCGGCGTGTAATTGGCCAGATGCTCGTAATTCGGCAGACCGGAATTGATGCGCCACAACACCAGCACAAAGGCGAACAGACCGATCGCCCCCAGCGTCACCATAACCCCCGCCATATTGCCGAGAAACTTCATCCACGAACCCTTTCAGTCCGAAAAATCGCTTAACAATGAGGCCGCATAATGGCAGGTCGACGAGAAAAATCCAGCTATGTTTGCCGCTGTTCTAGCGCAAGCCCGCGACTTGGCCGCCGCGGAAAAACCCATCCACGGAGTTGACCAGAGCGCCGGCGACTTTGCGCCGCCACGCACTCGATGAAAGCTGTTTTTCATCGCTGCGATTGGTCAGGAAACCAAGCTCAATCAGCACCGACGGCACATCCGGCGCTTTCAATACCCGAAAACCGGCAAAGCGGTGGGTGCGCTCTAGCAATTGCGTCTTGCCGCGTGCATTATCAACCACCAGATTGGCGAATTTCACCGACAGGTTTTTGGTCTCGCGCTGCGCCAAATCGATGAGAATATTGGCGACCTCGGGCGGCTGGTCGGCAAAATCAATACCGGCGATGATATCGGACTGGTTTTCTTTGCGCGCCAACGCGGCGGCTTCTTTATCCGAGGCGGTTTCCGACAATGTGTAAATCGACATGCCGCGCACCGAGCGCCGCTTAATCGCATCAGCATGGATGGAGATGAACAAATCGGCATTGTGCTTGCGGGCAATATTTACGCGCTGGCGCAATGGGATATAGATATCGCGATTGCGCGTTAGATAGACTTTATATTTGCCGGTCTCACGCAACTGCTTGGCCAGCTCGCGGGTAAAGGTCAGCGTGATGTTTTTCTCGCGCACTTTGCGCCCCAACGCGCCCGGGTCAACCCCACCATGACCGGCATCGAGCACGATGACCGGTTTGCTATTGGCGCGCTTTCTGGCTTTCGGCGTAAACGGGACAGGCGCCGGCGCAGGTTTTGCGGCACTGCGTTTGGCGGCTCGATCTTTTGCAACTTGCGCGGTGAACGCCCTGTCGCTGCTCTTCACCAAATCAATGACCAGACGATGCGGCAGCCCCGATGAGGGAGGCAGCATAAAACTCTTTGCCACTTTCACCGGCCCTTTGGCGTCGATAACAAGGCGGCTTTTATTGGCGCTGAATTGCCCAAAACGAAGTTTTTGAATCAGCCCCGCCGCATCGGGCTGGCCCGCAGGCCAGTCAAGCGTCGGCAGGTCGACCACCACGCGACGCGGCGCGTCGAGCAGAAAAATTTCGAAATCGACTTTTGATTGCAGGTCGAGCACCAAGCGCGTGCGCTCCGCCGTGACCCCCAGTCGGATGTCTTTTACCGTCGTCGCCAAAGCAGTCTGAACGCTGCCGACCAGCAGCAGCGCGAATAGCATGGAGCTTCTAAAAAACGCCGAAAAAACCGACATGGTCGTATTCTCTCCTTGCGGCAAACGACTCAGTTTCTTGGGGCAAACATAGCAATTTTGCCCCTCAAAAGCGATGATTGGAGGAATTTCAAGAAAAATCAATTATTTAGATGTCTGCCGATTGACCTTGCAATCGGTGGCGGTGGTCTATAAATTCACACTCGATATTTCAGGCGTCGCGCCTCCGAGGGCCAAACAGGAGCCGGAAGCCACCGCCGTAGACCATATCAAAAAGGCTGTTCAGGCATTTTGCCGAAACAGTAACCATTTTTGAGGACAGATAGCGTGACCGTCTACCAAACCATGACAGTCCCCTTCCCGGCCAAGCCTAACGCGCTTGTTGCCGACGCCGTGTCCTTTTCACCTTCAAATATACGCCGGACGCCGTATGGCGCTTTTGCCCATCGCCCGGCGGGAGTTTTTTATGACCAAAAATATGCTAATCGATGCCATCCACCCGGAAGAGACCCGGGTGGTTGTAACCGACAACAATCAAATCCAGGAATTCGACTTCGAGTCGCAATCCAAGGCACCGCTTCGCGGTAACATTTATCTCGCCAAAGTCACCCGTGTGGAACCGTCGCTGCAAGCGGCGTTTGTCGAGTATGGCGGTAACCGCCATGGCTTTTTGGCGTTTAACGAAATCCACCCGGATTATTATCAAATCCCGGTCAGTGACCGCGAAGCATTGCTGAGAGAGCAAGCCGCCGAAGACCGCTCGCAAGCGGAAAACGATGACACTTCCGAACCCGATGAGAGCGACGACGACACGGATGACACGAGCGGCGATAAAGAAGCCGGCTCCGATGTCGCTGATTTGGGCGGCGACGCGCATGAGGAAGCGGCTCCGGCTATCAACACGCGCGCGCTGCACCGCAAATATAAAATTCAAGAAGTCATCAAACGCCGCCAGATTATTCTGGTGCAGGTGATGAAAGAAGAGCGCGGCAATAAAGGCGCGGCGCTGACCACTTATTTGTCGTTGGCCGGACGCTATTGCGTGCTGATGCCGAATACGGCGCGCGGCGGCGGCATTTCGCGCAAGATTAATAATGGCGCCGACCGTAAAAAGCTGAAGTCTATTGTCAGTAAGCTGGATGTGCCGGACGGCATGGGGCTGATTGTGCGCACCGCCGGTTCGCAACGCACATTGACCGAAATCCGCCGCGACTTTCAATATCTGTCGCGGCTTTGGGAAGATGTTCGCGAGAACACCGTAAGCTCGACCGCGCCGACACTGGTTTATGAAGAAGGCAATCTTATCCGCCGTTGTATTCGAGACCTGTATTCGAAGGAATTTGATCAGGTGCTTATCGATGGTGGTGACGGCTATAAAGAAGCCAAGAACTACATGAAGCTGCTGATGCCGAGCCATGCGCGCAAGGTCAAACAGCACGCCGGAAACGCGCCTTTGTTTAAGGAACACGGCGTCGAGGACAAGCTGGCCGCCATGTTCAACCCAACCGTGGTGCTGCCTTCTGGTGGCTATCTGATCATCAACCCGACCGAGGCTTTGGTTTCCATTGACGTCAATTCGGGCAAATCGACCCGCGAGCAATCGGTCGAGAAAACCGCTTTGGCGACCAATCTGGAGGCCGCCGTTGAGGTGGCCCGGCAAGCGCGCTTGCGCGACCTCGCCGGTCTGTTGGTCATCGACTTCATCGATATGGATGAAAACCGCAATAATCGCGCCGTTGAACGCAAGATGAAAGAAGCGCTGAAGGCTGACCGCGCCCGCATTCAAGTCGGGCGTATCAGCAGTTTCGGCCTGATGGAAATGTCGCGCCAGCGCATGCGCGCCGGTGTGCTGGAGGGCTCGAGCGAGACCTGCGCCCATTGCAACGGCTCGGGCATGGTGCGTTCGGTGGAAAGCCGCGCGCTGCACGTGCTGCGTCAAATCGATGAAAATGCCGGTAAGTTTTCCGAAGGCGAGCTGCTGGTGCATCTGCCGCAGGATGTAGCGATTTATCTGTTGAACAATAAGCGCACGCAATTATACGAGATTGAGTGCCGCACCGGCGTCAGCATTGGTGTCGAGATTGATACCGAGTTGAACGCCATGGAAATGACCATCACCCTGCCCGACAATAGCGAGAGCAGCGGCCGCATGGAGGGCGACCCGAACGCCGCCGTGTCTGAGGAAGGCGCAGGCAAGCGCCGCCGCCGTCGTCGCGGTGGCCGCAATCGCCGTCATGGGGCGGATGCCGATATCGGGGATGATGATAATGATGACGAAGAGCGCGGTGACAGCATGGACGACGCAAGTCACGCGGGCGCTGCAGAAGATACCGATGACGCCGAAAACGCCGAAAACACCGAAAACGTTGAAGCCGATGGCACAGATGACGGCGAAGAAAAACCGAAACGCCGCCGCCGTCGCGGGCGTCGTGGTGGACGTAATCGCCGCCGTAATGACGCAGACAAGTCTGAGAGCGATGCAGAAGCAAGCGCAGAAGCTGACAATTCTGACAATGCATACAATGCGGACAATGCACCGCCGGAAAAAATCACCATTGAGATTGCATCAGATGATGGCGACAATAATGGTGAAGAGGATGACGATGGCGCTGCGGAAGCACCTTCTGAAGACGCCAGCGGCGCGACCATGGAAGAAGCTGAAGCTGAGGTTGAGGCTGAAGCTGAGGTTGAGGCTGAAGCTGAGGTTGAGGCTGAAGCTGAGGTTGAGGCTGAAGCTGAGGTTGAGGCTGATGTTGAGGCTGCGAAAGAAAAGAAACCAAGCCGCTCCGGTTGGTGGCGCAAATAGACGCCGCGGAGCGGTGAGGGTCTCATAATCGCCGCAATTCACCGACAGGCTTGAGACGATATGAAATTAATGCTGCGAAATCTCGCCTTGGCGCTTGTGGTGTGCTTTATCGCCGTGCCGGTCACGGCGCAGGCGCAAGGTCTGGTGCGCGATGCCGAGATCGAAGCGCTGCTGCGCGACTATAGCGACCCTCTGTTTCGCGCCGCCGGATTGGAGTCTTCGCGGGTCGGTATCTCGCTGATCAATGACCGCAGGCTCAATGCTTTCGTCACCAATGGGCAAAATATCTATGTCCATACCGGACTGATTTTGGAGGCTGAAGAGCCGAATATGGTCATTGGCGTGCTGGCGCATGAAATCGGACATATTACCGGCGGCCATTTGGCGCGCGGGGCTGAGGCGGCCGCCAATGCCCAAGCGCCGATGCTGCTCGCAACCATATTGGGATTGGGGTCGATTTTGGCCGGTGCCGGTGATGTGGGTATGGCGCTGATTACCGGCGGTCAGCAATTGGCCGTTAGAAGCTATCTTTCCTATAGCCGAGGCCAGGAAGCCGCTGCCGATAACACCGCCTTGCAATTATTGGAAGCGACGGAGCAATCGCCCGAGGGCATTATCGGCATGATGGAAAGCCTCGCCAATCAGGAAATCTTGAGTGAGGTTTATCAAGACCCCTATGCGCGCTCGCATCCGATGTCGCGCGACCGCGTCAATGCTTATCGCAATGGTGCGCGCGCCTCACCCTATACAGATATTCGCGACCCTGAGAGCCTCATCTTCAGACACCGCATGGCGCAAGCCAAAATTTACGGCTATCTCGACCCGCCGGGCACCACATTGCGTCGCTACCGCGATGATAATTCGGCCCCCGGACGCTACGCCCGCACCGTTGCTTATTATCGCCAAGGCCAGCGCAGCAAAGCGCTTCAGGAGCTCGACGCGCTGATTGCGGCAATGCCCGATAATCCGTGGCTGCATGAACTCAAAGGGCAGATTTATTACGAGACGGGTCTCGCCGCGCAAGGCATCGAGCCTTATAAAAAAGCGCTGTCGCTGCGGCCCGACGAGCCGCTCTTGCTGGTCGGTCTGGCCTCGTGTCTGCTCGGCAAAGGCGGCAATGGCGGCGAAGCCAGTCGCGCCACCAATGAGCAAGCGATTACTTATCTACGCGAGGTGTTGCGCATCGACCCGTTCAATGGGGCGGCCTATTTGCAAATGTCGAAAGGTTATGGCCAATTAGACGAGACGGCGTTGGCGCAATGGGCGTTGGCGGAATATTATGCCGCTGCGGGACGGCCCGAAGCAGCAATGCATGCGCGCCGCGCGCTGAAAGGGCTGCCCGAAGGGTCGGTTGAACATATTCGCGCCGTAGATATTTTGAGCGCTTCTAAAAAGCGTCCATGAGAGGAAAGATAATGCGCAAAATTTTTATCGGCCTTGCGGCGCTGGTCAGCCTCTCATTTGCAAGCGGGCCGGCCGCGGCATTGAGCGCTGAGGATAAAAAGCTCATCGATAAGCAGATTGAAGATTTTTTCATCCGCAATCCCGACAAGCTGGAACAAGCGCTGGATAATATGCAGGCCTACATGGAAGACCGCGCGACGCGCCAACGCGCCGAGGCACTGATCCGCAATGCCGACAATCTCTATCGCAACGCCGCCGATTTCTCCATGGGACCCGATAATGCGCCGATCACCATCGTCGAGTTCTTTGATTATAATTGTGGCTATTGCAAACGTAGCTTCGCGCCCCTCATGCAAGTGCTGGAAGCCAATAAAGATGTGCGGCTGGTGTTCAAGGAATATCCCATTCTTGGTGAGCCTTCTTATATGGCGGCCACGACCGCGCTGGCGCTCGAGGATAAGCTGAAATATCTGACCTTCCATTCCAAGCTGATGACGCATCAGGGCCGCGTTGAAAAACCGGTTATCGATAAGACGCTGAACGATATGAAGCTGCCGGCGGAGAAGCTGCAATCAGATGCGCGAGCCGAAAAATATATGCTGCATCTGGCTGCCACCCGCCAATTGGCCGAGGAGATAGGCGTCAATGGCACGCCGGCTTTTGTCATTAACGGCAAGCTGTTTGCGGGCGCTCTCGACAAGGTCGAGTTCGAGCAGGCGATTGAGACAGCACGCGCTATAAGGGCGCGGTCGCGTTAGCGACCCCCGCCCGCTTTGCGCCCTACCGAAGGGGGCGGTAAAAGCACCCGCTAGAAGCACTTAGCGAGCGCAGCGACCCCCGCCCTTTTACCGTTAAATCAAACCGCCAATCGGTGAGCTGGGGTCAGCGTAAAGGCGCTTTTGCATGCGACCGGCCAGATAGGCCTGACGCCCGGCGATAACCGCGTTTTTCATCGCCTCGGCCATGAGTATCGGGTTTTTGGCTTCGGCAATCGCCGTGTTCATCAACACCCCGTCGCAGCCTAGCTCCATGGCAATCGCCGCATCCGACGCCGTGCCGACACCGGCATCGACCAACACCGGCACATTGGCCTGCTCGATAATCAGGCGGATATTGACCGGATTTTGAATGCCGAGACCCGAGCCGATGGGCGCCGCCAAGGGCATGATGGCGCAACAGCCAATGTCTTCCAATTGTTTGGCCAATATCGGGTCATCGCTGCAATAGACCATCACCTCAAAACCTTCTTTGATATGCAATTCGGCCGCCCGCAGCGTCTCGGGCATGTTCGGATACAGCGTCTTTTCATCGCCCAGCACTTCAAGCTTAACCAACGTCCAATCGCCCGCCTCGCGCGCCAGCCGCAAAGTTCGCACCGCGTCCTCGCCGGTAAAGCAACCGGCCGTATTCGGCAGATAGGTAAATTTTTTGGGGTCGATATAATCGACCAGCATGGGCGCGTCTTTATCGGTGAGATTGACCCGCCTTACGGCGACGGTTACAATCTCGGCACCTGCCGCTTCGGCCGCCGCGGCGTTTTCGGCGTAATCTTTATATTTGCCGGTGCCGACAATCAGCCGCGAGGAAAATTCGCGGCCCGCAATCACCAATTTTTCGTCTTTCAAACCCATATACTCAGCCCCCGCCGATGAAATGCACAATCTCAATCCGGTCGCCAGCGTCCACCATATGCGCGCCATAGGCCGATTTCGGCACGATTTCGAGATTATGCTCCACGGCTATTTTCTTTGCCGGCAATCCGAGCTTGGCCAACAGCGCGGCGACGCTCAGGCTTGCCTCAAACAGCTGCGCCTCGCCATTGACGATAATCTCAATTGTATCAGCCGGTTTGTCGTTCATTGCGGTGCCGAGTGTGCAAAACCGGACTCCAAACCGCAACCCCTTAAACACCCTTTGGCGAATTGAGACTGTTGAAAAACTTGCACTTTTTTGAAATCTCGTTTACCCAAAAACAGTTATAGGTAAGTCTTGATAGAAGGCAAAAGACCGGATGAAGCCCCTCCATATTATCAATGGCCCCAATCTCAACCTGCTGGGCACGCGCGAGCCGGATGTTTACGGCACCACCACGCTGGCCGATATCGAGGCCATGTGCGCGGCGCGCGCCAAGACGCACGGGCTGGAGACGCTGTGTCTGCAAAGCAATGACGAAGGCGAGATGGTCAACTTCATCCAGACCGCGCGCGGTGACGCGAGCGGCTTGATTATCAATGCGGGCGCTTATTCGCACACCTCGGTCGCCATATTGGACGCGCTGCAGGCCATCGAGATACCGATAATCGAAGTGCATTTGTCGAATATTTTCGCCCGCGAGGAATTTCGTCATCATTCATATGTTTCCGGCGTCGCCGCCGGTGTGATATGTGGGTTGGGCGCGCAAGGCTATGAAATGGCAATCGACGCTTTGGCGTCGCGGTTAAATTAAAACGGCGAAAGATCGGGGGATAATGAAATGACCAAACTACCGACATCCAAAACCATCCGCGAGCTGGCTGACCTGCTCACGGAAACCGACTTGACCGAAATCGAGGTCGAGACCGGCGACATACGCATCAAAGTATCGCGGCAATCATCCAATATGGCGGCCGCGGTAAGCACGGTGGTACCCCAAATGCCCCAAGCGCCCGCCGCACCGGCAGCCAAAGCCCCAACCGAGGTGACTGCTGCACCGGCACCGGCGGACCATCCGGGTGGCGTCAAATCGCCGATGGTCGGCACCGCCTATCTGGCCGCTGAGCCGGGTGCACCGAATTTCGTCAAAGTCGGCGACACGGTGAAGGAAGGCCAGACGATTTTGATTGTCGAGGCGATGAAGACCATGAACCCGATCGGCGCGCCGCGCGCCGGCAAGGTGACGCAAATTTTTGTCAGCAATGAACAGCCCGTCGAGTTTGACGAAGTGCTGATGATTATCGAGTAGCGCATGGTTTCGAAAATCCTTATCGCCAATCGCGGTGAAATCGCCCTGCGGGTCATCCGAGCGTGCCGCGAGCTGGGCATTAAATCGGTCGCTGTGCATTCCTCGGCTGATGATAAAGCCATGCATGTGCGGCTTGCCGATGAGAGCGTATGTATTGGCCCGCCCTCGGCGGCAAAATCTTATCTTTCCATTCCCGCCATTGTCGCGGCTTGCGAGATAACCGGCGCCGATGCGGTGCATCCGGGCTACGGCTTCTTGTCGGAAAACGCCAAATTCGTCGATATTTTGTCGGAGCATAATATCGAGTTTATCGGCCCCACGGCCGAGCATATCCGCATTATGGGCGACAAAATCGCCGCCAAGGCGAAAGCCATTGAGCTTGGCATTCCGGTTGTCCCGGGCTCTGACGGCGAGGTCAAAACCGTCGATGACGCGGTGGTGCTGGCGCGCACTATGGGGTATCCGGTGCTGGTCAAAGCGGCGTCAGGCGGCGGCGGGCGCGGCATGAAAATCGCCCATAACGAAGACGAGCTGCCCGAGGCTTTCACCACGGCGCGCACCGAAGCCAAAGCGGCGTTTGGTGATGACGCCGTCTATATCGAAAAATATCTTCAAAAGCCGCGCCATATTGAAATCCAAGTGGTCTGCGATACGCATGGCAATGCGGTGCATTTAGGCGAGCGCGATTGTTCGCTGCAGCGCCGTCATCAAAAAGTGCTGGAGGAGGCCCCCTCCACCGTGCTGGATGACAAAGCGCGCGCCGCCATTGGTAAGATCGTTACCGATGCGATGACCGGCCTCGGCTATCGCGGCGTCGGAACGGTCGAGTTCCTATACGAAAATGGTGAGTTCTATTTCATCGAAATGAATACCCGTTTGCAGGTCGAGCATCCGGTGACCGAAGCGATTACCGGCATTGATTTGGTGCGCGAGCAAATCCGCGTGGCGCGCGGCGAGAAACTGAGTTTCACCCAAGACGATGTAACTTTTTCCGGCCATGCCATCGAATGCCGTATCAATGCCGAGAACCCCGAGACATTCACCCCGTCGCCGGGGCTTATCCAGACTTATCATCCGCCGGGCGGGCTCGGTGTGCGCATGGACAGCGCGGTATATTCCGGTTACGCCATTCCGCCCTATTATGACAGCCTTATCGGCAAGCTAATCATCCATGCCGATGACCGCGAAGCGTGTCTGATGCGTCTGCACCGCGCGCTCGGCGAGTTCGCCATTGACGGCGTTGAGACGACGATACCGCTATTTGAAAAATTGCTGCCCAATGAAGATTTTCGCGCCGCCGATTACGATATTCACTGGCTGGAAAAATTCTTAGGGATGAAATAGCCCTTTAAGGCTGCGTTGCTTGGCTCAATGGCGGCAGAATTTCGCCGGTGAACACCATGCCATCCTCGGTCTTGCAGGCCAGCGGCCAGATATCAAACACCGGATGTTCCATCGCATTAATGCCCGGGCTGGAGGCGAACATCCAGCCGCTAAACAGCGGCTTGTCGCGCCCCGCTTTGAACTCAGAGATTTGCAAAAACGCCTTGGTTTCCGGCGGCTCCTCCGGTGGGGTCGAGACACAGTCGTGCATAATCAGGCTCATATTGCCGATCGCATATTCCTGCCCTGATAGCAGCTCGATTTGCTGCACTTTCGCGGTCACCTTGTGCAGCAGCGAGAACGTGCCGATAAGCGTCGGCTTTTTAGCCGTCTGCGCGTCTTCGCCGAGCGGGATATCGAGCACCGGTACTTCGAGGATGGAGAGCGGCGCGATAATGTTGTCGTCTTCGATAATGCCGCCACTTTCGAAGCCGTTTTCGATATCGTTTTCGGCCCCGTCGCCTGCCTCAGGCGGGGACGGCGAAAGCAACACCGGTGGCATCATTTTATCGTCCATCATCTGGGCTTGAGCCGGGGCCACAAAAATTGCGGGCAGAGCCAGAAAAACCAGGCTGAACAGGCGCTTATTTAGCACTTTCCTCGTCACCTGCACTGAACAGGGCCTGGCTGACCAGACCGATTAAATCGACCGAACCTTGCGTGTAGAGAATCTCATCGCCCTCGGCCAGCATATCCTCGCTACCGCCGGGGGAGAGCGAGACATAATTGCCGCCGAGCAGCCCCTCGCTGGTAATTTTGGCGCTGGTATCATCGGGCAGTTCAATCTCACCGCCAATCATAAATTCAGCGTCGGCATAATAGCTTTGGGTGTCGAGTTTAAGCGCTGTAACCGTGCCGATTTTAATGCCCGACATGCGCACATCGCTGCCAATGGTCAGGCCATCGACGCGGTCGAATTGCGCGCTCAGACGATAGCCGTCGCTGCTATCGGCCTCGGTGACGGAATAGCCGTAAATGACAAACATCGCCGCCACAACAAGCACAGCGGCACCGACCAGAGTTTCTACCAGATTATCTTTCATGGCTTATGCCCCTAACCTTTGCCTCTATCCGTGCTTATTCAGGCTTCCAAGCGTCATAACCATCGGCATAGCCTGTAGTATCGGCCATGCCGGCTGGCTTATGCGCGTCGCGCGTGCCGGTCATATTAATTTGCCCCGGCTTCATCCAATCATGGGTGACGGGATTTGCTTGGTCCGGCGTCTCATCAACCGTGTAGTGCATCCAGCCATGCCATGCCGGCGAGATGCGCGTGGTCTCAATATCGCCATTGTAAAGCACCCAGCGCCGCGTTTTGCCGTTAATGGACGCGCCATGGCGGTCTTCGTAATAGCGATTACCCTGCTCATCTATGCCCACCAGCTTGCCGCGCCGCCGCGTCAACAGCCATGTGCCAAGCGTCTGGTCGTTCCACCAGGTAAACAGCATTTTCAAAAACCGCATCATTTATAATTCCTTTTGAGACACCGACATTAGCGCAATTCGACAGCAAAAATACATGCCAAAGTTAGTCATTCTTGTCGCCCGATTTGTCGGCTTCTTCTTTCGGTAGATTGAGACGAATATGCAGCTCGCGCAATTGTGCGTTGGAGACATGACCCGGCGCTTGCATCAGCAAATCTTCGGCCTGCTGGTTCATTGGAAACGCTACCACTTCGCGCAAATTCTCCTGCCCCGCCAGCAGCATGACAATGCGGTCAACGCCCGGTGCAATGCCCCCATGCGGCGGCGCGCCATAGCGGAAAGCATTCAGCATGCCGCCGAATTCTTTCTCCACCACCGCATCGTCATAACCGGCGATTTCAAACGCTTTCAGCATAATCTCCGGCTTGTGATTCCGAATAGCACCCGAAGACAGCTCTACACCATTGCAGACAATATCGTATTGATAGCCGAGAATGGACAGCGGGTCTTGGTTCTCCAGCGCTTCCATACCGCCCTGCGGCATGGAAAACGGATTGTGCGAGAAATCGATTTTGCCGTCATCGGTTTCCTCATACATGGGGAAATCGACAATCCAGCAAAAGGCAAATTGGTCGCGGTCGATAAGGTCAAGCTCCTCGCCGACGCGGTTGCGCGCACGACCGGCAAAATCGGCAAATGCTTTCGGTTGACCGGCGCAGAAAAACACCGCATCGCCGTCTTCAAGGCCCAATTGAGCTCGAATTTTCTGAGTCCGTTCGACGCCGATATTTTTCGCCAGCGGGCCTGCGCCCTCGCCATCACGGAAGAAGATATAGCCCAGCCCAGGTTGCCCCTCGCCCTGCGCCCAGCTATTCATGCGGTCGCAAAAAGCCCGGCTGCCACCGGTCTTGGCCGGAATCGCCCACACCCGAACTTTGTCGTCTTTTTCAATCATATTGGCGAAAATTTTGAAACCGGAACCGGCAAAGCTGTCAGTCACATCCTGCATCTCAATCGGGATACGCAAATCCGGCTTATCGGAACCGTATTTCTGCATCGCCTCGGCATAGGGAATGCGCGGAAAGCTCTCGGTCACGCGCTTGCCACCGCCAAATTCGACAAACACATCGTGCAGCACCGGCTCGACGGCTTGGAACACATCTTCCTGCGTGACAAAGCTCATCTCAATATCGAGCTGGTAAAACTCGCCCGGCGAGCGGTCAGCGCGGGCGTCTTCATCACGAAAACAGGGTGCGATTTGGAAATAGCGGTCAAAGCCCGCCACCATCAGCAATTGTTTGAACTGCTGCGGTGCTTGCGGCAGCGCGTAAAACTGGCCCGGGTGCATACGCGATGGCACCAGAAAATCGCGCGCGCCCTCAGGGCTCGAAGCGGTTAAAATCGGCGTCTGATATTCGCGGAAACCATTCTCGGTCATGCGACGGCGCAGCCATGCAATAATGTCGGAGCGCAGAATGATATTATTGTGCAGCGTCTCGCGGCGCAGGTCGAGAAAGCGATAACGCAGCCGCACATCTTCGGGATAATCAGGCTCGCCGAATACCGGCAGCGGCAGGTCGCCGGCCTCGGACAGCACCTCCATTTCGGCCACGTATATCTCGATTTCACCGGTGTCGAGATTGGGGTTTTTTGCATCATCATCACGGGCCACAACGCGGCCCTCGGCGCAAATCACGCTCTCGGCGCGCACTGCCTCGGCCAGCGCAAAATGCGGGCTGGACGGTTCGATAACCAATTGCGTCAGACCGAAATGGTCGCGCAAATCGACAAACAGCAAACCACCATGGTCGCGTTTGCGATGTACCCAACCGGACAGACGCACTGTTTCGTTGATATTTTCAGCGCGCAACTGCCCGCAATTATGACTGCGATAGTCATGCATATGAACAACCTCTTAAAACCTGTGAAAAGGCGGCATTTCCTGCGCCTAAACACAACGCTTCAGCCGATTTGTCAAGATACGTTTCCGGGCGACAAAGCGACGGGGCTGGCGTATAAGACGCGCATGGAACTCATAACAAGCAATGATGCACTCGCTTCCCTGTGCGCCGAATTATCAAAACAGCGATATATCACGGTCGATACGGAGTTTTTGCGCGAAAAAACCTTTTGGCCGCAGCTCTGCCTGATACAAACGGCGGCCGACGGCATTGAGGCGATGATTGACCCGCTGGCCGACGGCATTGACCTCGCGCCTTTTTACCAGCTCTTGCGCAATCGTGATGTACTGAAAGTCATGCATGGCTGCCGCCAAGATATTGAGATTTTCTACCACCAGGCCGAGATTATTCCGGCACCGCTTTTTGACACGCAAATCGCCGCCATGGTGTGCGGTTTTGGCGATGCGGTAGGCTATGAAACGCTGATACGCAAAACCACCGGCGGTAAAATAGACAAAGGCAGTCGCTTCACCGATTGGAGCCAGCGCCCGCTCAGCGAAAATCAACTGACCTATGCGCAGGCCGATGTCACCCATTTGCGCGGCGCTTTTGAGTTTCTCGAAAACGAACTGAGCGAAAACGGTCGCGGCGCATGGCTGGACGAAGAAAGCGCCCTGCTCGCCAATCCGGAGATATATGAACAGCTTCCGCAAAATGCTTGGAAGCGCATCAAAATGCAGGACCGTCGCCCGCATGTCATTGGCGTGTTGGTGGAGGTCGCGGCCTGGCGCGAGACCGAGGCACAAAGCCGTAATGTGCCGCGCAATCGCATTTTGAAAGACGATGCGCTGCGCGAACTGGCGCTGCAAGGCCCCAAAGACAAGCGCGGCCTGACCCGCTTACGCACGGTGCCGCGCGGCTTTGAAGGCTCGCGCTACGCCGATGCTGTGTTGGAAGCGGTTGAGCGCGGGCGCAAAATGGAAAAAGAACAAATGCCGGATTTGCCGCGTCTGGCGGTCAATCGCCCCGGTATCGGCCCGTTGGTTGACCTGTTGAAAGTGCTGTTGAAGCAGCGCAGCGAGGAAACCGGCGTCGCGCCCAAGCTGATTGCCAATGTCGCCGACCTTGAGCGCATTGCCAGCGATGAGGCACCGGACGTGCCGGCGCTGAAAGGCTGGCGACATGAAATTTTCGGTCAATATGCCGAGGCGCTGAAAGCCGGCAAGCTGGCTTTGGCCTCAGAAGGCGACGCGGTTGTGCTGGTGACGCGCGACTAAGCGTCTGGCTCTACGGCCTTGCTTTCGGGGCGGATTTTCACCACCGGCTCCAATTCCAACGCCTCACCCAAAGCGGCCAATCGCTTATCGATTATCGGCGCGGCCAAATCGGCCAATTCGGGATTAATCAGCAGTTTTATTTTCTTGCGCCCGACTTTCAATTTGGTCTGCGGCAAGACACCCGGCAGCGAGGCCGAGAGCGAATGCGCCAATCTTTGGCTGAGCCCCAAAGCCCGCGCCAAAAGATCATCGCGGCTGTTCAATTTAAGCGTCCCGTAATCGGGCCTCTCGCCGCGCAACTCGTGACGATAAGACAAGGCGCGCGCCATAAACACGCGCTCGGCATGGGTGATGCCGGTAAATGGCGCGGTCAACACCGCATTGCTGACGGCGGCGGCGCGAAAGCTCGGATGGCTGGCCCACGCCAAATCGGAAATCAGGCAACCGGCTTGACGCAGGCGATTAATCGCCGCACGACTGAAATTCTTCGGCGTGGCATAGCGATAAAGCTGGCGCGACCACATCGCCAATTCGTGACTATAAGGCTCGGATTTGCACATGCGCGCGGCCATTTCTTCGCACGCCATCAGCAGCGGATCGAGTTCGCGATAGCGGCTCTTCAGCTCCTGATACAGCACCCCTTCGCGCACCGCATTGGCCGACACGATGAGGCGCGCCGGCTTTACCGCGTCGATGAGACTTTGCAAAATCACCGATGCGGCGGGCAGCGCTTCCCGGCGATTGCCGGAAGCGGCGGCTATTAATTGCTTGGCACCGCGATTATCCTTGGCGATGAATTTTATGAAAGACGCAATATCCTTGGGCCGCACATCATATTGGTGCAGCACTTCCAGCGGATAATGCGCATATTCCATATGCAGCTTGGCCAGCGCCCGCCACGTGCCGCCGACAATATAAATCGGCTTGTCGCGCGCTTGCTTCAACCATTTAAGTTCTTCTAGCGAAGCGCGAACAATATTATTCATTTTTTTCAATTTGCCGCCACTGGCCTGCTGCAGCGCCAACACACCCAATGGCAAGCTGGCCCATTGATGGGTCTTATTGTCGGCGACATAAGCCAGCTCCAAACTGCCGCCGCCCAAATCGGCGACAATCCCTTCAGCGCCGGGAATGCCCAACATCACGCCATCAGCCGAGAGCAGCGATTCTTCTTCGCCGCTGAGCACCCTAATTTTGTGGCCCAGTACGCGCTCGGCATCGGCCAAAAAAGGCTCGCGATTTTCTGCTTCGCGCACCGCGGCGGTGGCAAAAGCGGCAAGATTTTTAATGCCGAGCTGGTCGGCGATTTTGCGGAAACGGCGAAACGTGTCGAGCGCCAGTGTGTAATAGTCGCTCTCAATGCGACCGGTCGCTGACACCGACTCGCCGAGCCGCACAAAAGCGCGTTCATTGTAAATCGGTAAAGGGGTGCGCGCCGAGCCGCTAAAGCCGACCAGACGCACTGAGTTGGAACCGATATCGAGAACCCCTTCCGGGGCGTCGGGTGGTAAAGCCCCCAGCTTGCTGAGCGCCGCGGCAAACTGCTCGGTGGTCAATTCCTGCATGCCGACAGATTACCGCTCATTCGCCTTGTTGCAAGGATTTGCCGCGCCCCGAAAGGCTTGGATTGGTCATAAAATAACCATGCGCATTGACCGGCGCTTCGCCGTCATTGGCTTTAACGCGCTTATAAACCCCGTCAGCTTGCATCAACCAGCTTTGCTCATTATCGAGGAGATTGGTCATCATTATCTGCCCCAGCACCTGCTCGTGCACGGTCGGATTGAGTATCGGCGTCAGAATTTCAACGCGACGATTGAGATTGCGCGGCATCCAGTCGGCCGAAGAGATAAACACTTTGGCCTCATTCGACGGCAGCCCCGCGCCATTGCCGAAACAAACAATGCGCGAATGCTCCAGAAAACGCCCGACAATACTTTTGACGCGGATATTTTCCGACAGCCCCTCAACCCCGGCGCGCAGACAGCAAATGCCGCGCACAATCAGGTCGATTTGCACACCCGCTTGCGACGCCTCATACAAAGCGTCGATAACAAACGGGTCAACCAGCGAATTCATCTTCGCCCAAATCGCCGCCGGACGACCGGCTTTAGCGTGCTCCACCTCAGCGGCGATATTTTCCATCAGCGTGTCGCGCAAATTCAAAGGCGACATTGCGAGCTTTTTGAGATTGCCCGGCTCGGCATATCCGGTGAAGAAATTGAACACTTGCGAGGCGTCGGCGGCAATCTCCGGATCGCAGGTAAACAAAGATAAATCAGTGTAAACCTTGGCGTTGAGCGGGTGATAATTGCCCGTGCCCAAATGCACATAAGTGCGCAAACCCTCAATTTCACGGCGTACCACAAGGCTCACCTTGGCGTGGGTTTTAAGTTGCATAAAGCCGAACACAACCTGCACACCGGCGCGTTCCATGTCGCGCGCCAGACGAATATTGGCAGCCTCGTCAAAGCGGGCTTTCAACTCGACCAGCGCCGTTACCGACTTGCCGGCTTCGGCCGCCTCAACCAAGGCCTGCACAATCGGGCTATCATCAGTGGTGCGATACAGCGTCTGCTTAATGGCCATCACATTAGGGTCGGCCGCCGCCTGACGCAGAAATTGCACCACCACATCGAAGCTCTCATAAGGGTGATGCACTAATATATCTTTGGCGCCAATGGCCGAAAAACAATCGCCACCATGTTCGCGAATGCGCTCGGGAAAGCGCGCCGTGAACGGGGTGAATTTAAGCTCCGCGCCGGCCGGCCCGTAAAGCTCGGAGGTTTGTGAAAGACCGACAAGACCGTGGACGGCGATGACGCCGCGCTTGTCCACTTGCAATTCTTTGCGCACCAGATTTTGCAGGCTCTCGGGCATATCGGCGTCGAGCTTCAAACGGATGACAGAGCCGCGCCGTCGCCGCTTCAGCGCGCTTTCAAATAATTGAACCAGATCCTCGGCTTCTTCCTCGACCTCGATATCGCTATCGCGAATGACGCGGAACATGCCTTTGCCCAGCACCTCATAACCCGGGAAAGTTTGCTCGACAAAAGTCGAAATAAGCGTTTCGAGGCGCACGAAATTTATCCCCGCCGTGTCATCGCCATCCTCATTCGGTAATTGGATGAAACGGTCGAGTTGTTGCTGAATGAGCAGCAGCGCATTCATCCGATTGCCGTCCTCGCGGCGCGATAATTGCAGCGCCAGCGCCAGACCGAGATTGGGAACAAACGGAAACGGATGCGCTGGGTCAATGGCCAGCGGCGTTAGTACCGGCAGCACTTGGTCGAGAAAATAATCCTCCAGCCAATCGAGCTGCGCCGGTGTCAATTCATCGGTCTCGCGAACAAAGATTTTCTCGGCGCGCAAATCAGCCAGCACCTCGCCCCAGACTTTTTGCTGCCGCGTCATCAGCGCATCCGTGCGTTCCAAAATGGCGTCGAGCTGTTGCGCCGGCGTCTTCCCGTCTTGGCTTGGTATCTCCACACCGGCTTTGGTCTGACCAACCAGACCGGCAACGCGCACCATGAAAAATTCATCCAAATTGCTGGCCGATATGGACAGAAAGCGCAGACGCTCCAATGCCGGATGCTGCGGATTGGTCGCCTCATCGAGCACCCGCTCGTTAAACGCCAGCCACGACACTTCGCGATTGATAAAACGCTCCTGACGCGAAAACCCCAACAGGGTATCCGGCAATTCCACCGCGTTCACTTTGCGTAAGACTTTGAGTTTTTTCGACATTCACAAATTCCCGAAAGCTACTCGAATAGCTCTTTAAAGCGCCTTTGTAAGCGCTTCTATGTGTCAGATATATGACTTTCTAAAATTTCCGCAACCATCGGCACGGTAATTTTTCGTTTTTCGGCCAAGGCGCGGCGGTCAATCGTCCCTACCAGATTGGCCATGCTGGCATAATCGCGCACTATGCGCGGCAGCAAATAATCGACCACGCGCGCCTCAATCTTAATTTGTCGGTCGCCAAAAAGCTTCACCATCAGTCCGCGCATCAGACTGTCATCAGGGCTTTTAATGGCCACCGACGCAATAGCTTTGAGCCGCGACACCAAATCGGGTAAGCGCAATGGCATTTGGGTTGCCGTCTTTTCCGATAGCAGGAGTATTTTCACGCCCTCGTGACGCGCGAAATTCAGCAGATGAAACAGCGCCTCCTCGGCCTCCGGCGGCAGCCTATCAAGGCGGTCGATTATCACCCCTTCATAGGCCGCAGTGCCGTCCAGCAGCGCCATCATTTGCGGGCCGGTCAGTGCCGTCGCCTCGATGGTGAGGATTCTGAATCGACCCGCCAGCACCGCGCCTAAATGGCTTTTACCGGCCCCCGTCGGCCCGTAAATCCATTGCACCGGCGTCGACCAATCGGCGAAACCATCTACCAACGCCACCGCTTGACGGTTGCTGTCGGAAACCAGAAACGCCTCGCGCCCCATGGCCGCACGTTGCGGCAAATCAAAAACCAGTTGTTCAGCCATTTTCGGAACGACGAATATAGTCACGCACATACAAGGTCAGGCCGTAGCGCACAAACACGCCAATCACAGCCGCCAACGGAACAGCCAGCAGCAGACCAAGAAAACCGAATAACGACCCCATGGCCAACAGCGCAAAGATAATCCAAACCGGGTGCAGCTTCACGCGGTCGCCGACCAAACGCGGTGTCAGAATATTACCCTCGATGAATTGCCCGACAAAAAACACCGCCGCAATCATCCCCAGCTGCACAATATCAAACCCGAATTGACCAAGCCCCAACGCGCCCGCCAGCACCAGACCGAAAGCCGCGCCGACATAGGGAACGAAGCTGACCAGCCCGGCCACCACGCCGACAATAATGCCGCTTTGCAAGCCGACCAGCGACAGACCGATGGCATATATGGCTGCCAGTGACAGACAGACAAGAATTTGCCCGCGCGCAAAACCGCCCAAAGTCTCGTCGATTTGTAGCGCCAATTGGCGAATAACCCCGACGTGCTCATCGGGCAAAAGCGCGTCAATGCGCGCCACCATATTGTCCCAATCATTGAGCATATAAATGGCAACAATCGGCGTGATGAATATAAGCGCCAGCAAATTGATGAAGGACAAGCCGGTGAGCAGCAGGCTGGAGGCTGTCGATTGCAGCCCGGCCAGCAGCGTGTCGCCCATGCCATCGACAAGCTCGCTCTGACTTTGGCTCAGATTTTGCGCCAGCAACCAGCTTTGTATTTCAGCGATATAGCTCGGCAAGGCCGCGATAATCAGTGAGATTTGCTGCACCAGCACCGGCAGGCCGACGGCCAGCAGCGCCAACACTACAAGCCCAACGCCGAAAGTAATGGTCAGCGTCGCCAGACTGCGCCGCACCCCAATCGCTTCCAGCCGGTCGGCCAGCGGGTCGAGAAAATACGCCAGTGCGAATCCGAGCACAAAAGGCAGCAAAATAGCGCTTAGCGCGTTCAGCAAATAGAGCGCGGCAAAGACACCCGCGACGGCGAATAAATGGCTGAGGCGAATTTGTATCATTGCAGCCCTCCATGTGTTGCGGCGGGCGCGGCGGTCGCTTCCGGCCGGTTGTTTGAAATGTCATTCGGCAAGTTATTGGATTGGCCATTGGACAGACTATTGGGCAGACTATTGGACAGACTATTGGAAAGGCTGAGTGGCGTGTTCACCGGCTCGATAGGCGGCGCGTTTTCTTCGGTCGTCACGCGCCAGCCATCAACACCTTGCCGCAGCACCAGACCACGCTGGCCGAGATTGCCGCTCAATTGCGTCGTCGAGCCGATATAGGCGAGGTCGAGATAGGCATAAGTCTTGGCCAGTTCAACAATGCTCACATGGCGCACCAATTTGGTCTCATTGAGGCGCGAGCGTAATTGTGTCCAGTCCCTAATCCCCGGATAATCGGCGCGCACACGCAATATTTGCCGCTCATCGGAGGCCACGGCGGCGACTTTCTTCCAGCGCTCGGCCAGCTCTTGCGCAATCTCGTCAATCGCGATGCCGGCCATTTCGTCATGTGGCCGGCCGGTGCGATAAGTTTTGACAATCACGTCGCTGGTCTCGGGGCCGTAAATATACGCCGTCACACCCAACTGCCCTTCCACATCGGCCAAGGCGTGTGCGACAATGACGGTTTGTGTGCCGTAGCGGTCGCTCAGGGTTTGCAGCTTCATCGGGTCGCCGATGAGAATATCCTCAGCATTGGCAATCACACTGTCTTCCAAATCGCCCATAGGCAGCATGAGCGGTGACGGATTATTGTCGATGTCATAGTCGCGCCAGCTTTGCTGCCACCAATGCTCGCCCCAGGCTTGCAGACCTTGTAGGTCTTCCAGCACCGGCAGTAACAGCGCCGGTTTGTTCTGCACTTCGGTGACCGAAGCGCCATAGCTGCGCAACAGGTCGCGCAGAGGCCTAGCTTTGAACTGCACAGACAGCGTCGCCAGATAGCGCGTCGGCCCGGTTTTCTCGTCACTTATGCGCAGCACTTCGACCAGATTTTCGATATCCAAACTGCCCATATCGGGCAGCATTTGCCATTCCTCGCGCTTGACCAGACGGCGCATGGCTTTGGCCAAGGCTTGGGCTTGCCCCTGCTGCAATGCCGTGGCGCGCGCCAATGTGGTCGAGGTCGCCGAAACATCGACCTTGATGCCATCGACCTCGAACACATTACCGGCCTGCGCGGCACTGCTCAATGCACTGGGAAGCGCCAGCAAGAGAGCCAGCACCACCCATACCGAGCGTGTCATAAGCTGAAGAAGCGGTTTTTTGATCATGCGCGCAACCTAACGCGGGGACATCTTCCCCGCAATGCTGATTTAGGTGGTTACTTTAGACGGGATGCGGGCTATTTTGTGGCAATCCCAGCGATTCCCGCGACAGATGAGGTGCAGAACCGCCAATGAGCGACAGCCCGAAAAAAACCTCCACTTATGCAGAAGCCGGCGTTGATATTGCGGCCGGTAACACGCTGGTCGAGCGCATCGCGCCGCTGGCCAAATCCACTGCCCGCACCGGGGCCGATAGCGACCTTGGCGGGTTTGGCGGATTGTTCGACCTCGCCGCATGCGGGTTTGACGATCCGGTTTTGGTGGCCGCCAATGACGGCGTCGGCACCAAGTTGAAAATCGCCATTGAGAGCAGCATTCACGATACGGTCGGCATCGATCTGGTGGCCATGTGCGTCAATGACCTGATTGTGCAAGGTGCCGAACCGCTGTTCTTTCTCGACTATTTCGCCTCCGGCAAGCTGGATGTGGACGCCGCAACCGACGTCATCGCCGGTATCGCCGAGGGGTGTCGGCAAGCCGGTTGCGCATTGATTGGTGGCGAGACGGCGGAGATGCCGGGCATGTATGCGGCGGGTGATTATGACCTTGCGGGCTTTTCGGTCGGCGCGGTGGAGCGTCACAAAATTCTGCCCAGTGCCGATATTGCGGCGGGCGATATCATTCTCGGCCTGACCTCTAATGGCATTCATTCGAACGGCTTTTCGCTGGTGCGCAAATTGGTGGAACAGGAGGGGCTGGCATGGGATGCAACCAGCCCTGTTTCAAGCCCCGATAAAAGCGGTCAAACGGTGGCGCAAGACCTGCTGACACCGACGCGGATTTACGTCAAGCCGGTGCTGCAAGCGCTCAAAGCCAATGCGCCGATTAAAGGCCTGGTGCATATTACCGGCGGCGGCTTTCAGGAAAATCTGCCGCGCGTGCTGCCCGATGGGCTGGCCGCGCATATCGACCTTGGCGCGTGGCATATGCCGCCGATCTTTCAATGGCTGCAAAATGCGGGCGATATCGCCACGCCGGAAATGCTGCGCACTTTCAATTGCGGCATTGGCATGGCGCTGATTGTCGCTCAGGACGGTGTGGCGGATGTGATGGCCATGTTGGCCGCCGCCGGTGAAACGGTCATCCCCTTCGGCGCCGTTACCGAAGCCGAAAGCGCTGACACAAGCGCCGCCGTAACCTTTTCCGGGCTCGACGCTTAATGAGCGGTAGCCCCGTCAAAATCGCCATTCTGTTTTCCGGTCGCGGCAGCAATATGCGAACGCTGGCGCGCCATATCGCGCGGGACAATGTGCCCGCCGAGCTGGTGCTGACCGTCACCAATCGCCCCAACGCCGCCGGCATCGCCGTGGCCGAGGCCGAGGGGATTGCCTGCACAATTATCGATCATGAGGCTTTTGACAGCCGCGAAGCGTTCGATGCCGAGCTTGACGCAACGCTACGTGCGGCGGGGGTCGAGTTGATTTGCTGCGCCGGTTTCATGCGCCTGCTGACCGCCGATTTCGTCAATGGCTGGCCCGACCGCCTGTTGAACATCCACCCGTCGCTGCTACCGAAATATAAAGGCCTCCACACCCATAAGCGCGCGCTGGAGGCGGGCGACGCCGAACATGGCTGCACCATTCATTATATGCGTCCGCAAATGGATGATGGGCCGATTATTTTGCAGAAAAAAGTGCCGGTGCTGGCCGACGATACGCCCGAAACGCTAGCCGCGCGGGTCATCGAGCAGGAACACATCGCTTATGCGCAAGCATTGGATATCGCGCTTACAAAAATGGCGGGTGCTTAAACCCGCCATATTGACATTTTCACGATTTAAAATCGGCGCGTATTAGCCAACCAATTCATCATCCGAGAAGAAGAATTTAATCTCTTCAGCGGCGGTTTCAGGCGCATCGGAGCCGTGTACCGAATTGGCGTCAATGCTCTCGGCAAAATCCTTACGGATAGTGCCTTCATCGGCTTCCGCCGGATTGGTAGCACCCATAATTTCGCGGTTTTTGGCGATGGCGTTCTCGCCTTCCAGCACTTGCACGACCACCGGACCGGAGACCATGAAATCGACAAGGTGGTTATAAAACGGGCGCTCTTTGTGCACGGCGTAAAAGCCACCGGCCTGCTCGCGTGTCATATGGATACGCTTGGAAGCGATAATGCGCAGCCCATTGCTCTCAAACCGATCGATGATTTTACCGGTCAGATTGCGCTTGGTGGCATCGGGTTTGATGATTGAAAAAGTCCGTTCAATGGCCATGGAAAAATCCTCAAAACTGGTTCATTTGTGCGTCTTATAGGCGGGCTTTGCGGGCTTGGCAAGCTAGGCTTTCTGCTCCCATTTGCCCTCGGCGGATTGCTGCCAATAGGTCAGTTCATGGCCCGCATCCTGCAACGCTGCCCAGCGCGCTCGCGCCCGCGCCACATTGTCGTCATCGCGCCCCTCAAACATGAAAACCGTGCGCTCAAAGCCGTCTATCGCATCGCGTTCGGCCCCATCGACCAGAAACAGCACATTGGCCTCATTCGGCGTCTCGTCCTCATGCGTCAACCAAATCGGCTGCGAAGCGGCGGTCTCGGTGAAACGTGCATCGCCTTTCGCCGCATGGGGCAAAAACGCCTCATCCTTAAAAGTCCAAAGATGGCTGTCGAGCGCTTGCATGCGTTCTTCCGAGCCGGCCTGCACAACCGCTTTCCAGCCGCGCTTCAGCGTTGCCTCCAACAGCAGCGGCAGGGCCTGTTCCAGCGTCTGACGCTCCAGATGGTAGAACAGCACCTCGCTCATTATTTTTCGTAATGCGCTTTCACCAGACGGTCGAGCAGACGCACACCATAGCCCGACGCCCAACTGCGACTGGTGGCGCTTTTCGGGCTGCCCATCGCCGTGCCGGCAATATCGAGATGCACCCAAGGCACATCATTGGTGAAGCGCTTCAAGAATTGCGCCGCCGTAGATGACCCGGCATAGCGACCGCCGATATTTTTCATATCGGCATTCGGCGTGTTGATCATTTTGTCGAAATTATCATTCATCGGCATACGCCAGACACGCTCGCCCTCAGCATTGCCGACCTCGGTCAATTGCGCAGCCAGATTGTCATCGCTGGCAAACATGCCCGCGTAATCTTGCCCCAGCGCAACCAAAATGGCGCCGGTCAAAGTGGCGAGGTCAATCATGAATTGCGGCTTGAAGCGTTTTTGCGTGTACCAGAGCGCATCGGCCAACACCAGACGGCCTTCGGCGTCAGTGTTCAAAACCTCGATGGTTTGCCCCGACATGGAGGTGACGATATCGCCCGGGCGCTGCGCCTTGCCGTCGGGCATGTTTTCCACCAGCCCGATAACGCCGATCGCATTGACCTTGGCTTTGCGCTTCGCCAAAGCGTGCATCAGGCCGGTAACTGCGGCCGCGCCGCCCATATCGCCTTTCATGTCTTCCATGCCGCCGGCCGGCTTGATGGAAATACCGCCCGTGTCAAAGCACACGCCTTTGCCGACAAAAGCCACCGGCTGTTTCGATTTGGCAGCACCGTTCCATTGCATCACCACCATTTGGCTGGCGTGCACGCTGCCCTGCCCGACGCCCAAAAGCGAGCCCATGCCCAGCTTTTTCATCTGCGCTTCGCTCAGCACTTCTACTTTGACGCCAAGCTTGCTCAGCGCCTTGGTGCGCTTGGCAAATTCCGGCGGTGTCAGAATATTCGACGGTTCATTAACCAAATCGCGCGCCACAATCGTACCATCGGCGACGGCTTTCAATTCGGCATAGGCTTTTTTGGCCGCCGTGGCGGCTTTGGTTGCGACGGTGAATTTGCTCGGGCCGCCGGTGGTTTTATTTTTCGTTTTATAGGTTTCGAATTTATAATCGCGCAGGAAAGCGCCGATCGCGGCGCGCGCGGCAATCTCGGCATCGGCGACATTACTGCCCATCGGTTCCAAAAGTAATGTGACAGTGCCATCGGCTTTTTCGACCGTGCCCAGCGCCGTGCCGCCCATTTTTTCGGCGTCAGATGCGGTCAGTTTTTTGCTATCCCCGACCCCCAGCACGACAATGCGATCGAGCTGCGATTTCGCCGGTGCCAGCAGCGCAAACATAGAACCCTGCTTGCCTTTGAATTTCTTAATCTTCATCGCCTTGGCGATGGCGCCGCCGATATTCTTATCGAGCTGCTTGCCCAAAGGCCCAAGCTTGCCGCCATCCGATGCGGTGATGATGAGGGACCCTTTTTCAGGAAGTTTATCAGTGGCCAAAGCAATCGAAAGAGGCATTTTGTTCTCCATGCAGCAAAAACTTGAGGGTTTATTATCGGACACATTATGGTGTAAAGATCTGTGCGTCCACACCCCTTTTGGGGTAAGAGAGGGTCTCAACGCCGCAGCCGCGGTGCAGAGCTGGAAAAGAAATGAAGCTGAAACCGATTTACCAACTGTTTATTGTCCTAATGCTCACCATTGCGCCCGCCACCGCGCGCGACGTTGAGGGTATTGCCGCCGTAGTCAATGATCAGGTTATCTCGCTATATGATGTCGACCAGCGCGTCGATCTGTTTTTCGTCACTTCGGGTATTGAAAAAAATCCGGCCATGATTGAACGCATGCGCGAGCAAGTGCTTCGCGCTCTGGTTGATGAAAAGCTGCAAATGCAGGAAGCCGCGCGCGTCGAAATCGAGATTGAAAAGAGCGAGATTGACCAGCGCATGGAATTGCTGGCCAAGCAGGATAATCGGACGCTGGACGGTGTTAAGGAATTTCTGAGAGAGAGCGAAATTGAGGAAGAAACGTTGCGGGCGCAAATCCGCGCCGAGCTGGCGTGGAACCAATTTGTTCGGCGCAGCTATAGCAGCCGCATCAAGGTCGGCGACCGCGAGATTGACGAGCAATTTGAAAAAGCCGTCAAAGCGGTCAATCAGACCCGCTATCTGGTCAGTGAAATTCTGCTCAATCTGGATAATTTCTCGACCGAAGAACAAGTGCGCCAGCTCTCCGATGAGATTGTCAGGCAATTACAATCGGGCGTCGGTTTTCCGGCCGTGGCGCGGCAATTCTCCATCGCCCCGACGGCGGCGCAAGGCGGCCAGCTTGGTTGGATTTCAGCCAACCAGTTGAACCCACGCTTGGCGCAAGTGATACGCCAAATGCAGGTCGGGCAAATCTCGCCGCCCATCCCGACGACGGGTGGCATTTACATTCTGGCTCTGGCCGATAAGCGCGCCGGCGGCAATGACCCATCAAAAAATAAATTCGATGTGCTGACCGTCGGCTTTCCCGCTTCGGTGGCCGACGACAAGATTGCCGAATTTGTCAGCGATTTCAAAACCTGCCGTCGCGCGCAGACCGCCGGCAAGAAACTAAAAGCCAGCGTCAAACGCTCCGGCCTTAAAGAATTGCGCCTCCTGCCCGGCGCCGCCGCTGTGGCTGTCGCCAATTTGGAGGCCGGTGAAGTGGCCGCACCGCAAGCCGCCGATGATGTGACCAATGTCTATATTGTGTGCGACCGCAAGGATGATTTGGGCATTGAGATTTCACGCGACCAGATTGCCGATAATATTTTCTCGCAGCGTATCTCGGTAATGGCGCGCCGCCATTTGCGCGATTTGCGCCGCGATGCGGTGGTCGAATATCGCTAAGCCGATGGCCGACGACGCCCTGCCCCCTTTGCGCGATGTCATCAATCGACACGGCCTGCGCGCCGATAAAAAATTCGGCCAAAATTTCATCCTCGACCTGAATGTGACGCGGCGCATTGCGCGGCAAGCCATGGGGACGGGCGAGCTCACAGATTGTGATATTATCGAAGTCGGCCCCGGCCCGGGTGGGCTGACGCGTGGCTTGCTGATGGAAGGCGCGCGCCGCGTGCACGCTATCGAGGCCGATCCGCGATTTATACCGGCGCTCGAAGAGATTGCCGCGGCCTATCCAGACCGCCTCAATATTATCGAGGGCGATGCGCTGGCCATCGCGCCCGCGCAAGTGACGCAAGCGCCCTACCGTATCGTTTCCAACCTGCCCTATAATATCGGCACAGCATTGCTCACCCAGTGGCTCGACGGCGGCTGGCAGGATGGCAAATGGCAGCCCAATTTTCTCTCCATGACGCTGATGTTTCAAAAAGAAGTGGCGCAACGCATCACCGCCGCACCTGGCGAAAAGCATTATGGTCGCCTCGCCGTGCTGGCCAATTGGTTGTGCGATACCGAGCTGGCTTTCGAGGTTGATCCGCAAGTATTTGTGCCACCGCCCAAAGTCACCTCGGCCACTGCACAATTGACGCCGCGCGCCGCACCCGCCGCACAGGCCGACCCGACAGTGCTGGCCAAATTGACCGCCGCCGCTTTTGGGCAGAGGCGGAAAATGTTGCGCGCCGCTTTGAAACAGATATGCTCAGACCCAAGCGCGCTTTTGGCCGAGGCCGGTATCGACGAAACCGCCCGCGCCGAAGTGCTTGGGATTGAAGATTTTTGTGCGCTGGCGCGTTTGCTGGCGTCACGTGAGGGGGGAAACCAATGAAAAGTCAGGCAATTACAGAATATGGGGCCGCGCTGGAAGCGGTCGAAAGCGAAACACCGCAGCCGACCGGCAGCGAAGTGCTGGTGGAAATCAGCCATTGCGGCGTCTGCCATTCTGATGTGCATTTTCACGACGGCCATTTCGATATGGGCGGCGGTAATAAGCTGGATGTGCGCGGGGCGCGCCAAACACCGTTTACCCTTGGCCATGAAATTGAGGGCATTGTCACCGCCATTGGCGACGACGTGAAAGACGTGAAAGTCGGCGACCGCCGCGTGGTTTATCCGTGGATTGGCTGCGGCGATTGCAATGACTGCAATAATGGCCGTGAGAATTTGTGCAATGGCCGGGCGTTGGGCGTCAATCTGCCGGGCGGTTTTTCTACGCATTGTTTGGTACCGCATGAGCGTTATTGCCTCGACGCTGAGGGCATCGCACCGGGCCTCGCCAGCACTTATATGTGCTCGGGCATCACCGCTTACAGCGCGCTGAAATATCTTAATACCGGCGATAAGGGCGAACCGGCTCTGATTGTCGGCCTTGGCGGCGTCGGCATGATGGCGCTGCAATTTGCGCTGGAAATGTTTGACGAAGCACCGATTGTCGCCGACCTCGACGACAATAAATTACAAGCAGCCATGGGGGCCGGTGCCAAAGCGGCCTATAATCCGGCCACCGAGGGCGATTTGAAAAAACTCATTGCCGACACCAATGGCGGCGTCGCCGGCGCGGCTGATTTTGTCGGCGCCGAGGGTTCGCTGCAATTTGCTACCGGTGCGTTGCGGCGCGGCGGCGAGGTGAAAATTGTCGGCCTGTTCGGCGGCGCTTTCACACAGCCTATCCCGATGTTTCCGTTTCGCGCCATGTCCATAGGCGGGTCGATGACCGGCACGTTAGAGGACACCATCGAAATGCTCGAAATTGTCAAAGCCGGTAAAATCAATCCGATTCCGGTCGAAACGCGCGATATGAGCCAAGCCAATCGCACGCTCGACGACCTGCGCGAGGGCAATATTATCGGCCGAGTGGTTCTCGAGAATTAGAGCTTACTTAAAGCTTACTTGCAGCTTACAAAGCTTCGCGGAGCGTTTTAACGAAATCGGAAAGGCCGGTTTGGCGCGCGCGCTTCAACCGCTCCGAGGTCAATATCGCCCGCACTTGCGCGAGGCTGGCTTCAGCGTCTTCGTTGACGATGATGTAATCATATTCCGGATAATGGCTTATCTCGTCCGAGGCTTTGCCCATGCGCGCGGCGACCACATCGGCGCTGTCTTGCGCGCGACTGTTCAAGCGCTTTTCCAGCTCCGCCGCGGTCGGCGGCAGGATGAACACTTTGACCAAATCATCGGCCGCCGCTTCCTGCAATTGCTGCGTGCCCTGCCAATCAATATCGAACAGCACATCGCGGCCTTCAGCCAATGCCGCCTCAACCGGCCCGCGCGGCGTGCCGTAATAATTGTCAAAAACTTTGGCGTGTTCGAGCAATTCGTCGCGATTGCGCATCTCGCCAAAGGCTTGCGTATCGATAAAATGATAATCCTGCCCGTCAATCTCGCCGGGGCGGGCTTTGCGCGTCGTCACCGAGACCGACATATTGATATTATCATCGGCCATCAACAAGCCGCGCGCCAAGGTGGTCTTACCGGCACCTGAGGGCGACGACAGCACCAGCATCAAACCGCGACGGTGAATTGATGATGACATCGGGTGAAGGCCTCTCAAATCAAATGGGTCGAATCAAAACTACGAAGCCAACTATAGCCTATCTGCCATTTTGTTTTTCGATTTGCCGCCAACGGAGAACGTTTTTATTGTGCGCCTCCAGCGTTTCGGCAAAAGCATGACCGCCCGTCCCATCGGCGACAAAATACAGCGCCTTGCTTTTAGCCGGATTGAGCACGGCGGCAATCGAGGCGCGGCCCGGATTGGCAATCGGTGTCGGCGGCAGGCCGTCAATCCGATAGGTATTATAGGCCGTGCGGCGTCGAATTTCGCTGCGCCGAATGGGGCGGCCCAGCTTGCCGCGCCCGCCGACAATGCCGTAAATAATCGTCGGGTCGGATTGCAGGCGCATGCCCTTAATGAGCCGATTGATTAACACCGCGGCGACCAGCGGGCGCTCTTCGGCGACAGCCGTTTCGCGCTCTACAATCGACGCCAAAATAAGCGCCTCTCGACTGCTATTTACCGGCAAATCTTTCTGCCGATTTGGCCATAGCGTAGCGATGACACGGGCTTGGTCGGCCTGCATTTTGGCAATCAAAGCGGCGCGGCTCATCCCGCGCTCGACATTATAAGTCTCGGGCAGCAACGTTCCCTCGGGTGGCACCGCTACCGTGCCGGTCAAAAGCGCGTTGGCCTCCAACAGGCCGACAATCTGCATGCTTGTCAGACCTTCGGGAATGGTGATGGGGTGCAGCACCACCTCGCCGCTTGTCAGCACGCGCAGCACGGCGGGCATATTGGCCCCTTTGGGAAGGTCATATTCACCGGCTTGTAAATTGCTACTCTTGCCTGACAGGCGCACATAGGCGCGGAAAATAACCGCGCTCCGCACCGCGTCAGCCTCAGCCAGTCGCGCCGCGATAATGCGCGTGGAAGCGCCGCTTGGCAGCAGCACCCGCACGGTTTCTTGCTGCGGGCCGGGCAGATAAATCATCCCAAGAACAAAAGACAGCGCCAACCCGCCCAGCAGCGCGGCGATGATGAAAAGCCCTCGGAATTTGATGACAAGCTGGTGCAGTCGCTGTTTTTCTTCTGCCAAGCTTACTCGACCGCTTTGAATACCAGCGAAGCATTGGTGCCGCCGAAACCGAAACTATTGGACAGCGCCGCCGTAACCTTGCGCTCTTGTGCTTTGTGCGGCACCAGATTAATCGCCGATGCGACCGACGGATTATCGAGATTGAGGGTTGGCGGCAGAATATTGTCGCGAATGGCGAGCACTGAGAAAATCGCCTCCACCGCGCCCGCCGCGCCGAGCAAATGGCCGATAGACGATTTGGTCGAACTCATATTGAGGCCGTCCGCAGCGCCGCCAAACAGCCGCTCAACCGCCTTCAATTCAATTTCATCGCCGAGCGGCGTCGAGGTGCCGTGTGCATTGACATAACCGATATCTTCCGGCGACAGGCCGGAGCGTTTCAACGCCGCCTGCATGGAACGGAAGCCACCCGAGCCATCTTCGGCCGGTGAGGTGATGTGATAGGCGTCGCCCGACAGGCCATAGCCGACCACTTCGGCGTAAATTCTGGCACCACGCGCTTTGGCGTGTTCGTATTCTTCAAGCACCACAACACCCGCACCCTCGCCCATGACGAAGCCGTCGCGGTCGCTGTCATAGGGGCGCGAGCCTTTTTCAGGCGCGTCGTTAAAGCCGGTGGAGAGCGCGCGACAAGCGGCGAAACCGGCAATGCCGAGGCGCGTGATTGCCCCTTCAGTTCCGCCGGCGACCATCACATCGGCATCGTCCAGCATAATCAGGCGCGCCGCATCGCCGATCGCATGCGCACCGGTCGAACAGGCGGTGACAACGGCGTGATTGGGGCCTTTGAGGCCATGTTTGATGGAAACTTGCCCGCCCGCCAGATTGATCAGCGACCCGGGGATAAAAAACGGGCTGAGTCGGCGTGGCCCGCGATCGCGCACCGTAAACGCGCCATCCTCAATGCCTTCCAGACCGCCAATACCGGCCCCGATAAGAACGCCGGTGCGGAATTGTTGTTCTTCGGTTTCGGCTTTATAGCCGCTATCGGCGAGCGCCATATCGCTGGCCGCCATGGCATAGATGATGAAATCATCCATGCGCTTTTGCTCTTTGGGCGCGACATAGAGGTCGGCGTTAAAGCCTTCCCCGCCCTCTTCTTCGGCGCGGTCAATATGACAGGCGATTTGGCAGGGAAGGTCAGAGACGTCGAAACCGGTAATCGGCCCGGCGCCGGAGTGACCGGAAATCAGCCTTTGCCAGCTTTTTTCCGCGGTCTCTCCGAGCGGGTTAACCGAACCAATGCCGGTGATAACGGCGCGTCGCATAATGATTGGGGCCCTTTAAGGGCTTAGCCCGCTTGTTCGATGAACTTTACGGCGTCAGCAACGGTCAAAATGGTTTCGGCAGCATCATCAGGAATTTCGATACCGAATTCTTCTTCAAAGGCCATAACCAGTTCAACAGTGTCGAGGCTGTCAGCACCGAGATCGTCGATAAAGCTTGCGGCTTCATTAACGTCACCGGCGTCTACACCGAGATTTTCAACAACGATTTTTTTAACGCGATCGGCAATATCACTCATGATAAGTTCCTTCAAATATGGGCTGTTTCTTGTCTTGAACAGCGATTCCCCCCAGTGGGACAAGAGCGGGACACGCTTGTCCCAAAACTCGAAAAATCCCTATCATCCTTTACGCATTGTGTCCATAGTGTGACACACCATGCCGACGACAGGGTTAAATCATCGCCATACCACCGTTTACGTGCACGGTCTGGCCGGTGATATAGGCGGCCTCATCGCTGGCCAAAAACACGCAAGCGGCGGCGATATCATCGCCACTGCCCAGCCGCCCGGCCGGAATGGCGGCGGTCAGAGCTTGCTTTTGCTCATCCGGCAAAACATCGGTCATCGGCGTCGAAATAAAACCCGGCGCGACGCAATTTACGGTGATGCCGCGACTGGCGACTTCCTGCGCCAATGATTTCGACATGCCAATCATACCGGCTTTGCTGGCAGCGTAATTGGCTTGGCCCGGATTGCCGGTGACACCAACCACTGAGGTGATGCCGATAATGCGGCCATGGCGGCGTTTCATCATGCCGCGCAACGCGGCGCGAATGAGACGAAAACCGGCTGTAAGATTGACCGCCAGCACCGCGTCCCAATCCTCATCCTTGATCCGCAGCGCCAGATTATCGCGCGTGATACCGGCATTATTGATGAGGATATCGAGACCATCCATGGTCTCCTCGGCGCTTTTGGCCAGTGCCGTCGCGCCTTCTTCACACGACAAGTCGGCGACCAGCACATGCGCGCCCTCACCCAGCTCATCGGCCAATTCTTGTAGCACCGCTTGGCGCGTGCCGGCGAGGCCGACATTGGCCCCCGCCGCGTGTAAAGCTTTGGCAATCTCGCGGCCAATACCGCCCGAGGCGCCGGTGACCAGTGCATTTTTTCCGCTTAAATCAAACATGGCTGCTCCTTTTGCCGCATTTATGCGCCGCTTTTATCAGGCGAGAAAGGTCTCAATATCTTCTGGCGTGTTTAGCGCCGTGGCGGCAAAGCGCGTGTCGATACGCTTGGCCATGCCGGTCAGCACTTTGCCCGCGCCCAATTCAATAAGCTCGGTGACGCCATTATCGGCCGCCCAAATCATCGACTCGCGCCAGCGCACCGAACCGGTGACCTGCTGCACCAATAGCCCGCGAATGGTGTCGGCATCGCTTACGGCGGCGGCGGTGACATTGGCAATCACCGGCACGGTCGGGGTCGAAATTTCGGTTTCGGCCAAGGCCGCCTGCATTTCATCGGCGGCCGGTTGCATCAAAGCGCAATGGAATGGCGCGCTAACCGGCAATTCCATGGCCCGCTTGGCACCGCGCTCTTTGGCGAGGTCGCAGGCACGCGCAACGGCGGCGGCGTGGCCCGATATTACCACTTGCCCATTGGCATTGTCATTGGCGGCGGCGCAGATTTCCCCGTCGCTGCCGCTATCGTTCGAGGCCGCTTCGGCGGCAATCTCAGCAACGGCGTCAAAATCGAGGCCGAGTAGCGCTGCCATCGCCCCTACGCCGACCGGCACAGCGCGTTGCATGGCTTGGCCGCGCAATTTCAACAGCCGCGCCGTATCTTCTAATTGCAGCGCACCGGCTGCGGTCAGTGCGGTGTATTCGCCAAGGCTGTGTCCGGCGACATGCGACGCGGCGTCGGCCAGCACCAATCCGCGTGCTTCCAGCACCCGCAATGTGGCGATAGACACCGCCATCAGCGCCGGTTGGGCATTTTCGGTGAGGGTCAATTCGTCTTCCGGCCCGTCCCACATAATGTCGGAGAGCTTTTGCGACAGCGCGTCGTCAACCGCAGCGAAGACGGCGCGGGCTTCCGGATAGGTCTCGGCCAGCGCGCGCCCCATGCCAACGGTCTGGCTGCCCTGCCCCGGAAAAACAAATGCTTTTGTCATGATGGTGTCCCTCTCATCTGAGGCCGTTTTAGAGGTCGAAAACACTCTTGCCAAGCCCTGCCGTCCATAGTATCACCCGCTTTATTGTTTTCGGCTGGAGGCTGAAAGGATAAAGCGTCTGATGGTCAGGCGTTTAGGAATGGTCCGGTATCCCCTGTCTCCGCTCTCGCGTGTCTGTGAGCCTCTCCCAAACGGTAGATAGCTCGCAAGAGGCTCGGCGCCGAGGCAGGATTTACCGCTAACTCAGTGCGGCGGTAACGCAGAAAAAGGAGAGAGGCGATGGCTCTATACGAGCATGTGTTTATCGCACGCCAAGATATTTCAGCCCAACAAGTCGAAGGCCTTGTTGATATGGTGCAAGCCGTGCTGGAAGAAAATGGCGGCAAAGTAACCAAAAACGAATATTGGGGGCTGAAATCTTTGGCCTATCGCGTGAAAAAGAACCGCAAAGGACATTACACGCTGCTCAATATCGAGGCTGACCATGCAGCGGTTTCCGAACTGGAGCGCCGCATCAGTTTGAATGACGATATCATTCGCTATATGACCCTGCGGGTCGATGAGCACGAAACCGATGAGTCGGTTCAAATGCGTAATAAAAACCGCGATGAGCGCCGCAGCGCGCGCCGCGAAGAAGGTAATTACGAAAGGGATGCATCATGAGCCAAGGTCGTCGCCCATTCGGCCGTCGCCGTAAGTCCTGCCCGTTTTCGGGCGCCAATGCCCCGGTCATTGACTATAAGGATACGCGACTGCTGCAACGTTATGTTTCTGAACGCGGCAAGATTGTGCCGCGCCGTATAACGGCTGTTTCCGCCAAGAAGCAACGCGAGCTGGCCCGCGCCATCAAGCGTTCGCGTTTTCTGGCGTTGATGCCTTATACGGTTGACCAGTAAGGCGGTCAGCGGGTTCGGCCCCTGATAGATATGGCCAATACCCAATTATTACGAATAGTGTTTGCGGCGATCGGCAGTTTCGTGCTGTTCGCCGCACTTGTTTTTATGCCTTTCGCGCCGTTGCCGGTTGCCGCTATCGGCCTGTCTTTCGGGATCACACAAGCCGTCATCACGGCTGTGGTCGCAGCGGTGTTGACGGCGATTATTCTGTCGCCGCCTCTGGCGATTGTGTTCGCTATTACATTTCTGGCACCGACATTGGTGCTGGTGCGGCAAGGGTTATTGTCGCGGCAGACGGCTGACGGCAAGTTTGTTTTCTTCCCTTTGACGCAAATGATTGTGCTGACGCTGGCGATGACCGGTATTGGCACTATCTTGATATTCTTCATTACCGGCGGCTCTGAAGGCCTGCCGCAATCTTTTGCCAATGCCATTCAGCAAGCGCCCGAAGTGCGCAACGCACTGGTGCAGGTCTATGGCATTTCCTCGCAGGAAGAAATGCTGTGGATTGCCAATGTGATGCTGATCACCGGCTTTGCCAGCTGGCCGCTTATTTTGCTGGGCAATCTGCAATTGGCGCAAGCATTGCTGGTGCGGGTGGAACGCAATCTGCGCCCGCAGGATAATTATTTCCGTTTGCAATTGCCGATTTGGCTGGTCGGGCCGCTGGCAATTTTCATGGCCGGCGCGATGCTGGCTTCGGGATGGCCGGCGACGCTGAGCGCGGCACTGGCGGCCTCAATTTTGGCCGCATATTTTTTATTGGGTTTAGCGATTATTCATGCTATTTCCCGCCACTGGAATGGGCGTGGCTTTATGCTCGCCGTGCTTTACTTCCTGATTTTCGTGATGGCCTGGGTGATTATCCCCATCAGCCTAATGGGATTGCTGGATACCCGCTTTGATTTTCGCGGGCTGAACCGGCGCCCTGACAAGCCATCTGACGCAGAAGGGGACGAGGAGTAAGAACATGCAAATTGTATTGCTGGAACGCATTGCAAAGCTTGGTCAAATGGGCGACGTCGTGACTGTGAAAGACGGCTATGCCCGTAATTATCTGCTGCCGCAGGGTAAAGCACTGCGCGCCAATAAAGCCAATCTCGTGCGGTTTGAAGAAGACCGCGCGCAGTTGGAAGCGCGCAATCTGGAACGCAAAAGCGACGCCGAAGCCGTCGACGGCAAACTGAATGGTGAAAGCTTTGTGGTCATTCGCCAGTCCGGCGATACCGGCCAGCTTTATGGCTCGGTGACAACGCGCGATATCGCCGAATTGCTGACCGAAAACGGTTTCGAGACGGCCCGTAATCAGGTGGTGCTGGCACAACCGATCAAAATTCTGGGTCTGCACGAAGTTAATGTGGTGTTGCATCCGGAAGTGACCTCGACCGTGACCGTCAATGTGGCACGCACGCAAGATGAAGCCGAGCGCCAAGCCGCCGGTGAGGATGTCACCGCCGAGCAAGTTGACGAAGAAGACACCATCGCCGTCGAAGAAGTTTTCGAAGAAGGCGTGGACGTCGATTTGTCTGAAGAAGCCGCGCAAGAGACCAGCGAAGAAGCTGCCCCCGAAGAAGAAGCTGCCCCTGAAGAAGAGGCGGCTGCTGATGAGACGGCAGAAGAAGCTGAACAAGAGTCAAGCGACAATGAGGAGGAGAAAGACGATTAATTCGGACTTTTCCCCATTACTAACAGGCCCCGCAAAAATTATTTTTGCGGGGTCTTTTTTTGTCTCGCCAGTCGCAACCACCTTGTCTAATCTCGTCTCATGTCAGATACACCAGTAACCTCTCTCGCCCCCGTCAACCAGCCGCAAAGCGCCGATTTTCGGCAAATGCCGCATAATATCGAGGCCGAGCAAGGGCTGTTGGGCGCGCTGCTCATCAATAATGATGCGCTCGACCAAGTGGCTGATTTTCTAAAGCCCGCCTATTTTCACGACCCGGTGCACCAACGCATTTTCGAGGCCATCAGCAAGCTGGTCGGCAACGGCAATCTGGCGTCGCCGGTAACGCTGAAGACTTATCTGGAAATGGATGAAGGGCTCGTCGCGCTTGGCGGTGTCGGCTATTTGGCTCGCCTGGCCAGCAATGCGACGACCATCGCCAATGCCAAGCAATATGGCCAGACCATTTACGACTTGGCCATTCGCCGCCAGTTGATTGTTGTCGGCCAAGAGATGATCGGCGATGCTTTTGACGCCGATATTGACGAAAAGCCCGACGACCAAATCGATAAAGCCGAACAAGCGCTGTATAATATTGCCGAGAAAGGCGCCCATAAAGGCGGCTTTATGACTTTCGACACCTCGCTGACCGGCGCCATTGAGATGGCTGAAAAAGCCTATCAGCGCGACGGCAATCTGTCGGGCGTTTCGAGCGGTTTTAAGGGCCTTGACGAGCTGCTGGGCGGTTTGCAGGAAAGCGACTTGCTCATTCTCGCCGGACGCCCGGCCATGGGTAAAACAGCACTGGCGACCAATATCGCTTTCAACATCGCGCATGATTATATGAAGGCGCGCCAGAGCGGCAATGTCGAAACCAATCCCGACGGCTCGGTGGAGGTCAAAGAAGGCGGCGTGGTCGGCTTCTTCTCGCTCGAAATGGCCGCCGAACAATTGGCGACGCGGATGCTGGCCGAGCAAGCCGGTGTTTCTTCCTCAAAAATCCGCAAGGGCGAAATTCACGAAGACGAATATGCCCGCTTGGTCGGCGCGGCGCGTGAGCTGCAAGAAGCGCCATTGTTTATCGACCATACCGGCGCCATTCCTTTGGCGACTTTGGCGGCGCGGGCGCGGCGGCTGAAACGCCAGCACGGGTTGGGGCTTATTGTGGTGGACTATCTGCAACTTGTGCGCGCCTCCAGCGGGCGCGAAGGCCGCGTGCAGGAGGTCAGCGAAATCACCCAAGGATTGAAAGCGCTGGCCAAAGAACTCAACGTGCCGGTATTGGCGCTGGCGCAGCTGTCGCGTCAGGTCGAACAACGCGACGATAAACGCCCGCAACTGTCTGATTTGCGCGAATCCGGTTCGATTGAGCAGGACGCCGACATCGTCATGTTTGTCTATCGCGAGCCGTATTATTTGGCGCGTGAAAGGCCGCAAGAAGGCACTGAAGATTTCATGCTATGGGAAGAACGTATGACCGCCGTCGATGGCACGGCCGAGGTGATTATCGGCAAGAACCGGCACGGCCCGACCGGCACCGCCAAAATGGCCTTTGAAGACCAGTTCACCCGCTTCACCGATTTGCAAGAGGAAGACCACCTGCCGGAGCGCTTTGACTGATATGGCGGCGTCTGACCAAGCCGAATTGCGGGTTGATTTGGCGGCGCTGGCGGCCAATTACAAAACCATGCAAAAACACGCCGGCGCGGCGCAAACCAGCGCCGTTGTGAAAGCCGATGGGTATGGCCTCGGCATGGCCCAGATTGTGCCGACACTGGCCGCCGCCGGTTGCAAAGTATTTTGGGTGGCGCAACTTAACGAAGGCATAGCCCTGCGCGCGCTGCTGCCGGAAGCGGTGATTTATGTGCTGAACGGCGTGCCGCGCGGCACAGCCAAAGAATTTGCCGCGCATGATTTGCGCCCCTGCCTCATCACCATGGCACAGGTCCAGGAATGGCAGGCCTATTGCCAAGACAATCATCAAGACAATGCACCCCTGCCCGCTTGCTTATTTGTCGATAGCGGTTTTAACCGTCTCGGCTTTGGCGAATTGGGCGTCGCCGAGCTGGCCGCAAAGCCGCAATTATTCGACGGCTGGGAATTGAGCCTCATCGCCAGCCATTTGGCTTGCGCCGATGACCCGACGCATCCGATGAACGCAGCCCAATTGGAACGCTTTCGCAACGCCCTTGCCGCGCTGCCCAAAGCCCCCGCCTCCCTGGCCAATTCGGGCGGCACCATGCTCGGCCCCGATTATCATTTCGACATGGTACGCACCGGCACCATGCTTTATGGCTGCTCGGCCACGGGGCGCGAAGAAGACGCCTTGCTGCCGATTGCCAACTTGCGCGCGCCGCTTTTGGAAACCCGTCAGCTATCAGCCGGTGACAGTATCGGCTATGGCGCGACTTTCACCGCTTCGGGCGAGATGACCATCGGCATTGCCAGCCTCGGTTATGGCGATGGTCTGTCGCGCCATTTCGGGACGCATAGCCCGTCGAAAGTTCGCTTTACGATTGGCGGGCACCCGGTAGCGTTGCTGGGGCGCGTATCTATGGACAGTCTGGCGGTTGACCTGACTGATCTGGCGGGGCTGGCGCGCCCCCCCGCGGTCGGCGATATGGTCGAAATATTCGGCACTGACAACCCGATTGACCGACTGGCGCGTCAAGGCAACACCATCTCTTATGAGCTTCTCACATCGCTCGGTAGCCGCTATAACCGCATATATAGCTGACGCTTGGGGGACGCTCTTTTGAATTTTTTGGCAACTATTGGGGCGTTTTTTCTTTCTTTCTTCGCGCAAACCGGACGTCTTTCCGTGTTTGTCGGACAGACCCTCGCCTCCATGCTGCGGCCGCCGATTTATTTCCGCATTATCGGCCAGCAAATCATCCGCATCGGTTATTTCTCGCTGCCCGTAGTGGCGTTGACTTCTTTCTTCACCGGCGGCGCGCTGGCCATTCAGATTTATTATGGCGGCAACCAGTTCAATTCTGAGGCCATTGTCTCGAGCATTGTCGCGCTCGGCATCACCCGCGAATTGGGGCCGGTGCTGGGCGGCCTGATGGTCGCCGGCCGCGTCTCGGCTGCTATCGCCGCCGAAATCGGCACCATGCGCGTCACCGAACAAATTGACGCGCTGACCACATTATCCACCGACCCGCATAAATATCTGGTCGCACCGCGCGTCATCGCCGCCACCCTATGCATGCCGGTATTGGCGCTGGTGGCCGATATTATCGGCGTGTTTGGCGGCTTTGTGGTCGGCACGCAGAGCTTCGGCTTCAACGCCGCGATTTATGTGCAGAACACGATTGATTTCCTGACCTTTGATGACGTCTCTTCGGGCCTCATTAAAGCGGCGGTGTTCGGTTTCATCATCGCCATGATGGGGTGCTATAACGGTTATTATTCCAAAGGCGGCGCGCAGGGCGTCGGTCGCGCCACCACCAATGCGGTGGTTTCGGCCTCCATCCTCATCCTCGCGGCCAATTATCTCATGACGTCGCTCTTGTTCTCATCATGACCGCGAAGATTGCCCTCAGCGATATTCACAAAAGCTTCGGCCCCAAGGACGTGTTGCGCGGGGTCAATCTTGAGGTCGAGACCGGCCAATCGCTTGTGGTGATTGGCGGTTCGGGCAGCGGCAAATCGGTGATGTTAAAATCCATTCTCGGCCTCCTGACGCCGGAAAGCGGCTCAATTAAGATTGACGAGCAAGAGACGTTGGGCGTGGCGCGCCGCCAACGCGCGCATATCGACAACCAAATCGGCATGTTATTTCAAAACGGCGCGCTGTTTGACAGCCTACCGGTTTGGAAAAATGTCGCTTTCCGCGCCATTCAAAACAACGGTATGGGAGAAGCCGATGCGCGCGACCTCGCCGTTGACGCGCTGAAGCGCGTCGAATTGGGGCCTGAATTACTCGACTTGTCGCCCGCTTCGCTCTCCGGTGGTATGCATAAACGCGTCGGTTTGGCGCGCGCCATTGCCTCCGAGCCGGAGATTATTTTCTTCGACGAACCGACCACCGGTCTCGACCCGATTATGACCGATGTCATCAACCATCTTATTCGCGATTGCGCGCGCGAGCTCGGCGCGACCACCATGACCATCACCCACGATATGACCAGCGTGCGCGCCATTGCCGATAAAACCGCGCTTTTATACAAAGGCGAGATTATCTGGCAAGGCACGACAGAACAGCTCGAGGCCTCTGACGACCCGTTTCTCAATCAGTTCATCAACGGCCTGCCCTATGGGCCGATCGAGGTCGAGGGACAGCGTATCGAAGCTGCCTCATCGCAAATGGGTGCTGAGTGATGGCCCGCGCAACCGCCGAATTCATATGCAATCAATGCGGTAATGTTTCGACCAAATGGTCGGGCAAATGCGAAGCTTGCGGCCAGTGGAACACCATCTCAGAAATCGCCGGCAGCGCCGCACCGCCAATCGGGCGCGGCGCCAAGAAAACCAAAGGCAAAAGCGTTGAATTGGCGCCGCTTGCCGGTGACGATAAAGAACCCGAACGGCGCACTTCCGGCATTGCTGAATTTGACCGCGTATTGGGGGGCGGACTGGTGCCCGGCTCGGCGACGCTGATTGGCGGAGACCCCGGCATCGGCAAATCTACCCTGCTGCTGCAAGCCGCCGCCGCCGTCAGCAAAAGCGCCGAAGCGTCGGGCGGTCAGGTGATTTATGTGTCGGGCGAGGAAGCGCTGGCGCAATTACGTATGCGCGCGGCGCGCCTCGGCTTGACCGACGCCAATGTGCATTTGGCGGCCGCCACCAATGTCGCCGATATCATCAAGACGCTGGAAAAACAGGGCGACATAGCTTTGGTGGTTATCGATTCCATCCAGACCATGTGGTCGCCCGCCATTGAAGCGGCACCGGGCACGGTCAGTCAGGTGCGCGTCGCCAGCCAAGAGCTTATCCATTTCGCCAAACACAGCGACGCGCCATTGGTGCTGGTCGGCCATGTAACCAAAGACGGGCAGATTGCCGGCCCGCGCGTATTGGAGCATATGGTCGACACGGTAGTTTATTTCGAAGGCGACCGCGGCGACCAATTCCGCATCTTGCGGGCGATTAAAAACCGTTTCGGCCCGGCCCATGAAATGGGCGTGTTTGAAATGCAAGGAGCAGGTTTGATGGAGGTGCAAAACCCCTCGGCACTGTTTCTCGAAGGCCGCGAGGCGGATGTGCCGGGCGCGGCTGTCTATGCCGGTATTGAGGGCACACGGCCGGTGCTGGTGGAAATTCAAGCGCTGGCAGCACCGTCTTCTCTGGCGACCCCGCGTCGTGCGGTTGTCGGTTGGGACGCCAATCGGCTGTCTATGGTGCTGGCGGTGTTGGAAGCACGCTGCGGGCTTTCTTTTGCCGGACGCGATGTGTTTTTAAACGTCGCCGGTGGTCTGCGTATTAACGAACCGGCAGCCGACCTCGCCGTCGCGGCGGCATTGATTTCTTCGCTCAGCGGCAAGCCGATTGCCCGCGACGCCATTGTCTATGGCGAGTTGAGCCTGTCGGGCGCGGTGCGGCCGGTGGCGCAAAACAATGTGCGTCTGAAAGAAGCCGAGAAGCTGGGTTTCACCGCCGCCTATGCGCCCAAGCCCGGCAAAGGCGAACGCGTCCAAGGAGTCAAACTGCGCGAGATTGAAGACCTCGGCGCACTCATCGCCGCGCTGGGTGTTACCCCCAGTGACGGGTGATTGAGGCTAACGAACACAAGCTAACGAACACGGGCCCAAAAAAACCGACTCATGATAAATCAATCGCATGGTTGCGCTCGACTACATTATCATCGCCGTGCTGCTGGTATCAGCGGCACTGTCGCTTATTCGTGGCTTCACCAAAGAAGTATTGTCAATCACCGGCTGGATTGTCTCCGGTTATGCCGCGATATTTTTCGGGCCGTCGCTGAAGCCGTTGCTGGCCAGCTATATCACCATAGACTGGGCCGTTACCGGCGGCTCCATGCTGATAATCTTTTTGCTGGTGTTGATATCCTTTTCCATCGCCAGCAGCTTCGTCTCATCCTCCATCAAAGGCACCGGACTTAATGCGCTCGACCGCACATTGGGCGTCGGCTTTGGCGCGTTACGCGGTTTCTTTATCGTTTGCATGGCCTATTTCGGCGTCTCCACGGTGATTCCCGAAAGCGACCATCCTGACTTCATCACCGAGGCAAAACTGCGGCCCGTATTGCAGACCGGCACCAAAGCCTTTGTCGCCATTGTGCCACTCGACCGACTGCCGCTAAGTGTCACCAATATTGGCGAAACCCTTGGCGAGCAAGGCACCGAGGTATTGCAGGAGGCCGGTGAAGCGGTGCTGCAAAAAGCGGCGCGCGACGAGATGGAAAAATTAGTTGAGGAAGTGCAAGACAGCGAACCGGACACGGGCTATAAACAGCGTGAACGCGAGCAGATGGATCGCTTGATCCGTAACACGGAAGGGGTCGAATGAGCGAAAATCATCACCAGACAGTCTCGGACACCTTATACGGTGACAGACTGCGTGAAGAATGCGGCGTGTTCGGCATTTTCGGCCACCCCGACGCCGCCGCTTTAACGACACTGGGTCTGCATGCTTTGCAGCATCGCGGGCAAGAAGCTGCGGGCATTGTGTCTTTCGACGGCAAGAATTTTTTCGCTGAGCGGCGCTTGGGTCTGGTCTCCGACCATTTCACCAAGGCCAATGTGCTGGACCAATTGCAAGGCACCAGCGCGGTCGGCCATGTGCGCTATTCAACCACCGGCGAAACCGTGTTGCGCAATGTGCAGCCGCTATTTGCTGACCTGACCGGCGGCGGTTTTGCGGTCGCGCATAACGGCAATCTGACCAATGCGCTGACCCTGCGCGATGAATTGGTGAAACAGGGGGCGATTTTCCAATCGACCTCTGACACCGAGACCATCTTGCAATTGGTGGCGCGCTCCAAACGCGTCAACACGCTGTCGCGCTTCACCGATGCGCTGTTTCAAATCGAAGGGGCTTATGCGCTGGTGGTGATGACCAATAAAAAACTCATCGGCGCGCGCGACCCGCTGGGCATTCGCCCGCTGGTGATTGGCGAGCTGGATGGGGCTTACATCCTCGCCTCTGAGACTTGCGCGCTGGATATTATCGGCGCGAAATTTGTCCGCGAAGTGGAGAATGGCGAGATTGTCATCATCACCGAAGACGGGCTGGAGAGCGTCAAACCTTTTCCGCCCATGGAGCCGCGCCCCTGCATTTTTGAGTATATTTATTTCGCGCGCCCCGACAGCACGGTGGGCGGCAAAAGCGTTTACGAGTGCCGCAAGGCGTTTGGCCGCCAACTGGCCGCGGAAAGCCATGTCGATGCCGATGTTGTGATACCGGTGCCCGATAGCGGCGTGCCGGCGGCCATCGGTTATGGCGAGGCATCGGGTGTGCCGTTTGAGCTGGGCATTATCCGCAATCATTATGTCGGCCGCACCTTTATTGAGCCGCAGCAAAGCATTCGCGCTTTTTCGGTGAAACTGAAGCACAATGCCAACCGCATTCACGTCGCGGGCAAGCGCATTATCCTGATCGATGACTCGATTGTGCGCGGCACCACCTCGGTCAAAATCGTGCAGATGATGCGCGATGCCGGGGCCACCGAGGTGCATATGCGGATTGGTGCGCCGCCTATCACCCACCCCGATTTTTACGGCATTGATACGCCCGACCAAGACGCGCTGCTGGCGGCGCAAAACTCATTGGACGAAATGTGCGCCCATATCGGTGCCGACAGTCTGGCTTTTTTGAGCGTTGACGGACTGTATCAAGCCATGGGCTATCCCGAAGGGCGCGACCCCAAGCGGCCGCAATTCACCGACCATTGCTTTACCGGCGACTACCCGACCGGACTGACCGACCAGCAGGGCGACGAAAAACTGCACCAGCTCTCGCTCTTGGCGGAACAAGGCTAATATGCGCTTTGACGGCAAATTGGCGTTGGTCACCGGCGCGACGCGCGGCATTGGCTGGGCGGTGGCCGAGGCCCTGGCGGCGGCGGGCGCGCATGTGCTGATGCTGGGCCGCACCCAAGGCGCATTGGAAGAACTTTACGACATTATTACCGCCAATAAAGGCGAGGCCACCGGCGTGCCGATGGACCTGACCGATGGCGAGGCCATAGACCGCCTGGGTGCCAGCATTGCCGAGCGCTGGGGCAAGCTCGACCTATTGGTCGGCAATGCCGGTGTGCTGGGGCCGCTGACGCCGGTGTCGCATATCGCCCCTGAAGAAATGGACAAAGTGCTGGCCATTAACGTCACCGCCAATGCCCGCCTCATTCGCGCCATGGAGCCATTGCTGATGCAGGCCGACGCGCCGCGCGCCGTCTTTACCACCTCCGGCGCGGCGCAAAAATGCCGCCCGTTTTGGGGCGCTTATTCGACCAGCAAAGCGGCGTTGGATGCGCTGGTGAAAAGCTGGGCGCACGAGCACGACAACGACAAGCTGCGCGTCAATTTGGTGTCGCCGGGGCCGGTACGCACCGCCATGCGCGCGCAAGCCATGCCGGGCGAAGACCCCGAGACCCTGCCCGCCCCCGGCGCGCTGGCACCGCTCTTCCTCGAACTATTATCCGGGGGTGAGACGCGCAATGGCGAGATTGTCGATTTCAAAAGATGATTATTGAACGCTAGATTTTTTTAACCCATTCGGGTTAGGCTTTCCTCAATAAGAAGAAGGAAAACCTAAGGAAAACCCCATGGCGTTTTATCATATCAACCCCGGCCAAACTTGACGCCGACGATTTCTTCGCATTCCTGGCAGCGGAACTCTTCGAACGGGCCTTGCGGGCGAAACGCGCCATCGGCCCCTTGCGCCAATTGCGGTTGCACGGCGCGCCAGCTTTGCGACACCAGATGCCAAACGCACGGGACGCATAAAATAATTGCGGATGACCCGCACACGGCGCAGCGCGGGCGCTGACGAGATTTGACGACTTCCATGGGGGCTCTCCGACCACTTGTTATTTTGACCATGTTCTAATGGACATCGGCGGGCGCTAAAAGAGCGTTAATTTTGGATATTTTCTTCGCGTCAACTTATTGCTTATCGCGCGCTATTTATCCTCATAGGGGTTTTTGCCCTTACGGATGAAGATTCGCAACGGGATGCCATCCAGCGCGAAAGTCTCGCGCAGACTATTGGCGAGATAGCGCTGATAGCTCTCGGGCACGGCGTGGCCGCGACTGGAGAAGCTGACAAAAGTCGGCGGGCGCGCTTTGGCTTGCGTGATGTAGCGCAGGCGCACCGGGCGGCCTTTATCGGCCGGCGGCGGGTGCCGATCGATAACCTCGCCGAGCCAGCGATTGAGCTTGGCGGTGCCGATGCGCGCATTCCACAATTCATATTGGCGCTGCACGGCGGGCATTAGTTTTTCAACGCCCTTGCCGGTTTGCGCCGACAGCATAATCACCGGCACACCGCGCAGGCGCGGCAGCGCGCGCAGCAAAGCGTCATTGACCGTTTGGCGCACGGTTTTGCGGTCGAGTTTCAAATCCCATTTATTGATGGCGATGACTAAAGCGCGGCCCTCGCGCTCCACCAAATCGGCGAGTTGGATATCCTGCTTGTCAAACGGGCTGGCGGCATCGATGAGCAGCACCACCACTTCGGCGAACTTAACGGCGCGCAGACCGTCGGCAACTGACAGCTTTTCCAGCTTCTCGATCACCCGCGCTTTGCGGCGCACACCGGCCGTGTCCCACAGGGTTATCGGGCGCGCACCATTGGGGGCGGCGTCGCTCTCCCACATCCAATTGACCGAAATGCTGTCGCGGGTAATGCCTGCCTCAGGCCCGGTCAGCAGCCGGTCGTCATCCAGCAGATAATTTATCAGCGTCGATTTACCGGCATTGGGGCGGCCCAGAATGGCCACACGAAGCGGTTTGTCAGGGTCGTCTTCAAACGGCGCATCGGGGTCGAAATGCGGGTCGAAACCGTCTTCATCGGCGTCTTCCAGCACCGCGCCGAACGCCTCTTCATAGGCTTGTTTATGCGCCTGCTGCGCGTCGCGGATTTGCGTATACAGCTCATCCGTGCCATTGCCATGCTCGGCCGACAGCGCAATCGGGTCGCCAAGGCCCAGCCGATACGCCTCATTGAGACCGGCATCACCGGCCCGGCCTTCGGCTTTATTGGCCGCCAACATAACCGGCACATTGGCTTTGCGCAGCAGCCGCGCAAACAGCTCATCCTCGGGCAGAATGCCGACCCGCGCATCGGTCAGCATCAGCACCATATCGGCCTCGGCAATCGCCGCCTCGGTTTGGGCGCGCATACGCGCCTCCAGCGAGCCGGCTTTGCCGTCTTCAAAACCCGCCGTGTCGATAATTTGAAAGCGCAAATCGCCCAGCTTGGCGTCGCCAAAGCGGCGGTCGCGCGTTACCCCGGGCTGGTCATCAACCAGCGCCAGCCGACGCCCGACCAGCCGATTGAACAGGGTCGATTTGCCGACATTGGGTCGGCCAACAATCGCCAGAATAAAAGGATGCGGGGTCTCGGCCATGCGCCGTCCCTAACGCCGGGCGATGAGTGAACCCTCATCGGTCAGCACATACAAGGTGCCATCGGCCACCACGGGCGAGACATTGACCGGTTCGTCGATATTCTGAAAACCGATTATTTCACCACTGGTCGGGTTGAGCGTGACCAGTCGCCCGTCGGAGGATGCGAGGATAACCTGCCCACCGGCCAGCAGCGGCCCGGCCCAGCGAATACGCCCTTCGCGGTCATCTTCATCCTCGAAAGACGGCAATTGTGTCAGCCAGCGCACACGCCCCTGCTCGCGCGATAACGCCACCAGCGTGCCCTCAAGCGACATGACAAGAATGTAATCACCCATCACCCACGGCGTCTCAATGGAGCCGACATCGGTCGTCCAAATACGCTCGCCGGTGCGGATATCAATCGTCGCCGTGCGGCCGCCATGGCTGGTGACGATAACGCGGTCGCGGTCGATAACCGGTCGCCCGACAATGGCATTGAGTTTAGAAAGCGGCGTCACTTGCGTGCCACGGCTGGTCAGACTGTCGGTCCACAGCACATTGCCGTTAACCGGGCTCAGCGCCACCACCTCACCGGAGTTGAAACCGGCAATCACAACCTGCTCGTTCACCGCGACACTGGTCGCGCCGATAATCGTCGCCTGTTCGGTAATCGCTAAATGCTCCCACAGCCGCTCACCGCTCTCAATATCAAAAGCCTGCAGGCGGCTATCTTGTGAGGCGACAAAAATCCGATTGCCGCGCACGGTCGGCGCATTGGAGAACGGCACGGCGTTTTGCACCCGCCACAATATCTCGCCCGTATCGCCATTCAGCGCCATAATCTCGCCAAAACCGGTGGTCGCAATCACCCGGCCGCGGCCATAAGCAACACCGCCGCCTGTACCATCGCGCAAATCAGCCGACCTCTCATCGCTGCCCCACAGGCGCGACAAACCGAAATTCGGTTCCGTGGTCAGTGTCGCTGCCGACTGCTGCCACAAAATCTCGCCGCTTTTCATATCGGCGGCTGAAATCATCAAATCGGCACCCAGAGCAAACACTTTGCCATCGGCGACAATTGGCGGCGCTTTCATCTGCTTATAGCCGCCATTACCGGCAACAAATTTGACCTTATAGCCATCATCCAAGCCATCGAGTTCGAGGTGATAAAAAGCATGCGTCGGGAAGCCGCCGGGATTGCTCCACTCGCCATTGCGAAAGGCCGGCAGCACCGGCACCGCCGCATCGGCAATGCGCGGGTCAACGCGCAATTGCGCATCAAAGCTCAGCACCGAGATGCGGTCGCCGGCGAATTTTTCTTTATCATCCCCGCCGCCACCGCAGGCGCTCACCAATGCGGCCAGCAATAGCGGCGCGACAGAACGGGTCATGGTTTTGAATGCGGCCATTTTCATCGCCCTAGTTTTCTTGCTTGTCTTCGGAAACATTTTCGTCCGGCATCGGCAACGACACCAGACCACCGCGCAGGCTTTGCAGCATAATCTCGGCGCGCGCGCGGCTCAACCCGCTGACACCGTCATCGGCAATTTGCTGCAGCAGCAGGTCGCGCGCTTCCAGCGGTTTGTCATGCACCGTATAAGCAAGCGCCATCACCTCACGGGCCATTGATTGCAAGCCATTGCCCTCATCCAGCAGCCCGCCAAGGCGGCTTTCAACACTGTCAAGATTGCCGCCGCTATCCAGCAGTACAATCGCCCCTTGCAAGCGGGCGAAATCGCGCAGACTTTGCGGCAAACCGCGGCGCGCAATCAGCCCGTCGAAGCCGTCCAGCGCATTGTCATATTGGCCCTCTTCGGCTTGGCTCAAAGCGGCAGAAAATTGTGCCAGCGCGCCATAGCCATTGTTTTCTTCGGCGCTGAATGCCAGCAAGCGATCAATCTTTTCTTGGCTTTCAGCCTCGGCAATTTCGTTCAGCAGCGCGTCATAGCGCGCCGAGGCCGCTTCATCTTGCGCCGTTGTGTAGGCGTCGTAGCCGGTAACGCCCGCCACCAGCACGACAATCGCAACCGCCACGCCGATGATATATCGGCCATATTTGGCCCATGCACCGGCCATGCGGTCGCGGCGCAAATCGGCGGTAATCTCGTCAAAAATATTATCGTTCACGGCTGTTCCCCAACTATTCCTTGTCTTCTTTTAGAGCATAAGTGTGCTTTTGTTCAGGAAATTTGCGCGCCCGCACATCGCGCGCATAGGCCTCTGCCGCATTGGCAATCTGCTCGCCCAAACTGGCGAATTCTTTGACGAATTTCGGCACGCTGGGCGACAAGCCCAACATATCCTCAGTGACCAAAATTTGCCCATCGCAACCGGCCGACGCGCCAATGCCAATGGTCGGCACCGATATGGCGGCGGAAATCTTATCGGCCAAAGGCGCGGCAATGCCTTCCAGCACAACAGCGAAAGCACCCGCCTCAGCCAGAGCCAGCGCATCGCGCTCGATTTGCGGCCACTCATCTTTGTTGCGGCCTTGGGTTTTGAAACCGCCCATAACATTTACATTTTGCGGCGTCAGACCGATATGCCCCATCACCGGAATGCCGCGCTGCGTCAGATGACGCACAGTGTCGGCCATGCGCTCGCCACCCTCCAGCTTAATCGCCTGACAGCCGGTTTCTTTCATCACCCGCGCCGCATTGTGAAAGGCGTGCGCGCGGCTTTCTTCATAGGTGCCGAACGGCATATCCACCACCACCAGCGCGCTGCCAGAACCGCGTACCACGGCGGCACCATGTGCAATCATCATATCCAGCGTGACGCCAAGCGTGTTTTCCATGCCATACATGACCATACCCAAACTGTCGCCAACCAGCAGCAAATCGACATGCGGGTCGATAAGCGCCGCCGTGTGGGCGTGATACGATGTCAGGCAGACAATCGGCTCATTGCCTTTGCGCGCCATTACCTGCGGCACGGTTAAACGCGCATTGCGTTGCTGAACGGACATAACCTGTCTCCAAATAGGTTAACTGGCGCGGAAACTAGCCGAAATCAAGCGCAAGTGCAATGAAAGCGGTGGCTTTACAACGGCCTCTTAAGAGGCCAATTGAATGGTAACGGCCTGGCTCAGTCGCGCTGTCATCTCGCTGCACCGCGCCCATAGCCGCGCCGCCGCTTCGCCATTGGTCGCCGGGTCGGCATTGTCCAGCTCGCATTCGCCATGCACATTATGATAATAGCTGCCGTGCGCGAGGTCGGCTTGCGTGGCACACAGCAAAAGGGTTTGCGCGCCGTCGCGCGGGCTTATCAGCATTGCTTGTTTGAGTTTTTGCATCAACGCGCCGCCACCGCCAAGACCGGTCGCCACGACGCCCGGATGCACGATGAACACATTGAGACGCGGATGGCGTTTTTGCAGCTCGCGGGCAATCCAGAAATTACCCAATTTAGAACGGCAATAAGCGCGCATGGCACCGCGGCGCGACCGCCAGCGATAATTCTCCGAACAGCTATCGGCCATGATGTAAATATCACCGGTGACGATAATCACCCGCGCTTTGTCAGCCAGACAACCATCGAGCAGCGCACGGCGCAGCGCGAAATGGCCCAGCACATTGGTGGCGAAACTGATCTCATACCCCTGTTCGCTCTCGGCATAATCGCGCGCCCAAACACCGGCATTTTCGATCAGAATATCAATCTTGCGGCCTTGCAAATAATGCCTCACCGCTTGGCCTGCGGCCATCACGCTATCGAGGTCGGCGAGGTCGCATTCGACCAATGTGATGGCCTTGCCCTTTATCCCCTCGGCGATGAAATCGCGGCGCGTTTGTTCGGCTTTTTCGACATTGCGGCACAGCATGATGAGCTCGGCCCCACGCTGCAGCAAGCCGCGCGCCGTCTCCTTGCCAATACCGTCATTCGCACCGGTCACCAGCGCCAGCTTGCCGTCGAGGCGCGGCGCGTCCGGGCAGGCGGTAATCCTGCGGTTTTGACCAATCATACAGCTGCGCAGGCGCTTCAGCGGCTTGGTCGACAGGCGCGCAATCATGCAGTCTCCTTTGAATGCACTTCTTACGCGCCGGAAACCACTTTGGATGAAGAAAAACCCTATTGCGCGGGCATTTTTGCGTAGCTATTGACCAAAATGACACCTGTCACAATCAGCCCCAACCCCAACATGGCCTGCCAGCTGAGGCTTTGATTGAGCAGGAAGTAGCTGAGCAACGCCACCGTGAACACGCCAAGACCACTCCATGTCGCATAGACCAAACCGAGCGGGATTAGCCCCAATGTGAAAGTCATCAGATAAAACGAAATCGTGTAGAAAATCACCAACCCGAAACTGGGCAGCGGCTTGGTGAAGTTTTCGGTAAATGGCAGCAACATTGTGCCGCAGACTTCCAGAACAATGGCACCGAATAAATAAATATATGGGCTCATAGAGGACCGCCTCAATCGTGCTCCAGCCCGTTCACCAGGCCAATCATATCCTCGGTCGGCATGGCCATATCGTCAAGACACTCAACATTAATGCTGATTTGCGACGGGTCGCGGCGGCGGCGATGATGGGTATAGACGCCGCAGTTTCGGCAAAAATAATGCGCCGCGATTTTCTTGTTCCATTGATATTCACCGAGATGCTCTGCACCCGACAGCAGAGCAAAAGCCGCCTCGGGCAGTGCTTTCATGATGATGCCCTTTTTGCGGCACAGCGAACAATTGCAGCGATACATGCCCGCTTGCGGGTCATCGTCTTCGACCGCAAATCGCACCGCGCCACAATGGCACCCTCCTTGATGTTTACTCATACTGTTCCTGCCTTTTCATGCGCCGGAAAAGCTCGCCACGTCGCGTCCATTTACGGCCTGTTTTTTGTTATGGTGCCAGTATATTTACCCCGAAGCGTTCGTAAACCAGATTGAAAATATAGACCAGCAATGCCGTCAGAAGGATGCTTGAGACGAAAGCCGGCCAGAAACCAAATCGGTTGATAATGAACGGAAGCGCAAAGAACAGCGGCAAAGTGGGCAGCACGAAATACATGGTGAAGCCGACATGGCGGGCGATTTTTTCATCCGGCGCGCCTTCAAAATACATCCATAGCAAGATGAGGAATGTGGTGGTCGGCAACGCCGCAATCAGCCCGCCCCATTTATCCGACAGTTTCGCCACCTCAGTGACCACGCCGATTATCATCGCCGAGACAAAAATTTTGGTAAGAAAAAAAGTCACTTATTCCCTCTCATGAGGAGTTTAAAACCACTTCCTAACAAGTTCCCAGCTATTCGCTTCGATGGCAAGTGCACGAAGATCTATTGAAACGCGACAGTATCAATGCCTTGGAAAAAAGGCGACCGACAGGTTTCTTAAACTTCACCCGTCTGCTCTTTATATACATTGCTAAATAAGCTAAACCACCACCTAAAACAGTAACAATATCGGGGTTTTGATGAGTAGTTACAAAAAACTTGTCAAAGCGACAAGATGTATTGTGAGAGCTAAAGCAAAGGACAATCCGATATGTCTACGATTATTTCTTATAAAATTTGTTAGAGAATTAGATAAAAAATAATGTATCGAACTGGCAAGAAAAAAGTGCCCCTCCAAGCTGAAGAGGCTTAATTGAATAACTTTCATCCTTAATGGGTACTGTTCCCATTTAGACCAAATATACTGAACACAACCAGAAAGATCTATGAGATCGCCGTATAGGTAGGTGCATTTTGGCAACATCCTGCAAGGGCCCGGCCGCATTGCAACATCGCCTGGATTTATTTCCAGTCCAATTTAAATATTTTCAACCAAAGCTCTCCATTCGTTTGCCACTGCGTTTTCGTAATAAGGTTTCACAGAATTTGGAGCATTTTTTACCAACTGACTGTGTAATTCATCATTCTTCAAAACTTCCACAACACGTTGGGCAAATCCAGGCACATCTCCAGGCTTAACAAGAAAGCCATTTACACCATTCTCAATCATAGCGCCGGGACCATATTTAATGTCAAAGGAAATTACAGGACAGCCGCAACTAAGACTTTCGAGCACCCCCATACAAAAACCTTCGGTATCACTCGTTAATATTGACAGAGCGGCATCTGCATAAATACCCTCTACATCATCACTGTAGGGATGCAGGAACACTTTGTTCGATAGCTTGAGGCTCTCAATTTTCTTCTTAACATCATCTTCTGTTTTGCCGAACCCATAGAAATGTAACTCCGCACCCGGCTCGTCCTTTAAAACCTCATTAAACATTTCAACAGCCAACACGTGTCGCTTCTCGGGCGAAAATCTCGCTACATAAACGACCTTTTTTCTCCTACGCTCACCCGACTTGAGGATCATTTCTTTTTTAGGTACAGCATGGGGTATGACATGGATTTTTCCCGCAGCTGCCACATATCTAGCCTCGATGTTCTTTTTCTGCTGCTCTGTCAAAACGATTACAGCATCACAGAGGTCTAAATTTTCAAGAGTAGTTTTATACCAACCATTTGTTTCCGAACTAAGAATATCTGGGGTTCCCGTGTGAATACCGTGTATTACAGAGACCAACTTAACCTTATCTGGCATTTTATTTTTAACAGCTAATGCAGGTAAAAATAGCTCATTTGGCCGATCCACAATAAAAATAGTTCTATCGTTTTCTTCCGCCTTCTTGGTCAACCAGTGAACAACTAAATCGGCATCGTTTTTGAAAACCTTAACCAACTTATTCTTGTCATCAATCAACTGAACGGCGTCAATCCTGGCTACATTCTTTTCTATAGTCCCCTGCTTGATCAGTGCAGGGCTACCATTCGGACGATGAAAAATGTCGACCAGAGTGTCTGAATTTTCGTCGCGCGGATGGATGATCTCAGACCTAACCACAAACCCACGAGAGTCGTATGTTTCACGGCGGCAAATGCGTTTATTCTCGAAATAGTTTGCAAAACTCAATGCACCGTCTTCATGGCCTTTTCCAAACGCAAAGAAGCGCCCTAATTCATCATACAATCGGACATCCGTATTATTATTCTCATCCTCAATTACTTTGGCTGAATAAAGATCTTCTCTGCTGATCTTTTCGCCTGATGACACATCTATATTCAGAATGTAATCGTACATACTCTCAGCGATTAGTCTTTGCGAGCACCTATTACTAAGCTTGGCTTGCGAAACACAATCACTAAAGCGATTGTTGAACCCAATTGTAAGAAAAGAGGTGTCTAATTCCAAATAATCACAGAAAATCTTAGTTCTCTTAAGTGACGAGAGTTCTACACCCGCCATCATCTTAAGCACATCAAGATTCAAGAAATAAACCTTTTGCCGGCTACCCTTCTTCACCATTTAAACAGTAATCCCACAAACAAAAACAATTCAATGCCTTGCCAACCGGTGGCTACTCAGACCGCTAGCTTAAGCATCCCAAATTCTAAACATTCAAGATACCAACAAGGGCCGATAGCTCTGAACTATCAAAGTCTTCATCGATCGCTATCAATAGATCTCTGCCGTTTACGACACCTAGCTCACCAACATCAGCATACACATATGCCTGTGTGCTAAGTTCGAACACAGCCTGAATACCAGGATTCCCGCTCGCAAGAGCACTAAGTGCCGCATCCAAGTTCGCCGGTGATCCGACATCCTCCAGAGTAAATCCGGTAAGTCCGGCAACGTTTAAGTCATCCTTATTAACGTCAAAGAAATCAATAGTGTATGGTGCGTCGGATGCCAGATATGTCGAGACATCCGCACCTGACGCCGCGTTCTCAGCGTCATTGAAATCGATGAGCCCTGTATAGCTTTCATATACACTTCCTGCGGTTGAGACGGCGGCAGATGCACTTGTGTACTCTGACGACTCGGAAGCAGCCACGCCACTTGCCGCTTCATACTGCGACAGCTGGGTTCCTGCGATGGTCGAGGCCGATTCGTACTCAGCTAATTCACTATCTACAATGAGGGACGCTGATACATAGTCATTCAGTTCCGCCGCAGCCGTTGTCACTGCTGAGGCATAATTAGATGACTCCGATGCAGCGACTGTTGAGGCTAAGGCATAATCAGATGACTCTGAAGCGGCCACTGTTGAAGCCGAGGCGTAGTCAGAAGATTCTGAAGCAGCCACTGTCGAAGCCGAGGCGTAGTCAGAGGATTCTGAGGCGGCCACTATCGAAGCCGAGGCGTAGTCAGAAGATTCTGAAGAGGCCGCGGTCGAAGCCGAGGCGTAGTCAGAAGATTCTGAAGCAGCCTCTGTTGAAGCCCAGGAGTAGTCAGAGGATTCT
>Ga0181597_10000195_pt1 | contig 64102 bp, 52 predicted proteins | sample 041ome_5_FD_148647 | JGI IMG/M metagenome (GOLD analysis project Ga0181597, IMG submission 148647) | Coastal salt marsh microbial communities from the Groves Creek Marsh, Skidaway Island, Georgia - 041403US metaG (spades assembly) | ecosystem: Environmental > Aquatic > Marine > Intertidal zone... | reverse complement strand
AACCGAAAAGCCCCCATGCACATACATGGTATGGAGTTCAGTGAGGATTACCGCACTTTGTACACCGTCGGGCATGGCAAGATCGCAATTTGGGAGTTGCAGGGTGAATTGGAACCACTGGTCGCTCCACGAGCGTCATAAGTGATGTGCTCGTTCCTTGGGGAAGTTCTAATGACTCCCTTGTGAAATTCTGCTGATGGACAACAATAAGAGATCACTTGCCCCGTGTCTTATTTGTTGAAGCGATCCATGATGTCATTTGAAGAGATGATCGATTCTCGTAAAAGCTGGATTGAAACGGTACTCCGTCCGTGGTGTCAGCAGGCGACACTGAAAGATCTCAAACGTGCCGAGCAGGAATGGCTCGATATTGGGGGTAAAGTCGCACCCGAAATGACCTTGTGGACCTGGGCCTGGGAACGCTTTCCGATATTGACTCACGATGGGCTGACCGGAGTGAATGAAACGACCGAGGTGACCGTCTCGTTGAAGGATGGTCGCCAAGTCACCGGTTTTCCCGATGGCCGAAAGAGCGTGCAGGGGAAATTGGTCCTGATTGAATCAGAGTCCGGTCGAGAGTCTGGTCCGTTCATCATCGATGAAGTGGAAGCTGTGCGTGGGTGACTTTTAGGAGTCAGGCAGCGCGAGGAATCTTCAGGATCTCGGATTGTAACGTCTCGTCCGCTGCTTCTGCTTCCGTCCATTCATAACCGAAGTGTTGAATCTCTTTGGCGCAGACTAACTCGATCCGGCGACGAGCTGTCGGGCTTAAAACCTGGCTGTAATGTCGTCTATCTTTACGGTGCTTCCCTTTCGCTCGCGGCATGACGATTTCGCCGAGTCCGAGTTTTTCCTGTAGTTTTTGAAGATCTTCCTTCAGATTCTCAAAGCGGATGATCATATCGACCACTGGCTTGTCTCTGATAGTGTAGATGTCCCAATTGGTCAGACGGTTCAGCAGGGCCGAGTCGAAGAACTCCTCCATGGTCGGTTGCACTTTGAGGTTATGCGTGCCCCACCAATACCTGCTGATCGCCTTGTCGTACGGTTCGCGTTCGATGGTGAACTTGAAGTATTCATTCCAGATCTCTTCCCCCACCAAAGCCAGTGTATCTGCGGCGGTCAGGTGTTGTCGAAAAATCGGTCGTTTTCCACGGAAATAATCTCCAAAATGCCGAGGGCGATAGGAGAGGAGTAGCCAGCGAAAGTTTTGAGGCCCGCGGTATCCCAACTCTTGGCGAAGTCTCTCATCCTCCGGAGTGAGTGTGGTGATAATGTCTTTTGGGCCACAGTGTGCGGACAGGCCGATATCCAGACTTGTTCCTGCAGTTTTTCGCGTTTTCAGAAAGATAAACTTATGTTTATGGCTAATGATCATGATGGAACTCCAGCGCTTCAAGCGAGCGCAAGGCTTGAAGCGTTCTGGTGGGAATATGATGTCACGAAATGGACGTTGTTCAAGAATTTGAACGTGGGTAGGAAGCAGCACTATTAGATCAAATTGAGATTCGTGTCAAGATTCTAATTTTGGCCACTGGATCGAGCGAATGAGATCGATGTCGCGTTCGTCGAGTGTTTCCAGAAGCTCGGTTTCGGTCGAGAATACGAACGAAACCTGTCGACCATCAGGATGCGTGCAGAGATAGTAGATCCAGTGCATTTCTCGACCGTTGGAAGTCCCCGTGGCCACGACGCGATACAAAAATCGTCCATCGTCGGTTTCAATTTGTTCTGCTGAGACGACTTTGTTCAGTTTGTCGCCCAGCGAACGGACAATGTCTTTCTGAAATTGTTCTTCGGGAACGTGTTTGCCGGGTTGGTCTTTGGGGAGCCCCATCATGGTCCCCTGAGTGATCAGACTGCCGTTATCCATCAGTCTCAGGAGTACATACTTCCCTGGAATGACATGCCAGTTTCGGGTGTGTAGCAATTGGGCATTCCAGGGGGAAGTGTAGCTGAGAAGCAAGCGAATGGGATCGGGGTCGAGTGGGATGGAGGCAGAAAGTTTGTCTGTCAGTTGCGGATGTGATGATTGCGGCGTACGAGTGAAATGAATGTTGGCGGCCACATCGAGTCCCGGAGAGACGGGGCTGATACTGCTTTGCTCATTTTGCGTGACGACCAGATCTCGCAGATACTTTTTGTCGAGATCGAACTCATACTGACCTCGAAACTTGACGACTGTTGAGCCACCGAACCGACCCCCTGAGACACTTCCCTCGAATGTGACGAAGGCGATGTTGCCGTCAACTTTGGACAGTTTGCAAATGAACTCGTGTTTCAGGACGGCTTCCACTCCCGTTAAGAGTTGGACGGCCCAGGTTTCTGGCTTCCAGGTGTCTCCTTGTTTGACGGCAATCTGAGGCAGCAAGCCGAGCGAAGCGAGAGAGTCGAAGGGAATGCGCAGTTGTTCCAGCACTTGTGCCGAGAGTAGGGCAGAGGGAGGGTAGTAGATCAGCTCAAAGTTTCGTCCCTCCACCACAAACAAGCGGTTGTTTTTTGGGAGGAGCAACTCTGTTTTTCGCTCGCCAATCGTCACGTTGGTTTGATGTTGATCAAAGTAGCGAATCGTGCGGAGAGCCGACTCGTTACGCCCTGCGGAGGGGAGATGCCTGTCAGAGAATTTTAGGCTCGCGTCACTTTTGATTTCAAACTTACGAGTTTGATTGTCGGGAACGCGTTCTTCGACTTGGCCGGAAACTTCGAGGTCGTACTCAATCGCGAATGTCTTACCGTTGAGTTCGGATTCTGAAAGCACATAAGTTTGGGGTGACTTTTGCGGGGCTGTTGCTTCTTGTGCCGACAGTGGAAAAAAAGTAATCCCAAGCAGGGCGAGAATGAGTGAGAATTGCTGAATATACCTGATCATGTATGACGCCTCCTCCGTGAGTCTTGAAGTCCAGATTTTAACAGTTCCCGGTCGTGGTGAGTAGATGAGTGTCTTGCTGACTCTGTTCAATCGAACCATTCGTCTTCGGGATCGAACTTAGGGTAGACGATATTGAGAATCTTCATATTACCGACCGCGCGGTGTCGGACTCCGGGGGGGATCATGACGCACATGCCGGGTTTGACGTCGATGACATCATCGTCGAGTTCCATTTTCGCATCTGGGCCGCATTCGAGAAAGTAGTATGTCTCAGTCAGTTTTTTATGATAATGCGTTTTGGCGTCGGTCGTGATTTCGGTCATATGAATCGTACCGGGTGCTGCCGCGACCTCTGCAAAACCACGCTTGGCGGAACCGCAAGGGCAGGGGACGGCGGGGATTTCTGAGAAATCGACGACGTGATAGTGCGAGACTTTATCCATAGTTTATTTCCTCATAGACGGAATCAGATACGTCCGATTGCTTTTCTATTGAAGTTCTCCGCCACAATGTTTGCAGTTGCGGTGTTGGGCAGCAGTTTCTTGGCCGCAATGATAACACTCCAATGTGGCGAGTGAAGTCTTGCTGTTTGATTCTGCGGAGTCGATCATCCAGACAATCAACATTGTGAACACAATTCCGACGGGAATCATGATCGGAATGAGAAAAATGATCCAGAACCAGCTCACAAAAAATCTCCCCGGGAAATTGCCTGTATTCTACTGTAGCGGTTTCTCCCGGAGGCTGTGAGGTTGATTTATCAATAATCGGAAATCATATCTGCGTCGCGAGAACTCGATGAAATTCGTTGAGAGTTGTTTCACCGGCGAGAACTTTTTGTCGGGCCGAATCTTCCAGAGTGATCATTCCCCCTTTTCGGGCGATCTCTCGAATCTCAGTCGGCCCCTTTCCATGCAGGATTGCCGAACGGATTTCTGCTGTGTTCAGCATGACTTCAAAGATTCCTGTTCTGCCAAAATATCCTGTACCGAAACATTTTTCACATCCGCTGCCTTGGACAAGTGGACGATCAAGTTGAGAAGAAGATTCAAGACCAAGTTCGGCCAGCATTACTTCGTCTGGTTCAAAGTTTTCTTGACAGTGCCCACAGATTTTTCGAATGAGTCGTTGGGCAATGATGCAACGGATGCTGTCCGCGACAAACAGTGGTTTGATGCCGAACTCCCGAAAAATTCCAATCACAGATGAGGAATCATTCGCGTGGAGTGTGCTGAGTGCCAAAATTCCCGTGAGCGAAGCACGAGAGGCAATGAAGGCGGTTTCCGGGTCTCGGATTTCTCCCACCATGATCACGTTGGGGTCTTGACGCAATAATCCTTTGAGAGCTTCGACGAATCCAAAGTCGATATTGGGCTCCGCCTGGATTTGGTTAATTCCTTTCATCTTTCGTTCTACGGGGTCTTCGATGGTGGCGAGACTTTTTTCGGGAAGGTTCAATTGTTCCAAACAACTGTAAAGTGTTGTCGTTTTTCCAGAGCCAACAGGCCCCACGCTCAAGATCATTCCATAAGGTGATTCGAGTGCCTTGTGGACGGTTTTCAATTGATCGTCATCGAAACCGAGCTCGGAAAGTTGACTGAAAGATTTTTGATCGGGCATTAATCGGAGTACAAGTCGTTCTCCGTAGATGGTGGGGCCTCCCCCGACTCGAATATCACGATTGTTGTCCAGAATTGTGACCGAGATACGACCATCTTGCGCATACCGATGTTCGGTGATATTCATTTCAGCCATCAACTTCAGCCGCGAAATGACTTGATTTTTTATTTCTTGCGGAAGTGTCACCACATCGTGAAGAAGACCGTCGATTCGTAAGCGAATTCGGAGACCTTCGGGAAGAGGATCGAGGTGAAGATCGGTGGCTCGATTTTGAAATGACCGTTCGAGCAGCAAATCGATTAGCTTTCGAGGAGCCACGACATCCGAGAGAGCCATGATTTCTTCGCTGAGTGCATTCTGAAAAGGTTGGGTGTGATCGCTCATGAATTGTTCACCATAAATTCAGAGTAAATGTGTCAGTAGCGAGAGGAACAGTGTGCCTTCAGTTGACGAGTGTGTAGACGGCGTACGCTGCCAATCCAATGCAAATGAGAGAAAAGATCAGTCCCAAAAATTTGCTGGTACGGTGCGCAGCGCAGAATGTCCAGATTCCCAGAATCCCTCCGACACCACCCGCTGCGATTTGAAGTTGCGATTCGACCTCCTCGCCAATGAAATGTTGATTGGAGAGTTTCAGCGCCAACATTGCCCCAGCGATAACAGCACACAGGAGTGAGCTGGAGACAAGAAATGGGGCCAGATTTCTGCCAGTCTGCTCGGTGGTGCCACCCAGATGATTGAGGGCGTCTTCTCGGCTGTCACAAATGGTCCAGACTTTGGCGAGTCCCGCGAGATCGAGAATCTGGTTGATTCCTTCATTGGTCGAAAGGAAGGAGACATTTCCCCCTTTGGCTTCAGATCTTTTCCAGACCTTGACCAACAACGCGACCATCGAAGAGCCCATATGTTCGAGTTGTGAAAGGTCAATCATGACCTGAGGTTTGTTGCGTTCTTCCAGCTCTTCCAGCATTTGGTCCCCGACGAGCGAGATATGGCTCCATTCTGCGTTCACCAGCTCTCGATGGAGGGTAAAAATCAGTTTTCGATTTTGCTCCACAGACGACAAATAATTGGAAATATCTGGGGTTTCGGAGGTTTCTTGAGTCATTGACACGATGGCCCTCGTGTTTGGACGGAATGTGTTTTGGCCTGAACTTTGAAAATCATATGGGAGGTACAGCTTTATAGATGGCTGCCGGGAACTGACAAACCACTCGGAATTGTCAGTCAATTCATCGAATGTGGTCTCGGAAACTTCGTATTGGACGCTTGTCAGAGATACAGTTTAACAATTTGAAATGACAGAATCGGGGTCAATTACGCGGTTTGCTCACTTTTCACCATTCGATCACGAGATCTTATTACTGAGCCGAATCTCGTGTTGGGGCGTTTTTAGTGGAACTACAAGGTTTCCCGGAAATTCTCAGCGGAAAGTGTACAGGCGATGTCGGATTGTAGCGGTTATGCCGTAAGGGAGATTTCGGCTCAGGTTGAGGGGAGAAGAATCCGAGAAGAGATCGAGAGGAGCTTTCTTTTCTGATTGACGAAGCGATTTCACGGCCCGTATAGTAGATTAGAGCAACATTCGATTGCGGAACGGAAATTCTCCGTCCAGTCTGCCCCTCGGGGTACGATTACACTTTTCAGATATTGAAACCAATATGAATACAGCGGTCAAAATTCTGATTGTCTTCGTGACCGCCTGTTCGTTGTCATTTATGGCATTGGCAGGTGCGATTTCGTTGGGAGGTCCTAACTGGTGGGGACGCACGCAAGCACTGACCGAGTTTACATTTGAAGCGAGTGCCGGTGAAACAACGACATACTCAGCCTCTTATCGTCCGACCGGTGAAAGTGTAAAATCGGGATCGGACTCATTGGCAGATGTGGTTGTGGCGGCGTTGAACAAAGAGAGTCAGGTTCTGACGGCAAAGGAGCAGGAACTCGATCAAAGAATTGCCGCCGAGCAAGCCAATATTCAAGCGTTGAAATCTTATCAGGAAAAAGATGTTGCTGCGTTAGATGCTCGAGCTGCCGAATTTGCAGTAGAACTCAAACGTATCAATACCCAAATTACAAATACCATTAACAACAGTGCGACCCAGGAAGCCGACAGCGTTGCTGAAAAGTTACAAGCGATGACGTCTCAGGGAGAACTGTTGAAAAAACGTCGTGAAGATGTTTTAAGACTCCGCGATCAATTGGCCTTGGTGCGGACTGACCGAGATCGTTTGGCAGAGCAGAAGCAGGAACTGGAAGACATTCTGGTATTACTGGAATCCAGCATTACACAATTGGAACGTCGATCTCAGCAGCTTCAGGATCGATCAAAATAACGATGATTGGCCAGTGATGGCCTTATCCATAATCAATTACCGTTTCCTCGCCACCGCGAAGGGATAGAGTTATGAGTTTTTTCGGCAAGTTGCTCATTGTTTTTCAGGTACTGTTCAGCTTTGTTTTCATGGCGTTCGCCGGTGCTGTTTATACAGCTCAAGTGAACTGGAAGGCCAAGGCAGACGGTCTGCAACAGCAACTCACTACCGCGAATCAGCAAGCTTCACAGCAAGCGACGTTGTGGCAAACAGAGCGATCGGCTCTCGAAAATCAAGCCAATGATCTGCAAAGCAAGTTTCAGACGGCTCAGGCTGACTTCAATAACGCCAAGAATGAGTTGGACGGCTTGAAGCAAGATTACGATCAACTGAAGACGATCGAGAAAGTCTTTGAAGCAGAATCGGGATTGTCGAAAGAAGAAGCGGAAGCACGCCGCGAGGAAGCTTATCGTCAACGTGAAGTGAATCGTCAGCAGAATAAGACTTTGGAAGATTTGGTCATCGCGTTGCGAGATGCCAAGGACGAAATCTTTTCCATGAGTAAAGAGATGGAAGCGATGGAGCGGAAACATGTTGCCGCCCTCGAAGACCTCGCCACCTACAAATTGATGGCTCGCGCGAATGGCTGGTCGCAAGACCCCAAAGAATATGCCCGAGCACAAGCTCCCGCACCATTGGTTAAAGGGATTGTGATTCAAGCCAAAGATGCCAATGACCGCGGTACCGAACGGCTCGTTGAGATTTCACTCGGTGAACGTGACGGATTAGTCGCGGGGCACGAGTTGTATATCTTCCGACCGGCAGGTCTCAACGAAGGACGACCGATGTACCTCGGTTCGATCCGACTGGTCACTGTGACCCCCAACCGTGCTGTTGGTACGGTGATTGAAAAAGCCAAAAACGGAACTATTTCAAAGGACGATCATGTCACCACGCAGCTCTGATAGCCCTGGAATTTACGACGGATTACTGCTTCTCTCTGTGGGAGCAATTATCGTTGGAATTATCTTCCTCTTTCTTGAAATTCAGGAATACGGCGGTCAAATTGCCCCGTAATACTCCCATATTGCGCAGAGCCCCATGTTTTTAGGGATTCTGTCTGTATGAAGGAGCTTGATTTGGTGGGGTGAAGTGCCTCTTGCGACATTTAGTAGACTGACATATAAGTCCCGTTCCTGATTCAGGTTCGGGGCTTTTTTTGTGCGCTTCGAGTCTGGACATTCCCAACCTAATTTGTTGAGGCAAACGAGCAAGGATGCTCCACCGTCTTCGTAACTGGATGGCTCCGCAGATCGCTCTCGATCTCGGTACGACCAACACGCTGATTTCCATGCGTGGTGAGGGTGTCGTATTGAACGAACCATCCGTTTTGGCGTTGCAGAACGACAATCGTAAGATTCTCGGTAAAGGGGCAGCCGTCGGAAAGCTGGCCCGTCAGATGATTGGTCGTGCTCCCAAATCCATTCGAACGGTTCGTCCACTCAGCCGGGGTGTCATTACCGACTATGAATTGTGCGAGGCGATGTTGCGCTACTTTTTTCGGAAAGTGTCCGTCAACGGTTGGAACACTCGACCGCGCGTTTTGATTCCTGTCACGGGAGGAATCACGATGGTCGAACGGCGTGCGGTCTTCAACTCGGTGGAACGCGCGGGGGGAGGCAAAGTCTTTCTCATTGGTAAAGCCAAAGCCGCCGCCATCGGGGCCGGATTACCGATTTCAGAACCTCTGGCCAGTATGGTATGTGAGATCGGTGGTGGGACGACTGAAATTGGAGTGTTCTCGATGGCTGAGACGGTGGCGTCGCAGTCACTCCGTATTGCCGGGGATGAGTTTGATCAAGCGATTGTCGATTATCTCCGCGAACGATTTTCATTACGCATTGGGATTCCGACCGCAGAGCGTTTGAAGCTGGAAATTGGTGCCGCGTTTCCGCTCGAACAAGAACTCTCTCGAGATGTCAGTGGTCTGGATATTGTCAGCGGCGTGCCTCGAAAAATGGTGATGACAAGTGAAGAGATTCGGGAAGCCGTGCGTAGGCCTTTGAATCAGATCCTCAGCAAGATCAAACAGGTCATCGAAAGTTGCCCTCCCGAACTTGTCTCTGATCTTGCCGAAACGGGAGTCGTTTTATCGGGTGGTGGCTCGATGCTTCGTGGAATCGATTTGCTCTTCAATGAACAATTGGGGATTCCCGTACGAGTGACGGCCGATCCTCTGACGACGATGGTTCGTGGTGCGATGATTTGTGTCGAGCATCTCGATCAGTGGAAAGACAGTCTGGATGATGGTTACGCAGCCGCGTGATTTGTGTTTACGGATTTTCAGGAAGCGACAAGATGTCTGCTCCAGCAAGATCAAATGAAACAAGGCGTTCCAACATTGGCATGCTACCAGTGTGTCTGGTTGCATGCTGGTTGGTTTCGATGGTTCCAGATCCATGGCAAACCTCTGTTCGTTCGGTGATATTGGATTCCACGGTTCCTATTCACTCTGCCAGAACCTGGGTGACAGAGTTCTCTCGAATCAACAAACCGACCGATCAGAATACTGTCGCTGATCTGCAAAGCGAACTCCAACAACAACAAACGTATTACGAGCATGTCTTACGTCAGAAAGACTTACAGTTGGCTGCTGCCTTGAACGAGAAAAGTGATCGCCAGGATGCAATTCTCTCACCCTTCAATGTTTCAGATCGACAATCAATCCTTCACTCAGAAGTCGTTGCTGCAGAAGTTGTCTCGATCTCTCAGCAAGCAATGCTCCACCAGCAGATGCTCATTAAGAGCTCTTCTGCGAACGATCTTCAAACCGATCAGTTCGTGCTCGTGCCAGTGAAAGAATCGAAATCTCTGGTGGTCACCCAAGGCGATCTTGCGGGGCTTTCAGAGTCTCTGCCGGTCTTTGCGGGGCAATGTGTGGTTGGAACATTGACCGATGTCGGGAAGCAGGTCAGTCGAGTGAGACTGTTGACTGATCCCGACTACCGCAGCCGTGCTCGAATCTTGAGAAAGGTCAAAGACGGATGGGCTTACGGGCCGGAAGGTGTCTTTGAAGGGATGGGACAGGAACTTTGCAAATTGACTTACATCGGCAAAACAGAATCGGTTCGAGTTGGAGATGAAGTCTACACCGTCGACCCGATCACGACTTCTTCGGCACCCATGTACTTTGGGCGTATCGAAAAGGCGGAGTTGGAACCAGACGCGCATAACTGGACCGTTTGGGTGCGACCGGCATTTGATCTCGACCAATTGAACAAAGTTCAGATCTTGAAGCAGTCATTGTCACGGAACAGCATTCTCGCCAATTGAAATTCAGATACAAACAAGAGGATACAAACACCATGTTGTGGTGGATATTTATTCCTGCCAGCTATTTCGCAGTCGCCGTGGATTTGGTGTGTGCCGATTTGATTACGTGGCGTGGGAGTTCCGTGGCGTTTCTGGTGTTGTTGTGGTCATTCGTGGCGATGCGTTCTGATTCTCGAAAGGCGTTGATGCAGGCGGGGGTTTTGGGCGTGTTGCGTGATTTGAGTTTGGGGTTACCGTTGGGAGGTTCGTCGGTCATTTTGATGGTGATTGTCTGGATGATCGGCTTGATGCCGCTTCCACCGAATCGAGATCATCGGTCGTGGGTGTTGTGGGGACTGCCGTTACTGGTCAGCGGGTTGGGTGCGTTGCATGTTGTCGAATGGTATCAAGCAGGGATGCAGCTTGGCCTCGGTCCACTGGTTTCCGAAACTCTTCGCGAGGCGGCTGTAACGGCGGTATTCGGATTGTTCTGTGTTGTGTTTTTTATCGCTTTTCGGCGTTTGGTGATGCCGAGATCGTTTTCGTCTCCGTCCGACTTAGAAACTAGTTCCTTCTTTCTCTCGCGTTAAGTTATGCTCAACCAACCTCAACATCCTTTTCAGCCGAAGCTCCGACCGGAGTCGTGGTCTGCCGGATCGTGGCAGACCGATCAGAATCCGTCCCTGCGGTTGGGGATCTTGTTGCTGATTATGGCTGTTCCTTTTCTGGCCGTTGCCGGGCGTGTTTATTGGTTACAGGCGGAAGTTCGAGATGAATTCCTGGCCCGGTATTCCGAAACTTACGAGGTGATTGAATCCATTCCCGCTGCCGATGGACGCATACTGTCTGCCGATGGCGCAGTTCTGGCTCACGATGAAGAGTATTTCAATCTGGAGGTTCATTATCGCTGGTTGGAAACGCCCGTGAATGCGGGATGGCTCAGGAGTCAGATCTATCAGCGTCTGTCTCAATCAGAGCGACGAGATCCTGGGAAGATCCGTTCGGCTGAGAATGCCGTTTTAAAAGAACGGGAAGAACTGTGGGAACGATTGTCTCAACTCACCGGTGAACCTCCTGAACAACTCCAAAGCAAGCGACAACAACTTCAACAGCGTATCGAGGGTATTCATCGACTCGTCGAACACAAGCGAAATGAACGGCAGAAAGAGGCTCCAGCGTCTGAAAATACAGAAGGAGAATGGTGGGAGCGGTTGGCGAATCAGGTTCGACATGAATTGACGACACCTCCGACTCGGGGAAAACAAGAGCCGCTGATCATTCGCGAAGAACTCGATTATCATCTGCTGCTCGAAAATATCTCGTTTGAGGCGGTCGCAGAAATTGAAGCTCACCCGGAGATTTACCCCGGCTTACATGTAACGTACGGCACGCGCAGAAAGTATCCGCAGGGTTCGCTCGCCTCACATGTTGTCGGACACCGCGCGGAATCGGAGGAAGTTCAGAATGTCGAGAACTCAAATGCGACTCAGATCAATCCGCTCGATTATCAACATCAGGATCGTCGTGGTGTGACGGGCGTTGAACGATCCTATGACCGCATTTTACGAGGATTACGCGGTGAGCGAAGAATTGTCCGTAATCGACAGGGAGAAATTCTCAGTTCCGAAATCATTCGCAAACCTCGCCCCGGCCAAGATGTGGTTTTGACAATCGATTCGCTGCTGCAACAGCGAACAGAACAGATTATCGACCAGAAATTGCAGACCGATCCGTCCAGTGTGATCGAGGCGGGAGCCAGTATTGTTGTGATCGACGTACGAACGGGAGAAGTGGTTTCCTGTGCCAATGGTCCTCGTCACGACTTGCAACTCTTTTCGGAATTTGATTCTGAGAAGTGGCAAGAAACGATGGATGATCCTCGTCGTCCGTTTTTTCCGCGTGCGACTCAAATGGCAATTGCACCCGGTTCGGTTTTCAAAACGGTCACGTCGGTCTCCTTACTCCAAAGTGGAAAGATTGATCCGGATGAGCCATATGCTTGTCAGGGATTTTTGCATAGTCCCGAACGATACCGCTGTTATGTCTATCGACATTATGGCATCGGCCACGGTGAGATCAGTTTGCGGGAAGCGATTGCTCAATCGTGCAATGTTTACTTCTATCAGGCGGGGTTGACGATGGGGCCCGATGAAATGATCTATTGGGCTGACAAGCTGGGATTTGGACGACCAACCGGAATCGATGTTCCGGGAGAAGCGGGAGGGAATCTTCCCCGTCCCGGACATCTTGCACCCGGTTCGCGTGATCGCTGGCAACAATCAGAAACACTTGGTCTGGCCATCGGACAATCACGATTGACCACTACGCCACTCCAAATCGCCCGCTGGATGTCGATCATTGCCAACAATGGATATGGTTTCACTCCTCGACTGGTTCAGCGAACCGGGACGGTTTCCAGTGTCGGTACATCATCGCTGGGAAGCTCCACCATGCAGCCAATTCCCGGGTTGGACGAATCGACCATACAGCGAATTCAAGAAGGAATGGACCGTGTTGTCAATTGGCACCGGGGGACGGGATATAAGACGGTCCGATTGCCCAATGTCAGAATTGCCGGGAAAACCGGGACCGCGGAAGTCGGTGGTGGAAAACAGGATCATGCGTGGTTTGCCGGCTATGTCCCCGCAGATAACCCCAAATATGCGTTTGCTGTCGTGGTCGAACATGGAGGAGGGGGTGGAGGTGCCGCCGGACCTCTCGCAAAGCAGTTGGTTCAATCACTTCTCGATCTGGGCTTGTTAGAAGCGACTGCCGTCACTCAAAAATGAGTGAACGAGTTTGTTCTGTTTGGTGTCTCTCTGCCTTGTTGACCGTGCGGGAGCGGTCTAAACTGAACTTGGTCAGGAATATTAATTTAGAGAGAGCCATAGGTCAGAGTGATGTCTCAGCGTGTTGTACTTGCGATGAGCGGAGGGGTCGATAGTTCCGCTGCAGCCCTGTTATTGCAACAACAGGATTGTGAGGTGATAGGTCTCTTTATGCGCTCCGGAGCGACTGAGGAAGAAGTGTGTGCCACTGATTCCGGAAACATTCTACCCATCGTGACGACGGCATCTCACAAGCAGGGGTGTTGTTCGGCGTCAGATGCTGCCGATGCCAGGCGAGTTTCCGATTTGCTCAATATCCCGTTCCATGCTCTCAACTTCAAAGATGCCTTCGGTCGCATCAAGGATTATTTCGCCGACGAATATCTTGCCGGTCGAACACCCAATCCATGTGTGATGTGTAACAACTGGCTAAAGTTCGGCAAGTTGTGGGAGTTCGCACAGCAGGTAGGTGCTGACTGCATCGCTTCGGGCCATTATGCACGGTTAGAGCCGGTCGATGGAGAAGATCAGCCGGCGTTGTTGCGGGGGATTGATCCGACCAAGGATCAGTCTTATGTTCTGTTCGGGATTCAGCGAGAGTTACTGCAACATATTCGATTCCCTGTAGGTGACAAGCCCAAGACCGAGATTCGCGACTTGGCGCGTGAGGCCGGACTGCGAACTGCTGATAAGCCAGACAGTCAGGAAATCTGCTTTGTCCCCGATAACGACTACGCGGGCTTTTTGGAACGGTATCGCGGGACATCTGACACGGCGGGTGAATTGGTCGATACGTTTGGCAATGTCGTCGGTCAGCATGAAGGTTACGAACGCTTCACCATCGGTCAGCGGAAGGGGCTGGGCGTCGCGTTTGGAACGCCTCGTTATGTGGTGGAAGTGCGTCCTGACTCACGAGAGGTCGTGATTGGAACTTATGAAGAATTAGGTCGTGATGAGTTGGAAGCGGATCGAACGAACTGGCTCATTCCTGATGTGCCGACCGAGTTTCGGTGTCTGGCACAGATTCGGTACCGACAGACGCCGTCAGAAGCGACAGTACGAGTTCTCCCCGGAGATCGATTCCACGTTCAGTTCGACGCGCCGCAGCATGGCGTGGCACCGGGACAAGCGGTGGTGTTGTATGAGGATGACCGGGTTCTCGGCGGTGGTTGGATTTGCTGATTTATGCCACTTTGGCCACTTCTTTGGAATTCTTCGAAGAGGCAGGTATTTCACTGCGGCTCGATCCGTTACCAAAGTTGGAAATTACAGTGAGCAGTGCGGGAAGCGTTACGAGAGAGATCAGCAGGCAACTGCCAACACCGATAACGAGCACCATTCCCACGCTGTACAATCCTCGGTGAGAGGCGACCATCATACTGCCGAAACCGATCATCGAGGTCAGCGAGGTCAAAACAATGGCATTGATCGTAGATGGTGAAGTTTTGTAATTTCCGCGCTGTTCTCGGAAGTCGTGGATGACATGAACGCCGTCATCAACACCAATTCCTAGGACAAGAGGCAAGACGATCAGATTGGCGGGGTTCAAATCGACACCCAGCAAACCCATCAGGCCGAACATGATGAGCGCTCCCCCAATGGGGGGAAGCAGAGCGAGGAGCGCGTCGCGGCTATTCCGAAAGTCGAGATAGCCGGCGATTCCGACGATCATCACCAAGGCGGTGAGAACATACCAAATGGGGTTGAGATCGATTTGTTTTTGGTGCAGGACGACGGCGAGAATTGCGACAATCACCAAAGGTGGGATAATTCCGATCACTTTGAATCGATTGTCGAGAAAATCGAGTAACAGAACGATGGCAATGACTGCCAGTGCATAAATCGCCGCCTGTTGATAACTTTGTTTGATCTGCCGAGAGGCTTCAAAATTCTGAAGCGGAGTGCCGGTGGCATTGGGATCGATCGAGCGGACCGAATCGACAAATTCTTCCAGTGGTTCGACATCCCAAATTTGGTTGCGAGGATAAATTTGCAGCAACCATTTTCCTTCCGGTGAGACAAACCGACTTGTCAATTCGACGGGAAGATCGGCGAGACGAACAGGATCGGAATTGGAAGCGGCATACAAGGCTTGAAATTGTCCCAAAAGCGATGCCTGGAATCGATACTGATAGGCACGCAGGAATTGTTGTTGGTTCATTCCATTGAGTGCAGAAAAACGATCCAGGAAGTCATCGAGACGACGATACGCTTCGATCGCCGAAGGATGGGTTTCTTCTCGCAGGCTTGTGAGAAGTCTGTCAACTTCCCGACCGAATGTTGTCGGGCTAGGAGTGGGTATTTCGGGGGGACGATCGGGGAGTCGTTGCAATTGCGAACGGAATGCTTGTACCAAAAGCTTCGTTTGCTCGGATTGAAATCCGGGAATACGGCTGCCAAGTTCTTCGACATGGTGAACCGTCGGTAGAGCTTCGAATTTTCGTTTCAATTCTTGCGTTTGTTCGGGGCTATCGGCAACAGAAACCGCGTAGAGGAGTGAATGTTGGGCGTCTTGAAAAATGCGTTTTTGCAGTTCGACAGACTCCAAACCTTCTGCTTGCAGATTCAAGAGATTGGAATCGTATTTGATGGCAGGTGTTGGGCGACCCTCTTCCATTCGTACCGTGAAGATTGCGATTCCCGCGACACCTAGTACAGATGCTGCGAGAACCGTTTTGGGGGCTTTTGAAATGACGGCCTTCAAATAGATGCCCTGAAATGGGGTTGGCAACTTTTGTGGTTCGACGTTTTGATCGGCCCATGCAATCAGAGCTGGCAACACCAGAAATGTGGCCAAGGCACATAATAGGATGCCACCTCCCGCGATGATCCCTAATTCTGCGACACCCAGGAACGGTGTAAAGCTCGCACAGAAAAATGCCAGGGCCGTGGTGACAGCCGCCGTGACAATACCGACACCCACGCTGCCCGAGGTTTCCATGAGTGCGGGCCGCAACATTTCGTTTTCATGACGAAGTTGTAAGTATCGTGCGAGATAGTGAATGGCGAAATCGATACCGAGACCAATGAGGATAGCCGCGAACGAAACGGAGAGAATGTTCAAGTGACCGATGGCGAGAGTCGTGTATCCGAATGCCCAAGCCATCGCAATCGCCAGCATCACCATGCAGAGTGCCGGGTGACGAAATCCGCGAAAACCGAGTAACAGTACGAGACTCACCCCTACGACAGAGATGATGGAAGCCAGCCACATATCGCTTTGTGACTCACGCATCTCATCGTTTTCCAGGATCGGGATGCCAGTCATTCCAAACGAGGCATCGGGGTGGTCGGCTTGAACGATGCCTGTCAGTTCGCGAATTCGGTTGATACCGGTTGTCGCCCCACTGAAGTCCTTTTCCTGCTGAACGACAAACAGTTTGAGGAAACCCATGTTGCCCGAGTCGTTCATGAGGTAGATGACTTCTCGTGCGCTTTCTCGCATGCGAGGATCAACCGGGACGATATCAGGCCAGGGGTTTCCAAAGTCGTCACCGTCACGCACATATCGAGAGAGCGATGAACCGAGCTGCTCGGCGTGTGCGAAGAGTTGCTCGGGATTTCCGTCCCGATTGACGGTCACCTCGATTTGCCGCGCGAGTCGTCGCACCATTTCGTCCAGGCGAATGCGATCCCATCGTCCACGGATGATGGGATTGTATTTCTCAACCTGATCAAGCCCTTTTTCGAGTTGAGCGGGAGAGAGGTACTGTAGGCCTTTGCTGCGAAGTTCACCCGGTTCGATTTTATAAAGTACGTTGCGAAAGTGCTCCGGTTCCTGCGCAATACGTTCGCCGAGGTCATCAAGGGTATCTTTGATCGTTTGAGGATCTTCGGCTTCGACGACGACAATAATTTCTGACGTATCGCCGAATGTTTCTGCGTATTGTTTCCAGCGTTGTTGGAAGGGAGCACTCGGGGCGATCAGATCGGCTCGTTCCGTTTTGAATCCCATCCACATGATTGTGATGGCGACTGAAGCGGATGCCAACAGGAACATGATCGCCAAGCTGAGTTTAGGCCGGCGCACCGTCATACGGGTCAGTGATTGTAGAAATTCACTGTGAAAGTTGCCGCCTGATTGTTGGTTGTCATCCCTGGCCATGCAGCGGTCCGGTATTGATCAGCTCCGCCTGGAAGACGAAGACCGGCTGTGCGATCATCCATGATCGGTCACAGAACTTGTTATCGTTAATGTACATCGGCAGATTTCCTGCCGATGGGGCGTTAGATCGTAGGTAATTCTTCAAAAATCAGCTAGCAGAATTGGACGAGGAGGGGTTTGTTTGTGCTATCAATGGGGGCGTTACTTCAAAATACGTGATTTAGGAGAGTTAAGCGGAGTTGCTCTGCGATGCGGATCGCTCATGGGGAATTTCCTCAGAGGTGAGAGGAGCGGGCTGTTCCACTTTTTTGAAGCGGATTGCACGCTTCTGGACAACCCACAGTGCGATAAAGTCATACAAGGCATGAGTAATCATCGCGGGCAGCAGGTTTTGCTCAGTGAGACCGGCAACCAGGCTTAAGTAGCATCCCGCTGCCAAAGCATAGAAGAAATACGTCACGCTGGCCGCATGACAAATTCCAAAAATCAGATTTGTGAGTAACAGAGCCGACCAGAGTCCCACGCTCAGTAATCCATTCTGGATGGCTCCACGAAACAGGATTTCCTCACTCACACCTGCTAGGATCGAAATGTAAATCAGGTCGAGCAGAGAGCAGGGAGCCAGTAGAGGGCCGAGTTGTTGAACCAGAGTTTCTCGCAGTTCGCGAAATGGTTTCCAATCTGTCACGAGTACCCACCATAAGAAAGTCAGCATCGGCAAGGTGGCAACGGCCCCTCGAATGATGGAAGTGGTGGTCCAATTCAGGTTTAAGTTGATCCCCAACCACTCATTAATGATTACTCCGAGCAGCAGCAGTCCGCCCTGAAACAATGTCGCCAGTAACAGGAATCGGGAACGTGACATGGAGTAGCGATTCCTGAGGATCGAAAAAGTCGAAATTTTATTTGATCGATGAAGCGTTTGTATTTGTTATCATGAAGGTTTGTTCCCATCGTTTCAATTGAACCCTTCACAGAAGGAGAGATCAGATGGCACTTAACGTCAAGAAAATTTTAGTTCCGACTGATTTCAGCGAATTCTCGCAGTACGCTGCAAATTATGCGGTCGAATTGGCTCGACAATTCGACTCGGAAATCACACTGTTGTATGTGTTGCAGGATGCTGTGGCACTCTTTCCCGAACCGGGTGTCTCATTTCCCGCACCGGGAAACTACCTACAAGAGTTACAAGAAAGCTCCGAGAATTCCTTGAAGCGTCTCAAGGATCAATATCCTGCGGATATCAAGATTAAGACCGAGCTGAGGAATGGTCCGCCCTTTGTCGAAATCTTACGCTGCGCACGCGAAGGTGACTACGACATGATCGTGATTGGAACACATGGTCGGTCCGGTTTGGCGCATGTGCTCCTGGGGTCGGTGGCCGAAAAGGTCGTTCGGAAGGCATGTTGTCCTGTGTTAACCGTACGACCTGAAGGCCTTGAATTCGAGATGCCATAGGGAGATCTCTTCGGTCTCTGCCGTCAGAATCGGACTTTTTTCCACAACAGGATGAAAGAGCGTAAACGGCAAGATGCTCGTTTTGCTCTTCGGAGTGGATGCAGCATAGAATATCCGACGATACTATTTTTGGATCGAGTTGATCCAAAGTCTCCTGATGTTCTCTGGAATGTGTCATTCCGGTCGAGTCTCAGTGATCACTCTATCAACGCGACGATTACGAATCCTTCATAAGACCTGAAGCCTTGTTTTTGTGAAGCAGGACTTCATTCTGGTCAGAAGATTCAAAACGTCCCGTACGACTGAGGCGAAGAGATCGGATCTGATTAGCGCCGGCATTCACCTGACCAGGTGGGTGCCGGTTTTTTCATTTACGTCTTTATCAATTACGATGTGACTGCCGTCTTCATTGCCACTTTACCGATGAGTCGTTTCAGCAACTCCAGTGATGCTTCCGCTTGTTCTCGGGTGATTGTGAGTGGTGGACTGACGCGAAGAACTTTTCCGGCGAGAGCCCCCAGGAGATGAATACCATCCCCTCCTTCTTCTCCCAGGTAGCAGCTTTCGACGATTGCATTGGCGACATCGTGGGCCGATAAATCGCCCATTGGTGCGCACTCGATGCCGAAGACCATGCCTTCTCCCCGGACTTTAGCGATGACACCGGTCGATTTCAGCTCACTCAGTTTTTCCAGGAACAGTGGTGTGAGTGATCTTGTGTGTTCGAGAACATCGGTCTGTTCAAACTCATCAAGTGTCGCCAAAACCGCAGCACAGGAAAGAGGGTTCGCCGACCAGGTATCGGATGTGGCTCCATAGCCCATATGGTTGATGATGTCGCTGCGGCCGATCACTGCCGCAACGGGAACTCCGTTACCGAGTCCTTTTCCCAAGACGACAAAGTCGGGTGAAAGGCCGTACGCTTCGAATGCATACATGCGACCGGTTCGCCCAAAATTGGCTTGTACTTCGTCGAGAATGAAGAGGATGTCGTGATCGTTACAGAACTGTTGAACCATTTGCAGATAAGCGGCCGGGGGATGAAAACTGCCTCCACCACCGAGATAGGGTTCGGTAATCAGGCAGGTGATCTTTGAGCCGTGTTCGTTCCAGAGTGATTCGAGTTCATCCCGATAGGGAGTCAGGTCGATCTCTTGCCCGTAGAGCGAACAGTCGTCGTATTCGTCCCTGGGGAAACCAACAAACTTCACTCGTGGATCGCGCCAAGGATCGGATTCGGAACCCGTGACGGCCCCCGCGAGTCCCTTTTTGCCATGAAAGCCGAATCGTGTCGCCAGAATGATTTCGCGATCGTGATCGCGATGTAGGCAGGCCCAGAGAGCTTTGATGACGGCTTCCGAGCCCGAAGCGGCCCACATGACGGTGTCGAGTTTTTCACCGCCGGGTGAGTTTTGCACACTTTTCAGCAATCGTTGCGATGCCTTGGTTTCAATTTCTGTAATTCCGTTGTAGGCGGTCAGCGTGACGGCTTCGAAATACTCTCCTTCTTGCGGATCACCGGTCAGATGTTCGGGACTCCAACCGAGAGATTCGGTGAAACTTTTGGTCCAGCGTTTCGGATTGTGTCCCAGATTGGCAACCAGCACTCCCGAGGAGAAATCGTAAAGACGCCGTCCTTCAGGGGTCCAGTGAAAGGGACCAGCAGACTTTGCAAACACCGCCTGAGAAGGGGTGAATGTTCGTAGAGAAATGGGTTCGACTTGGGAAAGGTCGGCTCGAATCTGGTTCGATTTGTCTTCACCCTGGAATTGGATGGGGGTAGTCATAAGTCGTTCTCACATGGTAGGAGTTGATGAGACGCAGGTGGGATGAAAAGGGGAAGCGATTAGGGTGCTTAAACCGTGTCTTCGTACAGCACTTCATAGTCGGCTGAGCCGGGCCGATAAAGGACCAAGCCGCCATGTTCACAATTGACGCGAACAGTGCAATCGGGTTCTCCGGCAGCCGCTTTTTCCAGAATTGCTTCCAATGCTTGAACAGCGGCCACTGTCTGTCGATCTGCTGACACGTCGTTGTAGGATAAGGCTCGGAGTTCGTTCAAACGATTTGGGCGATCCGCTTTTGATCCCCCATGTTCGAGATAGGCGACTTCCCGGGCATACCGTTCGATCACTTCAATTCCGTAACCTCGTTGAGAACGCTCTCCCCACGGCTCCAGAAATTCTCCGTTATAATGATTGTTGATGGAGTTCTTCATTTTGAAGGGTGTCAGATCTTCAACGGTCGCTTCGACACCCCGCTTTCGAGAGTGACCGTTCCATAACCCGTTATCAAAGCGAAATTGAACTTCCTGCTCGACGTAGCCGGGGAAGTTGTCGGGAGTGACCCACGAAGTATGAATATCGAAGGCCGCTTCACGCCCATCTTCGTATTCGTAAACCATCTTCATCTGGTTACTGTCCCAGGTATTGCCGTCCGCTGGACCCACAATACCGCGTTGTCCTGATGCGGTGATGGTTTTCAGTCGTCCGCCGAATGAAAAATCAATGAGCTTGATGTAATGGACGGCCACATAGGTTCCCGGATTACGGCCACGAATCCACTCGGCAAATTGACCGCCGGAGATTGATTTTGGTTCGAGTAACGAGCAGTAGCCAGTATTCACATGTTGCAGAACACCATCGGCGACCAGCGTTCGCATTTTTTTGTGATCGGGGTCTAATAATTTATGGTAGACGACTTTGGCAAGAACGTTTTTTTCTACCGCAATTCGTTGCAGTTCATCGAGTTCTTGCAGCTTGAGAACCGACGGTTTTTCCACCAGAAGATTCGTCCCGGCTTCGAGAACCTTTTTGGAGGCTTCGAAGTGTCGATTGTCGGGAGTGGCAACACAGGCGAAGTCGAGTCCCGAAGCTGACATTTGGTCGACGGAATCATCGCCAGCAAAACTCTCGAAGGGATGAATCGCGTCTCCTGCCCGGTTCTTATACGCTTCGGCTCGTTTTCCGGTACGCGTTGCCACCGCAGAGAGTTCGATGTTCACATCGCCAAATCTGCGGTCATACAGCCCTTCCGCACGTGTCGTTTCAAAAAAGGGTCGGTAAGTTTCGTCAAAGATCATACCCATGCCGACCATGCCGGCACGAATGGTTTGTGAGGAATTTGTAGTCATCAATTTATCCTACGTGTGTGATGGCCGAAATTCCATTCTTTGAACGGTGAGAAATGCTTTCCGAGGGAAATTCCTACCAGAGAAGCCAATTGACAAAGTGGGAGTGCTTGCATCGACCTTCCGAAAACTGAACAATGCTTTCTAAGCCTATGATGTCTATTTGATATCTCCCACCAGACACACATCCAATACTGGTCTTTTGATTATGAACAATCCTGAAGTATTAATCTCGGCCTTTGCCGACGAGGCTGCCAATCACAAAACCGCACTCGAACAGATGACGGCATTGTCGGCAATCGGTTTACGCTATTACTCTCCTCGATTCATCGATGTGAACGGAACCGGTGAGGTCAAGCATGTCGTTGATCTGAACAAGGCGGAATGCAAACGCCTGCTGAAATGGCACGATGAGTATGGCATGAATGTCACGAGCATCGGTTCTCGAGTGGGAAAAGTAAAACTTGTCGATCAAGAGGACTCTTCTCGAAATGTGTTTGTGCCGTTCAAAAAGTATCTGGATGGAGAAGTCAAAAAAACGATCGCCTCTGCTTTGCAGTTAGGCACAAAGCTGATTCGTGGCTTTTCGTTTTATCATCCTGCGGGAGAAGATCAGGGGCCGTATCTCAATCAGGCTGTGGATCAAATTGGTCAGATTGTTGATTTATGTGAAAAGGAAGGCTTGATCTACGGTTTGGAAATCGAACCCAATCTGGTGGGTGACACGGGGCCAATGCTGGCGACACTCGCCAAGAAGGTCAATCACCCGAACATGGTTTGTATTTTTGATGGCGGTAATGTGGCCGCTCAAAACAAAAATCCTGTTCAGGTCTATGAAGAATATCTCGCCATGCGACCTTACATCGGCTGGATTCACATCAAGGATTATCGCATCGATCGGTCATTGAAGTGGGAAGGTCACGTCGATGAAGAACGCCTGAAGAACTTTGTTCCCGCCAATGTGGGAGATGCCGGTCACGAATTGGTGTTCCGAGATCTCCGCGATCATCTGCCCAAGATGACCAAGAAAATGCAAAAACTCGGAGTGCCAGGATTCTTTCTGGAAACGGAACCTCACCTGAAAGGTGGCGGTCAGTTTGGAGGATTCAGTGGTCCCGATGGAATGGGAGTCGCGGTGCGGGCGCTGTGTAGTTGTCTCGATTACGCAGAGATTGGTTATCGGTTGAGAAACTTCGCCGATATCCAGGCTGACCGCGGATTTTGAATCGGTAACACATTTAAGGGGCAAGCGATGTCATTCGAATTTCATGCAGTGGCTTCGTTATTAAAATGCCCCGGATGCAGTTCGCCTCTGATTTTCGCAGATCATTCTTTGGTTTGTGCAAATCCAGAGCATCGTTTTGCATTTCCTATTCTTGACGGAATTCCATTGTTACTTGCAGAAGAGTCGCGGGAACTCTCCGTCGAAGAGTGGTCAACTCTGACATCGGTGGAACACAACCAATAGAATGAATGATTCAATGACTGATGACGAATTGGCGGAAGATCGCGAAGACTACGGAATCGATGCATGGGGCGCGGGGTATTTTTCGCTCAATGCAGAGGGGCATCTTTCGATTCGCACCGAAGAAGATGCCGAGCATTCCGCCGATGTGGCGAATATCGTCGAAGAGTTGGTGACGAAAAAGAACCTCTGCACGCCGCTGTTGCTCAGGTTTCCGCAATTGTTGATCAGCCAGTTGACGCGATTGCACAATGCCTATAAACAGGCTTGTGGAGAGTTTGATTACTCGGGGCGACACTTTCCTGTTATTCCCATGAAGGTCAATCCTCGGCGTGAAGTGATCGAAACATTTCTGAACGAGGGGGCCAAATTTCATTGCGGTGTTGAATGCGGTTCCAAATCAGAATTGTATGCGGCTTTATCTTTGGAGCAGTCTCCTGAGTCGTTGTTGATCTGTAATGGTTTCAAGGATCCCGCTTTTGTCGATCTTGCCATGCTGGGGACTCGCATTGGTAAGCGAGTCGTGATAGTGATCGAAAAGTTAAACGAGTTGCGGATGGTTGTTCGGCGTGCTCAGGAAAGTGGTGTGAGGCCGCTCATTGGCTTGCGTGCGAAGCTGTATTCCCGCGGCATGGGGAAATGGGTCTCCTCGGGTGGTGAAGCGGCAAAATTTGGTCTGACGACATCCGAGATTCTCGATTGTCTGAGAGTTCTCAAAGAGTCAGAGATGGAAGATTGCCTCACTCTCATGCATTTTCACATCGGCTCGCAGATTACCGATATTAGAAGTGTGAAAGGTGCCATTCAGGAGGCGGCTCGTGTTTACGCCAAAATTCGTGCCCTTGATTTTCCGGTGACGTACCTCGATATCGGGGGAGGGATGGGAGTTGACTATGATGGTAGCAACACCAACGTCGAATCGTCCGTCAATTATACGATGCAGGAATTCGCAAACGATGTTGTCTACACAATAGGCCAAGTTTGTGACAATGAAGAAATTCCCGTTCCCAATATCATTACCGAATCGGGACGCGTCTTAACGGCGGCTCATGCACTATTTATTACTTCGATTTGGGATGAAATCGAAACTTTTGCCGATAATCATCCGGGTGTTGAAGTGGATGAAGATGACCCTGATGTCATTGGGGAAATGAAACAAACACTCGATGAAATCAATTCAGAGAACTATCGCGAATATTACCACGATGCGTTGACCGATAAAGACAGCATGCATTTTCAGTTTAATCTTGGACTGATTAGCTTGGAAGATCGCGGCAAAGGGGAGGTACTGTTTTGGAACATCTGTGCGATAGCTGTCCAGTATGCCGATGCGGCCCAGGACGATTCTGAAGAATTTTTAGATGCGAAACGAAAGTTGGCTTCCAAGTATCTCTGCAACTTTTCGTTGTTCAAATCGGCTCCGGATCACTGGGCCATCGATCAGCTCTTCCCGATTATGCCTATTCACCGATTGAATGAGACACCGACCGAAATTGCGACGATGGTCGATGTGACGTGCGATTCCGATGGCATTATCGACAAGTTCATCGATCAGTCCGAACAGAAGGAAGTCTTGCCGTTACACGAGTTGAATGATGACCCTTACTATCTCGCGATCTTTTTGGTGGGCGCTTACCAGGAAGTGATGGGAAGTTATCACAACCTGTTTGGGCAACCGAATGAAGCTCAAATCGAGATCAATTCAGATGGCGGATATCGAATTGTGAAAATGAAGCGTGGCAGTAATGTGGGTGAGATGATGCAGTACGCAGGATATGACACAATCGTTGCCTTGGAGCATGTTCGTGATCTTGCCGACAAACAGGTCGAAGCGGGGAGTTTGACTTCCGAAGATGCGGACAGATTAGTCTCGATTTACGCCAAGGAAGTTGGCCAGTACACGTATCTCGAAAATCGTTAGTTGCCTGTTTGCTGAATCGACTGTTTTTTCAACTGAGTCAACAGCAAGCCATCACTGGATCGCGTTCGGAATTCTTTGGGACGCGTCTTGTTTGATTTGAAGTGATGGCACAGGAACAGGGTGTTGCCTTCGATCTTGTAGATGCATTGCTTGATGAGTAGTTGGTCATTTTCTGTTTTGAGCAGATTGAGTTGAGCGGGTTCGACGTTCGGGTCAATTTCCAATGAGTAGGTGACCGGTTTTTCTCCGCCGAACGATGTCGCTTTGTCGCCGTGTATGACGATCTTCCCAGATATTTCTCCAGGAAATGTTCGACCATCCCATTCCATTGAGACGATCTCCCAAGTCCCTTGCAGTTGTTGGGATGCCATCCGCAGACGCTCTGCTTGTGCTGGAGTTGGGGCAGTGTTTTTGGTGAAGGGGGGGGCCTCGACATAGCGTTTGAAGATCCACATGAAATGTGGTTCTCCCACATGTGCCGAAAACCCTTTCGGGCGTTCGTTTCCAGGAACCGCAAAACAGATTCGTAATTGATTGCCGACCAGATTGTAGATCCCCGAACTGACTTCGAGCCCTTTGTCTGTTTTCAAAGTCGTATTAAGTTGGGGTGGAGTCGTCGATGGGTCCGCGTGGAGTTGAAAATTCTGCTTGATCGTGCCGGCTTCAAGAATCAGCTCTTCTGAGGTGATGGTGCAACCAGAATGATCGTTTGAGATTTTGGCAATTTGGTCCTGCTGATGAACTTCGATCAGCACCCATTTGCCCTGCAAATTGCGCGGTACCGCTCCTTCACAACGACTTTGGCCGATCGAGCACAAAAGTAGGACAAACAGACTCGTAAACAGCGTTCGGAACATGACACATCACCTCGACAATGGACAGACTTTGCCCACGAGAGGTAGCACATATTGAGAAATGGCTCAAGATTTGTCGAATTTGAACGACACAAACAGGTGATCTGACGCGTCGGACTCTATAATAACCTCTGCTTGAACTCCCTGAAGGTGGAATATTTATGAGTGTCAAAGTGCTTTCGGTGTCACCGTCTGGTGTTCCTCCAACAATGATGTCGGATCGGTTTCGGCATGAAATCGCCTATTTTGGATCGAGGAATGGCGAAAACATCCCTGTGGAGTTGGGGTTATCCGAGTATTGGATCGATCTGGTTGAAGCCGAGGAGATGCTCGATTCGGGACTGATTAAACTGGTCTCGCCACTCGATAGCGCCAGCACCGCAGAACTGGAACTCTCGGAAGAACTCGAAGGATGGTTGGAATGGGTCGTAGAACACAAAGTCGAGCATGTGCGACTCGAATCTTTATGAACCAATTTATCCGACTGCGGACAAGACCGCTTTGTCGATCTTGGCGATGCCGGTTTGAATCACACTCTCTGGTTTCTGCTTGTAATACGTGGGATTAAACAATTCCAGTGAGAGCATTCCGGTGTATCCCGTTTCCTTTAATGTGCTCAAAATTTGATTCAAAGGGGCCACGCCATCGCCCGGATAGACGCGATCCTTATCTCCCATTTTTTCGCGTTCCGGTTCTGCCGGATAGTCGTTAATGTGCATGACGTGCATTGCTTTGCCGTTGATCAGGTTCAGCCCGTTGAAGTCGCTTCCCCCTCGAAAGATGTGATACACGTCGAGTAACAGGCAAGCATTCGGATGACCGCTCTCGGTGGCGACAAAGACCGCTTCGCCGATACGGGACAGATTGGTGGCTGGCCCCCAGATTTCCAGTTGAGGGAGAATACCGGCGACACGTCCAACTTCGAGCAAATCGTGATAGCGTTTTGCCACGTCCATCAAATCCAGTTTGTCGCCCCGGTGTGCGCCTGCGGGAGGTGCTGCAATGCGTTTGGCTCCAATTTCTGCCAACATCCCCATTTCGCGTTTGGCCTGTTCGAGAGCCTCGGCTCGTTTTGTGTCGTCATCGACAATCCAGTTTGCAAAGCCGATGGCGCTTTCGACTCCGAGCCCCAGGTCTTCCAGCCTTTTACGTAGATCTCGTAACGAACCGCCCTCTTGCACATATTGTTCGAGTTCGCGAATCCAGGGTTCGATTCCATCGTATCCGGCTTTCGCCACCATTTCGATTTCCGAGACCAAGTCTGGTTTTTGCTCGCGGATGCAACTGGTGTTAAAGCAGTATCCGAAGGTGCGATTTTTGGAGGGTGTGATGTTTGGTACTTGAGAGGCATACAAATTGGCAGAGAATGCCCCTGTCAGGAGAGCTCCGGCAGCAGTCGCAGAGTGAGTCATTAATTCACGACGAGAAAGAGGCGAGGTCATTCAATATTATCCCGGAAGAAGCGTGGCAAGGGGGTAAATTCAGTCTTTAGTTTAACGAGATTGAGTCAATTATTCAGCCTTTTTTGTCTCCGGGATTTCTTCTTTGATGCCGGGAACCGAAAAAGGATCGCGCAAATTGTCTTTGACGGTGATGTTGGATTTCATGAGAAACTCTTTTGCCTCGGGTGAGCAGTGGCCCAAGATGTGGAGTTCGACCGTTTGGTTTGTGGTGTTTTGTTTGATGACTCGTGCCATCCTTCCGACATCTGCCGTGGGTGAAAGATAATCGACGGAAGCGACGACGATTTGTGGCCCTTGTTTCCGTTTGGAAATTGTGAGTCCAACGAATCGAATTTCGGCGAGTGGGTCTTGTCGGTGCATTGAGACAAGATGAGCCGTCTCTTCCAACACCGCCAGCGCCTGTGTGTCGTTGATTGCAGACGCTGCACTCTCGATCAAAGAAAATCGACCAGAGACTCCGTCGAGCATTTTCAGATACTCAATAAAGTATAATTTTTCGGTCGTCGTGAAAGAGAGGTTGGAGAGGAACTGTTCGCGGATTCCCTTGGCAACGCCAGCTTGCTGCAGTTGCTTGTTGAGCGAATCATTGATTTCAGAAGGGAGATAAGCGGTCACGTTTTTCTTGATATCTGTGTTGAGAGCAAGTAAGCCGAGACCGGGAACCGCCACTGACATTCCGATACGTGCGGCGATTTTCCCAACACGACTACGAGTTGAAATCTCATCCAGCATTCGAGAGAGAAGGGGGTTGGTGGTTTCGGGATCGCAACCCAGTTTGGCTGCAAGTTCGCGCCGCGTTGAACCTCCCGCACGTCGATCGGCTTCGTTGAAGCGTTGTTCGACGAGTTTTTTGAGTCCGAGAGGAGTTCGGATGATTGTGCCGATAGGATCTCGAATAATCATCAACGCGCCTTCGGGAGTTTTCTCAAGACTGTCAAACGCGCCTTGAACAGATTGTAGCTGCCAGCGTTCATCCATCGCCATTCTCACACAATCCATCTCATACAGACGAACACGAAGCTGATTTAATCCATCCGCCGGGAGGACTCCCCAGGTCGTAATGATCTGAAATTGGTAATGATGAGCGTTGAGCGAGATGCGCGGAGCGATCTCATAGTTCTGCCCCTTCATAAGATACGGAGGAACAATCGAAGAGGTTGTCACGTTTTGAGGCGTGATTTGTTGCGACTGACAAAATTTTTCCGCAGAAAGCAGAATTGATCCCATCAGAAAAGTTCGGCGATTAAGCATTCGATTCCTCCTTGAATATTGAGGGAATCGTAGGCGTTTGCACCGTCTGGGATCAAGGGGGATCTCTCAGCGAGGCGACCGAAAACTCGTATTATCGGTCACCCGCGAAGATCCAGGCTACTTTTTCCAGTAAACCAGCGTGACCCAGGCTGCGACCGGGGCCCCAATCAATAGCATGAAGAGATATGTTAATGAAGATCCGGTACCCAGTTGGTCGACAATAAAATTCCCGAGAAAGAAAGAACCGATCAGAGACCAACAAATGATCATCGCCCCGACCAATTTTTTCTGAGACGCCTCTTCCGCTGTCACAGGGGCTGCTTTGCCTTTTGGTTTTGCCTTTTCTTTCTTCTCTTTCGCCGACTTACGGGTGACTCCCTTACTTTCCGTTTTGGTACTGACTTCCACGGCTTCTTCCCGCATTCCTGGGGCATAATATTTGGCAATAGCCTGGTTCACACTTCGTGGAGTCGCCAATGCATACTTGCAGGGAATGCTGAAACGTAGCCGGAGTTCGTCGATGAGGTCGTCCGTCGGCTCGTCCGCACACGCGATGAGTAACATATCGTCATCAATAAACAGTGGGATGAATGTATTCAGCTTGACCAGGTTTCTCGGGACCTGATCGAGAACCGAGTCATCGGGCAGAGTTTCATTCAAGTCGATATACGAGATGCCGAGTTCGTTGGCATATAACTGTGTGGCCGTCTCGATATCGGTCAACTTCATTTGCACGACCGCGTCTCGAAGTTCGAGTCCGCGTGCTTCCGCGTAAGCTTCGGCTTCTTTGAGTTGATCGACGCTGATCAGGCCATCGTCGATCAACGCTTGACCCATCGATTTGCGATCTCCATCGGCTGCTTCCTCGAATTCGCGGCCGAGTGATTTATCATATTCTCGCTTGCGAATGGGGTCGGTCAGGCAGAGCATGGCTCGTGCGATCTCGTTCATCAAGTCTTGCGATTCTTTGCTGTATTGCCCGGTTGCATATTTGCGAACATGACCGTTCAGCTTACGGTAGTTGGCTTGAATTCGTTCTTCGTCATCTTCGAACTGCACCAACCGTAATAACGCATAATGGTCGGGTGGACATTGTTCTTCGGGAATCCCCAACCACTCTTTATAAACATTGATCGACACAGCGGCTCCTTACCTGATCGAAAAGTTGATTCAATCGCTCGTTCATCGAGCGTGTCTGAATCGGCGTTGATTTACTCGACTTTGTAGCTCGTTGCCAGAGTTTCAAAGACATCAACTCCCGAATCATCCAAGCCGGAACTTCGTACAATTTCGGTCGATGCGACCGCACCACTGGTCAATTCTTTAGCGGTTGCGTGAATACGTCCACTGGAATCATAACTGTACGTGATTTCAACAGGCGAGCCAGCAGGCAGATTCGGCGGCAAATTGACCACTCGAAAATCACCTATCTCAGAACACGCCGCGGGATCTTTCGCTTCCCCTTCGAGAATCACGACGTGTACGTTGGTTTGATTGTCGACATTCGTCACAAACTTTTGTTTGACATCAAACGGAATCGACGTGTTGCGAGGAATCATGATGTGATTGATTTTGCGCGACTTGTCTGCTGGATCACTGACTTTGACACCGAGCGAGTGAGAGTTGACATCGGAAGTGGTGATTTGCAACAACCGATTCACCAAAGCCTTCGCCATACCGCTCTTCTCACCCGATTCTTTGGCTTCCAAAATGGCCGCATGTAACGCGGCCCCTTGAGCAACCGCTTCTTCAGGGTTCAGACCACGAGTCGGTTCTGTTCCGGTGACATCCTCTAACATTTGTTCGACAACCGGCATATAGGTAGAACCGCCGACAAGCAGGACGTCATCGAATTCTCCCTTGGCGATGCCAGCTTGCACCATCACCAGTTCTGTGGTGTCTTTGGTTCGTTGCAGCATGTCCGAAGTCATTCTCTCGAATTCGGTTCTCGTCAACGAAATTGTGAGCGTTTGCCCCTTGAAGTAAACCGAAATCGGAATTTGAGATTTCTTGGAGAGCGCTCGTTTCGCCGATTCGCATTCTTGAGTGAATTGCAGCATCGCTTCGGGACTTTCGGAGGGGTCTTCTCCAAATTTTTGTTTGAATTGTTCACAGAGGTGTTCGACAAGTCGGTGTGACCAGTCGAGCCCTCCAAGCATGACGTCTCCGTCGGTTGCCAGAACTTTGAAACTTGTGCTGGTGTATTTCACAGCGGTCACGTCGAAGGTACCGCCACCCAGGTCATACACCAACAATGTTCGTTCGCCGAAATCTTTATCGACCCGACCGAACTCACCCTTCTTCCAAGCGTAAGCTAATGTTGCAGCGGTCGGCTCGTTAATAATGTCGATCACATTCAAACCAGCAATTTTACCGGCGTCTTGCGTGGCTTTGCGGCGAACATCGTTGAAGTAATAGGGGACTGTGACCACGGCGTTGGCAATGGGGCCGATTCGTTTCTCTGCGTCCTGTTTGAGCTTTTTGAGAATCATCGCCGAGATGAATTCGGGTGTCAGTTTCTTGCCCTGATAGACGACATAAAAATCTTTGTTGCCCATTTCGCGTTTAACAGCTTCGACAATATGTTCCGGTTCTTCGATGGAGATTCGTTCGAATGAAGGGCCAACAAGAACTTTTCCATCTTCCGATAACAGCACCACTGAGGGAGTGATTGTGCGGTCATCCGAGTTGGCGATCATCTCGGGCTCACCTTCGTCGTTGAGGTAAGCAATCGCTGAGTACGTGGTTCCCAAGTCGATTCCGACTGTACGGCCTTCTAGAAATTCCATGGTTGTCCTGTCAGATTTCGGTGATTACTTCGAGTTGTCAATCGTGGGTCTGTGTTTGATTGAAGAGTATCATCAATACTGCGAATTACTTTTTTTGAGGGCCAGTTGTCAGAATCCTGACTCTTTGAGAATTCGCTGGTGGATGTCGAATGACAGTACCGAGTTTGGTTCACCAGAAAATTTGTTTGGCCCTCGTGGAAAGGACTATTCTGACACCCCCCTGCGCCGGAATCAAGTACCGATACGACGGATCAAGGGCCTCACAAGAAGAGAATCTGAACAACCGTTATTCTCTGAGATAGAGTTTGGCTTGTTCTTCGGCGGCTGACGCCCTATAGACACTCTCGGAGCCAGCAGGCAAAGTCATCGCGTCAGCGGGAGTGCTGTTTTCCCCGGTCATTTTGCGAAACTGAAAATCCTGAGCCCCATCGAACAGGTGAGTGTCATCGGGAGGGAGCGAATAGGTTTCACTCCAATCAGTACCAAATGTTTTAATTTGATAATTTAGCGTTTGTTCCGAATTGTTTGCGATTCGGATTCCGGGAGGAGAGAATTGGACAAAGGCTTGTCGAAAGCCCCAGGCAGCATCTTGCAGGCGAAGTTTACTGGAGCCAAAGGTCAGGTCCGGGATCTCCAGGCTTCGACTTTTCTGATTCTGAATCCAAGTCTTCCAGCCACTGGCAAAAGCTTCTTCAAATTTCTCTGAATCTGTGGAACCACCCGAGTCATCAGATTTTAATCGACATTTAATCGCCGCGGTATCTTTCCAACCAATGTCAGCGGCCCTCTTCGTGAAACTAGGTTGTTTCACATCAATTTTTACGCCTTGCGAAATTGTCATTTCAAATTCAGCAAACGGTTTCCATGGGGCTTCCACCGATTCCTGAAATGTGGTGATCACTCGAGCTGTGGGGACTGTTAAGTTAAGTGAAACCCCTTCGTCAATTTGCGGAGAGGAATCGATCGATTTCTGAAGTCTCGGTGCTTGTAATGGGGCCGTCTCTATTTTCAGGGGTGAGTCGAGAATAAATTCATGCCGGAGATTCCATCCAGCCGGAGCTGATTTCAGGGCCGGGAAGATTTCCGCAAGCTGTTGCGAGTCGTACAGACTTTTGAAAGGTTGTTCGGGAACATCTTCAAGATGAATGTGGGCGACATCTTCCGCAATCAATTGAGATGTGAGAGGCGTCAGAACTTCCGAGGAAACTCCCACAACCAGATCCTCAGACGAGGAAAGTTCCTCTTGGGTCAGTTGACCGATTTGTGAACTGCGAGGAGGGGCGGAATTCTCTTCCGGAAAGTATGCGCCTACGCTCATTCCCATCACAATGGTCGCACCATCGGGGTCGGTCACAACTTTCTGCGGCCACATGCGTATTTGAGGTTGATAGACGGGTAACGGCCAGGCCGAACTGAGTCGATCGGTTGATTGTAACGTATCCAGATTTTTTTCGAGTTGCTCGATCAATTGAGGTACGAGACTTTGGACCTGTTCCTCAATCCGACGGCGAGAAGAATAGAGTCCGCTGACGAGACTTTCTCGGACTCGTTTCTCAGTCATTCCCAATCCTCGCGTAGCGAAAATTTGGGGAGTCGTGACATACCAGTTGTTCCGGGGGATCTGAAACCGGGTGGAGATCAGTTTGAAACGCAATTTTCGATCTTCGACTGTCGGCTCCACAGCGACGCTCAACCAAACGGGCTCGCGATGACCAATGACGATGCGAATAGGACCCGCGACAGCCGACTTGCCCGAACCATTCACATCAGTTCGCCCAATGACCAGATTGACATCAGAGAGAGCAAGTTGCAGCGTGAAACGATCTTTTTCATAGGCACCGATATAGGCACGAGAAACATCACCTTCGTAGCTGATCCGAGAGAATCGAACACTAAACGAACGACCGGCAGCCTGTGTTTGATCCCAAATGTTGGCAAGACTCCCCTCCAGCACATCGGCGGGGATGTTCTCGGGAATGGATGCAGAAACGGCTTCGAGCATTCTGTTTCCGAGTCGGACGTATCCGACATTGGGAATTTCTAATGCCGGAATAAATTCTTCAGCCGTCTTGAGTAAGGGGGAGTCTTCGGTCAGAGCGGGAGGGGGTTCGTAGGAGACGTTTATCTCTGGATCCAGCATCCAGTTCCAGAGGCCGTCCCAACGGTAGACATCTCTCCATAAATTGTGGTCTGATTCGGGAAGCTTGGTTACGCGTACGCGAGCCCCCGCTTCATTTAAATGTTTAGCAAGTTCATCCGTTTGTGTTGTGGCAACAATCGCATCCGCTTCTCCATGAAAAAGCCAAAACGGAATCGACTTGGCATTCTTAAAGTTTGCAACAGGCGGGCCACCCGCCAGAACGACGACAGATTTCCATCTAGCCGGTGCATGAGTCGCCAACTCAATCGCACCGAAACCTCCCATCGACCAGCCGGAAAGAGCCTGACGTTTGGGATCTAGCCCATACTCGTTGATGGCTTCATCCAGAATCTTTAATGCTGTGTCTCCATCGGCGGTCTGCACATCCCATCCTGAAAGAATGGGAGCATGTCGATCCTGAGATTGTGGAAAGACCACTACAAAGGGGAAGGTGGACTTGCTGGTTCGCAAGATATTTCCCAGACCAAACTTGGTTTGCAGAGAGCCGTCATCTCCTCGTTCTCCTGCTCCGTGAAGCCATAACATGACGGGCCATGATTTGTCCCGAGAGAAACCATCGGGTAGATAGACGGAGTATTTCGAGGCTCCTGATTCTCCCTGATAGACGTGTGAGACAAATTCGCCGGCTTGCAGAGAATTGACTGTCGCAGTCAGTGAGAGTGTGATTGCGACAAAAAAATGAAACCTGAAGTTTGATTGACGTGCCAGCATGAATTCAGTCCTAAATGGATTCGCAAAATTCGGACCTTCGCGTGAAACCGCCCAAGCGGAAGAGGGGCGACAAGTCACAGAAAGCAGGGCAGAGTCACAGACTCCTTCGTATGCCAGATGCCGTATTCTGTGAGACCTACGCGGATTCACTCTTCACCATTCGTACCGCTCTACCTGAGTGAGGTCAACGGTGTCGTGGAAGAAGTACCAAAAAAGTTGTCTCAGCAGATGCAAGAAGGTGGAGATCATTTCGAGACCGTGGCTCAGACTTGCAAATTGTCGCTTCTTAGCTTGTCCCGGGAGCGAGAGAGAATGGAGCCGATTGTGCTTTCGGCGACGCCCGTTTTGTCGCTAATCTCCTGGTAAGTCAGTCCTTGGAGATAATACATTTTCACGATGGCGGCATGCTCGGGAGGGAGTTTCTTCACAAATGCTTCAAGTTCTTCCAGATCCTCTTGTTTGATCGCAACCGATTCTGCTTCCGCTCGCTGGAGAGAATTTGAATGGACATCGACATGGCCAAATTCTTGCGAACGATTTTTTCTTAACAATGTTTTCAGAGTCGTTCGACGCGCGATCACTGTCAAATAAGAGGCAAGCGAACTTTTTCCGCGAAATTCACGTAAAACTTTGAGGTCGTGCGAGATGATTTCCAGGAAGATTTCCCCGCACAAGTCTTCAATTTCATCAGGCTGAGCCCGGACACTGTGTGCGTGCAAGGTGTGATTGATCACGTGCAAAAACAAACCCATGAAGCGTTTGACAAAATCTTGCCACGCACCCGGTTCACGTTCGACACAGCGATTAATCAGATTACGGTCAATTTCAGTGAGTGCCATGAATTCGGCTTTACTGAACACAGTTTAAGATTGATGAGTGGAGACTCCCCGTTGGGGAGACGCCTACCAATCCTTTGAAATACTTACCAATACTTATGTTAGTTCACCTCTGGGATGGCGGCAAGACGGAGTTTTTTGCCCGAGAGTGATCCAATGCCCAATGATTGGTCTGGTGACTCTCACAATTGAGAAGTAGGAAATGTTATAAACCCTTGCTGAGACTCAGTTTCAATTGAAGTTTCAGGGCGTAATCTGCCGATTCCGAGTCTTGACACTCTTCTCAACGCTCACTACGATCAGCCAAGGATCAATGAGTTTCGATCCTTACGACACTTCAATACATAAGAACGGCTCAAAATTACCGGCTTGAAAGGGAAACCATGACCCACGTCGTTGCAGAACCTTGCTTTAACTGCAAATACACAGATTGCGTTGTCGTCTGCCCTGTCGAATGTTTCTACGAGGGACAGTCGATGCTGTACATCCACCCCGAAGAATGCATCGATTGTGAAGCATGCGTTCCTGAATGTCCGGTGGAAGCGATTTTCCACGAAGACAATCTTCCTGAGCAGTGGACCGACTACACGGCACTCAATGCAGAGCTTGCCTCACAGTGCCCGGTCATCACCGAACAGAAAGAATCACTCGAAGGCGAAGGCAACTGTGCTGCCGCTAACGGATGAGGCCTTGTCGTTAATCTCATTTTCAATCACCCGGTGTCTTGTGAAAGTCTCCGGGTGATTGTTTGCGCAGAACCTGATTTTCTGAGATATCTTCAAATGCAGCGGCCCTAGTATCGTTCCATTCCCGGTTCAATCTTTTCTGCCCATTCGTCAATTCCGCCTGCCATACTGCGGACATTGGCAAATCCCTGCTGTTTCATCCAGATCGTCACTTGCAGACTGCGGCCTCCATGATGGCAGTGAACGATCACTTCCTTTTGTTGCGATGATTCGAGCTCGCCGACACGTTCCTGGATTTCGCTCATCGGAAGCAGAGTCGTGCCTTCGATATGGACGCGATCGTATTCGTCTTGCTCGCGACAATCGAGAAACAGGAACTCTTCCCCAGCCTCTTGTTTGGCTTTGACGCTTGCGGTATCAATTTCTAAAGGGTTCATCTTGTGTCTCTCGGTTGGATCAGATGACCACGAACAGTCAGTGGTCATATGGAATTTGTGAGTGTGACTTAATTCGAATCAGGAGACGCCATGCTAACCGATCGTTGGACTCGTCGAAACCTTTTGAAGTGCATCGCGGGATTGTTCTGTAATTCATTGCTGTCTGCGGGAGACGTTCCGACATGGCTGAATTCGGTAACCAATCCACCTGTTGAAGCCCCCAAGCCGAAACGGAAACTCTCGCTGTTATTGATTGATGCGGAGGGAAAATCCATCGACTCTGTCGAGCGATGGGAAAAACGGGCTGGAGAATTACGGAACGAGTGGTCCCAATTTCTTCGACCTCTCGACCGAAAAAAATGCCCGAATAATGACTATGATGTGATTTCCCGAGAGGTCGTGGGAAATGTGATTCGAGAGAAGATTTCGTATCTCGTCGAAGACGATATTCGCGTGCCGGCGTATTTACTTTTTCCCAAAGATTCGAAGCCCGGTCAAAAACGTGCCGGTGTTGTGGCACTCCATCCCACAACCTCAGACACAATTGATCCCATTGCCGGTTTGTCTGGCCCACCTGAGAAGCAGAGTGGATTGCATCTTGCCGAAGCTGGGTTCGTGGTGCTTTGTCCCGAAAACTTTCTCTGGCAGAATGTGGACGGCTACAATCAGGCCGTCTCTCAGTTTCAAGAACGTCACCCGAAGTCTCTCGGCATGAGCAAGATGCTGTGGGATGCTCAACGTGCGGTGGATATTCTGCAAACGGTGTCAGGAGTGAATGCTGACCAGATTGGAGCATTCGGACATTCATTAGGTGCTAAAGAGGTCTTGTATCTGATGGCATTTGACGAACGTGTCAAAGCGGGGGTGTTCAGCGAAGGAGGGATCGCCTTCGATTCGACAAACTGGGATGCCCCGTGGTATCTGGGGCAGGGGATCAATGACGAAAGCTTTCCTCTCAATCATCATCAATTGTTGGCTTTGTGCGCCCCTCGTCCGTTCTTGATCATGGGAGGGGAGAAAGGAAGAGGAGCGGCGGACGGTGACCGTTCCTGGCCGTATGTTGCAGCGGCCCAGAATGTTTATGAGTTGTATGACAAGCAAACGTCTCTGGGGCTCTTCAATCATCGGCAAGGTCACTCTATACCGCCTATTTCACGAGAGCGAATGATTGACTGGCTAAGATGGGGGATTTCCCGATAGTTGGCAAATCTCTTGTTTTTTAGTACTAACTGAGTGTTCTCACTGTAGTCGAGTTCAAGCGGCTGAATTACGCCAAATCAATATTGATCGCATACCCCGCCTGAGGATAGTGTGCGAGTCGAGATAGGGTGTTGCCCGCAGTTAAACTGTTATTCGTAATACCTGACAGGGGAGGCGGGCCATGATGCAAAATCGTTCTACAGAATCTCAAGCATGTTGGAAGAGAGGTTCTCGCAAGAGGACCGGCTTCACTCTTATCGAATTGCTGGTGGTCATCGCGATTATTGCGGTGTTGGTTGCCATCATTTTACCCGCCGTTCAATACGCTCGTGCAGCAGCTCGACGAACGACTTGTCAGAATAATCTCAAGCAAATCGGATTAGCGTTTCACAACCACGCCTCAACTTACGATGAACGCTTGCCGCGTCTCGGGATACCAAAGTTCAAGAGTCATCCCCTCGAACGATATTCGTGGGCCGTTACTATTCTGCCGTTCATCGAAGAAGAGAGTATTTATAATGAGATGGAGGCAAATCCAACCGATCCAGCTCCCGAAGTGAATATTGAGACGTATCAATGTCCGGATGATATTACGACAGCCAGCAATCCGGCACAGCTCTCTTATGTCGTGAACACGGGATATGCCGGGCGAAGTGGTGCGTACCCGCCTTCGTTTTTCGGCAAGTCGGGTTCCTATTCCAGTCCTTACAGTATCTCATTGATTTACACAGGCCGCCATGACATCCAGAAAGCCGATGGAGGTTCGAGTCGGGTGTGTTTTGGCCAGATAAAGACTTGAGAATTTCCGCAATTTCGCTTCACGATGGAGCAACCAACACGGTGGCAGCTTCTGAGAATATTTACGCAGGAGGTTGGGCAACCAAGGTTCTCTACGATGATCCGAAACCAGGATATTATCCCTCCTGTGCCCCAGCGGCCGGTGATGTGGCATTCGGAATCGGTGACGATGGGCTTCAGCTTGAGGGAGAGACTTCTGCCGGGAATGATACGGCCATTCCAACATCGCTCAAGATTATCTCAACAAATCTCGAACATCATGGGATCAACAAAGCCGTCAAACATCCTGCCGGAGGAGTCGATCGATTCATTTCGGCCCCCAATTCACATCATACAGGTGGAGTTCACATGCTGTGGGTGGATGGGCGTGTCACATTCGTTGCAGAGAATATCGACGCATTTGTCTATGCCCGATCTTTGACTTGGGCCGGCCACAAGAAAGGGCAAGAGCTTTCGGGGAGCGGCTCACAGGGAGGCGGCCAAGGTCCCCGCGGGCAATTTTAATAAACAACTCTTAAGATTTGTGACATTACACGCGGAGCACTCCATCAATCGAGTGCTCCGCGTTTTTTTATGTCGCAACGTGACTTTTTACTTCAGTTCAGTTGAACCGGATGCGGTCTGGATTTGATGAGCTCGCAGTCCTTTGGCGAGAACTTTGTAGTAGTCTTCGCTCTTTGCAAAGCCATCCTTACGGGAAAGGACATCCGCGTCAGTAGAGATCACAATTGAACTTGGGATGCCTTTGACTTCCAACGCTTGGGCAATCGACTTCGACTTGTCGAAATCGAGATGAACCGGCACAAATCGCTCGTTGATCGCGCCCACCATCTCTTTTTCAGAAAGAGTCGTGTTTTCCATTTTCTTACAGAAAGTACACCACTCCGCTCCGAACACGATCAAAATGGGACGCCCTGTTTGCATCGCTTTTGACCGTGCTTTGAGCAAATCGGTCTCCCAGTTGATGCCGTTTTTTGGGGGAGAGGCATTGCTGATGGAAACACAGACAACAAGAGTTAAAGCAGCCATTGCGATCCGGGACAACATTACACACCTCAATTGATTCGATAATCGATTCGTGAGTAAGTTCTGCGGGATGCCGAAATTACCCTTACCATCGATTTATCGGAATGTTGGGCATGTGGAATGTGTGGAATTGCTCACACTTTGCGAAGTATTTGACTTCGAGAGCGATTTCAAGAACTCGGGATAGGCCTAACCTTAGAAACCACAATGCGTTGCGCTCGGACCACGTGTCGCTAGAGGAAAACTCCTCATTGGGAAACTTAAGGAGTTCAGGCGAGCCAATATGCTCTACTTTGGGAGTTTCAATCCGGGAGGCGTGTTTGGTAAACCGGGAATTCCTTGAAGTCCGGGTATTCCTCCACCGGGTGGGCCGCTATTTTCGGCCTCTTTGTCATCGGTCCCCTTAGGTTGAACCAATGAGGCCCGAGTGACACGCAGTGCCTCGATATTTTCTGCCGGGACGACGTAATACCAGGCCCCCAGACGTGCATTCAGTTCATTCGCTTTTTCGATTCCCTGTTTTAGTTTTTCTTCGTATTCCTTCGTGTCCTTTTTGAACTGAGCCAATTCATCTTCGTAGGCTTTCTTGGCGATTTCGTAGTTGGTTTGGACATCGACCTCGCTCACACCAGGACGAAGCGCCTTGAGAGGAGCGTTCAAATCGACTGGAGGAGGTTCAGAAGGTTCCTGTGGCTCGGTCGGCTCGGCACCGAGATAGTTTGGTTCAAAATTCACCTTCACGAACAGATAACGAGACTGTTCTTTATTTTCAGAGCCATCTTTTGATGCTGAATCGGTCGATTTCTGATCTTCAGATTTGGTGGAGTCCGCGGGTTCATTGGTTTCTTTCGATGTCCCAATTTCAATTTCCTTCAAGTCGCCTGTGAACACTTTACCGAAATGGAGTTCGTAAACGAGACCTTCATTCGTCGCGGCGTAGAAGCTCCCTTCTTGAGCGATGATCCCCAACTGATTTTCTTCTTGAGGGATCAGGTAATAACCGCGTTCGGCCAAGTCTCCGCGGATATTGGCAATCATGAGCGGATTGCGGGCTGCTTCGGGAGTGACGCCGAGTTCGGGGGTCAATCCTTCCGGCTTGGGACGAACGCCAATGATTTTGGTGTCGACAAGTGCCGAAACTAATGATTTGACGGCGTCGTTATTGACCTCTTCCGTGTCTGATTTCAGGTCTTTGAGATTCCATGGCTCACCAAACTTTTCGCGAGTGACATCGAATTCTTCGACATCGGTGGGGCCTTTGTAAGTCTGGCCCGTCTCCTCGTCGGTAATCTCGGCGATGGTGTATTTGTTGACAATGATATCAGTGACTGTGTCTCGTTCGATTTTGAGTAGGTCGGTATCGATCCAGTCCTGGAATTTAGTGGTCAGTTCGACTTCAAATTCTGCGACGTAAGTTTCTTTCTCTCCAGGAGCACGCACGTAGAAGGCACCGGATTTCTCGGGGTACTCATTCCCGAGAATGAAGTCGGCCAAAATCTCATCTCCCTTACGGATCGTGATACGATCCCCGCGACCTTTGAGAATTTGATCGTTTTCAGAGGCAGGATCGGCCACACCATATTCGGGATGATCGGCCTCGCGGCGACTGATCAGAGCACCCCGTTTGATGCCAATAATTGAAGAGGCTGTTTTGGCGAGTTGTTCGGAAGCGTCCGAGGGGTAATTGTAATGGCTGGGAATTCTCCACGCACCATCGACTTGTTCCACTTCAAAGGAAGCAATCGTGGCTTGATCTTCGTTGAAGACGATGACTTTCAGGCTAGTGGCTTCGTTCGGATTATTGAACTCGGGGTAAAACTCTTCCCCCACCTTTTCGAACTCAGCCATCTCGGCAGGTTGATTTTGGAAGTAGGTCGTGACGCCGAGCCCGACAGAGAGTGCCGCCACAGCAGCATAAATGATCGTACGAACGGATTGGGATTTTGATTCCGTTGAGTGGTGATCAGTCATGATGGATAGTTTCGTCTTTCAGGATGATTCTTTAAGAGACTCGGTCAAATCGGTCACAATTCAGCGGACAGACCGCTCGGGCGTGACATTCTTTTTCTCGGAGAGCAGGATGGTGGTCATCATCACAAGCCCCAGGATCACAGCCGGCAGTGGTGAGAGGAACAATGCCTGATAACGGGCCCGTTCTTCAATGTTGTGAATCTGCCGCTCCATGCCGCGAGTAATCGCTTTGACCTTCTTGTTCTTTTCTCGATCGATATTGGCTTGTGCCACTTGCACTCGACGTTGTTCGGCACGTGCGACGTTTTCAAGTTGTGCCTGTTTGGTGCCACGATCAAGATTCGGGTTTGCGTTAATTTTCTCACGCTCTGTGTTGAAACGTGCTTTTGCCAGTTCGAGTTGTTTTTCGGCTTCTGTTTCCGCGAGGCGTTCTTCTTCATTCTTATCGCGAATAAATTCGTCCCGTTGTTGCTGAAGCTTTGTCAGCATTCGCAACTTCGGACGACGTGTTCGCAATTCGAGGTACGTGTCGTCCCCCGCCAGCGAATCGATACAGTTCATCAGAAAACTGACATTATCAAACTGAAATGGCATTCCTCCATCTTCGCGAGTGAGAAAGAACCAGTCGGAGATCATGTCGATATCGGCAACGAAGATCGCATTGACCATCCCTTCTTCTTCAATTCGTGCCGCCAGAACTTGAGCATATTTGTCGAGTTCGGGATTCGTGACCGGTGTGATCATCGCGGCCGGCGAGAAGGTCGAAGGATCGAATGATTGGCTGGCGAATTCTTTCCACTCAAGGCCGGTGGAACTGACACTACTGGTGAGTAGCGGTGTGAATGTTCGGCCTGCATCCATATTTTCGCGTTGTTGAATTCGTCCCGAGTAGGCGAGTAACAGTTCTTGCATCCCAGCTGTGATGGGTGATTTGTCGCTGATCGATTTATACTGACCGCTGCTTTCGTTGGTGACAAAAATAAACTCACCGCCGATATCAAATTCGAGGTGCGGATTAAATTGATCCCAGACAATTTCATCGTATTCCCAAGCAATTTGGAGAATGTCCAACAAGGCAGAGGCTTTGCCGTTATCAGCTTTTGGAGGAGCCTGCTGGCGTCCTCCGCCCATCATCCCCATCATTCCGCCACCGGGAGTCGGCTTGGGAAGTTTTGGTGCTCCCGACAACATTCGTCGGCCACCGCCTACCATGCGACTCATAAACAGTGGCACGGGGTCTTCAAAAATAACCACGGGACGTCCCGCGCGAACGTACTCGACAAAGTTTGTCATTTCCTCTTGTAACAATGAGGAAGGCATAATGGCGAGCAGGACATCGAATTCGTCCTTCGGAATTTTCTGGGAGGGATCGACGGCTTCCACATCGTAGTGCATCCGCAGCGTGGTCGTGAGTTGCCACTCTCGTCCTCGCGAATCGGCACCCTCCTGAATGACTTGTGCATCGGTTTGCAAGATTCCGATTTTCAGACGTTCTTCTTTACTGACTGTGCCGATGGCGCGTGTCAGTTCGTATTCGAGAGGCAGTCCTTTTCCAAAAAACGGGATGACCACTTCATCGTAAGAAGTACGAACCAACGCACCGAGGAAGACATCGATCGATTTCACCCGACCGTCAATCTCGCGTTGCAGAGTGACGGGACGAATGCCGAGTGTTTCCGCTTCATCGGAGTTTTCATCAAAGGGAGTGACTGAAACTTTTCGGACAGAGATTTTATCGCCACCCAATTTGTCGAGGCGATCCAGCAAACTGATCAGAGTCTTACGAGTTTCAATGTATTGTCGGGGAACCTCGGGGCTAATGAAGGCTTGAATCTCGACGGGACGGGACTCATCGAGTTCTTTCACAAGATCGCGAGTCGTCTCGGAAAGGGTATAAAGACCTTCTTCAGAGAAATCACTGGGTTGAAGCGCGAAAGAGGCTGTGTACGTCAAACCGATAAACGAGACCATCAAACAAATGGCTCGTGCGAAATAATTGGAGACAGTTCCCGATTCGGCAGAGGAACTCCAATGACGATAGTTGATGACAATAAAATTGAGGTACAGCATCAGCGATGCGAAAGAGAGAAAGTACATCACGCTGGACAGTGAAATGAGCCCAACGGAGAAATCTCGCATGTTCTCTGCAACAGTGAGTGATCTCAGGAAGTTTGAAGTGGTGTCGAAGCTGCCTAGGCCGACCGGGATCACACAAAATACCGAACCCAGGACAAACGCAACGGGAGTGCTTTTGGTCAGAGAGGAAGCGAACATGCCCGCCGTCAATAATGAAGCTCCTGCGAGCCAGTAGCCGAAGTAAGTGGCGAAGATAATTCCCCAATCGACGTTCGAACTGAGGCTCGCCAGGACGATCAATTGCGTTGTCGAGAAGAACAAAGCGATGGTGTAGATCGCGAGGACTGACAAATACTTACCAAGGACAATTTCTGTATCGGTGCCGGGAAGTGTAAAGAGGAGCTCATCGGTTCCCGAGCGACGTTCTTCGGCCCAGGTTGTCATGGTGATGGCGGGGACAATGAACAACAGTAACCAGGGGAAAATGGATGTAAGATGGTCGAGCGTCGGCATGTTGTCGGTGAAAAATTCCGGCTGAAAAGCGAAATATGTCGACGCGACAACAAACACGATGATGAACAGGTAGCCCAGCAGGCCAGAGAAATAGCTCATCACGTTGCGCTTGAAAACCGCCGAAATGACGTACCAGCGAATCATGGTTTGCAGCTCTCGTGTGGAATGTTTCAAAAATTGTTTAGCAACTTGAAGTCGGCAGCGGTTTCGGTCAGGAAGTTGCCGACGATACGTTGACACCGGTCAGCTCGTGGAAGCAATTTTCCATCGCTTCCACATTGGATCCCATCTCGGAAGTGGGGCCGTCCAGAACGACTCGTCCGTCATTGATGAGAATGACTCGGCTACAGACCGCGGCAACCTCTTGGAGGATGTGGGTCGATAACAGGATGGTCTTGTGCTCTCCGAGACTGAGAATCAACTCCCGAACACCGACCACTTGATTGGGATCGAGGCCACTCGTCGGTTCGTCGAGGATGAGTACTTCGGGGTCATGTAGCAGGGCCTGAGCCATGCCGACACGTTGACGGAACCCTTTTGAGAGTTTACCGATGACTTTTCCCCACACTGATTTGAGGTCGCATCGGTCGGCCACGTATTCGAGTCGCTGTTCGAGCTGAGTCTTGGTCATTCCCCGTGCTTGCCCCATATTTCGGAGGAATGCAGCGGGTGTCATCTCGGTATAAAGAGGCCCATTTTCGGGAAGGTAGCCGAGAAGTCTGGCCGCTTCCAACCGATTCGATGAGACATGATGTTTGCCGATGCGTGCAAACCCGCTCGTGGGAGCCAGAAATCCACTCAGCATCTTCATCGTGGTCGATTTACCGGCACCATTTGGGCCTAAGAACCCGGCCACTTCCCCTTTGGGGATGGTAAAGGAGACTTTTTCAGCGGCTGCAAAATTGCCGTAATGTTTTGTCAGATCACGAGCTTCGATCATGATTTGACCGGAGTCAGACGTTGGCCTGTCTTCTGGCATGGCGAGTCGGACCTTCAGATCTGGAGTGTGGAATCGCAGAATTGTGTATCGAATAGACCCAATCGGGAAATCCCGATCAATCCTGTATACGTTTAGAAATACTCCCCGCGTTGGAGATTGTCCAGCGTGACAGAAAAATCTGTCCGCTGAAAATCTCGACATCACGCGAAACTGGAGATTCCCCCAACGGGCCTTCTTGACCTTCTGGGGGAATGGGTTGAGACCCGATTTAGAGATTTTCGGACTCTTCCGGCTCCAGAATTTTCACTTCGTACTGCTTAAACAGATCTTCGAGCCACTCACGATTCAGTTGTTGTCGTTCCCCTTCAACCAGATAAAGGTATGGGGTTGGCAAAATGCCGAACTGTGCATTAAACATATCAGTCCGCAAGAATTGCTCTCGCTGGGCGGAAAGTTCCTCAGAAGTAGCGGGACGACGTTCACGAACTTCGACGACGTAGTAGGAGGACTCATCGTCGTTTGCGACGACTCCGACTTCGCCCACTTCAATCTCTGTGAACACGGCTTCCATAAACTTTTCGCCCGCAGTGTCGATTGTACTCAGGCTTGTCATTTCCGGGATCTGGGATGGGAATCCCATTGGGCCAGGTGCGGAAGAGGTTCTCAACCAACTGAAATCCTCAATCAACGGAGGATTCATCAGGACGCCCTCTTTCTCACCTGTGATGGTTTCTTCCAGCAATAATTCAGACCATGTCTCCTCCGCTTTGCCAAGTTTATCGGCTAATTCTTGGGCACGTTTCTCAGCAAGCGGCTTGGCCTTCATCAGTTTCCAAGCTTGTAGCACTTGATCCTTGACGCCTTCATCGTCGAATTCGGGAATGCGAGAAGGTTCATCCCTTGTCTTCCAGTAGACATAAATTTTATCAGGATCGAGTGAGCGTGCTTCCTTGGGGTTGTAGATATCATCGGGTGTCAGTGTGAAGACATAATCGGCGACAGTTTGTTGCTGTTGAGTTGAGATATCCATTCCCAATGTGGCCGAGCCAATGGAGTACTCGTTGGAAAGGCTCAGGTCTTGCTGACTGAGTTCGGGAGTGACTTCGTAATGAAGTCCCCTTTCTTTGGCGAGTTTGGCGAGAAGTTTGTTGGTGTCGAGGGCAAACTTGTCACGAGCCGCATCGAGCTTTTTCTGTTTGTCTTTGCTGGTGCTGTCGAGAAATTCTTCATTCAGTTGAATGTACTGTTCAGCAAGCCCCGACATGATCAGAGAAATTTCTTCAGCAAGCTCTCGCTGTTTTTCTCGTGTGCGAGATTCCAGCAAGCGGTCGCGAATTTCGTCTCTTAGAAAATCATCCAACGGACGATATTTTGGAGCTTCTTCACCCGGCTTGTCGGCATTCAAGGGATCATCGCTGCCGGTCTGCGGTGCAGGGGGGACAGTCGATTCTGGCGGAGAGTCGGTGTCAGGAGCCGGAGGTGTCTCAGGTTTTTCTTTTGGAGAAGGCGTTTCTGCCGTCGTCTTCTCCGCAGGTTTCGCTTCGGTCGCTTTCTCATCAGCCAGCTTTTCTTTGGCTGGTGCTTTTTCTTCAGTTGATTCCTCTTCCTGGAAAGCGACTGTTTGCAGCTTTGGATCGAAGGAGTTGACTGCCGATTGTTCGGGAGTTTCTTTCTCGTCCTCAGCTTTTTCCGACTTTTCGACAGCAGGTTTTTCTACAGCAGGCTTGTCGTCTCCGGCAGGTTCTTCCGTTTTTTCTTCTTTGCTTTTCTCTGGTGAAGGAGTCGCTTCTGGCTCGTCACCCTTGTTTTCTGTTTTTTGATCAGGACTGTCGCCGGGAGTCGGCTTATCCGGGTTATCAAGATCGATTTTTGGGGAAGGAAGATTTGGGTCAAACAAATCAGGAGCCGCAGTTCCTCCTGCGCCAGGCCCCATGTTCAGATCAAAATCAGGGACTTGCTTGTTCAGGTAGAGTTCGTCTTTGTTGTCTTCGTAATAGGTTTCGATTTCTGCATCTGTGATCTCAGGAATCGTCTGCTCAAGATCCAGATAGGCAGACTCAACATAAGCGAGTTGAATTTTGCGAGGTTGACGGAATCCTACAGATTCCGGCTTGGGAAATCCGGGGAAGTTCTTTTTGTGAGCTTCAAAGAATACTTTTAATTCGTCATCGCCTGGTTTCTTCACCTGATCGATAAATGTCTCGACGGGGATCGAAACCGATTGAATGGTTTGGGAAAACTGCAGTTTTCCATAGAGGTCCCAGTATTTATGTGGCGTCATTACCGACTGAGGGCCGACTTGGGAACGTGCTGTCTTGAGCGCCAATTGTTCTGCGAGAATCCGGTAAATTTCGCTATCTGTGATGCGCAGATAATCGAGAATTTCGTCGTAGGCTTTTCGGCTCAGCTTTTCGTCGGTCGCCTGATCGATGTAGCTGGAAACGGCATCCGGATCGACGACAATCCCAAGCTCCTGAGCTTCTTTTCGCATGATGACCGAGAGAATGTCTTCTTCGTCCTCTGTTCGACCGCCGAGACCAAAACCGAACTGAGACAATCGCTGACGAACAGCTTGAGGTCCCAACGCTTCCTGAATCGCCATTGCCATAAACTGGCCAGCGATGTTTCGTTCGCTTCTGATGGCCAACTGTTCGGGTTGCGTGATGGCCCCCAGAGAGGTTTCAGCCACAGCTCCCTGAATGGAGGGTTGAAAAATTGCTCCCGCAATGACACCCGCGGCGAGTCCACCGATCGCTCCAGCTCCAGCCAATCGGGCTGGCTTGTTCACGGCGACACCAATGGCCGTCATCAGACAGGTGCCCAAAATGAGCCCCAGAAACGGCAAATTAATGCCTTCTGATTGGAATAGTCCCGAGAGAGTAAATGCGAAAATCGAGAAGATAATCAGCACTACGAGCAGTTTTTGCTGGTTTCTGCGAAAGACTGCAAACGGAGAAGCCATCGTGGTCAATCCTTTCTGAGCGGATGCATCCGTGTCATAAAAGCAACTGTCAGATATCTGCACCGCCCTTGACAGTCGCCCTATCGTGCTTTATGCCATTCTGTTCTGCCATCGACATTTTTATCATGAAGATGAACGAGACGCATTGTAACTTGAGTCGAATTCGACACAAGTCCAACCGCTACCTTAAGGTAAGGAACCAGGTTCTTGGCTGCAAAAAAGTATAAAGCATTGGTCATCGTCGAATCCCCCGCGAAGACCAAAAAAATCGGGGAGTACCTCGGTTCGGACTACAAGGTTCTGGCCAGTTTTGGACATGTGCGCGACCTTCCCGCGAAAGCGGCGGAAGTTCCCAAAGAGCTGAAAAAAGAGTCTTGGGCGACTCTCGGGGTCCGCGTCAATGATGAATTTGAACCTCTTTATGTCGTCCCGACAGACAAGAAGAAAATCGTCAAAGAACTCAAAGACAATTTGAAGCTCTCCGAGGAACTCATCATCGCGACGGACGAAGACCGCGAGGGAGAATCGATTGGTTGGCATTTGATCCAATTGCTGCAACCCAAAGTCCCCGTCAAACGGATGGTCTTCTCCGAGATCACCAAGTCGGCCATTCAAGAAGCGATCAAAAATACGCGCGATCTCGATGAAAATCTGGTCTCGGCTCAAGAAACTCGTCGGGTTCTCGATAGACTATACGGATATACCTTAAGTCCTCTGTTGTGGAAAAAAATCGCCAGGGGGCTTTCGGCGGGACGTGTGCAGTCGGTGGCAGTGCGTGTTCTTGTGCAAAGAGAGATGGAAAGACTGGCCTTCCGAAAAGGTGCGTACTGGGACTTGAAAGCGGAATTGGAAGTTCCCCAGCAGGGCAGTTTCGAAGCTCAATTGGTGACCGTTGATGGAAAGAGAGTCGCCAGTGGTAAAGACTTCGATGAGAATACCGGGCAACTCAAAGTCGACAAAGATGGCAAGACAGTCGATGTTCGTCTGCTGGATGAAGCTGCCGCGAGAGAGTTACTGGACAAGATTCGCAATGGCGACTGGACGGTCACATCAATCGAGGACCGGCAACAAACCCGTAAACCTTCTCCCCCATTCACAACCAGTACGATGCAGCAAGAGTCGAACCGTAAGCTGAACATGACCGCTCGACAAACGATGCAGACCGCGCAGCGATTATACGAAGATGGGCACATCACATACATGCGTACTGACAGTGTCAGTCTGTCGAAGGAAGCCATCGATGCCGCTCGAAGCACTGTCCAGAAAAGGTATGGTGATGACTACGTTCACGACACGGTGCGGCAGTTCACGGGTAAATCGAAGAACGCTCAAGAGGCTCACGAAGCGATTCGACCTGCCGGAACAGAAATGAAGACTGCCGAGGAGTTAAAACTTTCCGGTCCACAGGCCAAGCTATACGAATTGATTTGGAAGCGAACTGTGGCGACGCAGATGGCTGAGGCCAAGTTGACGTTCCAGACAGTCATCATCAAAGCGGGAGATTCGGAATTTCGCGCATCCGGGCGACATGTAGACTTTCCGGGCTTTTTCCGGGCTTATGTGGAAGGCTCGGATGATCCCGAAGCGGCACTCGATGACACAGAATCCGCACTTCCCAAGATGTCTGAAAATGACAAGCTCGAATGTAAAGAAGCAGATGCCGTTCCTCACGAGACCAAACCACCAGCACGTTATACCGAAGCGACACTCGTGAAGACTTTGGAAGCGGAAGGGGTCGGTAGGCCGAGTACTTATGCCAGTATTATCGGCACGGTTCAGGATCGCGGATATGTGCGTAAGTCCGGCTCGCAACTCGTGCCGACGTTCACTGCATTGGCGGTCACTCGGCTGCTCGAAGATTACTTTCCCAATCTGGTCAACTTGCAGTTTACAGCTCAGATGGAGCAGACTCTGGATGATATCTCGATGGGGGAAGCGGACCGCTTGCCTTACCTGAAACGCTTTTATAGCGGTGAAGAGGGGCTTGAGAATCAGGTCAAAACACGCGAAGAAAATATTGATCCTCGCAAAGCCTGCACTTTGAATTTCGAAGGAGTTGGTCCCGATATTCGTGTTGGGAAGTATGGTCCTTATCTGGAGATCTTCGAAAATGACGAGCCAATCACGGCGTCCTTGCCAGCAGACATTGCTCCTGCCGATGTAGACAACGAGGTGGCTCTGAAATTAATTGCTTTGAAGAAAGAAGGCCCGAAATCTTTGGGTGTTCATCCCGAAGAAGGGTTGCCGATCTTTGTTCAACACGGACCGTTTGGGCCGTATCTTCAGTTGGGTGAAGTGACGGAAGAACATCCCAAACCGAAACGAGTCAGCATCCCCAAGAATTATGACCCGAGTGAGTTGGAGTTTGACACGGCGGTTCAACTTCTGAACCTTCCGCGCAGGTTAGGTCACCATCCTGAGACCAATTTGGTTGTGAACGCGGGGATCGGGAGATTCGGACCGTATGTGTTGTCCAACAAAAAATATAAATCGCTCGCTAAAGAAGATGACATCCTGACCATCGAGCTGGATCGTGCCGTTGAATTGCTGGCGCAAGCCAAACAGCGAGGAGCTGCCGAACCTATCAAAGAACTCGGTAAGCATCCCGATGACGAAGAGACGATCGGCATCTATGAAGGCCGCTATGGTGCCTATGTGAAACATGGGAAAATCAACGCGACGATTCCCAAAGACAAAGAAATCGATCAGGTCACCCTCGAAGAGGCCCTTCTTTGGATTGCCGAAAAGGCGGAGAAAAAGGGTGTGAAAACCAAGAAGAAGAAAGCGGCCAAGAAAAAGAAAAAGGCCACTAAAAAGAAAAAGACATCCAAGAAGAAAAAATCTACCAAGAAGAAGGCCGCGAAAAAAGATGACAGCGAAGAGTGAACGGGTCTAATTTTCGGGCATGAACTTGTAGGCTCTGTCGAAGTAATCGCGGACGGCTTTTCGTTGGCTGTCGTCGAGCATTTGAGCCGTCACTAAAAAAGCGGCCACGTCGCCGCCCATTGGCTCTGGAATTGTTTGCCCCTTATTGTTGTTCATCAGCACGCTGATGTGGAGTGGTCCGTCAAAAATGTGTTCAGCGAGAGTGACATCTTTCCCGTTGACATAAATGGTGACTCGGTCATCTGAGTTGCGATGAAGTTCAATCAATTGCCATTTGTTCCAGGCGATTGCATGGGTAACAGAAATCTGCTGTTTGTTTCCAGCACTGTTTTTGAAGTGCAGCGAACCGTCGTCAACATTCTGCGTCAAAACCGACCAATGGTGTGATCCGTAGTAGACAAAATCATTTTCCTGCTTGATCGGTTTGGCCAACAGAAAGGTGCTGAAGGGAGTGTCTTTTTCGTACTCCTGTCCATACTGAATTTCAAAGTAACAGAGCTGTGTTCCGTGCTTGGCCCCGGATGGATTGTCTTGATTCGTTGTAATTAATCCTCCCCGCGCGCAAGGTTTTCCATTGCAGCCATCGGGGATGTAGCCGGGGCGGTCGTGATCATCTTGGCCAAAATCGCGACCAGTTTTGTGTGGGTTGTAGGGTTTACGATTGAGTTGTTGTTCTGGTCGCTGATAGCCGGATTGATCGAACCACCATCGCACCGTCCCGAATGGAAATCGCTTTTGATCTGACCAGCATTTTTCCAGAGGGACGAGCTCCGTGTTGAGATCATAGATGTCGGGAGAATCGTTGGTGGTCACTTCCATTCCCTGGATGGATTCTACGAAAATGACTTTCTCTGAGAGATCGCGGGGGTGGAACGGGACGATCTCTTCTGCTGTCAGTTCCGAGTGAAATTGGAATAGCTGAACCAGCATGATCAATGGAAGGCATCGAGCGGCAGAAACCATCATAGGGAATTCCTGGTATTGTAGAACCTGTCAGAGCCACTCCTGTAAAGTCTATCGCTCGCTCCAGCGTTTGGTCAAATTTTGTTCGATTCCAAGTTGGTCACAAATTCGAGCCACCACGAAATCCACCAAGTCATGTATCGTCACCGGGTTGTGATAAAAACCTGGCATGGCTGGCAGAATCACCGCTCCTTCGTCGGAGAGTGTCTTCATATTGCCGAGATGAATTCCCGAGAGTGGTGTTTCTCGCGGCACAACAATCAGCTTTCGACGTTCTTTCAGATGAACGTGTGCGGCACGATGAATCAGGTTTGAGGATAGCCCATTCGCGAGTGAAGAAAGAGTCCCCATGGAGCAGGGGCAGATCACCATGCCTTCTGTCAAAAACGAACCGCTGGCAACTCCTGCCGCATAATCGTTGATGTTGTGGTAATGAAGTTGACCGCCCGTGGTTCCAGCGATGATCGAACTCAGTGCATTCTGCTCCGGGCCATCGTCCAGAGCAGATTCTGCATCTCGACTAAGTAGTAATTGATCCAGAGAAAAATTGTTGAGGTCAATCTTCAGGCCGAGTTCATGACGAAAGACTTCTCCAGCGGCGTGACTGATGACGAGATGGATGTCTCGTTTGGTGGTCAAGAGAGTTTCTAGCAGGCGGATTGCATAGATCGAGCCACTGGCTCCAGTGATCGCAAGGACAATCGGTTTCATGTGTGGGATGCCTCTTCGACGAGCTTGAGTGTCTGGGCATGATCCTCTTCGGAGGAGGGCGGTTGGTGAATCTTTTGACCGACGTAAAGTCCCGCGACTCCAAAGGTCAACGGTTTCCAATGGACGTTTGAGAGTCCTTGTTCTTCCAGGAGACCGACGAGTTCATCTCCATGTGGGAACTCGGAAACCGAAGCCGGTAAGTAGTTGTAAGCGGATTGTTTATTGCGGGCGAACATCTGTCCGATGCGCGGCAGGATATGTTTGAAGTACCAACGATAAACGGCTCCAAACAGACGATTGCGGGGCATTCCAAATTCGAGAATCAGAACCTGCCCGCCTGGCTTACAGACGCGGATCATTTCATCGATGCCTCGTCGGGTGTTCGTTACATTGCGGAGTCCAAAGGCAACTGAAACTGCCGAAAATTGATCATCATGAAATGGAAGATGTTGCGTATCGGCTTCCACGAAAGTGAGGCTCTTCTGGGCGTCGTTGGTGGTGGGGATTTTTCGGTCATCCCGCTTCTCGTTGGCGATCATCAGCATCTGATGCGTAAAGTCGCTACCCACAACTTGAACTCGTCCCTTGAATTTCTTCCAGAACGCAATTGCCAGGTCACCAGTTCCTGTGCAGACATCGAGGATGGGTCCGTCAGTCTCTTTGGGGACCGCTTTGATGGTTGCCTTTCTCCAGGAGTAATCGATACCCATTGAGAGAAAGTGATTCAGGAAGTCATAACGGCCTGAAATCTCGCCAAACATCTGGCGAATTCGTTGTTCAGACTTATCGACATTCATGGAGCCTCTCCCTTCCGGGGCGAACCGGGGAGTCCAAATTCTTCCCAGCGATTAAGGACTCGTTCTCGAGTTTCATCGGGGATCTCCACGCGCCCCGGCCAATCTCGGAGATATCCTTCTTCCGGTAATTTTTGCGTCGCGTCGAAACCCATTTTTTGTCCTGCATACCTTTGGCTGCTTGCGTGATCATAGGCATCAGCCGTGGATTCGGCGAATACACAATCCGATTTCGGATTGATATTCGTTCCCAGTACATGCCAAACGAGTTCTTCGTTGGTAACGTCAATCTCCTCATCAACGACAACGATCATCTTGGCTTGTGATAAGCCATGCAGTCCCCAGATGGCATGCATTATTTGTTTTGCATGATGGGGGTGAGTCTTGCGAATGCTGACGAAGAGCCAGTTTCGAAAAATACCGGCACGTGGCCAGTGTAGGTTCACCAAGTCCCGAAGATAAAGTTTCGCAAGAGGAAGAAGTAATTGTTCGGTCGCTCGCCCGATCCATTCTTCTTCATTGGGTGGGGGGCCCACAATCGAACTTTGAAAGACCGGATTACTGCAATGTGTGATGGCCGTAACATGGATTGTGGGGACGGATTCCTCCGGTCCATAAAATCCTGTGGGAGATGCAATTGGTCCTGCGGAGCTCCAAGGCTCGGCGGCATCAAGGTAACCTTCGATGACAAATTCTGCATTGGCGGGCACTTGGACATTCTGACTGCGGCCTTGAACCAGTTCGAGTGGCTTGTTTCGCAAAAAGCCGGCAATCATGGCGGGATCAGTTTGTCTGGGCAGAGGGAGTTGAGACGCAAACCAGATCGCAGGATCGAGCCCCAGAGAAATTGCCAGTGGGAATTGTTGGCCTTCGCTTCGTGATTTTTGGGCAGCTCGATAAAGATCCTCTCCGGGATGAATATGAAGAGCAAGAGTGTTGGAACCTGTCTGTTCGACCGGAGTTCGAGCAAGAATGCGAACGCCCGTTTCCGGGTCAGTCGCATGGACGACTCCCGCGGTGATCACTGGGGCAGATTCTCCCTGCCACGCATAGGGTGTTGGCAACAGACCGAGATTGACATCTTTGCCGATGCGGACGACTTGTTGAGATCTTCCCGTTTGGCTTTCAACAGGGGGGAGCTTCATAAGTTGCGTGACGCGCGGGACCAGTTGTATCGCGTTCTTCCAGCCATCAGGAATTTCGGGGGAGAGAAGGCTGATGAGTTGGTCGGCCAGTTCGGAAAACTGGTTCACTCGCAGGGCGAGTAACATGCGTGATTTCGTCCCCAACAGATTTGTCACGACGGGGATGTTTTGACCGTCCACATTGTCGAATAACAAGGCGGGAGCGTTTTCCGATTGCAGAGACATTTCTCGAGTGATGGCGGAGATTTCGAATCGCGAACTGACAGCGCTGGAAACGCGCAGCAATTCTCCCCGCGATTCCAGTTCGCTCAGAAACTCGGATAATGTGTCGTAAGCCATCTCGATTTTGCCTTGGTCAGCAGTCTGTTTTTGACGGAATCGATGGTCCCCCAGTGTAGCAGGAGATTCGGTTGATCTCCTGTCCGAAAGCGAATTGTTTCCGCACGGAAACCACCCTATCATTCGTGCAGAGATTTTGGGGAGGAGCCATCGATGCTGCAGAAATATTTACCGCTCTGGTTATTGGTCTTGAGTGGATGCGCGTTTTGGTGGCCGAGCGTCAATTCTCAATTCGATCCATTTCTCGCTTTCGATGCATTGCACACCGAGATTTTGACTTCAATATTTGCGGTGGCGATGTTCGCCATTGGGACTCTTCTTCCCGCGAAAGAGGTTGAGCAGGTTTTTGCGAAGTGGCCGAGAGTTTTTCTGGGGACCGCGGCACAGTTTACGATCATGCCTTTGTTGGGGTGGGGTTTGGCGGTCCTCCTGGACGTCTCGCCAGCTACCAAAATTGGATTTATTCTGGTGGGCTCGGTTCCGGGAGCGATGGCCTCTAACATTTTGACGTTACAAGCGCGAGGAAATGTGAGTTTCTCCGTCAGTCTGACAACCATCTCCACACTGCTTTCTCCTTTTGTGGTTCCGGCAGTTCTCATGCTGTCTCTTTCTTCAGTGATCTCGGTCGAAGATATTGATCTGAAGAAATACTTTGATCCGGTAAAAATCGGAATCAAACTGTCTTGGAGCGTGGCTTTGCCCGTTGTTTTGGGGCATCTATTGACTCGAACCTCAAAGCGGATGGGAGCGATTGCTGAGAAGTGCAGTGAGCCGATTGCCAATCTGGTGATTCTCTGGATTATTGCAGTGATTGTGGCAAAAACTCGCGGAAATTTTCAGCTTTCTGGGACGATTGTGATCGGGCTGTTGCTTCTTAATTTGGTAGGTTATCTCTCGGGGTATGGAGTAGGAAAGCTAGCCGGATTGGATGAGCCAATGAGGCGAGCTCTCGTGCTTGAGGTTGGAATGCAAAATGCCGGTTTGGGTTCGCTTTTGGCTGTGAAGATTTTTCCCGATCATCTGGGGGCAGCAGTTCCGACTGTTCTCTACATGTTTGGCTGCATGCTAACGGGAACTCTTCTGGCTCGTTTTTGGAACGCACGGTCTGCCGAGAGTGTAGGTTGCTCAGAAAGAAAATGAGACAGCAGTCACAAGCGCATAAAAAACGCCCTGCAGGGGTCGCAGGACGTTTATTGGAACGAAGTGACTCTCACGTTCGTTCAAAATCTCGGAGAGGGGATTTCCGAGATTAGTTTTTTCGGGATTCGGGCAATTCGGAGCGAAGCTCATCTCGTTCTGCACGAGTTGTTTCGAGGTCAAACATTAAATATTTCACATCAAGCCGGACTTGAGAAAGTGAGTCCTGAATCTGCTTGAGAATTCGTTTACGTCGTTGGACTGCTTGCACGACTCGGGCGTAGGATTCACTCACCTCGGGTGAAAGTTCGACCGGCAGTGCCGAGATCGATTTCCCTAAGTCGATGAGCTCTTGGGGGATGTTGCTCAGTTCATCGTCTCGTCGGGAGGAACTCATGGTTGTTACCTTAAGTTTAAGTAAGGATTGCTCATCGAGCAGTCTGAAGGTCTAACTAACATTTTCCATGCCATTATTACGGGTAGTTTCCTGATTGTCTCGTAAGATGTTATCCAGTTGGGGTTTATGGTGATATTTAATTGCTGGGTCCATCTACTCTATGTTGTCTCAAACCCACAGACTCAACTTGTTGCACATTCTCATATTGACTATAATACAGCAGTTTCCGTCGAAATGATGCGATAAATAGACACTTCTCGAAAATGTTGCAAAAAAACAACATGTCATTTTGTTGTTCAGCAATTTCTTGATAGACAGAGATGGTCTGACACGGATGTCAAAAACCATTGTTTTCAGCCTTATATTGCTTTTCGCAAGGGCGATCACCGCGGAGGAGCTTTCGTATCCGCATGAGGAGCGTGAGCCCGCGTGGAAGATCCAGTTTGATCAGCAGCGGGCAAAAGTCCTACAGCACCTTCGTCAAAAAACCGAGGTCAACGACGGGCTTGCCGCTGAGCAGGTCAGTTTGCAGGCGATGGTGAAAGAGACGCAAGTCACATTGATTCATCCGATTCCTCCTTCGAGATTGATTGAGGATTTGAGGGCAAATTTGGCCTTTCGAAGTAATCGAGTCGCCGGAAAGATTGCGTTTCGAGTGAGGTTACCTCACCAGAAAAATCCCGAAACTGACGGATCGCTTTCGTTTCTTGTGGAGGGAGATATCAGTCAGAATGTGAATCGCTGGGAGATATTAAAATGTCAATTGTTGCGGAACCCGACTGAACGGGCTCTGCAGCTCATGCGTGCTCGGTATCGCCTCACTGACTTGAACACGAACGATATGTATGTTGATGCAGTTGTTTGCGAATTGGTTCTGCCGTTAGGGCAATCGACAGTTTGGTTGGACGAGCTGAAAGTGCACGGTCACATTTTAGCCGAAAATATTGGACAGCCGGGTTTTGTCCAAATGAAAGAACAGCAATCCAAAGAGTTTCCTGTGCGCATGGAGCTTGATCGGTTGTACGTCAATCATCAACCGCGGTTTCCTCTGATTGTCCCCCATCACGGGGAGTCGATCGGAGTGCTTTCTCAGTTGGGGGTGAACACTGTCTGGATGCCCGATGCCTCGGACACTCGGCTGGCGGATTCGCTGTTATCCGCAGGGATGCTGACAATGGCAACTCCACCTCGGCCGGCGAACGAGCATGGTGAATCGCTAGGGGCGCGGGAAGGGTCGTTGGCACCTTTCGGGAAAAGTTCCGAATCAATCATGTTCTGGTACCTGGGAACCAATATTCCTGAATCGGCCTCGGAGGAACTTGTCTCCTGGCAGACTCAGGTTTCAGATGCCGATCGTCATTATCACCGTCCCATTGTCGCAGACGTTTCTGATCGGGAAGATTTCTTCTCTCACTATTTGGATATGGTAGGGACCAGTCAGTCGGTTCCGTTTACCGGCCTTTCCTATCGTGACTATCGAGACTGGTTGATCGCCAAGCATCGTCGCTCTCCCGGTTCTTTTTTCTGGACCTGGATCGATCTGGATGCGGGGTTGGGAACTCAGGATTATCTCGAACCAGAGCAACTTCGGTTGCAGGTGTATGCTGCCTTGTCGGCAGGTTGTCGAGGTTTGGGGTACTACACTCGCGAACCACTTGATTCTGAGAATACGGAAAACACTGAGCTTCGCCTGATGATGGCAGAATTGAATCGTGAAATACAGCTTTTGGAGCCTCTCCTCTCGACGGGAACGTTGGTGAGAACAATTCCCGTTCAGATTAGTGCAGAGGGTAAGCCAGCCACTCAGTCTTCTCTTAATTCCATTCCCGTGAGTCGGCAGCGATTAACGCCCGAGCCGCTTACGCAGAATCAGTTGGCCCTCAATCTTCAGGCTCAGGATCATCATGTGGAAGCAGCCGTCATTCGTAGTGATGCAGGTTTGTTACTTTTGCCGGTTTGGTACGACACGCAAGCGGGGACAGTTCCAGGGCAGATGGCAGCCACCAAAGCGACATTAATTGTTCCGGGAGTCTCTGAATCAGCCGCTGCGTTTCAGATTACCCCGACTGGAATCAATAATCTTGATCGTCAACGTGATACTGGGGGCATGAAGATTGAGCTTTCGTCAGAAAACGGCATGGCTTTCCGAGAGACATCGGCCATTCTCGTCACCTCGGATATTGAACTGGTGAGAAGATTGCAGGCCAAGACTCGCGAAATGGCAAGAGGTTCCGCAATGGACCTCGTGTTAATGGCAAAGTCAAAATGGGAGCGTGTGAGTGCCGTGGATGCAGAATTGGCTTCTTTGGGGCATCCGCAGGAGTCGGCCGATCAAATTCTTGAGAGGAGCCAGCAACTCATTCAACAGGGAGAAAAAGAAATTGAGCGGGGCCAGTATAGTTTTGCCCGACATTTGGCCAGCTTGTCGATGCAATTATTGAGAATTCTGCAGCGACAACATTGGGAAGCCGCGGCCTCGGCGCTGCCTCATCCTGCAACCAGTCCTTATGCCGTCAGTTTTCAGTCATTGCCCGAGCATTGGAAGTTAGTCAGGCGAATTGGGCAACGCTCTGAATATGAAGTTCTCTCTCAACTGACTTCGGGGAATTTTGAAGATGCGAAACAGATGATCCAGGATGGATGGCAGCATCAGCAAATCGAAGTAAAAGGTGTTCGATCAGCGGCAGAATTATTCCCTGTTTCACCTCCCGGGTCGGAGGGGCAGTACAGTTTGCGTCTGGCGGCAGTTCCTGAAGACGCGGCGTCACCTCCTGTGTTGGTATCCAGTAAGGTTGTCCAAGTGGCAACTCCACCGGTGAAGGTCCAACGTGGGGATATTGTTTATGTGTCGGGGTGGGTACGAATCCGATTTCCGGCGACTAACAGGCTCGATCACGCACTCATCTACGACAGTCTTCGGAGACCTGCAGGGCAGATTCGCTTTGACTTCAATCAGGACTGGCAGCGATTTGAATTATTGCGAGAAGTGGATCAAAGCAGAGATTTTCAAGTCTATTTTGCTCTTCAAGGATTGGGCGAAATGCAGATCGATGACGTGCAGGTCGTCACATTGCAGCCGCGCTCGATCGTGTCGCCTGGAACAGACGGGCAGGCAAACCCATCTCAGCCGTCGTTTGGAGATCGAGCGAGGGACTTATTCAATCGGCTTCCCGGAATACCGACGCTCCCGGGGTTTGATCAGAAGCCAGAAAAAAGAGAAGAGTGAATCGCGAGCTTTCAGTGAAAAAATTCTGAGCTAAGCCGCTCGATTCACTTCGCGCATCCAGTCAGTTCGCCAGTCGCGAATGCCTTTCTTGTAGATCAGGCGTCGCTTGGCAGTGCCGACCACCGATGTCAGCGAAAAATATGGTATCGATGATTTACGGCTTTGAAATAACTCAACATCTTGGTTTAGTGTCCCGCCGTAGCTTTCTTTTTGTCTTGGATAAATCGTGTTACACACGTAGTCAAATAGCTTCTGGTCTTCTTGGTTATAGGTGTGGATTAATTCGATGGCTTCGGGGAGTTCGAGAACAGCATTTTTAAGCACAGTCGCACGGGCTTTATTTTTGGAAATGTAATTCAAGTTAAGATTCGATAAGCCGGTCCAATGTTTCCAAAGAAGCAGCGATTCATCAAAATAGTCCGTAATCCCTACAAAAATATTTTGGGATTCGAGAGTCTCAATGGCTCGTTCTGCATTTCCTTCACCACAAATTTTGTGACACATATGGTTCGAGTAAATGGGAAGCCAAGTCTTGAGCGGGAGGACATTCTTTCCAGCCCCATTTTTATGTTGGTAGTGTGACAGGCATCGTTTAAACGGATCCCGAACAAGCGTGAAATAGCGAACGTCTTCAAAGACATCTTCCAAACTGCTGTTGGGAAGTACGGAATGTCCGTGCAGTGACAGCAGATTAGGATAGCATTCCTTAACCCATTCCCAGTCACTTTTGCGGATGCCGAAATGGATAGGACAATCGCAGTTATTCGCCCCAAAGTTACCACGCAAAATATTGCGAATTGTTAGCCCTGCTGTTTTGTTGATATGAATAAACGCCAACATGAGAGGGGCCTTGTATCTATAAGGGTTGAATGGGAGAAACGGTCTTCAAGCGGCTTTTGAAAGTTGTGTTCCTGGCCTGAAAATCAAGTTTCGTTTGACTTTTCCAATCACTGATCCCCAAGAAGAATTTGATGCTGATTCCTGTCGCAATGTGAATTCTTGCAAATCGTTCTTCAGAGAATCACCGTAGTTATGAATTTGACGAGGAAAGACATTGTCTCGGACATATTCATATAGTTTTTGGTCTTGTGTGTGGCATTCTTGAATCAGTTCGGGATACCCGGGGGTGTTCAATATCTGGCTTTTGATTTGATTTGATTTGGCTTTGTTCGTGGATTGATAGGTGAGGTCGAGACCAGAAATTCCCGTCCACTTGTTCCACAACAATAACGATTCGTCAAATCGTTCCATCAGACCGACAAACTGAATCTTGGTTTCAATGAACTCGATTGCCTGTTCCGCATTTTCCTCGCCACAAATAATTTCACACATGCGATTGCTGTTGTTTGTGAGCCATGTTCGAAACTCTTTTTTTTGGCTGCTACGTTCACAATGATACTGGTATCTCGAAACGCAGCGAGTAAATGGATCGCGGAGTGTCGTGTAATAGCGAGCTTGGGGAAACTGGTGCTGGAACTGCGGAGTGATTTTTACCCCATGTCCTGCCAAACTCGTTAAATGAGGGTAGCAGAATTTGATCCATCGCCAGTCTCGTGAATGAATGTTTTCATTCACGAGAGTATCGCAATGGCGGGCGCCAAAGTTTTTTCTCAAGATGGCTCGCATCGTCTGGCCGGCAGTTTTCTGAATGTGTATGTATGCCAGCATGGGTGTCAACTCTGGAATCGAGTTCTCGAAGTCAATGTGAGTAAAAGAAGTACCACTTTCGGTTCTCTGGATTGGCTGGAAAAGTATCAGGAGATCAGAACTTCGTCAATATGGTCCTGAATTCTGGAGTGGTGGTTGGCTTTCTGTAACCATGAATTCCCCTGATCTTGGACAGATGTCGCATTCAGGGGGCCGCTACGCTTGAACCCCATGTCTCCAGTTTCGTAGACTTATCTACTGATAAATCACTAAATTTGAGCGAGGCCATGTAATTCCTCGTCATATCATTCTTAGTACAAAGTAACAGTTGGAAGAGATTTCCCATGCCAGTAGCCACTCCCGAACAATACGCTGCAATGCTTGACGCCGCTCAGGAAGGCGGATACGCCTATCCTGCCGTCAATGTCACCTCAATTGTGACTATCAATGCGGCTCTCAAGGCGTTTGCCGATAACAAGTCTGACGGCATCATTCAGATGTCCACGGGTGGTGGTCAATTCGCATCTGGTCTGAATAGTGGTGACAAGGTGTTGGGAGCGATTGTTCTCGCAGAAGCCACGCATCGTCTGGCTGCACAATATGATGTTCTGGTTGGTCTCCACACAGACCATTGTCCTCCCGATGCGGTCGACAGCTTCCTCAAGCCATTAATTCAGGCGACAGCCGATCGTCGTGCAGCTGGAAATGGAAACCTCTTTCAGTCTCATATGCTCGATGCATCCAATCTTCCTCTCGAAGAAAACATGGCTCTTTCGGTGGAGCTGCTGAAGCTGTGTGCCGAGCAGGACATCATTCTCGAAGTCGAAGCCGGTGTTGTCGGTGGTGAAGAAGATGGAGCCGCCGGATCTCACGATACTCCTCAAGACAAACTCTACACCACGCCCGAAGACATGGTCGCCGTGTATGAAGCACTCAACGGCATCGGACGTTACATGTTCGCAGCGACTTTCGGAAATGTTCACGGTCACTACAAACCGGGTTCCGTCAAACTGCGTCCCGAAATCCTCAAGCAAGGACAGGATGCCGTTATGGCCAAGTTCGGCAAAGAGGCGGAGTTCGATCTGGTCTTCCACGGTGGTTCAGGAACACTCGAACACGAACTGCGTGAGACTCTCGATTACGGCGTCGTGAAAATGAACATCGACACCGATACACAGTTCGCCTTTACGCGACCGATCGTCGATCACATGTTCAAAAATTATGACGGTGTTCTGAAAATCGATGGCGAAGTCGGCAACAAGAAGGTTTACGATCCACGCAGCTATCTCAAGAAAGCCGAAGAAGCAATGGCCGCCCGCATGGGGCAGGCTTGCCAAGATTTACTCTCGGTTGGGAAAACGGTTTGCGGCAAAGTCTGATCGACTTCTTGCTCCTCTTTGACTAACACAAACGGGTTTTCGCTCATTGCGAGAACCCGTTTTTTTATCGACCAGTTTGGAGCTGATGCAGTGAGTGTGCGTTTAAGGTCCTCGACTTGCTCTCGTCTTAATCACAGTTTCACGGTTCATTTCCCAAACGCTCGGGGCCGTTTCCAGGGGTCAAGAGTATGAACCGTCATACTCTTGAAAGGGTCGTAACTCGTTTGCTGGCATGGTGATCCAAGAGTCTTCAAGAGTATGGGACAGACACATGCCCTTGCCATACTCTTGACGATACTCTTCCATACTCTTGAGCAAGTCTCTGGTATCATTCGGTTTGCGTCAAACCACCAATTTGGGCCAATTTTACGATTCTGCGCACGCATTCTTGAACAGAGTGAGAGCGTTCTGGCCCGATTTGCGACAGCATGAGATGCAGCCTTCAAACCACGATTCACTCGAATCAAACGAATCATAAGCAGCGTTGCCGTCATCAGAGGGTAGGGGATTGACCCGAACCGCGGATGACACCGATCTCGCGAATGACTCATTGTCTGGAGCAAAGAGGCCTGAAGCAGAGAAGTCTCAAGCACAAAAGTCTCAAGCACAAAAGTCTGGTGCGGAGACGTAAAAGAATCGCACAGGAAAGGAAAAACAGGGTTCAGAGAGGACGTAGAGCGGGGATGATCGATGAACATGCTGTGACTTTCCGGGCTTTCCGTGCTTTTCGTGACCAGCCAAACCCGCCAATCCTGACTCTGGTACGGACTTCTTGCAAGGGGAATTTGTGTCGCGAACCCAGACGCCTGTAGATCACGCTGTGGATCGTGAATCATGTCGCGAGTGACAACACGATCACCGATCCACAAAGATCGACTCACGGTGCTGTTTGACATACTTTTCAGACGGCCTGAACCGACTCGGCAACTCGATCGATTGACCTTCGAATGCTTTGAACGAAGCGGCCATAGTTTGATTGGACGTGGCATCATTCAAAACTGCTGAGAGCACCAGGCGAAAATCTTCATCGAAGGTGATCAACCCTCGGTCAAACGCCGCATCGTGTAATCGAGAGAGACAAAATCCATTTCTTGGATCGGTCCTGTGTTCGGGGTATTTTGCCCAAGGCAAGATGTGGCTCGCGATCAACAACTGTGAGACGCCAATTCCCGTGATGCAACATTTGCTGTCATAAGAGGCCAACACAGATCGACGGAAGAATCTTTGAGCCCTGCGAACTTTGACCGTCGCGGTCGCATCTATCTCTCCACGATACTCCTGCAAAGGGAGGTCTGACATCTCTTCGTCAGAATCGTCATCTGTGTCGAGTTGGAACTGTTCTCGTAATGACTCACTTTCGACGGCCAGCCGATCCCAGTCGTCGTGAAACTCATTCCAGATTGCCCGATCCCCTTTTGAAGCTCCAGAAAGCCCTTTGACTCCACGTTCCTGATGCGCGGTGTCGAGAGACGCCAGATTGCAAAGTTTCATCGCCACGCTCGAAGGAGTGCGGTCAATGGCATGCGCCAGCGCGATGATTTCCGGGTTGCTGCTGTGCAGCTTTCCGAAAGGGAGTCGGCAATACAAATTCATTGCCAAAATCCGCTCTTCGCGGGTCCAATCTCGTCGAGACACGTTGGATACTCCTCACTGGAATCAAAACCACACTGGCTACAACATCTTGGAAAGCCGGTCTTCAAGTCCCCGCCATTCGTCATCCGAAAAACCAGCCATGCGGTAAAACAATCGATCAAGAAAATCCTGATAAGGCTGAGCGTGTG
>Ga0181597_10000192_pt1 | contig 64307 bp, 58 predicted proteins | sample 041ome_5_FD_148647 | JGI IMG/M metagenome (GOLD analysis project Ga0181597, IMG submission 148647) | Coastal salt marsh microbial communities from the Groves Creek Marsh, Skidaway Island, Georgia - 041403US metaG (spades assembly) | ecosystem: Environmental > Aquatic > Marine > Intertidal zone... | reverse complement strand
AGGCAGCCGACCTTTTACTTTTTGTGGTGGATGGACGGGCTGGCCTCCTGCCATTGGATCAAACTCTTGCCCAGAAGTTTCGCAAGATGGGAAAACAGCCCGTTCTTGTGGTTAATAAAATGGATGACCCTGAAGATGATTATTTCTTTGAGGATTTTAAAAGGCTTGGTTTTACCTCACAGGTGGGCTTGTCTGCTGAACATGGTTATGGGGTCGAGAAATTAACCACTCTGTTTCAAGAGCTATTACCTTCTCCTGTTCTTCCTTCTGGTGCACCAGATACTTTGCGTACCCGGATTGCTTTCATCGGCCGTCCCAATGTGGGGAAATCATCTCTTTGTAACCGATTGCTCGATATGAAGAGGCTGATCGTTAGCGATGTTCCCGGAACCACCCGAGAAACAGTCGAGCTCGATTTGGATTATCAGGCAGAGGGATCTGATGCACCATGGAAATTCCGTCTTTTCGATACCGCAGGTCTTAAGCGTAGGAAGAGGGTAGACACATCGCTTGATTATTTCTCCTCGGTTCGTACTAAGCATGCGATTGAAGAGGTGGATGTTGTCTTTCTGGTTCTTGATGCCCGTGAAGGGGTAACCAAACAGGATAAGTTACTTGCCGGTCATGTTTTGGAAGAGGGTAAAGCACTGGCGATTCTGGTAAACAAGTGGGATTTGGCACTCGATGGATTCAGGAAAGACCCTTTGCCTGGATACGAGGATGAGAATGCTTTTCGCAAAGCTTATCTGGCTTCTGTTCGTAAGGAATTTGTATTCCTTCCCGATTCTCCTGTCTCCTTTGTCTCTGCCCAGTCCGGATACGCGGTGCAGGACTTTCTGCAGGTGGCTCGGGATCTTGATGCCCGCATGGAAAAAAGCATGTCCACATCTGCTCTCAATAAATTGATTGGGGACATGTTTGAGCATCGCCCACCTGCCAAGGTTAAGGGCAAGCGTTTTAAAATCTTCTATGCGGTGCAGGTGGAAAAGCGTCCATTCCGGATTAAATTATTTTGTAATCGGGAGCACAAATTGGATGAACCTTACCGGCGTTATCTTGAAAAAGGGATCCAAAAAAAATTCGGTCTGGCTGGCTGCCCATTAAAATTCTCCCTCGCCGGAAAAGAAGCCCGTTATCAGGAAGACCGAAAATCTGCTTAGCCAAATGTTTTAAACCTTCACCCAGTCCTTTAACAAAAAACCGTTACCTTGTGGAGCGGTTTTTTTATGGCAACAGAAGGGATTTTGACGGTTCCTATGTTATTTGTATAATCGGAGATCATTGACTTTATGAGAATTGCCTTTTTCGGATCTGATGCCATCGCCCTTCCTTGTTTGGATGCAATCATACAAAATTCAAAGGGATGTGAAATTTGCGGGGTTCTTACCCAACCAGACCGTAGGTCTGGCAGGGGGCGAAAACTCCAGTCAAACCCGATCAAGCAATGGGCTCTGGATCATGGGATTCCCGTACAGGACCCTCAAAAGCCTGGTGATTCAGAAGTAGATTGGTTAAAAAACATCGGTGCCGATCTCACTTTGGTAATGGCATATGGACATATACTTAAGGATGCACTCTTGGAAGCCAATCCTCTTGGTTGTTTTAATTTACATGCATCCCTGCTACCTAAATACCGTGGTGCTTCCCCCATAGAAACCGCACTGGCTATGGGCGAGTCTGAGACAGGGGTTACTTTAATGCGGGTAATTCCCAGGATGGATGCAGGTCCAATTGTAGATGCGGAAAAGGTTCCCATTTCATCGAGCGAAACTGGATCCAGTTTGCGGGAGAAATTGGCTCATGCATGCGTTCCGCTTATTCTGCGAAACCTGGCACATTTACTCGCCCAAAAGTTTTCGGAAAATGTGCAGGACGAAAAGCAGGTGACTTATTGCCGTAAGCTAACCAAAATGGATGGCCAAATTGATTTTTCTCTTCCAGCTGAGGAAATTGAAAAGCGTTCCCGGGCCTTTGCCAGCTGGCCAGGCTGTTATTTCTATCACGAGAATCTCTCTCTCCGTGTAGGAGAATTGAAGGTTCATCCTGCAATAACAGATCTCGCTTGCGGTGAACGTTGTTCAGTGCGTGTCAATTCTCTCATCATTGGAACTGGTTCGGGTGCGGTCGAAATTTTGGCCTTACAGAAACCAGGGGGAAAAATGTTGCCCATTGCTGACTTTTTGCGTGGTTACTCCCTCCCTGCTCAAATTACTTTTTGCTCACCAGCTGAAAAACTCCCTCTCTGCCGCTAAAAAGAAGTCATTTTTTAAAAAGATTTCTTGATTCAAGGGTTGGTATTCGTCACTTTAATAGTGTGGATGTTATGGTGGGAATGATTAGATCTTTGGTCTATTCGGTTTTTTGTTTTGCTACATTGTTGGCAAATTCTCTTTGTGCTCAATCTGATGCTAAAATCCTTTTAGCAAATCTCAAACAGGATCTTGAGCTTGTGAGCCGTGACCTGAACAGCTTACGCAGTGAAGTGGAGATGCTTCGTCGGGAAAATGCTCAACTCCGGGTTGCGATCCATCAGGACAATCGCTCCAACGAATCTTCACAGCAAAGCGGAGCTGTGTTAGAATTACAAAATCGTTTACAAGCATTGGAGCTGGCATTTCGCCAATCAGAAAGAGACCGTGGGAGTAGGCAGGAAGAAATCAGTAAAAAGTTCCAGCAAATAATTGAGCAAATGAATAAGGGATTTGAGCAGGTCACCAAATCGAATTCTCCCAAGGCACAAGCTCCTGCTTTTTCCAATGACTATCCAAAAAATGGATTTGTACATACCGTGGAAAGAGGAGAAACCATCAGTAGCATTGCGGTGAAATACAAATCCAAGGTATCCTGGATAATTAATGCCAATCAAATTGCTGATCCCACCAAAGTTTTTGTGGGAAGGGAACTCTTTGTACCTCAAAAATAGAAAGACATCATAATGAATACACCAACTCGTAGATTAGGGCGCGGATTGGGGAGTTTGATTGCCGGGGGAGGGCAGGCGATTACTCCTTCATACGCTGTTGAGCCTGATGAAGCACCCTCTCTTGACCCTGCCAATGTTGCTGAAATCCGGGAAGAACCGGAAGTTCCTGTGGCAGAACATAGGCAGGGCACCAATCAATTGCAGGAGTTATTAATTGAGCAAGTCTTTCCCAATCCCAACCAGCCTCGAAAGGTTATGGATCCTGAGGCAATCAAGGAATTGGCCTCCAGTATTCAATCGGAAGGATTGCTTCAGCCTATCGTTGTACGTCTCACGGATGAGGGATATGAACTTATTGCCGGGGAGCGACGCTGGCGGGCTCATCAACAATTGGGCCGGTCTACTATTTTGGCTAGAGTTCTTGAGGTTACCGATCTGTCTTCTGCCAGTCTTTCCCTGATTGAGAACTTGCAACGTGAACAATTAAATCCTGTTGAGGAGGCCATGGGATACCAGTCCCTTATCTCGGATTTTAATTTAAGTCAGCAGGAAGTGTCTCAGCGTATGGGCAAAAGCAGATCACATATTGCGAATCTGATGAGACTTTTACAACTCGATGGAGAGCTCAAAAGATTACTAGCGGATGGTGAGCTTTCGGTTGGTCATGCAAAAGTTCTACTTGGTATTGATGACGCGAACCGCCGACTAGCCATTGGTCGCCAGGCTGTTTTGGAAGGCTGGACGGTTCGGCAAATTGAAGAAGCACTTACGAGTGGAAACGCTCTCTCAAATCATGGAAGCTCCCGCAGGGTTTTGCCCTCTGTTTTGTATGAAGATTTGGCAAACTCCACCGCACTTGCTACCGGTCGAAAAGTTAAGATCAAAGCATCATCTAAGGGAAAAGGTAACATAACTTTGAGTTTCAAAGATGAATCTGACTTACGCAACTTGCTAGCCAAGTTAGAGAATTAACTTCCTTTTTTTAGGGTACAATCGTTGGGTAAACATGGTTGCCTTTTGTAGGCGTTCCTCCATTTTAGAGGCTTAAAATTTATCCTAAAATGATTGTTTTCCTAACTACACTTTTAATATTACTGTGCCTGGCCGTTGTGCTGTTGATTTTGATTCAGCGTACTTCTGGCGGTATGGGTTCAGCACTTGGCGGAGGTGCCGCCGATCAATATCTTGGAGCGGGTTCAGCCGCTCAATTGTCCAAACTGACGGTTTGGGGAATCCTTTTCTTTTTTGTTCTGTCTTTCGGTCTTTATGCACTCTACCAAAGTGAGGCTGGTTCAGAGACTGAGCTTTTACGGTCTCAGGACACTGACCCAGTCATCCTTCCCGGTGATGTGACTTTGCCGTCTTCCATTTCTAGCGATACCTCCCCATCCGAAGACGAATCATCTGCAAGTCCTGCTCCAGTTCAACCTGTGACATCGGGAAATTCAAGCCAGTAACTTACCGCTTCTAGTGATGCAATTTCAGTGAAGCTTTTATCCAAGCTTCTCTTCTTTTTTGGTATTGTTCATCTCGCGTCCGACTGTCTGCTTGGACAGTTTACTTTTCCTGCCCGTGGTTTCTCTTCTATTTTGGATGATTCTCAGGCCCAACAAAAACTAGTCTCCTTTCGCAAGCTCTTTTACTCTGCTTCTTCGCAGCAGGCTTATCACCAAGCGTACCTTTATCAGTTCCAGTTCACCCATTTTCCGAAAACAGGAAAGCCAGACATTCATTTTGGTGCCCTGTCTGCCACTCATCCTGACTCTCATGTTCTTCGGGTAGATTTATTTTCGTCGCCTATGGAAGAAAGTCCATACACTTCATTCCTGTTAATCAGGGATCAAAAAAATTCTGAGGTTTGGAAGTCGGAGTCAGGCAATCCCAAAGGTGTAAGAATAGAACCAGTAGACTGGTTAGTGCCTTGGATAGATGGAATAAATCATACTCCTTTTGATTTGCTTATGCCCTTTGTGAATTGGCCCTTTGAATACGAAAAATCTGGCCGTGTTTGTGGCCGCCCGGCTCACCTCTTTACATTTTCTACACCTAAGGAGCAATCATTCTTCCGGGACCAAAAATATAAAATCAGGCTTGCTGTAGACGATGCATATGATGCCCCCTTGCGAATTGAGCATTTGGATGGTGGTATTTTGCCTGCCCGAACCTTTTCCTTACAGAGCTTTAAAAAGATTGAGAATCAATGGGTGGTCAAAGCGATTGATGCTAAACATCGTGATTCCCAATCCCGTACAAGATATGAATTAAAAGCGGTGGCATTTGGATTAGATCTTCCATCTTCCCTATTTAAACCCACCGGTTTAAATCAGCCTATTCCTCAATCCTCTATCACTTTTAGTTCCCTGTAGAATAGAGTTTTTATTTAAATCATCTTGCCCGGACTGAATTTTCTATTTTTTCTTTCTCCAATTCATTATGAGTACTAATTACTTATCTCCATGGGCGAAGAATATCGCTCCTTCCCCCACGTTGGCGGTTGATGCCAAAGCCAAAGCACTGAAGGCTGCCGGTGAAGATGTTTGCGGGTTTGGTGCAGGCGAGCCTGATTTTGACACCCCGCAATTTATCAAAGATGCTTGTGCTCAGGCACTGGCTGAGGGCAAAACAAAATACGCAGCGGCTCCTGGTCTTCCTGAGCTTCGCCAGGCCCTCGCTGATCAATATCATCAACGCGGAGTCATTCCCGAGGCTAATCCCGCACAGGTAGTGGTTAGTCCTGGCGGTAAGTATTCTTGCTATTTAGCGATTCTTGCCACCTGTGGTCCGGGAGATGAGGTGCTCATTCCTGCACCTTACTGGGTAAGTTATCCGGAGATGGTAAAGCTCGCCGGAGCTACTCCAAAAATCGTTTTGGCCGGTGATGATCAGGGATTTAAGATCGCACCTGAGCAGATCGAGGAAGCCCTGACCCCGGCCACCAAATTGATTATTCTCAACAGTCCATCCAACCCGACCGGTTGTCTCTATGACCTTGCTGAGATGGAAGCGTTTATGGAGCTTGCGATCCGCAAAGATTTGCTGGTTATGTCAGATGAGATCTACGAATATTTACTCTACGATGGTTCGGTACATCATCGCCCAGCCTCTTTTTCCAAGGAAGCCCAGGATCGGGTCATAACAGTTTCTGGTTTCAGTAAAACTTTCTCCATGACAGGCTGGAGGCTTGGCACTTTGGTCGCGAATCCTACCATCGCCAAAGCTGTGGCCAATTTGCAGAGCCAGACTGCATCCAATGCCACCACTTTTGCACAGTATGGTGCTTTGGCTGCCTTGCAGAACTGGGATCAGGCAATGCAGGCCGTCCAGGATATGTTGGTTCACTTCGACCGCCGGCGTTTACTCTTACTTGACGGGTTGAATGCGATTTCCGGTATCGATTGTTTGCGATCACAGGGTGCTTTCTATCTCTTTCCCAAAGTTTCTTCTTTCGGCCTATCCTCGGAGGAATTTTCAGCTAAGCTACTTGAAGAAGAAAAAGTTGCGGTGGTGTCCGGCCATGCCTTCGGGGCGGATGGCTATATCCGTCTCAGCTATGCCACATCTGATGAGGTTATCCAAAAAGGATTGGATCGCCTGGATCGTTTCTGCAAAACTCTTGGCTGATCCTTATCTATTACAGTTTAAAACTTAATTTTCTAACTTTTATTGCTTATCGGCGGATTGCTCGCCTAAAAAGCGGACTAATCCATAAGCTAGTACGACCGCCATGGGGCCGATTACAAAGCCCTGAGGTCCGTAGGCTAGGATGCCTCCAATGATGCCAAGAAAAAGCATAAAGCTTAGCCATGCACCTTGATCATGGAGGCGCTTGCCCATACCTGCTCTAACCTTGCTAATTAAATAATTAAGCAGGATACATAGGGCGACGACCACCACTGCGGTGATCGGTTCCCCACGGCTCCAGATAATAGAGGAAATGGGTAGCCATACCATTGCACTTCCCACCACTGGGACTAACCCAACAAATGCTGCAATCAGAAAGATAGGCAGAAACACAAAACCACCTACGAAATGGGCCACCATTCCCATTGCTATTCCCCTAATTAAAGAGGTGAGAACGGTATCATTTAACAGACGAAGAGTAATCATACGATATAGGGTGAACCACGAGGAGGTTTCTTCCTGGGTAAATCCTCCGACTTTCAGTGCATTTTTGACAAAATTACCTCCATGGGCGTACAGAAAAGAGAGGGCAATCAGGGCAAGGGCAAGTTCGGCCACAAAACCACGGGTTCCCTTGAATAAGAATTCGATAAAGGTCCCGGAAAACTCTCTGGTGTCTCCCACAAGATTAGCCACAAATTCTAGGGTCTTACTTTCATCAATCGGCAAGCGGGGAAAAATAGTCTGGATTTGCTGAATTTGCTCAGACACTCCTCCAAGGAGCGTATTTTTGGCAGATTCCTCCCCTAAAGCAAGAGACCACACCACATCCAATAAACCTTGCTTCTCACCGGATGCATCCCAAAGCAAAAGAAAAAGAGGGGAGAGCAGGACCAAAAGTAATGAAAGGGTGGATAGAACCGCACAAACCTCGGAAAGCCTCTGCGGTTGCATTTGAGGAAATACTTTTTCAGCACACCTCTTGATTGGCACGAAAAAGATGGGATAGGTCAAGGTGGCGAGGGAGACCGCAAAGAGAATAAACTCAAAAAGAGGAGAAAAGGTTCCATAGAGGGGAACCAACAGAATTAATAAGGCTACTAGTAATAAAGCTCTTCTTTTCCAAAGGTGCCAGAAGGCACTTCTTTTCGTGCTGAGCAAGTCAGGCTCTTCTTTGCTACTATTTTGAGAGTCCACTGGATCAACTTGCATGAATATTCTTATGAGAATGAAGCAAGGTGCTTGGCAAGAAATTTCCCGGTGGGAGTATCTTTCTTAGCCAACTTTTCGGGAGTGCCTTCAAAAATAAGTTTGCCTCCAAATCTTCCCCCTGAAGGACCAATTTCAATCACATGATCCGCCAACCGGATGACATCGAGATTGTGCTCAATAATAACCAGGGTGTTTCCACTGTCCCGTAATTTAAAAAGTAAATCCAATAATTTTTGTATATCCAGCCAATGTAAACCCGTGGTCGGCTCATCCAATAAATAGAGGGTGCGTCCATTTTGCTTTCTGCTTAATTCCAAGGATAATTTTAACCGCTGAGCTTCACCTCCCGATAGGGTATTAGCCGCCTGTCCAAGTTTGAGATAGCCCAGACCAACTGCATCCAAAGTTTCCAGCTTGTTGAATACAGGAGGATGTTTGGCAAAGATTTCTTTGGCTTCTGCCACGGTTAAGTCCAGGACTTCTGAGATACTTCTTCCACGATATCTAACCTCCAGAGTTTCACGGTTATATCTTTTTCCCTGGCAACTCTCACACTCCACATAGACATCAGCGAGGAATTGCATATCCAACTTTACTACCCCATCTCCTTTACATCTCTCACAGCGCCCGCCGGGGATGTTGAAACTGAAGCGTCCAGGACCATAGCCTCTTACTTTACTCAGCGAACATTTCGCAAATAGGCTGCGTAGCTGATCAAATAATTTCACATAGGTAGCCGGATTGGAACGCGGACTTTTGCCGATGGGAGATTGGTCGATCCGAACTGCCTGATCAAAGTTTTCCAGTCCTGTAATTCCTCCATGTGCACCGGGCAATTGTTTGGACCGGTGGAGGAGTTGAGCGGCTGATTTTGCCAGTACCTCGTTGACTAAAGAGCTTTTCCCGGAACCAGATACACCACACACCACTGTTAAGAGTCCAACGGGAAAGGATGCATTTACTTTTTGTAAATTATTTGCCCGGGCTTCTTTGACGGTGAAGGACAATTTCCCCGGCTTTTTGTTTTTTCCATTTCTTTCGATCCATTCTTTTCCACTGAGAAAGGAACCACTTCGACTATGCTCAGATTTAATACACTCTTTCAGTGTTCCATCGAAGATAAGATTGCCTCCCTCGGTACCAGGGCCTGGGCCAACTTCGAGTAGATGGTCACATGCCAGTAAGGTTTCTGCGTCATGTTCCACGACCAATACGGAATTACCGCGGTCTCTTAATCCATGCAGTACTCCTATTAATCGGTTGTGATCTGCAGGGTGCAGTCCCACGCTTGGCTCATCCAAGGCATAGATTACCCCAACCAGTCCCATACCAAGCTGGGTGGCTAAGCGGGATCTTTGTGCCTCTCCTCCGCTCAAACTTCGGTATGGACGGTCAAGCCCAAGGTACCCCAACCCTACCTCGTTAATAAAACCTAGACGCTGTTCCAACCCATGCAAGGCATCTCCCACCTGTAAACAGTTCTTATCTTTGCGTGCTTTTTTGTGGATGAAATTCCATGCCTGATTTGCAGATGAGGAGAAAAAATTCTCGAGTGAACTACCGGCGAGCAGTACAGATCTTGAGTAGGCAGAAAGGCGGCTTCCACGGCATTCTTCACAAGTTGTTCCGTATTGAAAAGTAAGTAATTTTGCCCGCAAATTGTCACTGCTGGTGGATCGCATGGTTTCTTCAAGGTCCTTAAAGACTCCAGGGAAGGTTTGCATCTTCGCCTTTTTCCCACGCCCAAATTCAAGTTTTATTTCAAATGTATGATGTTGGTCTCCATAGAGCAGAAGATTTTGTACCTCATGGGGTAATTTCTCCCATGCTATACTCAGGCTAAACCCCATTTGCTCAGACAAGGCTTTTAAGAGATTTTTTCTCAAATTGATCATTTTACGGGAACCTAACCTCCAGGGTTTGATTGCTCCCTTGTTCAGAGAAAGAGAGGGGTCAGGAATCACAAGGTCTTCTCGATAGCACAAAACCTCACCAAGACCACCACAAGTCTCGCACGCACCATCCGGGTGATTCCAGGAAAACAGCTTAGGGGTTGGAGTGGGGTAGGTTGTACCACAGAGATGGCAGGCAAATCCTTGAGAAAGATGGAGTTCATTCCACTCATTCTTATCACCCTCGATCAAAGCAATGGCTTGTTCATTTCCTTCCTCAAAAGCCAGTTCGAGGGAATCAGCGAGGCGGCTACGAGAATCTTCACTTATGGATAAGCGATCAATCACCAGATCCACGGAGATTTCTCTGCCTTTCGTGCCGGATGGAATTAAGTCATATTGATCCAGTCTTTTAATTTCGCCATCCATGCGCAGTCTTTGAAAACCTCGCCTTTCCAAACCCTCAATTTCTTCCCGAATTACGGATGCTTTTGCCCGCATCCATGGTGCCAGCAAAAGCATTCGCTTACCTGAGCCTTCCTCCAGGATTTCTTCCACGCAAAGATCGAGCGATTTTCTGGTTACAGGTGCTCCATCTTTTGGGCAGTGAGGAGTGCCTGCGGTTGCCCAGAGCAACCTGGCATAGTCTGCAATTTCCGTAGCCGTTGCCACGGTACTTCTTGGCCCTGCTCCTCTGGCTGATACTTGCTCAATGGAAAGCACAGGGGATAGTCCTTCAACATAATCGACATCTGGTTTGGATACTTTTTCCAGTGCCTGCCTTGCTTTGGTGGACAAGCTTTCGACATACTTTCGGTGCCCCTCTGCAGCGATGACATTGAAGATGAGCGAAGACTTTCCAGACCCGCTTACTCCGGTAACGCCAACTAATTTTCCTCTTGGTATCGAAACGGTAAGATTTTTTAAATTATTTTCCCGTGCTCCTTTGACAACAATGTGGTCAGTCGTGCTGATGGAATTCTTGCCTTTGGTAGTCATTGTAAATAATCCATAATGTTAAGAGAACAACAGCTCGACAAGCAGGATTCAAAGATCCAAGTTGCGAAAGTAAAAAAACAACGCTAACTCGTACTTGATGAGCAAACCAATTTTATACGTTAAGCAAGGCTGTCCCTGGTGTGCAGATGCCTTAAAATATTTCTCCGAGGTTGAACTTGAGCTGGATCTGGTTGATGTCAGAACCGACCCTTCCCGTATGACAGAACTTCAGCAAGTGAGCGGGCAGACCAAAACCCCAACCCTCAAAAACGGAGATTTTGTGGTGGCCGATTTTGATGTGAAAGAATTTAAACAGGCACTTCGTGAAAATCCTGAGGAAGCGAAAAAGCTCGGGCTCTAGGTTTAGCCTGCCCAAGTACAGCTAAGAGATTTTATTCAGCGTCGTATATCTTTACTTGTTCCCACATATGGGAACAGTTTTTGATAAATTCCAAATGGATGGGGTCTTCCTGATAGGCATCATGTGCGGCGATATCATTAAGCACCACAGTTAAGCAAAAATCATAAGAATCATCGATAACCGGACGTTTGGTTGTGGCCGCAGGTTGACCCACATAAAGATGTTCAACTGAAGAAATATTTTCCAGTGAGCTGACCTCTTTTTCAAAGATGATCAAATCATCTTTGCTCAGATCCTTTTTGAGCCAGAATAAGACTATATGTACAAGCATGGGTAAAGTAATGGTGGGGAATAGGACAGAGAGAAAGATTAAAAGTTGGTAAACTAAGGATTAGAGGTTTTACCATTATCTAGGACTGATAATTTCTCCAATCGATTAACTGCATCTATTGCCCATTCCGCTGGCGATGGATACGAATTTGCCTGCTCACCAAAAGTTGATTGTAACATATCGGTGTTAATCACACCTGGATTAAATGCAACAGCTGCCAATCCCGATGGTAATTCCTGAGCAAGCGAACGGGTGAGCCCCTCCACTCCCCACTTGGTGGCACAGTAGGGACCCACTTCCGGTGCGGTGGACTGCCCCCAGTAAGAACTAAAATTTGCAATCACTCCCTGACCTGCATTTTCCATCATTGGAACAAAGGAACGGATCATATTGTGAATACCCCCCAGGTTTACAGCGAGAACTCCAGCAAACTCTTCAGGTGATATCTGGGCAAGCGGGGCGTTTTGATTAATCAAACCGGCATTGTTTACCAGTAGGTCAGGGCATCCAAATTTTCCTTCCACTTGCTGAGCAAAGGATTCCACACTTGCAGGATCGGCTACATCCAACGGAACGAAAAAAGACTCAGAAATCATTTTCTGACTGAGCACATCCAATGCATCCACGGTGCGGGCTCCGCCAGCAACTTTCCATCCACGGGATGAAAATTCCAATGCCATTGCCCGGCCCAAGCCTCGCGAGCAACCACTGATCACCGCCAGTTTACTCACTCTTGTTTTGTTAAGGAGAGGGAGGAGGAGCAGGTTCGACATAACCTGCACTGCCCGGTCCTTTGTGATGGGGTGGTTTACGGGAAAGATTCCAATGAGCAAATAACCAGATTGCTCCGAAGAGAAGGGACAGTCCAACAATCACGATCCATTCGATCTTACTTTTCGGCCGTGACATATAAAAAAATTAAAAAGAGTGGTGGGAGATGGCAGATTCGAACTGCCGACCTCATGCGTGTCATGCATGCGCTCTAACCAACTGAGCTAATCCCCCAAGGAAAGAATAACCCAAGATATATTAGCATTATCCTAAGTCAACGATGTTGAAAAGAATTCCATGTTCCTCTCTTTACGATGAGCCAAATTTATTGTTTAAATAATATCCTATGAAAAAAGCTTTAGTGACTGGTATTACCGGGCAAGATGGATCCTACCTGGCGGAACTACTTCTTGAAAAGGGATATGAGGTGCACGGGATTGTCCGTCGTGCATCCACTTTTAATACCGATCGGTTGGATCACTTGTACAAAGACCCATTGGTGGATGATACGAATTTGTACCTCCATTACGGGGATCTGGCAGATGCAGTGCAGTTGGTCAAACTTCTCTACGAATTACAACCCGATGAGATCTACAACCTCGGTGCACAGAGTCATGTGCGGGTATCTTTTGATGTTCCCGAATATACAGGGGATGTAACTGGACTCGCTGCTGTCCGTATTCTGGAAGCAATCCGCGAGGCTGGATTGGTGGGAAAGGTACGCTACTACCAGGCATCTTCCTCGGAAATGTATGGTAAGGTGCAGGAAGTACCACAAGTGGAAACAACTCCGTTCTGGCCACGTTCTCCCTATGCCTGTGCCAAAGTATATGCACACTGGTTAACGGTGAACTACCGGGAATCTTACGGAATGCATGCAAGTAGTGGAATTCTTTTCAATCATGAATCTCCCCGCCGTGGGGAAACTTTCGTCACCCGGAAAATTACCCGGGCAGCAACCCGCATCAAATTAGGTCTGCAAAAGAAATTAATTTTAGGGAATCTAGATTCCAAGAGGGATTGGGGATATGCCAAGGAGTATGTGGAAGCGATGTGGTTGATGCTGCAGCAGGATAAGCCTGATGATTATGTCATCGCCACCAATGAAACCCACACGGTTAAGGAATTTCTGGAAGAAACTTTTGCCTGCCTCGATTTGGACTGGAATGAGTATGTTGGATTTGACAAAAAGTACGAGCGACCCGCCGAGGTTGACTTACTGATCGGCAATCCAGAGAAAGCAAAGAAGCAGCTTGAATGGGAGCCCAAAACCACCTTTAAGGGATTAGTTGAATTGATGGTCGAAGAGGATATGAAACTTGCCCAGCGGGAAAAGACTCTGGCAGAAGCGAATCTTTCCTGACTCCATGCCCAGGATCTTTGTAAGTGGGCATCGTGGAATGGTTGGTTCCGCATTGGTTCGTGCCCTGAAGCAGATCGCTGAAAATGAATTAATACTGGCATCCCGGTATGAACTAGATCTGCTCAAGCAGTCAAGTGTTGAGCAATTTATTCAGGAGCAAAAGCCGGACATTATTATCAATGCTGCGGCCAAGGTCGGAGGAATTCACGCGAACCATACATACCCAGCGGAATTCATTCATCAAAATTTACTAATTAATTCGAATTTGATTCATGCTGCCTGGCAAAATGGGGTGGGACGCTTCCTCAATTTGGGAAGTTCCTGCATCTATCCATGTGCCAGTAAACAACCGATTAAAGAAGAGTATTTACTTACCGGTCCGCTGGAGAAAACCAATGAGGCGTATGCTTTGGCCAAAATAGCCGGTTTGGAAATGTGTAGGCATTACCGTAAGCAGTATGGAGTGCTTTTTCATAGTGCTATGCCCACCAATCTTTATGGGCCGGGGGATAATTATGAGGGGGAGAACTCCCATGTTTTGCCAGCCTTAATTCGACGGTTTCATGAGGCCAAGGAAGCTGGATTACAAGAGGTGGAGATTTGGGGGACAGGTAAACCAAGGCGCGAACTTATGCATGTGGATGATCTTGCCAGTGGGGTATTATTTCTATTGCAAATTGAAGAGCCTCCCGACTGGGTAAATTTGGGGACCGGAGTAGATCATTCAATCCAGGAAATTGCCGAACTTGTCCGCAGCACGGTGGGGTATGAAGGAAGGATTATAAACGATACCACTAGACCGGATGGAATGCCAGTGAAGCGATTGGATGTATCCCTGGCTGATTCACTGGGATGGAAGTCTGAAATCACTTTTGAGGATGGAATATCCTCTGCCTACGCGGATTTTATTGCCGGTTTGGATACGGGTACCACCCGGGTGTAACAAGATTCAATTATTCAAATTCTTTTCGGAAATCCCGGAAATCATTGTTCAAATCCCTGACCTGGTAACGAAGTGCTTCCACTTCCTCTTTCAGGTCCTTGAATTCTGAGAGTACTTTATCCAATTCATCAAACCGCTGATCTGGTGCTGGTATGTAAACTTCGCTTCCATCCTGTAATTCCTCAATTTTTGGGGCAGGTGCCAGTTTATGAAACCAACGGGACTCTTTTTGCCCAGGCCGTGGTTCCATGATCCCAACCAGGCTGGGGGAGCGTGCCATCATGTCTGTCAGTGTGTCTTCGACATCGCTAATCCCATCAAAGGTAAACATTCGGTTAGCCCGGTTGTTTAATTCCCCAGTGGTTTGGGGACCACGATTAAGCAATTCACAAATCAGAGCTCTTTCAGCTTTGATCAAATCGAGCTCTTTTTCCGCATTGTGTTGAAATTTGGGAACCCGTGAGCCCACCAAAGTAACCCGCTGGGCAAGTCTTTTAATACGAAGTTCATCTATTGCCTGATTTACCGCTTCTTCATCCAGGCTGGTTTTGGGTAGCCGGTTGTTCTTTTGGTTACAGGCATTGACGAGCCCATTCAGACTCATTGGATAATATTCCGGCGTTGTGAGTTCCTTTTCGATCAAGGAACCGAGTACCCGGGTTTCCTCAAAGGATAATTGTACAAGCTCTTCCGGCTCTTTCGGTTCATCCGAACTGATTTCGGCTGAATTCAGCGAATCAACGGGGTTGTTTGGCTCCATTTAGAATCTCGAGGAGATATAACCAAACAGGATGGTGCAGGTTACTTAAACCTGATGAATTAGTCGGCCAGGATGTTTACGAGACGGTGAGGCTTATCAAACTGGACTTTGCCGGGGGTCAGTGCAAAGAGGGTGAAGTCTTTTCCAAGACCAACATTCTTGCCTGGGTGGTACTTGGTGCCACGCTGGCGAAGAATAATATTACCGGCGAGCACAGATTCACCACCAAATTTCTTCACTCCTAAGCGTTTGCTGTTGCTGTCGCGTCCATTTTTGGATGTTCCTTGTCCTTTTTTATGTGCCATGACTAATTAGGGTTGGTGATAAAATGAATTACTTGAGATCGATGGACTCGATTTCAATAACAGATAAATGCTGGCGATGTCCGCGACGGCGTTTGTATCCCTGGCGGCGTTTCTTTTTGAAAACGATAACTTTTTTATCCCTCTTGTTCTCGAGGATCTTAGCAGTAACCGAAGCACCTTCAACATTGGGGGATCCGAAGGTTGATTTGCCGTCTTCCACGACCATCAACACATCCTCTATTTTGACTTGATCCCCTTCTTTGGTTTCGGGATAACGGTTAACAAATAGCTTGTCGCCTTTTTCTACAACAAACTGGCTGCCTTGGGTACGGATAGTGGCTTTCATGATTTATGGGAAATCAAACAACAAACCAATTTCTTGGCTCTTTGGCAAGTGCGATCTTGTGTTTTGATACTATGTCCGAAAATAATATCAATCACTGCCAATGAATAGTTTGGGAAAAATAAACCGCGATCATGTGCTGAGTTATTATGCACAGAATTCGGTTTTGGAACATTATGAGGAGGCAACTATTAAAGTGGGTCTGTGGAAGTCTGAAAAAATCATAATCTCCAAAAACATCACCGATTTATCCAGCCCCATTTTGGAACTGGGGTGTGGATGTGGTCGGATATCCTTTGGTTTACTGGAACTCGGGTACGATCAAGTACATGCTTCGGATTTTTCTGCTGCCATGGTCAAAGGGGCAAAAAAAATAGCTTCAAAAATGAATTTCAGTATTCCGCTCGAAGTAGCGGATGCCACCGATCTGGCTTATCAGAATGATAGCTTTGAGGCTGTTATTTTCGGATTCAATGGACTGATGCAAATTCCGGGGCGGAAAAACCGGATCCGTACGCTCAGGGAAATTAACCGCGTATTATCTTCTGGCGGGAAATTTATTTTCACTTCCCATGACCGGAGCATGCCAAAGTGGAAACAATTCTGGGCAGTGGAGAGAAAACTCTGGCACAAAAACCAGCAAGGTGAAAAGTTACTCGAATTTGGGGACCGCTATGAAGAAACCGTAAGAGGGATGCTCTACCTTCATGTTCCGGATATTGCCGAGATTAAAAAGGACCTCAAAGAAAACGGATTTCTTTTGGAATACGATCAAATGAGATCCTCCGTTGCGGATGAATCCGAATTGGTTAAAAAATATTCAGACGATTGCAGATTCTGGGTTGCTCGGAAGATTTAAGTCTTTAAAGCAGGCACTCTTCATCCAGCGTCATGGCGGCTACCCGGGTAGCAGGTCCTTTCATTAGTACATTGAATTGATCGTCTATGTGAAGCTGGATCTGGCCGCCTGGCATTTCCACAGTGATATCTTCATCACAGGCACCCATCTTGCGGGCAACCGCACCAGCTGCGGAACTACTGCTGCCAGAGGCGAGGGTATAGCCAGCTCCCCGTTCCCAGATTTCAATTTTTATTCGATTGCGGTCGAGGATCTGTAAGAGCTGAACATTTGTACGGTTGGGGAAAATCTTATGATTCTCCAACTCTGGACCATACTGATGAGCTAGGGAGGAGGATACATTTTCTATCGGGACCACGCAGTGAGGATTTCCTATGGTGGCTCCGTAGAAATTAAGGGTAGTATCGGATAGCTGAATAGGCTCATTCAGTACTTCACGGGGTGAGCCTTCGACAGAGATCGGAATAATATCACTATGAAAACTGACCTGGCCCATTTCCACGGAGATCTGGGACATATCCTCAGATACTTCACAGGTGACAATACCCCCCAGGGTTTCCACCGTGAATGGGGCGGTGTTTACTAATTTGACATCCCTTAGATACCGGGCAAAAATTCGTAGTCCGTTGCCACTTTTCTCGGCTTCGCTCCCATCGGGGTTGAGGATTTGCAGGCCAAAATCAGCTTTATCGCTGGGTAGTGGACCAACGAGAATACCATCGGATCCGAGCCCGAAATTCCGGTGGCAGATGCGGATAGTTTCCGCTTCGGTAAATGAATGATTAGTTTCTTTTGGATTATAAACGAGGTAATCATTCCCAAGGGCGTGGTATTTTTCAAAATTCATAGACTATGAAATCTGTAAGATTAAATTGAAGAATTTAAAGAGTTTTTCTGCTTCACCACCCAGTCGATAATGGCCTGATCGTTATCCCCAAGCCCTCTGATTATACTGAGAAATTGAGCAGGGTGCACATGGTTGGTTTGGAAAAAATGACGGTCCCCTCCGCATCCATACATTACTTCCGGGGGTAATTCTCCTCGAAGCTTAGCCCGTGCTTTGGGCAGGATTCGGGGCAACCAGACGATTCCTCCCGCTGCTTCCTCTTTGCCGGGTAACTTGGATGGATCCAGTCTGTCAGTTGAATGTATACTCTGCTGAATTTCAGTAAAATATTTCCACCTCTCATAATGAACGAGTAGGAAGGTGAGGAAATCAGGTTCTTGGTGTAGGCTCCAATCTTCCGCATAATCAAAGACATCCATTTTATTAAGTCCTAAGTTTTCCAGCCCGGGAATTTCATCATCGATAGGAAAGGTGGCAGCTGTGGTGTGACCAGATTGATAAAGCTCAACGGCGTGATGCCAAATACGGGATAGTTCGAGGTGGAAGAGGTTGCTCATTGAAGTTGAGTGGCACAAACGAAGAAACTTTTTGGGAAGGAGGAAAACCCAGATCAGGCCAAACGAAAGTCCATCTGTTTATCCAGGGTATTGATTTTTTCGATTTGTACGGAAACTTTTTGTCCGATTCTTAATTTATTTTTTGGGTTTCTACCCACCAATGTGGTTCCATTGCCTGATAATCGGTAACCAAATTCCCGAGGCAAGGTACGAATGGGAACAAATCCACGGGCTAAAGTTTCAGTAAGTTCCACAAAAAATCCTTTCCGATGGATTTCAGTGATCAAAGCATCGTGCTTCACCATAGTATCATTTTCCAAGTCCTGCTTGTAATACAAAATTAATTTGTCCTTCACAGAATCCCGCTCAGCATCGACACTATTCCGTTCACTGATCGAAAGTTTTTTAGCTAATCCATCCAGGGATTGGGATGATTGTTCCTTTTTGGCGATTTTACGGATCAATGATTCAAGTGCCCGATGGGTGACTAAATCTGCATATCTTCGGATGGGGGAAGTAAAATGGAGATAATCCTTCATCGCCAAGCCATAGTGGCCCTCGGGGCTTGCCCGGTAGCAGGCTCGTTGCAGACTCCGTAGGAATTTGATCCGCAGTACCTGAGATATAGGCGAGTGATTGATTTGGGCCAGCATCTTTTGCACTTCCTTACGGCTGGTTAGTTCTCCGCAGGAAATACCAAAAAGAGAGAGGAAATGTCGCAATTCTTCTAGACTTTGAGGGTCAGGGTCGGGGTGGGTACGATAGACCACAGGCAGTCTTTTCTTCCGTGCCTGCCGGGCCATGGTTTGATTGGCAAGGAGCATGAACTCTTCAATGAGTTGATGGCTTTCATCATCCACATTCTGATAAATCTTTTCCGGTTTCCCCCAATCATCCACCAGTATTTTTACTTCCGTGGAAGAAAGTTCCAGGGAACCGGCTTGCATCCTTTTGCTCCTTAGATGAGCAGCTACTTTCCCCAGCGTCTTTACAGTCTGATGAATCTTTTTCAGCGTCTGTTTTGGGACTTCGCTGAGTGGTCTACCGGGGTTGCCCGAGTATCGGCTAGGTGGTGGGGATGCAGTTAGGACTTGATCAAGTTTATCGTGCTTAAGGAAGAGCAGGGCCTGCTCGTAGGTAAGTCTTTTGTCGCTGCAAATGACTGATTCAAAAAGCTGATGACCAAGGAGCTCGCCGGCTGGGGAAAACCGAAAGACCACAGATTTAACCAGCCTGTCCTGACCCTCCACCAGGCTGCATATCCCGCTGGATAGAGAGGGGGGGAGCATGGGCACAACTTCCCCCACTAAGTAGGTGGAGTTTGCTCTTTTTCTGGCTTCATGATCCAGGGCAGTGCCTCTTTTGACATAATGGGACACATCCGCAATGTGTACCCCGATTTCCAGTTCACTATGATCCAGATATTTTAAGGAGAGAGCGTCATCAAAATCTCTGGCATCCAACGGGTCGATGGTGAGCGTGAATGTATGGCGGAAGTCATTCCTTCCTTTGCAATCCTTGGCGGTTACTTTGTCCCCAAGCATATTGGCCTCCTCCAGTACTTTGGTAGGAAAAGTCTGGGATAATCCATACTTGGCAAGAATGCCAATGTGATCGGTTCTGGCATCGTCTCCCGGGCCAAGGATTTTGACAATCTTGCAGGTGGGGATGCGGGCGGGAGGATCCCAGCGAACAAATTTTGCCAATACTTTATCGTATTCTTTTAATTTATTAAAATCTCCTAGAATCTTAAAAGGAATGGGAATCCTTGAGTTTTCGCAGGTAATCAGTGGTCTGCCAAGATTCTGGGAGAAGTGACCAAGAAACTCATCCGTTCCTCTCCGTAAGACCTTATGTACCTGATAAGCTGGAGGACCGGAGCTTTTTCTTTTATTATCCTTTTTTTTAGGAGGCAAACGGTAAAGTTCCACCACATCCCCATGTAGTGCGGTACCACTTCTACCACGGGCGAGGGAAATGATATCTTCGTTGGGCAGCCTTACTTTTGCTCTGCCATTTCTGCCAAAAAAGATTTCTCCTTGTAGTTTGGGCTTTCCCACTGGGGTTACCCTAATGGAGTTAATGCTTACTTTCGTGGATCGTAAATTTCCCAGGATGCAGGAACGGCATCCCTTATGCTATCGGTAGATTCAAAGGTATCAGGAACATCTTCTCCTTTATCAATTGCTTTGGTAAAGACACCGGTCTCGTTTTTCATGGTCGATTCGAACCATCTGACGGTACCATCGCTAAAAAGTACATGACCTCCTTCGCCTGCCCATGGAGAGTCATCTGTCCAGGAATCGCCATCCAGACCGGCAGTCCAGAGGATAGGGAAAGGACCACTTTCAAGATTGGTAACAAAACTCCTAGTTTTAGCGTCTCCTGCCTTGGGTATGGCAACAGCATAACCGAGAGCTTCTTTTTGTCCGGTGGTAAATTCAGTGCCGTCGGCGGGTATATTGGGAGGAACCCCATCATTGCCATCTTCGTTCAGCTCGACTACCCGTTCGTCATCTGGAAGAAACCAGAGCTCCGGACGTGTGTCTTTGGTTCTAGATCTGAACCAGGCAGCGAAATCTTCGACCGATGCCACACTGTCGGTGGTGGGAAAGTTTCTGGTTTTGGCGGTTAAACTTTCGTAGATGGTTTTAAGGTTTTTAGAGGCAGCCGTTCTGCCTGCTGTTCCGAAGACATCTCCGAATCCAACGAAGGCAATGCCAGCCAAAATACCAATGATAGTTATAACAACTAAGAGCTCAATCAGGGTGAAACCTTTACGGCGTGAATTATTATTTTTCATTTTCAAAAAAGATAGGTTCTAAGGCAATGCTCAGTAAGGTAAGGGAAACTTGGAACAAAGGGCAAGCGACTTCTCTTTCTGAGCAAGCAGGTTGGATTCATCGGTTGGATTTTTGAGAATGGCAGAGATAATATCTGCAATTATTTCCATGTCTTCTTCCTTCATTCCGCGGGATGTAACCGCAGGTGTTCCAATCCTCAAGCCACTGGTCTGGAAAGGGCTGCGAGTTTCGCCAGGAACTGTGTTTCGATTGAGAGTGAGGTTGGCTCCTTCGAGTGCCAACTGAGCTTCCTTCCCAGTCATATTAGGATGAGAGGGGCGAAGATCCAATAGAAGTAGGTGATTGTCTGTTCCACCACTAACAACATGAAAGCCGTGGGCAGAGAGTGATTGGGCCATGGCTTTGGCATTGGCCTTGACCTGACTTTGATAGGCTTTGAAGTCGGGTTTGCCCGCTTCCTGAAAACAGGTGGCTTTTGCGGCAATCACATGCATCAATGGCCCTCCCTGGTTGCCGGGAAATACCGCTGAGTCAATTGCCTTAGCATACTCTTCCTTACAGAGTATCAACCCACCCCGTGGCCCGCGGAGTGTTTTGTGGGTGGTGGTGGTAACAAAATCTGCATGAGGAACTGGGGATGGATGTAAACCGGCTGCGACCAATCCCGCAATGTGAGCGATGTCAGCAAGTAATAAGGCACCATTTTCCTTGGCGATTTTTCCCATTCTTTCGAAATCTATCGTGCGGGAATAAGCGGATGCCCCAACCGTGATCAACTTTGGTTTTTCTTGCTGGGCCAGTTGTTCAATGGAATCGTAATCGATACGACCGGATTGAGGATCTACTCCATAATTGATAACTTCATACAGCATGCCGCTACAATTTTTGGGATGGCCGTGGGTAAGATGCCCACCATCCTGGAGACTCATGGTTAAAATTTTGTCACCGGGTTGAAGCATGGCAAAGTACACGGCGGTGTTGGCCTGACTGCCGGAATGCGGTTGAACGTTGGCGTGTTCGGCACCGAATAAGCGTTTAGCTCTTTCGATGGCCAAACTTTCCGCAACATCCACATGCTCGCACCCGCCGTAGTACCTCTTGGCGGGGTATCCTTCCGCATACTTGTTGGTCAAAACACTTCCGGTGGCTTCGATAACAGCAGGTAGTGTAAAATTCTCGGATGCAATTAATTCAACATGTGTTTGCTGTCGCTGACGCTCCTGCTCGATGGCCTGGTGGATTTGAGGATCAATTTCGGATAAGGGACGGGCGTCCAGCGTGGAAATCTCGGCGGTGGAAGAGGTGGCAGTTTCAATCGTCATAAGTAAATATTTTATAGAAAACTAGAGGTTTTTCTCAACCCAGTTTATTAAAGAGGGAATTGCCTCCAGCATTCGGTCCCTGCATTCTCGATAGACTTCAATGTCCTGACCATAAGGGTCGGGTAATTCCCGGGAGCCGTTTTCGACAAATTCTCTCATTAGGAAAATCGGGTATCCCTCCGGTAAATCAAAGTACATATTGATGAGGGCACGATGGGACTCGGTCATGCAAAAAATAGCGGATGCTTCCTGCAGATCTGCACGAGTGATACCAGAGCTTTTATGGGAGGAAATATCAACGCCAATCTCTTCGCACGCATCGAGCGAATTTTGGGATGCCTTGTCACCATCCATAGCCGACAAGCCAGCCGAACATGATTCGACTGTAATGGGCAAATTTACCTTATCAATTTCCTTGGCGAAAAGATGTGCAGCCATGGGACTTCTACAAACATTTGCCGTACAGACGAAGAGGATTTTCGAAGGTTCTGAGCCCTGCTTTCTGTCCTGTGAATTTACTCCCATAGATTACTAACCTTCTTCTGCCATCAAACTGATGGCAAGATAGAATTTAATGGTTTCGGGAAAACTCCCGGTGGCCAATGTCTCTGCGATAATATTTGGATTTGAAATCTACTTCTTCGCACAATTGATAAGCACATTTCCTGGCATCTTCTAAAGATTGCCCGGTACCAACTGCACCGAGTACCCGGCCACCTGAGGAAACGACATTCCCATCCTCGTCTTTACGGGTTCCAGCGTGAATAAGCATGGCGGATTGTGGGGTTTCTGTTGGTGTGTATATTTTTTCATTTTTGGGATAGGCTTCAGGGTAACCCCCACTCGCCAACACCACAACCATGGCAAATTCTTTTTTTATCTGTAGCTGCTCAGGAAGAGATTTTCCCTGTGCGGATGCAAGTAAAACGGGCACCAAATCTTCGGCCACCAGGGGGAGGATTACCTGAGTTTCCGGATCTCCAAAGCGTACATTGAATTCCAGAACCTTGGGGCCACAGGCAGTAAGCATTAATCCGATGTAGAGAGTGCCCCGGAAATTCATTCCTTCGGCTTTTAGGCCTCCTAGAGTTGGGCGGACGATTGATTCCTCATACTCCGCAAGCATGGAAGGAGTGACAAGAGAGGTGGGGGCGTAGGCACCCATGCCGCCCGTATTGAGGCCGGTGTCTCCTTCTCCCACTTTCTTGTGATCCTGGCTCATGGGCAGGGTGACATAGTCTTCTCCCGAGCAGATTAAATGCAGAGATGCTTCCTCTCCTTCGAGAAATTCTTCAATCACCACTTCGCTACCACTTTCTCCAAAGCTATTTCCGCTAAGCATATCACGAATCTCCCGCTCTGCTTCCTCTTTAGATTCGCAAATAATAACTCCCTTGCCGGCAGCCAGTCCGCTAGCTTTTACCACAACGGGCAAGGCACAGGACTTAAGATAGTCAAGGGCAGGTTCAATCTCAGAAAAATTTCCGTATGCTGCGGTGGGAATATTATGACGGGCAAGGAAGTCTTTGGTGAAAGCTTTGCTTCCCTCCAGTCTGGCACATTTTGAATCCGGGCCGTATGCCGCAATTCCAACGGCTTCAAGAGCATCCACGACTCCATTGCATAAAGGAACTTCAGGGCCAACCACCACCAGATCAATGGCTTCTTGCTGAGCCAGGTTGATAATGGCATCATTGTCTTCCACGGAAACGGATCGAGTGGTAAACTCTTCTTCCATTCCGCCATTTCCTGGTGCTACCAGAACATCGCTGACAAGCGGGCTTTTTGCACAGATTTTGGCAAGGGTGTGTTCCCTCCCTCCACTGCCCAGGACAAGAATCTTTAGGTTTTCATGGTTCATGTACTTATGGTTTTCTTCAATCGATTGATGAAGTCGAGGCAATTTGTCTTTGCCTTTCCCTTCAGTGCTCTATTTTCAGTGTTTGTATGCGGGTATTTTTTATTGGGGTGTGCGGAACAGCCATGGGCAATGCTGCGATTTTACTTAAAAAAATGGGTCATGATGTGGCAGGTTCAGATGCTGGTGTGTATCCCCCAATGTCTGATGTTCTCAAGGATGCGGGGATTTATCTGTTTGAGGGATTTGAAGCCGAGGAAATGATTGGATGGCGTCCTGACCGTGTTGTAGTTGGGAATGCGGTATCCCGGGGTAATCCACAGGTGGAGAATCTGCTAGCCAAAAGACAGATTCCATTTGTGTCTCTTCCCCAACTGATCGGAGAGGACCTGATTGGAAACCGTCCATCAATCGTGGTGGCAGGTACTCATGGAAAAACAACCACGACGGCACTGACGGCGTTTTCTCTTTACGATCTTGGAATCAGTCCCGGATACCTAGTGGGTGGGGTGCCCCTAGATCTTCCTTCAGGGAATGAATTGGGCGATTTCTCTGCCCCGTTTGTGATTGAGGGTGATGAGTATGATTCAGCTTTTTTTGATAAGCGAAGCAAATTTATTCATTATCGTCCCCGCATTTTAATTCTCAACAATTTGGAGTTTGATCACGGGGATATTTTTAGGGATTTGCAGGATATAGCCAGAAGTTTTTCCCATCTTTTGAGGATTGTGCCATCAAACGGATATATTCTTATGAATGGGGATGATCCTAATTTACGGGATCTACCGGATGCCCCGTGGACCAACACCATCACTGTCGGTGTGAACCAGAACAATGACTTGGTTATTGATCAGTTTGAGGAAGATGCAACGGGAAGCAGGTTTCGCTTGGTCTGGAAAGGAGAACTGGTTGATCAAATCAACTGGTCGATGAACGGGCTCTTCAATGCCCGTAACCTCACCATGGCTATCCTTTCATCCTGTTTGTCGCAGAAACTTCAATATGCGGATGAAAACACCTTAGATGATCCATTCTCAGGCACAACCATACCTGATTTTTCAAAGTGCAGGGGAGTCAAAAGAAGGCAGGAACAATTATTTGATTCTCCCGCCCTGACCATTCTTTCAGATTTTGCCCACCATCCTACAGCTATTGCAGGGGCTCTCGAGTCCTTACATGCCCGGTGGCCAGACAGGAAAATAGTCGCCTGCTTCGAACCCCGCAGCAACACCGCGGTGACCAATGTCTTTCAGGATCGATTTGCCCAGTCCTTGGCATTGGCAGATCTCGCACTGATTGGACAAGTTCACCGAGCGGAACGTATTCCAGAGCAGGAGAGAATTGATCCTGCACAAATGATTCAGTTTATCTGTTCGAAAGGAAAACAAGGAGAGGCATTTTCCTCCAATCAGGAGTTGGGTGCTTACCTGAAAGAACGAGAATTTGCTGCACTGGGTGAAAAACTGCTGGTGGTATTTTTTTCCAATGGATCTTTTGACGGAGTGATTCAGGAATTTGTGCAATTAGCAGAAAGAAATTTTGTGCCGTTTTAAGAAATTATTTCTTTAGTTCAGTTACCCACTTCCGGTGTGGGCCAGACAAAGTAACTTTATCTATCTCCGGCCATTTTACCCACAGGTATCCACCCGGTAATGATTGTCCGGGTGCTATGGGGAGATTGGTTCTAAAAATCTTTTCCGTGTATTCCACATTTCCAATAGTGCGTTTGCGGATGGCAATTTCATCTTGGGTGCCTTGTGGAAATTCATCAGCAAAAGGAAGTTCGCTGGGTAACTCGTAAATGCCCGTCAGTCTCGCATCAGATGAAGAGTGCAGTAGGAGATGATCTTCTTGTTCCACCCATAGTCTGATGACTTCTTTTGTTTTTTTAGGTTTCGGAGAAATGGCGGGATACTTTGACCAGTAACCACTTTGCCCCGCTTTGCAAAAAGCTAAGACCGGGCAGGTCGTACAGAGTGGATTGGCCCGATGGCAAACGGTAGCACCCAACTCCATGATGGCCTGATTGTAATCCCCTGAATGATCGTGGTAGATCAATTTTTGGGCAAGTGGGCGAATTTTGTTTTGAGCGGATGGGCCGTCTTTAAAGGATTCATCAATTTCCAAGAGTCTGCTTAAAACTCGAACCACATTGCCGTCGCATACCGCAACCTGTATTCCAAAAGAAATACTGGTTACTGCAGCAGCAATATAGGGCCCGACTCCAGGCAATTTTGTCCATTCATTCACACTTTGAGGGGGAGATTCCCAGCAGGCAGCAATTTTCGATAATTTGTGCAGGTTGCGTACCCGGGAGTAATAGCCCAGTCCTTCCCAGGCTTTGAGAACTTTTTCTTCCCTTGCCTCTGCAAGTTTTTCAAAATCCGGGAATTTCTGCATCCAGTTTTCAAAGTAAGGCAGGGCAGTGGACACCCTAGTTTGCTGGAGCATGAATTCTGAAACAACGGTTTTATAAAGTGATGGTTGGCTCCTCCAAGGTAAGGTACGCTTGTTTTCTTTGTACCATTGAAGCAGGGACAGTTGGTATGCAGATACTTTGTCTTGAGATTCTATCCACTTGGAATGAGCTAAAATTTGCATGCTTGGCGGTTGCGTTTTTGTGATCTCTTTCTCATGGATATGTGTCAAATGGCAAGATCGGTTAAAACAGAAAGTATAAACCAACCTAAAAAGAAAACATCATACACCCTGAAATTATCTTCGGAACAGATAGATAAAATTGGTGCCGCTCTTAGCAGTAGGGGTTGGCCAAGTCGTACTGTACCGTACGCCCGTCATGCATTTGATGGGGATGGGGTAAAGGTGGTTGCTTATGAAAGTGGTAAACTCGTGGTTCAGGGAGGTAAAACAGAAGATTTTGTCAGCAATATTCTGGAGCCTGAAATTACCGGTGAGTTTCTTCTGGGATATGAAGAGGTGAATAATCCGGAATGGTTTGAGCCTCATGCTGGCTTGGATGAAAGTGGAAAAGGCGACTTGTTTGGTCCGGTTGTTTCGGCCTGCGTGGTCGCAGATGGCGATATGGTCAGGCAATGGATGGAGAGAGGAATACGGGACAGTAAAACCATCACCGATGGAGCCATTATGAAGATGGCAAAGTCAATCAAGGAAACCAAGGGTGTGGTGGTTAAAACAGCTTACTCAGGGATGCTTAAATACAATGAACTGTACGGTAAGTTTGGGGACAATTTGAACAAGTTGCTTGCCTGGCTGCATGGCCGTGCTCTTTTGGATGCCCTTGAGCTCAGGCAGCCTAAGTGGGGATTGCTGGATCAATTTTCAAAACAGCCCTTGGTGCAAAAATATGTCAAAGATCCATCCTTTGAACTGAAGATGAGAACCAAAGCCGAGGATGATCCGGTGGTGGCTGCGGCTTCAATTATTGCCCGGGCAACCTGGCTAGAGCAGATGAAAAAATTGGAAGAACAGGCAGGCCAAAGCTTGCCCAAAGGTTCTGGGGTACAAGCCAAAGATGCGGCCAGAGAATTATTTGCACGGTTTGGTGAGCAAAAAATGGGAGAATTTTGCAAGCTACACTTTAAGACTGCCTATGAAGCCATGGGCAAAACACCTCCTGCAAAAAAAGCATGGAATCCTAACTGGGGAAGAAAATAGTCATGCCCAATCCGCGATGGACTTATGACCGTAAGCTAGCCAAAGGAAGAAGCGGTGTAGTCGGAGTGGATGAAGCGGGACGTGGTTGCCTGGCCGGTCCGGTGGTTGCTGGTTGTGTGATCCTACCGGCAGATTTTTTCAAGGATTCCAAAAATCGTAAAAACGTGGATGAAATCAATGACTCCAAGCAATTTCATGAAGAAAAACGGGAGAGTCTGTTTCTGAGTATCCAAAAATTAATTGAATCCCAAAAGATTTTCGGAGCTACCGGTAGTGCTTCCGTTTCCGAGATTGAGGAACATAATATTGTTGGAGCTACCTGCTTGGCGATGCAGAGGGCAATGGAACTGGTCTCGCAAAGAAGTGATAAATTATGGACGCCAGTGATAAGTGAAGGAGCTTTATTTGAGGATAGCGATCCCCCAAAAAATGAGTGGGCGGTGCTTGTGGATGGCAAGCCAATGAAAAAATTGTATTACGATCATCAGGGGTTGATCAAAGGAGATACCCTTTCCCTCGCAGTGGCTATGGCCTCTTTACTGGCCAAAGTTACACGGGATCAGTTGATGAAAAAATTGGATCTGGAATTTCCTGATTATGGATTTGCCTCAAATAAAGGATATGGAGCTCCGGTTCATTTGCAGGCATTGATAGATCTTGGTCCCACTATTTGTCATCGTCCACGATTTTTGAGAAATCTGCTGACAGAAGAAGAAATAGAAAGCCCAGCTGAAGATGTACAAACCCAGTTGAGTTTGATCTAAAAAAACTTAATCTTCTGAAATAATGATTTTATTAGGAGTCAATGTGGATCATGTGGCAACTTTGCGACAGGCAAGATACCGGGACGAGCCCAACACTTTTGGTGGTTTTGTAGAACCTGATCCTGCTGCAATGGCATGGTTGGCGGAAGATGCCGGGGCAGATGGCATTACCATGCATGTAAGGGAGGATCGAAGACATGTTCAGGTGGAGGATGTGCAGCGATATCTTGAGCGAAAAAAAACCCGCCTGAACCTGGAGGTTTCCTTGTCCGAAGAGATGGTTGAACTGGCACTATCCCTGAAGCCGGAAAGTGTCTGCCTGGTTCCCGAGCATCGCATGGAAGTAACCACAGAAGGGGGGCTTGATGTGGCAGGTAATCTCAGTCGTGCCAGGGAAGCAGTGTCTGCATTTAGTGAAAAAAATATTCCGACAAGTATGTTTGTGGATCCAGACCCTCAACAATTGGAAGCCTCTGCACAAATTGGATCCCCCTGGGTGGAATTACACACTGGAAGCTTCGCCAGAGCATGGTTCTGCCCAGAAAAGCGTGGTCATGAACTTAGCATCCTCAACAAGGGTATGGAAGTAGGCATATCTCTTGGTTTGCAGGTTAATGCCGGGCACGGGATCAATTATGAAAATGTGGAGGGAGCAAAGACACTCGCTCAGGTTACGGAGTTTAATATCGGCCACAGTATTATTTGCCGGTCTTTGGAGTATGGTTTGAGCGAAGCAGTTTCGACCATGCGTAATTTAATCAATTCCTGATGGAGATTCCACAGATTCCTGAAGGTGCGAATGTAGTTGGTGTAGGAATCGATCAGATTGAGGTGTCCCGGATTCGTGATTCCGTAAAGCGTCATGGGAATACATTTCTCAACAAGGTATTCACTTCTGAGGAACAGAACTCCTGTGTGGATCGGGCAGATCCTGCCCCCTGTCTGGCGGCCCGGTTTGCAGTGAAAGAAGCGGTGTCCAAAGCACTGGGTACCGGTATAGGTAAAGAATTCGGGTGGCTTGATGTTGAGGTGATCAAAGAAAAGAATGGCAAACCCGTAGCTTATTTTTCTACCCATGGTTTAAAGGCACTGAATCATATTGGTGCTGGATCTGCATTGATCAGTCTATCACACCTGGAGAATGTTGCATCAGCGGTTGCGATATTAGTCAAAGAATGATGAGCTTACCTGCAGATCCCATACTAAGCCCAGCGGAGGCTCTGGCCTATGAAAAGGAATTTTTCAACGGCGATGAAGATTTGCAGTGGGAGGTAATGACCAAGGCTGGGGAGGTTGTGGCAGATTCAGCCCTGCGTGACATGCGTGAGCTCCGTACCATTCCACACCGCCCAAGACTAATCGTGCTTGCAGGGAAAGGTCACAACGGGGCCGATGCCCTAATTGCTGCGAGGCGATTCTTGCGCACCATTCCCACTGCACGAGCGGTGATTTGGCCATTTGAGCCAAAAGAAAACTGTCGGCCGTTGACGCAGCGGGCCTTCGAAGAGTTGATTGAATTTGCTTCCAAGCGGGTGGAAATTTTGCCGGTGGTGAAAGGCTCAAATTCTGAGGAGCTCAATTCCCGCTGGGATGAAATTACCAACGATCGTGGATTTGATTTGTTACTGGATGGTATCCTGGGCATGCAGGGGAAGCCCGGATTAAAAGATGAGCTCGCTGAATGGATTCGTATAATCAATCAATCTGATCGAATATCTGTCCGGGTTTCGATTGATCTGCCCAGCGGTGTTACCGATATTGAAAGTGAGGCTGATGAACCAATTCGAGCAGATTTTACTTATTGCACGGGCATCGTAAAAACACCTGTTATACGGGAAGATCAACAGTTATGGTTGGGTAGGTTGCGGTACTTGGATCTCGGTTTTTTTGAATCCTCACCCGAGGGGGACTTTGCTGATTGCCCTAAAATTCTTCGCTCCTCTGCACTTCCAGTTTTACGAAAATTACGACCCGTTCATTCGGATAAACGAGACTATGGTCATCTTCTTGGGATCGCGGGTTCCAGGGAACTGGGTGGAGCAGCGATGATGTGTGCAAGAGCTGCCCTGAGATCGGGCGTAGGCTTGCTCACTTTTTGCATTCCAGAATCCTTGCATCCTTCCTTTGTGGCATTTTGTCCTGAAGCGATGTGGGTTCCTTTGCCTGAAACTCCAAATGGAGGTTTGGCTTTGGAGGGGTTGGGAAAGGTCAGGCAGTTTTTGGATCGGGCGGATGCCTTGGTCATGGGTCCCGGTATCGGGATAGAAGAGGAATCGCATGCTTTGATCCGCGAAGTTGCTAAACTGTTCTCTAGACCAATCTTACTGGATGCGGATGCCTTGAGATCCCAGATTGTCGAACCTCTAAAAGATAGGGGTAATCTTGTGTTTACTCCTCATTCCGGAGAGTTGGAACGGTTGCTGAGAAAACAAACTGTGGAATCATACCTCTCAGAATTAGCCGGTATTTTGGTTAAGAAGGGCCCACATCCACAAATTTTAACAAACGCATCCAAGTTACATTTATTTTCCGGAAGTGCAGTTTTAGCCAGGGGAGGAAGTGGTGATTTACTCAGTGGAATCATTGGATCCTTGCTTGCCCGTGGTGGCCTTACGCTTGTGGAGAGTGTGGCCTTGGGTGTGCTGTGGCATGGTCGTGCGGCAGAAGCTTTGGCCAGGCAGAATGGGCAGGAAGCAGTTACTGCCATGCAGGTTCTGGATTTTTTATCCTTCGCACTTCGCAATGATTTCTGAACAAAGCACACCTTCCTTACTTGTTCTTGCCGCCGGAATGGGCAGCCGTTACGGCGGCTTGAAACAGGTGGACCCTGTGGGTCCTAATGGTGAAACCCTGATGGATTATTCCCTGTGTGATGCCAGAAAAGCAGGTTTTAGGAAGGTATGCTTTTTAATCCGTGAGGAAATGTATGAAATTTTTCATGAACAAATCGGATCGAAATATGCCGACACGATGGAGGTGAAATATGCTTATCAGTCGACTGATGATTTGCCGGAGGGCACCAATCGCTCTGTTGAAAGAAAAAAGCCCTGGGGTACCGGACATGCTGTATGGTGTGCCCGTCATGTATTATCAAAGTCCTCATTTGCTGTCTTAAATGCAGATGATTTTTATGGGTTTGCGACCTTTGAAGAACTTTGGAGATCCTTACGCCAATTCAAGAATGTGGCTCAGGATGATCGAAAAATAAGAGGTTTCATTGTCGGATATAGTTTGCAGGAAACACTTTCCGATCATGGATCCGTCAGTCGTGGGATTTGTAAAGTAGAGGACGGCAACTTGGATTCGGTGGAGGAGTGGTCAGGAATTACATCTACTGAGGAAGGGATTATCGGGACAGATTCCACGGGAATCTCACATAAATTGACCGGGGAGGAAGTGGTATCTATGAATGTCTGGGGATTCCCGAATCAGGTTTTTCCCGCTTTGGAGGAGGAGTTGATCGAGTTTATCAGCAGTTCTACCGACTTGGAAAAAGATGAATTTTACTTACCCGCGGCGGTGGATCGGTGGATAAAGTCTGGCAAGGCAGTTTTTCAGACCGCTAGGGCAAGTTGCAAATGGATGGGGGTAACCTATCGGGATGATAAACCTGTGGTGGTTCAGTCGATTGGCAATATGATTGCCAACGGAGAATATCCTGAAGCCCTCTTTTAGGAGAAATCTGGAGTAATTTCTATTTTTTGACCGGGTTTTACTTCCACTTTTCCCGTTTTATCCGGGTCTTGGTCATTGCGGTAAATTTGAACGGTTAATGAAGCATTTTTACGGGGGGGGGACCATGCCCATTTTCCAATCTCCACAAAATTCATCGAGACGCCTTCCTCCCAACTGAGACCAGGTCCTTCGCCTCTCAGAAAAGGCTTATTACCAATTCCAATCATCACATTGGCAACTACAGTGGTGGTGCCGTTCTTATTGGCGGTCTCTTCTTTTTCAATGGGCACATCAGATGATATGTTTTCTTTGCCCGATAGTAAGGCATCGACTTTGCGCAGGGTTTCCTCGGGGGAAGGCAATCCAAGGTCCAATTCATCTGCCAGATTGTCACCAGTTCCGGTTGTTTCATTTTCAGCAACATCTTCCTGCTCAGATTCCGATCCTTCGGCTGCCACAGCAGCGGGGTCATCCATACTGGGATTTTCCGGTTGAGTTTGCTCATTTTCACTTGCAGGGTCTATGGATGGAATTTCTTCCTGAGGAGTATCCTGATTATCCCCCAGATCCCTATCAGATTGAGATGGTTCAATGACTGCATCTATATGCTCATCTGGATCAATCTCAGGCTCTGTCGGCTCGTCATCTGCCTGAAGAAGATCGTCTGTGCCTAAATTGGTAGCTTCTCCTGCATTAAGCTCAGATTCGGATAATTCCTTCGCTGAATCATCAGCGGAGATTGCTTCGTCGGAGCCCGGGGAAGAGATTTTGGGAAGGGCATGAAGGTCTTGTTTCAGTTCATTGAATTGTTCAAGCAACTGATCAAGTTTTGATTCAAGATGATTTTCAGCCACCTCAGGCTGAGGAAGAAGAGGGGAGGGAAAAGAATTTGCTTCGATCTGATCAAGTTTTCCCTGTAATTTTGTTTCAAGTGCATCCATTTTGTCCAAAATCGTGCCGGATGGTGCATCGATCCCTGTTTGATTTGCTTCCGAAACAATTCTCTCGACCAGAGTGGGAACTTTGTCGATTTTTAGGGCAATTGCATCCAGTTCAGACCGCATTTCCTTGAGTTCAAAATAGGCCTTGCTGGCCAAATCTGTATCTTTACTGGTATTTGATGTCTCTATTTTATCGATAATACCTTCAAAAAAGTAGGGTAGAAAAAGGAGAATAGCGATCAGGCCGCTGCCAAGAAGTAAGGATCCAATATGCCAATGATCAAGGGTTTCTTTTTCCTGAAGTGTGACCGTAGTAAAGATGCACAAAGTAAGAAAAATAAATGCTGCACCACCATAAAAGGGTGCTTTCGCAATTCCTGTATCTTCTTTATCTAAATCGTAGTCCATCCGCCAATCACCAATGGATGTAATGCTAGTTTTTCAGAGGAAATCCAAGCGAAAAATTCGCAAGGAGAAGGATCAATTTCTTTTTAATTCCAGAAGACCAATTTTTCTTCTGATTTTGTGAAGAATTTTAAAAGCTCTCTTTTGAGCGGCTTGGGCACCGTCTTTGAGTACGGTATCGAGATATGTTTTGTCTTTTATTAGATCCTGATAGATTTCCCGAACCGGTTTTAAGGATTCGGTCACCAATTCAATAACCTCTTTCTTTAAATCTCCGTAGCCTTTGCCAAGGAAATGATCTTCAAGTTCCTCAATAGGTTGACCACTAAGTGAAGAGTGAATGGTTAGTAAGTTGGAAATACCAGGTTTTTCTGCGGTGTTTTTAATTTCTGTTCCAGAATCTGTAACTGCGGAACCAATTTTTTTCTTTATTTGGCTTGGTTCATCCAAGACATACAGAGTCGCCCTCTCGTTGTCATCCGATTTGGACATTTTCCGGTTTGGATCAGTTAGCGACATGATTCGGGCACCGGTTTTGGGTACATAAGCCTCTGGGATGGTAAAGGTTTCCGAATACTTCTGATTGAATCTTCCGGCGAGATCCCGGCATAATTCCAGGTGTTGACGCTGGTCTTCACCCACCGGGACCATATCAGCGTTGTAAAGGAGGATATCAGCAGCCATCAGTACCGGGTAACAAAGTAATCCAGCATTAATTGATGCCTGAGCTCGCATTCCTTCATGAGTAAACTTTATATCGCCTGAATCCACATCATCGGAAACTTTAAACCCGAGTTTGGAGGCTTTGTCCTTGAATTGTGTCATTCGTTGTAGTTCCCCGATCGGGGTCATACATGTAAGAATCCAGGACAATTCCGTGTGTCCAATCACATGGGATTGAACAAATTGATGGCACTTTTCTGGTTTCAACCCACAGGCAATGTACTGAGCGATGCACGAATATACATTTTGACGAAGGGTGGCAGGTTTCGATGGTACAGTAATTGCATGTAAATCAACTATGCCAAAATAGCATTCGAAATCATCAAGCATGTTGGACCAATTTTTTACTGCTCCGAGGTAGTTTCCCAGAGTTAAGTTTCCTGTGGGTTGAGCACAGGTTAGGATTACAGGTTTTGGTTTGCCCGAATAAGCGATTGTGTCCATAAAAGAAGTCCTTTAATAAATCCTATGATTTAGTTTATGTAAAACCTACTCTTGTTACCTAACTTTAAAATTTACTGATGGATAAGGAATCATCCAACCCTCCAAATGAAGAGCTCAAAGAATTGCTCAAGAGATGTCCTGCCGGAACATTAGACGCAGCCGTTGATTTTCGGCTGAATAAAAATATTTCTCAAATAGAACCAATTGTTATGGGAATCATTGAGAGGCATCTGGAGCCAGAGCAAAAAGAGATACTTGCCAATTGCGATGATAACCTTCGCATGTATGAAGATCTCGGGATGGATTCTCTTACCATGCTTGAGGTAGTGATGCTGGTCGAACAGACTTTGCAGGTAAGTATAGATAATGAAGAGCTCAGGGACTTGCGCACGCTTGGAGATGTTAAAGCCTACCTAAATGCTAAGGCTACTGGTACGGAGCCCCCAAAAAGATCCATTACCTACCGCATTGAAGAAGTTGCTTCCTTGATGCCCCATAAAGAACCGTTTCTTTTTCTTGAAAGTGTGACCCTTGAAGGTGAAGAAGTTTCCGGGGCCTATTCTATTTCTGGAAATGAATATTTTTTGGAAGGCCATTTTAAGAACCAACCCGTATTTCCTGCATCTATAATGATCGAGGCACTTGGTCAACTCTGTGTGTTTTATCTTTTGAAGGGGGAGCATCCGGAGCTGAAAGAGAAAGTCGATCCTTCAAAAATCTTTTTCACTTCCTGTGATGGGGTTAAATGCCGGCGAATTTGCAAACCTGGAGATAAGCTATCCATGAAGGTCAAGGTTTCCCGGATTCGTCACCCTTTGGCCCGTTTTTCTGGTGAAATTTTTGTGGGCGATGAGAAAACGGCCACTGCGGAAGAAATCAAGCTCGCTTTTGATTATTACCCCGTATTGCAGGCCGATCAGGAAGAACAGAATTTCTTGCGGGGTAGCCAAAAATCGGAAGTCGAAGGTTCTGGCCTTATCCACTCCTAAAACATTCAGATTCTTGGAATCCCCTGCTTTGAAAGTTGCATTTATATATGCAACTTTCCCCCGTCCGACAGAAACTTTTGTCAGGAGGGAGCTGAGATCTCTGATTAAAATTGGATTCAAGCCAGATATTTACTCGATCTGGCAGGGGCACAATGATTGGGAGGGGAATAAAGTATTTCGCTTTCCCATGTGTGATATACTGAAATTGTTTTACTGGTTGCCCTATTGGGCATGGGTAAATCCACGATCCTTCATTATTGTACTGAAGCATATTTTTGGTAATCCCTGTCCTGGTTTTCAAAATTGGAATGAAACTTTTCTTGGTTTTGCCTTTGGTTTGGTGAGGGCTCGTGATTTTCAATCGAAAAATTATCAGAGAATTCATGGGGTTTGGGCAACTATGCCTGCTACTGCCGTTTATATTATTCATTTGTTAACTGAAATCCCTTATTCATTTGGAGCCCATGCTTATGATGTGTTCCGATACCGTGGAGATTGGTTACTTACTTACAAACTGCGTCGTGCAAGATTTGTCCGGACATCCTCACAATCCACCGCACGAAGACTACAATTACTCGGCTTGGAAAAAGAGAAAATAAATCTGATCCGAAGAAGCCTTACCGAATGGCCAAAAAGGTCAAATTTTTCACTTCACACTCCTTCCCGGCTTTCTCTATTGGCTGTGGGCAGACTAGTTCCGAAGAAAGGGTATTTTCATTTGCTAAAAATAGCCAAATTAGTCGATCAAGCCAAAATTCCTTTTCACTTATCTTTGGTGGGTGCTGGCCCTTTAGCTCATGATCTTGCACTTGAATGCAGAAGGTTGGGCTTAGCATCGAAGGTTTCTTTTTTAGGGTCCCAAAGTGAATCTGATCTAAAGGAAATCTTTCTCGGGCAGGATTGTCTTTTGTTTACGGGAATCATCGACAGGAGAGGGGATCGTGACGGTACACCTAATGTTATTCTTGAGTCTATGGCGGCAGGATTGCTCATTCTTGCCTCCAATAAAGCCGGAGCGATGGAAGCTTTTGAGCATCAGCAGTCAGGTTTTTCTCTCGATCCGGCTTCTTACAAGGAGTGGGTTCAGTTGCTCAAAGAGTTTTATCAAGATTCTACCCGTTTTGAAAAAATAAGACGAATTGCGATGCAGCAGGCTAGAGAGAAGTTTGACTCTGAGCATAATGCTGCCAAAATAAGAGACCAGTTCTTCCATTAAATCTATTTTGAAGACGCCCAAGCTCAGCATTTTGATTTCCGTTTATGGACAACTCGCCTTAACCCAAAGGTGTCTTACCGCTTTGCATCAATCCATTGGGCACAAATTTAGTTATGAAGTTCTGTTGGTTGATGATGCCAGCGATGATGGTACCCCTCAATTTTTGCAAACCCTTAACTCTGTTCACCGTTGTTTTTACAATTCTTCCAACCTCGGCTTTGCTAAAAATAACAACCGCATGGCCAAGGAGGCACGAGGTGAATATTTACTTTTCCTTAACAATGATGCTTTTGTCTCCGGAGATTGGTTGAATCCAATGCTCCGTGTATTTGAAACTCATCGAAATGTTGGGATTGTGGGAAATGTACAGAAGCTTGATGGATCAAAAAGGTTTGATCATATGGGCGTGGTGTTTGGGCCAGCGGGTAACCCCCGTCACTATGGACAGGGGTATTTTCATAATCCATTCAAAGGGGAAGTGATTCAATGGAGTGCAGTTACTGCTGCTTGTGCTTTGGTTAAAAGGAGTGCTTTTCTGGAAGTCGGCGGATTTGATGAAGACTTTATCAATGGATGCGAGGATGTGGAACTTTGTGTGCGAATGTTTCAATTCGGGTTTTCTCATTATGTTGCTCATGACAGTGTGATTGATCATGTCAAAGGAGCCTCCAGGGGTAGGAAGAAATATAACCAGCAAAACTTTGAAATTCTGATGAGAAAGTGCGGAAAATTCATCGAGAATTATCAATCGGTTTTGGATCAGAAAAGGCACGCCCATACATATTTGTTGAGAGCGTTCTTTAAACCACAATCTGTGAATTTTTCTAAATTCTTGGAAGCAGCTTTGATTTATTTTGGTCTAAAAAAATTACCACCTGCGGCAGCCCTAAAGTCTTTTTCCACTCTCCAGTACTCCCAGAATCAGAGCTAAGTAGAGTGATGATAAGCTAAATTTTTGTTGCGGCAAAACGAACCGCTTCCTCTATTTTGTCCATATCTTCATCAGTATGGGCAGCAGAAATTGCCGTGCGTATTAAATCTTTCCCGGGAGGCACTCCTGGGGAAACGGAGATAATGGTGTAAACGCCTTTTTCCAGTAAAGCTTTCCAAAAGTAGTACACTTTTTCCTTTTCGCCCAGCACAATGGGCACTGCCGGTGATTCACTTTCCCAGGTGTCAAGGCTCAATTCTTCGAGCAGGGCATTGTATCTTTTAAGGTTTTGAAAAAGTCTTTTCCTGTGTTGGGGCTCATTTTGGATAATTTGCAAAGCTGCATTGGCACAAGCACAAGCTGAAGGAGTAAGGGCAGCGGAAAAAATTGTCTGCTTTGAATGACTGCGCATGTATTCAATCGCTTCCAAAGATGAAGCAACAAAGCCACCGATTCCGGAAAGTGACTTAGAAAAACTTCCACAAATTACATCAATTTGGTCAGTGATATCAAAATGGTTTGCGGTTCCACTTCCGTTGTCGCCCAATACCCCAAAGCCGTGAGCATCATCTAAGATCAGAAATGAATTAAATTCCTTTGCCACGGAAGTAAGCTCGGGTAATCGGGCAATGTGTCCCTCCATGGAGTAAATGCCTTCAAGAACAATCAGCTTGGCAGTTTCAGGATCTTCATCTTCAAGGATCTGCCGAAGGTGTTCCGGTTGGTTGTGTGCAAACCTTTCGCAATGAGCACCACTTAATTTGATCCCACTCCACAGGGAAGAGTGTAGGTTTTTATCTGCATAGATAATATCTTTACGATCCGCAAATCCTGTAATTGCAGAGGTGCAGGCCAAGTAGCCTGCGGAAAATACATGACAGGCTTCCTTCCCAATAAAACTGGCTAACTCTTCCTCCAGCTCCCGGTGAAAAGATCTTCCTCCATTTGCTAAGCGGGCACCGGTTGTACTGCTGCCCCATTTTTTCAGAGCCTCTATGCCAGCTTCCTTGATTTTTGGATGTTCCCGCAAACCAAGGTAGTCATTACTGGAAAGCATGACATATTCCTTGCCATCTTTAAATACTCGGGTTCCTTCCTGCTTATCAAAGATGTGATAATAGGTGTCATACTTGAGACGAAGCTTGGTGGCTTCGTCGTCCCGAATTCTATCCCAAATCGATGATTGTTTTTTCTTGAGAAAGGAAAAAGCCATCCACCAATCTACTTATCTCTGGAAGTTTACGAAAGTCCAAATTTGTAAATTCTTAAATAGAGAGAATTACTTGGTTCTTTTGATCACATGAAAGCCAAACCCAGTTTCCACTACTTGGGAAACTTCATCGATTTCAAGAGCAAAGGCGGCCTCAGAAAAAGGTTTCGCCATGACCTCGAATTTAAAGCTTCCAAGATCACCACCTTTGGGTCCGGACGGACCATCAGAGTGCTTTTTGGCCATCTCCGCAAAGTCTTTATCTTGATCAACTATCAAGCCACGGATTCTTTCAGCTTCCTTCTTCGCGGCTTGTTTATTTCGGGTAATTTTGGAGTCAGCACGGTCAGCACCTTTGTAGGAAATCAGGATGTGAGAAGCGGATACTTCATCTGGAAGTACCACTTCAGGATTGTCCTTATTTTTGACAAAGGAAGAACGATCAAGTCTGATTTTTTCATAAACATCATTGGAAATAACATAGTACCATCCTGCGAGATTCTGGTTGAGTTCCTGTGCACGCTGACGGGCTTTGGTTACTTTGTCATTATATTCACTTTGCTTGCGGGCATTGGATGCTTTGATTCTGGCTATCTTCGCGTCTTTTTCCGTATCCTTTTTAGCCTGCTCGGTATCCTTAGCAGAGGAACTTTTATTATCTGCAGCTTTCGGATGCGGAGCTTTCTTTGCTTTGGCAACTTTATCAGGAGCTGGTGGGGGTGGGGGAGTGATATTTGGCGGAGCCGATGGTGGGGTAAAATTGGGAGGTGTGCCAGGTTTGGCAATGGGCCCTTTCTCCCCCTCTGGGCCTTTGGCTCCTTCTGCTGCAGGAACTGGTTCCAGATCTGGAGGGGTGAGCAGAGACTCGTTCACCCGGGCAAATGCGTATATGTAGCGGCTGTCGCCAGTTGAATTTTCATCCTCCTCAGGTCCACGATAAATCTCTCCAAAGCGAAGAACATATTCCACACCGCTTTCCATTCCCACGAGGACCTCTCCCTTATTGGACACCACCTTGGGCACGGTTTGTCCGGCTGCATCCTTGGCGGCAATGGTATAGAATCCTTTTTGTTGAAGGGACTGAACCACTGACTGATTATTCGCATCCCGAAGGTTGCTGAAAAACTCGCTCCCTTGCTCGAGATTTTTCACCAGAATATCTGGCTTTCTCTCCACATCAATAATCTCAAGGTCGTCCAATGCATCCTTCAAAGCATCAAGAACCTCTTTATCCAATTCCTCATTATCCTTGAGGGGTGAGCCGGCAAGGCTCCATTTGGAGTCTGCGAAATTCAGTACAAAAGGATCGTTCGACCGGTTGATTTGTCCTTTGGCAAGATTCACATCGTAGTTATCCAAGGTAACCTGTCTGATTTTCCATTTGTCCAGGTCCAGAAAATCCTTCTCCACCCAATCCACAAATTTGGATGAAACGTCGCGGGCATTGCGTACTTCCACCCTGAAGACAGCATTCTGCTCAGGTTTGCGAACAAAATAAGTGCTAGGTAGTCCCTCCACCTCCTCTCCAATAATAAGGCTGGCGAGGTTGGAACCGGAATTATTCTTAAGATGGATTAATCTACCGATGCCTGATTCAGTCGCATCTGCCTTAGAGGGATCGAGTACACCAAGTTTTGCATGCTCTCCGGCTCCCTCACCCGCTTGGTCAATGATCCGTAGATCAAAAAGAATACTAGCCACATCTTCTAACTGATTGTCCGCATTTGCAGGGTAGTCCGCTTTGCCTGGTCGGCGGATAAACCAGCCTTTATCTGTTTGGGTAACTTCGATGGATTTGGACTGGATGTCCTCCTCATCCACTTCGATGATCTCAATGCCTGTGACAGAGCGTGGATCAAAAGCCTCGAACAGGGTCTGGCCCATTAGGTTGGGCTTAGCTGAGGGATCACGCTTGGTGGGGGAGGTGAAGGTGGCGATTGCAACCGCAACGATGGCAGCAGCGAGAAAGGTGATAGTCTTCTTATTTTCGTTCATTTTTTAATAGATGTCGAAAGTTCTTAAATCAGTAGGAATGGGTGTCTCAGGAACGTACCCTTGAATCAATGGCACCCTGAATTTCTGCTCCCCGTTTTTTGTAAAATACAAATATGGCTATCAGTAGCAGGGGTAAAGGTGGGACAAAAACAGACAGACGCTGAATGCTTCTTTGTTTTTCCCTGATTTCTCGGTCACGCTGCCTCTCCGCATCTTTGATGGCGACATTGGTGGACTGGCGGAGTTCACGTTCTCTTTTGGCCATATTTTTTTGCAGTTTTGCCGCCTCCGTTTGCAAGACCTGCATGAATTGTCCCTGCGTCATGGACCCCTGACTGTTTTGCACATCGGCTAGGGCCTCATTCAGTTTGCGGTTTTCATCCTGAAGAATTGCCTGAATGGAACTTTCTGCTTCCTGAATGGTGCGGGAAGCAATTTCACGGGCTTCTTCAATGCTGCGTTCGAATTCCTCCAGGGTGCGGTGTAATCTCCTGCGGTTCCGAATATCAAGCAGGCTGTCCTCGCCGGACAAGTGATCGATAAGATTGAGGGACAAAGTGACATTATCCACATCGAGTGGGAAGTCGGATTCTGGACCACGGCTGCGGATGTTGAAAAAGGGATCCGCCAGCATGTCCACATCTGCCACCAAAACCACATTGATGTTATTGGTTTGGTTTCCTTCCTGCACCGCACCTTTAATGCTGGCAGCAATTACTTCCTGAGCACCGGATCCCTGATAACGGGTACGGTCAGGATTGAACCGGCGTGGAGTGCCAAAGACTCCTCCCGTCCAGAAAGTCTCCAGACTGGTGGTGCCGGAAAGTTGTCCACCCCGGGTTCGGAGCAGTGGTTTAAATTTCAGACTGCTGGATGCTTTGGGATATAGTGCACCGGGGCAGGTGAAGAGACAGTACTGCAACTCGGAGGTAATCGGATCAGTGTCAAAGGAATTAGCTAAGCCTCCAACATATACAAACTCGTCCGGAAAATTTTCGGAGCGGGGAATTTTTGGGAATGGATTATATGGATCCCGAAGGATTCTTTCCTGTAATCCACCAAGCTTGGTGTCCAAATCTGAAAGAAGTTTTTGCTCCACAAAATTCCGGATCGGATGGGTGCTGTCCATCTTATCAAATGCATTGCGCAAGCTGGTAAGCTTTAGGCTGTTCCAATCATTTTGAGAGAGTGAGGCATCGGATTTTAAACGTGCCTCATACTCAGACGCTTTCTTGATCAGGGTTTCGAGATTGGTGAAGAAGGTACCAATTTCTGGAAAACGACCACGGGCAGGTGCCAAACTGCGGCTGGCATTTTGTTTCAATGTGGCTAATTCAAACTGGATCTTTTGCAGCCTTTCCATCGGATCGAGGTTGAAATTCACCTGCAATAAATTCCAGAGCTTGTTCAAGTCACCTTTCTCCGGTGCACTTCCGCCCTCAGGTCCACTGTTGTTATTTCGGCGGGGTTCGTAGGTGCCGGTCACACTTCCCTGGATCAAGGGAAGCGGATCCTCGAAGATGGCAGTAGGAATGCCAGATTTGATTGCTGCGACCAAGTCATCCATCTTCTCATTGTCCAAGGTGCTTGGTTGAACCACTACCAGAGCATCGTAATCATCCGGGGAGATATCTCCGCCAGTTACTTCCTGCACATCATATTGTTTGTTTAATTCATTGAAGAATTCCCAGGCTGGGGTACCGCCTCCAAGATTGAATCCCATAATTCCCATACCTGCAGTTCCGAGAACCGGGGCATCGGTGGCGAATACTCCGAGGGTCTTTTTCTTTTGCGATCCGCTCACAGCATTAATCGTGCGGACAATTTCGTATTCTACCGGCAGACCTTTATAAAGGAAGGGAATGGTTTGCTGGCCGGTATCCCCTTTGCAGACCACACCCATGTATAAATCTTTTTGCCAGGGCACCATTCGACCACCCTCCATCACGAAGAGGGGAGGGGTCACTCCATTCTGGTTTTCCACCCCGTATTTCTCGGCGGTTGCCGATGCGTTGTCTTCCGGGGTAATCACATGGATATTTACCGAAACTAATTTGGTTTCCCGGTCGATCTCTCGCAAAGCGGTGAGCAGGTTGATGCGTGTCTGTACATACTGCTCAGGCATAGACTCCGAGGGGGAGATAAAAGCATCGATCTCCACGGGGCTTTGCAATTTGCCCAGTAAATCAATGGATCCCCCTGATAAGCTGCTTAATTGCTCCGCTGTGGCATCAATTCGTACCACATCATGGTTGCGGAAATATTGGGTCAGGGCAAAAGCGGTGACCACTGTGGCAACCACCCGGATGGTGAAGTGGGAATATTTTGATTTTCCCTGTGGGCTTCCCACCCAGTGCCTCCGACCAATCAGGATCGATGAAAGATAGAGCATCGCAATCGCCAGTCCCACAAAGAAGATAATTCCAGAGGAACTGATGATCCCACGGCTAAAATCGAGGAAGTTAGTGGCGATGGCCCATTCGGAATCTGGCAAAAGTGCAAGAGGGGCGTTGAAAGCGACTCCAAGTACAAAAGCCACGGTTAAATTGGCGGTTAAAAAGGATGCCACCATCCCAATCGCAATCATGCTCAGTCCGACAAACCAATAGCCGACATAGGTCGATGCAAGTAGTCCAAAGTCAGGGTTGCCGAGTTGGCTAAGTACAAAGTAGTTAGCAAACAGGGATATCACCAAGGAAATCGAGAAGATGGCAACCGCTCCGAGGTATTTTCCCATCACCACATCGAAGTCACTGCCTGGTAGGGTGAGGAGCAGTTCATCGGTTCCCTGCCTTCTTTCATCCGCCCAGATACTCATGGTAATGGCAGGGATAAACCCAAGCAGAATGTGTGGCAGAAAACGGTTTAGCTGATCAAGGTTGGCCAGATTGGAATCGAAAAACTCCTGAGGCCAGAAAGCGGCCAGTCCGCTGGCAAGTAGGAAGGCACAGATAAATACATATCCGCTTGGACTCCCAAAGTAGGCGGCGAGGTTACGTTTAAATACGGCGAGAACGGCTTTTGTGTTCATAGCAAATTCGAAGGGATTAGATTAGGCGGCTAGGGTTTGTTTGTTGAACCATGCGTCCAGGGAAGACTCTCCCTTCACTTCATCGGGAGTTCCCTCAAATATAAGACGGCCATTATTAATCAACAGGATACGGTCCGCTACTTCAGGAACTTCCTGTAATATATGAGTAGATAAAAGAATAGTTTTTCCGAGCCCCTTGATGGTTTTACGAACTTCTAATACTTGATTAGGGTCGAGACCAGCGGTCGGCTCGTCCATAATTAAAACATCCGGTTCGTGCAGTAGTACATTTGCCATTCCCACCCGTTGTCTGAATCCCCGGGAGAGTTTACCAATGGGTTTATTGAGAACAGTTTGCAGAGCACACTGTTCAATGACCTCAGCAATCCTATCTTTCTTGGTGGATTCGTCCATACTGCGGGCATCACCGAAGAAGTTTAACAGGGTGATAGGTGTCATTTCCTCATACAGAGGACCATTCTCAGGAAGATATCCAATGCGATTTGCAACCAATTCCCGGTTGTTTGCCACTTCCATTCCACATACTTTGGCCACTCCCGAGGAGGGAGCGAGGTAACCGGTGAGCATTTTCATTGTGGTACTTTTACCGGCACCATTGGGTCCGAGAAAAGCAACGACTTCCCCTTTGCGGATCTTAAAATTCAGATCCTCCACGGCAATAAAGTCGCCATAGTACTTGGAAAGGCCATCGGCCTCGATCATTATGTCAGTGTTCTCTTCTTCACTCATGATTTACAGGAAATGATAAAATTTCAGATTACTGTTTTGGATTTAGGGATAAAAGGCGTAGAGCAATGTGCAAATTGTGCAAACAATCAAAAAAATCTTTCTTCTCCAGTGGTACAAGAAGAAAAACTTTACAAAGACTAATAAAAAAAGTTATTGTTATGACTTCCATTAGCCCATGGATTTGTTGTCCCAAAAATTCTCGATCTGTCTTACATTATTTGTTTGCTGTATTCCTCTGTCTGGGAAGCAGTCATACAATTCAGATTGGTTTGATTCTGCCTTGCGTGCTGAACCCATTACTTTCGATGATCTAGATGGAGCATTGATCTCCCGTTTTGCAAATAAGAGCACTGCCCGCCCCCTCATTTATCCAGCAGTTGTTCCTCTGCACAAATGGATGGATAGAACAGCCAATACCTTTTACAGCCTCAAACAATTGGCTGAAAATCCTCGTTTGGCTAGAATTGAGAAAGATCGTCAGTTTGCTTCTTCCCGTAAGAACATGCGAATGCAAGAAGAACAGACTCCTACTTTTGCCCAGCGCCAAAGTAAGCTTTTTGATCCTTCCGATCTCCTGCTTCCTTCTGAAACTCTTTCTCTGCCTGATGATCAGGAGCTCAATAATTTCCTTTCTGCAAAAGCTAATGAATTCATTAGTCCGGAAAAACAGGTGGAGATTATCAAAGCCATGCTCCAGGAAGAAAGTCCTGATCATCCTGTTCTCAGTCTGATTCAAAATTTACCTCAGTATTCTCCCAATCATACAATCCCCAATAAGAAGGTTGCTAAAAAAGTTGCAAAAAAACCAACCTTTACTGTTCCTGAAGCTCCCGCAGTGATTGTGAAGAAAGAGGAAATTCCTGATACTGTTGAATCTGTGCCCGTTGCTTCAGTGCCTGAAAATACCTTTCTCAAACTCAAAGCCCGTAAGGTATCGCGTGATGGCACTATGAGACCCGCACAGGCTTCTGAAATTTATTTAACTACTCAGGATTTAAAGGAATTGCTCAAGGACTTAACCAAAGATCCTGCCATTTCTGGAGAGGTTCGTTCGGTGGCTGAGCTCTGGGCCAAGGCGGAAAAGAATGTTTCCCGCAACCCAGAAATCGCTCTTGGGGTAAAATCGATTCTGCTTTCCGCTAAGGTGGGGCGTGCCCGGACTGATCCCTACGGTCAGGCATCCCTTGAAAATCTTTCTCCCGATGATAAATATTATCTCATTGGAATCGATAAAGATATCGAAACCGATGTGGTCACTATCTGGTCCAAGGAAGTGGAAGTTGCTCCTGGGGAAAACCTGGTCGAACTGAGCTCCACTGATATCATCTATCAGGAATAACCCTGCTTTCTTTCGATCCTGTTAATAAACAGGGCAAGAATTGCTCGCCAAGCATCGGCGGAGCTCTAAAGTACTTCTTTTCTTTAATTCGAAGTTTTATTCAAAGTTATGCAAAACCAAGAAATTCTCCAGCAAGCTGCCGATCAAGCACGCGGCTTGGCAATCGATGCGATTCACGCCTGTAGTTCAGGGCATTTGGGACTTCCCCTCGGAGCCGCCGAGGTAGGTGCGGTTCTATTCGGAAAAGATTTACAGATCGATCCATCCGATGATCAATGGTTAAACCGCGACCGTTTCGTTCTCTCTGCCGGTCATGGAAGTATGTTCCTTTATGGTTGGCTACACCTCGCTGGGTATGACCTCCCACTCGAAGAGGTTAAGAATTTTCGCCAGCTCCACAGCAAGACTCCCGGACACCCCGAGTTTGGTGAAACCCCAGGTGTCGAGTGCACCACCGGTCCCCTTGGTCAGGGAGTGGGTAATGCCGTGGGTATGGCGATCGCATCCAAAATGGCAGCCGCACATTTTAACACCGCGGAACATCCGATTTTCGATCATCAGGTAATTGCCCTCGCTGGGGATGGTTGCTTGCAGGAAGGTGTGGCTGCGGAAGCTGCCTCCCTTGCTGGTCACTTGGCCCTTAATAACCTGACCATTCTTTACGATTCCAATGATGTCACTCTTGATGCCATGGCCGATGCCAGCCAGAGCGAGAGTGTGATCGACCGCTTTGCATCCTATGGATTTGCGGTGGAACGGATCGAGGATGGTCACGACATGGTTGCGATCTCCGCCGCTTTAGAGCGTGCCCGTGCCAATACCGAAAAACCCACTTTTATCGAAATCAAGACCATCATTGGTAAGGGCATTCCAGAAGTGGCCGGTACCTCGGCCGGACATGGCGAGGGTGGGGCGAAATTTGCCGAGGCTGCCCGCCAGGGTCTCGGATTGCCCGAGGAAACTTTCTATGTTTCCGACAAGGTACGTGCCTTCTTTGCTGAGCGTAAAGAACAACATATTGCCCAGCGTAAGCAATGGGATGAGATGTATGCTGCCTGGCGTTCCGCAAATCCTGAAAAGGCTGCGTTGCTCGATTCCGGAATCGCCCGCGAAGTACCTGCGGATCTGATGAACAGTGTGCAACAATTCGCAGAGGATGCCAGTGTGGCCACCCGTGCGGCCGGAAGCCAGATCATCAACGATCTCGCCAAGACTATGCCTCTCCTTATCAGCGGATCTGCTGATTTGCATGGTTCCACCAAGAATTACATCAAGGATGTGGGTGACTTTACCAAGGATAACCATTCCGGTCGCAACCTCCTCTTTGGTATCCGTGAACATGCCATGGGTGCGATCGTAAACGGAATTGCTTATTATGGTATCTTCCGTCCATCCGGTGCCACCTTTGCGGTGTTCGCCGATTATATGCGCCCATCCGTTCGCTTGTCCGCTCTGATGGGCTTGCCAATCTTCCATATCTGGACACACGACTCCGTCGCCGTAGGCGAGGATGGCCCCACCCACCAACCGGTGGAAACTACCAGCGGCTTACGGGTCATTCCAAATCTGGATGTCATCCGCCCAGCGGATCCTGAGGAAACTGCCGGTGCTTTCGTGGCCGCTTTACAGCGTACCGATGGACCAACCGGTCTTATCCTTACCCGCCAGAATGTTCCCAATCTTTCCTCTATTTCCGTGCAGGACCGCCGTGAAGGCGTGCTCAAGGGTGGATACATTGCCCGTAAGGAAGAGGGTGAATTGGATTTGATCATCCTTGCTTCCGGTAGTGAGCTAAACCTTGCCTTACAATCTGCGGAAAAACTTGGAAATACCGTGCGTGTGGTATCCGTTCCCTGTATGGAACGCTTCGACCGTCAGGACGATGGGTACCGCGAGTCTGTACTTCCACGCTCCTGCCGCAACCGTATGGCGGTGGAAGCCGGCGTGTCTGACCTCTGGAGAAAGTATGTCGGGTTGGACGGCGTGGTTGTCGGAATTGATCGTTTTGGTATGTCCGCCCCTGGAGATATCGTGCTCGAGGAATTGGGCATGTCGGTGGACAATGTGGTCAAGCAGGCAGCTCTCGCCGGCTTGGGTGCATAATCAGCTTATCGATTTAGATTTTTTAAATCCGAATTTTTCAGCAGAGCCTGTCCCATCTCAGGGCAGGCTTTGTTTTTTGATGATGCTTTGCTAATCCGCTCGGTTACCCAAAAAGAATAGATCGAGCTTTCCCTGACTCTGTCCGAGGGCAAACAGGGCATAGAGGCAGGCAAAGAGATTACCGCCCACCAGAATTGCCACTGCCCAGAGCAATTTGGCAAGGAGCAGATCCTCACGGATCCATACCCAGCCAAGGAAAAGAAAGAAGCCAACATAAACATCTACCAATGAAACGATCCCCCAGGGGTTGTCCATCAGTTCCCCTCCGTCTTCCCAAAAATCTCCCCAGCCAAACCCATAGATCAAGCCGGCAAGCATAACCAAAAAGAGCCCGGATAAATAGATCCGGGCTCTTAAGTGGTTCATCTTAAAAAAACGATTCTGTTTATGCGGTGGCGATTGCCAGGGCCTGGTCGAGATCAGCAAGTAAATCATCCGCATGTTCGATACCTACCGACAAACGGATTAATTCCGGAGTGATTCCACCGGCCCGTTGCTGATCCTCGGTCAATTGAGAATGAGTGGTGGTGGCAGGATGGATGGCCAAGCTTCGTGCATCTCCCACATTGGCGAGGTGGGAGAACAGTTTTAAATTATCAATAAATTTGGAACCAGCTTCCGCTCCTCCCTTAATGCCAAAGACGACCATGGAACCACCCTTACCCCCGAGGTATTTTTGATTGAGGGAGTAATTGGGATCATCTTCCAATCCAGGGAAGCGTGCCCATTCAACCGAGGCATGGTTTTTTAAATGCTTGGCCACAGTGAGGGCATTTTCGCAATGTCTTTCCATGCGCAGGGGAAGGGTCTCAATGCCCTGAATGAACTGCCAGGAATTATCTGGAGAAATACAGGCACCGAGGTTGCGCAACGGAACGGTACGCATCCGTAAAATAAATGCGAGTGGAGCAAGAGGTTCGGGCAGGTCATGACCCCAGCGGAGGCCGTGGTAGCTGCTGTCCGGCTGGTCGTAAAGGGGGAAGTTCCCATTTTTCCAGTCAAAAGTACCGGAATCGATCACGATCCCGCCAATCCCATTGCCCTGGCCACCTAGCCACTTGGTAAGGGAGTGGACCACGATGCTTGCCCCATGCTCGATCGGACGGGTGAGGTAGGGGGTGGAAAAGGTGCTGTCCACAATCAGAGGAATGCCATGGTCGGATGCAATCTTGGAAATGGCTTCCAAATCAGCCACATCGAGGCCAGGGTTGCTTACCGATTCGCAAAAGAGAGCCTTGGTCTTCGGGGTAATCGCCGCAGCAAAATTCTGGGGATCATTGGGATCCACAAAGTTTACCTTGATCCCAAGCTTGGGCAAAATGTCATTAAACTGGGTATAGGTACCCCCGTAGAGATTATTGGCCGATACAATCTCATCTCCTGCCTCAGCGATATTGATGATGGAGTAAAATACAGCACTGGTACCGGAAGCGATGCCCAAACCGGCGGCTCCGCCTTCGAGGGCAGCCACGCGTTGCTCGAGCACATCGGTGGTTGGGTTCATCAAGCGCGTGTAAATATTGCCCAGTTCGCGCAGACCAAAAAGATTGGCGGCATGCTCGGTGTTGTTAAACACATAGGAGCTGGTCTTGTACAAAGGTACGGCGCGGGAATTGGTGGTGGGGTCCGGCTGGTAGCCAGCGTGGAGGCATTTAGTCTCTAACTTCATAGTAAGAATTATTTATAATTGGGGTTCGTTCTAAAAAGGAAAAGATAGATTGTTGGCAAAGCTTGGGGGTTAAAACAACCCTTTATCGCGTCGTAGGCTTAAAAGCTTCTTATCCCTGCTTTGCAAAGAGGTAGTGGGAGACCCACCATTCCTGCCCATTGGCATAGGCAAAGGTCTCGGCACAGGCGAGGAAGAAGATACGCCAGCGGTGAAAGGATTTATGGGCATCCTCCTTGGACTGGTCCCTGAAAAAGATGGCGAGCACTGCATCTTTATTGCGGTCGAGATTGAGCAACCAGTCCTCCGATGTCTTGGCATAGTGAGTACCCGACCAGCGCCAGCGGTGTTCCAGTTCCAGTTTTCCACAGATGCGCAGAAAGAGCTCATCCGCAGGCATGGTACCCCCGCTGAAGAAGTGTTGGGACATCCAGTCATCCTCTCCCTCCACCACAAAGGGGTAGGAGGTACTGCGGTGACAGAATACATGAGTAAATAATTTCCCCCCTGTTTTTAACCAGCCATGAATCCGGTCAAATAATTGGCGATGGTTGCGAACATGCTCAAACATTTCCACCGATACCACCCGGTCATAAAATTGATCGGTCTCAAATGCATTCACATCCGCAGTCACCACCTCGAGGTTGCCCAGCCCCCGCTTGCTGGCGGTTTTCATAATGTATTCACGCTGGGAATTGGAATTGGAAACGGAACGGATGCGGGAGTTAGGAAAATGCTTGGCCATCCAGAGGGAGAGAGAGCCCCAGCCGCATCCAAGCTCGAGAATATCCTGTCCGTCCTGCAGATCTGCCCGTTGGCAGGTCAGTTCCAGTGCCCGGTCTTCCGCCTGGTCGATCCCGTGGGTACCTGGTTCATAACAACAGCAGCTATACTTTAAATTTTTCCCGAGGACCAAGTGATAGAAATCGGCGGGTACTTCATAGTGTTGTTCATTGGCCTTGTCGGTTTCAACCGCGAGCGGGGATTGGTCGACCTGTTGCAAGTATTCCTCGGCCAGTTCCGCATTTTTTTCACAGTCCTGAATCTTGCACTGTTCGAGACGTTTTTTACAGAGGTTGCGGATGCCCGCCCGGATGAGAAAATCGGGCATCAGTCCGCGTTCGCTTAATTGAATAAAAGTATCAGTCAGGCTCATCAGTCAGAAAAGAAATTATTTGGGAAACCAAGGAAAAAAGGAGGTGGTAGATTCAAGATACTTTTTATAGGCATCTCCACTAGCTTCCAACTTTCGTGCCTCCACAAAAGGAATCCCGGTGATCTTGGTAAGAAAGAGGTAGAGAATGGGCGGGATGAGGAAGAGCCATTCTCCACCCGCGGAATGAATCCCCATCGGCAGGTAACCCAGCCATAAGACCCATTCGAAAAAATAATTGGGATGACGGGAATATTTCCACAGCCCGGTGTTGCAGACTTCCGCCCGGGTACGGTTGGGAGAATGTTTAAAGATGCGGAGTTGTTTGTCTGCCAAGCTGACCCCAACAAATCCAACAATCCAAATAAACATCCCTACCTGATCGGTCCATAAAAGATCAGAGGGGTTGCTCGCGAGAATGAGAAAGGGACTGGCAAACAAAACCACCCAGAATGCCTGTACCTGAAAAAAGAGAAAGAATCCAAGATTTACTTTTTCGCCCAGATATTTCCGCAGGTATAGATAGCGGGCATCTTCCGGTTTTCCCCAGCACCTTCGGAGGAGGTGAGTGCCGAGCCGGGCGGACCATACGCCAAGCAATCCAAGTAGGAGGGCATAGCGGGCAGGATGGCAGCCTTCCCTTAATAAATAGAGATAGACGATTCCGAGGACACCCACTCCATAGGCCCAGAGCACATCGACATAGGACGTATTTCTAATCTTCAGGGCAACCAGCCAGCCAAGAAACATCACCACCGATGCTCCTGCCTGTCCGTAAAGCAGAAGCTCAGGCAGACTCATCCGTGAATTTAGGATATTTTAAATGAATCTGACGAAGGACCAAACCGGCAATTCCCCACTCAATGAAAATGGCCAGGGCAGTATCCCAATCGGAGGTAAAAGCGAGGGCATCCATCCGCCAACCCGCATAGTAAGCAGCCACTCCACCGATGGAAAATCCGAGCAGACAGCGGATATTATTTTCCAGAAACCATGGAAAAAGTGGACGGAGCATCAGCCCAAAATTTGCCCACAAAATAATCATCCACAGCGGAGCACCACCAACCGTGGGATTGGCATAAAAGGCAAGCAGTTCCAAACGAACAAGGAGGGAGTCTCCCACCATCCCAAGGGCAACGGAGGCGAGCAGGAATGGGAAAGCGGCTCCAAAGCGTTTGCTTAAAATTACTAACCCAAGCACCGCACAAAATCCGAGCACCGGGTAGAGCATGGGGTAGGAAGACTTAGAGCCAAGCACACAGGCAAACCAAGCGACCTGGAAGACAACCAGGTTGAGCAGAAATTTCATTCGCACATTCATTGAGGGAATCCTTTCCCTACGGTGGCGTTCGGTTTGGTCAGGAGCAAGTGAATATCCCCAGTGTATCCCTCTTGAAATCCAGCTTCGCAGTAGCATAAATAATAAATCCATGCCCGGCGGAAGGAATCATCATAGCCCAGTTTTTTGATCTTCTCCTCCTTGGCCAAAAATTGCATACGCCACTCCCTCAGGGTACGGGCGTAATGATAACCGATATCATGGATTCCAGTGGGGCGGAGGTCGGACTTCTTGGCAATCGCTGAGACCATGGCGGAGATCGAGGGGACACAACTGCCTGGGAATACCCGGGTACGGATATAATCGACTTCTTTTAAGTACTGGTCGTAACGATGGTCCGGCATGGTGATTGCCTGTACGAGTGCGGCACCATCGGTAGCAAGTAGATCAGAAATTTTGGAAAAATAGGTGGGTAAATATTCATGCCCCACGGCCTCGATCATTTCGATGGAAACAATACGGTCGTAGGAGCCCTGCAGGTTTCGGTAATCCTCCTGCAATAGAGTCGCCCGGTTCTCCCAGTTACCTTGCTCAATGATCTTTTTGGCGTAATTGTATTGTTGCTTGGAGATGGTGGTGCCGGTCCATTTAGCACCAGTTGTCTCCATTAAACGCTTGGTAAAGCCTCCCCAACCACAACCGATCTCAAGTAGGGTCTGCCCATCCTTGATTTCGAGTTGCTCGATGATGCGGTCATATTTGGCCAGGGATGCCTCCTCCAATGTGGTATCCTGATTGGCAAAAATACCACAGGAATAGGTCATGGTGGGATCGAGCATCAGCTCATAGAAGTCGTTGCCCAAGTCGTAGTGCAGGGCGATGTTGCGACGGCTTCCCTTGACGGTGTTTTTCTGACTGATTAGATAGGCCCAGCGGGCAAACTTGTTGAGCACGGTTGCCCAGCCACCCTCCATCCCGTCCATTACATCGAGGTTTTGTAAAAACAGCCGGAAGAGCATTACCATGTCATCGGTCTCCCAATCACCCGCGGCATAACTGTCTGCCACTCCAAGCGAGCCTCCAAGACAGGCTTTGCGGTAAAAGGAAGAGTCCTTTACTTCAATTCGGGCAGATAGGGAAGAATTTGCCTGACCGAAAGAATGAACTGATCCATCGAAATGTAATTCCAGCCAGCCGTGCTCAATTTTGTTTAATTGATGAATGAGGATACGCCCAAAAAAACCGAGCTCTTCGCTGGCGGAGCGAAGGGGTGCAGATAGGCTCGCAGAAGCAGTGGCTTTCATATTTTGGGGTGAATTAAGTGTCTGATTTTTTGGGGTGAGCGTAAAAAGGGCAACCCTTGAGTCGCAAAATCAATGCATTCCAATAAATTGCCCGGGTTACATTCAGGGTCATAAACGGGAATCGTGCCAGTGCCCAAGCGAGATTTCGTCCATTAAGTGGGCGTCGCTCTAGCTTGAGCTGGGCGGTAAAAAAATTTTTCTGATCCTCCTGTAAAATCATATCTGCCTGAAAACGATCACCGGGTGCCCGGAATCTCCAGTCGTAATCAATATTCATCCCGATGAAGGGGGACACATGAAATTCTTTGCGGAATTCATGATCGCTCCGCTCTGAATCAGGGTTTGTTTCCCACTCAAAACACTTGGCGTATCGTTCCCCCCAGGGAGTATTGGTGATTTCCGCCATTAGGGCAGTCGGTCGTGTACGCTCCTCGTTCCAAAGGAAATAAAAACTCACCGGGTTGAAACAGTATCCAAGGGTACGAAGATGAGTGATGATGGAAATAGGACCCTTTATTTCCCTCCCCAATTGGTCAGTCATGGTCTTCCGGACCGCATCGGCAAGATCTGGAATTTCGGTACGGTGATAATCTGATCGATGAAAACCGCCAAGGTTGGATCGGTTGGCCGACCAGAACCAGCGGCCTTTGAAGACATCATCCAGTTCCTCAAGAAAGAGATGAGCCATGTAGACATCGTAGCGTAGGTCATGTTTTCTGGGAGCTTTGCGGTGATGACTGACCTCGCCAAAATACAAGCAGCTATTCATACCAGTGTTTCCCCAAAGGACTCGCATACCCGCAGGGCACTGCTCAATCCGTCCTCATGAAACCCATATCCCCAGTAAGCTCCACACAGGGATATTCCCTTTCTCTGAATGAAGGAGTTGTGCATCGCCTGTGCTGATTTTCGGCCCGGGTGGTAAGTGGGGTGTTCAAAAGTGTACTCTCCATGCCGGAGGGCTGGATCGATCTCTCCTTGCTGGTTCAAGGAAACACAGAACGGCTCTTGGGTGGGCAGGCTTTGTAAAATATTCATATCGTAGGTGACCACCGCATGATCTTTTTCCTCTTTTGCAATGTAGGCATTCCAGCTGGCCCGTGCGGATGCTCGGCGGGGAAGTAAACGATCGTCGGAATGCAAAGTTACCTGATTGGATTCGTAAGGGAATTTTTGCAAAAGCTCGATTTCCTCCCGTTCTGCACCATCCAATAATTTGAGAGACTGGTCGGCATGACAGGCAAGAATGACCTGGTCAAAAGACTGTTCAGTTCCATCCGGAAGAGTAATAAGAACTCCGTTGTCTAATCGGCAAACAGATCGCACCGGGGTGGAAAGATGTAAGCGGTCACCGAGACCCTCCACGATTTTATCCACATAAGTACGGGAACCCCCTTTTAGTACCCGCCAGACCGGACGGTTGTATGCCTGCAACATCTTATGGTTGGAAAGAAAATCGGTAAGAAACTCCATAGGGAAGGAACTGAAGCGTTCGATGGAGCAGGACCACAGGGCCGACCCTAGAGGCAGGAGGAAGGAACTTTCAAACCGTTCACCCAAACCATTTCTTCGGACAAATTCAGATACGGTTTCGCTGGGGTCGCCCGCCTGTTCGGCAAGTTTATGAAATCTTAAAATGTCCCGCACCATGCCCCAGTGTTTGGGATCGGTGATATTTCGGATCCCTCCAAATAATCCTGGGATGGACTCCCCACTGTATTCAATCCCTGTGCGTTCAGATCGGACAGAAAATCCCATTCGGGTGGGTTGGGAATCCACATCGAGCAGTTCGAGCAGGCGGACAAAATTGGGGTAGTTTTGCTCATTGAAAACAATGAATCCTGTATCCACCGGGTAGTCCCCTGTTTTGCCGGATACATCGATAGTATTGACATGACCTCCCGGTTTGTTCGCTGCCTCGAAGAGGATGATATCGTATCTGTTCTTGAGGAGATGGGCACATCCCAGTCCGGAAATGCCGGAACCAATAATAGCGATTTTCATGTGCTCCGCACGTGAACGGCAGAATGTGGGTTCAGCTCTTTGCCTTTTCTTTCACCCAGGCGGGAACAGACCGCAAATCACTTACCAAGCCAAAAAGGGACATCAACTTTAGGGTATAATAAGTGGGGTCTAGTTCCCAGAAAGTAAACCCTTGCCGGGCAGCTCCGGGAAAAAAGTGATGGTTGTTATGCCAGCCTTCCCCAAAAGTAATAATAGATACAAACCAATTATTCCGACTCTCGTCCCCGGTATCATATTTCTTCTTCCCAAACATGTGGGTAAGGGAATTAACCGAGAAGGTGGCGTGATAAAGCAAGACAGTGGGGAGGAAGAAACCCCAGGCAAGCATAGAGAGACCATTCATGCCAGACCATGCTTGGAAGGCCGACCATTCGCCAAGGAAGAAGCACCCAAGGGCGAGAAAAAGAACTGCGATCCAGTCATACCGGTTGATGAAGCGGAGTTCCTTAAATTTTGCCCAGTCAGGAATTTCCTTGAGAAAGGTGGGTAGTGCATAGTCCGTCATAAACCAGAGGGTATGACTCCAGAGAAAATTTTTGTGATGGGGGGAATGGGAGTCGTGCTCGGTGTCAGAATGTCGATGATGCATACGGTGGTGTGCTGCCCACCAAAGGGGGCCTCTTTGGCCGGATGCACAGGCGACAAAAGCACCTAGAAATTGTACCAATCGGCTGGTTTTGAAGGTACGGTGGGAAAAATAGCGGTGGTAAAAAGCAGTGATCGCGAACATCCGTGTTGCGTAAGAGATAAACAATATGGCTAAGCAAGGCCAGGCAAAGGGGGTGAAAAAAACGAGCAATGCACCCAAGTGGATGAGGATGTAAGGAACACAACGAAACCATTCCACACGGTCTTGTGTGGGATCAGGTTTGTCATGGGTCTCCGGAGGAGGGCAGACCCACTTGGATAAGGTTCTTATCATGAATTACGCGGCATTGTCCAAGATGAGAGAAAGTTGTAAAGGACTCATCTTGGTTTTACCACGTAATTCGATACCAACCATACGGTCGAGATTGCGGAAATCTAGTTTGCCGTTGTTCATTACCACCGCCCGGAGTTTGCGTAAACCGAGGGACTCAAGCTGACGGACACGTTCACCGGAAACATCCAAGGTCTCAGCAATATCATCAAGCTTCATTGCCTCTTTATCTTTGGTAAGTCCGAAACGCATACTTAAGACCTTTCTCTCGCGGGGTTCCAGAAACCCAAGTGCAACCCGGATGTCATCTGCAAGAGAACCATCTTCACGATAGGACTTCTGGGTATCTGCATCGTCTGACATCATATCGATGAGGGAGTGGTCAGAATCATCCGAAAATGGCTCGTCGAGTGAAAGAGTGCCGCCAGGGGCATGTTTGACGCGACTGGAAAGATTACGCCTGTCATCCAATGCTTCCTTAATTTCATCCTCCGTAGGTTCCCGCCCCAAAGAAATCTGCAACTCCGTGCGCAGGTTATTTTCTTTACGTTTTCCCTGGGATACATCGTGGGGAATGGAAACAGCTTCAGCCATTTTACTGACAAATCGCTGAATCCGCTGCCTGATCCACCAGGCAGCGTAGGTACTTAATTTTATACCGCGGGTATGATCAAATTTTTCTATGGCTATGATGAGACCATGAATTCCTTCTGCCATCACATCCTCCATAGGGACATTAACGAGACGGAACTTGAGAGCAATGGAAGCAACCAAGCGGATATGACGCTCGATCAATTCCTGTTTAGCCGCTTGCGATCCTTTGTTATACTCAGTAAAGAGTTCATCATATTCTTCCTTGGTGGGAGGAGCTATGCGTGAGCGTTCTGTCATGAAGCGTCCGATAGAATCGTTCGAATCATTTGTTTGTGTGAAGCTGTAAGGTGCCATAACAAGAAATATTACGATGGATTGCTCTTTTAGGATCATGCGAATTCAAAAATTTAATTTTTGTAAACATCTTCAAAAAAATCCTCTTTTTTTGGATGAAGTTATTTTGTGCCTTAATTTTACTCTTGGTTGATGGAGGAGCCTATGATCGTTCGGCCCGAAGGGCTGTACTGCCCGGCGGGAGATTTTTACATCGATCCCCGTGGCCAGGTGGAGCGGGCACTGGTTACTCATGCTCACAGTGATCATGCCCGGCCCGGTCATAAATTTTATTTGGTTTCTGAAACCTGCCTGCCCCTTTTAAAACTACGCCTCAGTCATGAGGTGAAAGCAGAGGGCATTCCTTTTGGTGAAACCCGAAAAATCGGCGATGCCCTAGTTTCTTTTCATCCAGCTGGGCATATCCTTGGCTCCGCCCAGATCCGAGTGGAGGTAAAGGGGCGGGTCTGGGTAATTAGTGGTGATTATAAGCCTCAACCCGATCGTAGTTGTGAGCCATTCGAACTGGTGAAGTGCAATGTGTTTGTCAGCGAATGTACCTTCGGGCTCCCCGTCTATCACTGGGAAAAAGAAGAAGCCGTTCATCAGCAGATAAATCAGTGGTGGAGCAACAATTCCAAAGCGGGTAAGCCCAGTCTGCTGTTTGCTTATTCGTTAGGGAAAGCACAGCGGGTCCTGCGGGGACTGGATTCTGAGATTGGACCCATCTATGCTCACGGGGCAATTCATCCTTTTCTACCAGTCTATGAATCATCCGGAGTTAAATTTCCCTGTGTGCAGAAACCAAAAGAAGGGGGCGGAAATTGGGCGGATGGGATAATTGTGGCTCCTCCTGCGGTGGAGGATGCCGGTTGGACTAGGCGATTCAAGGGAGCAGAGCGTGCCTTTGCTTCGGGATGGATGGCAGTGCGTGGTGCCAAAAGAAGACGGAATCTGGATCGTGGATTTGTGCTGTCCGATCATGCCGATTGGGCTGGATTACTGGAGGTGATCAAAGGGACTGGTGCTGAGGAAATTAAACTCACCCACGGAGACGGAGTTCCCTTGGCGAGGTATTTGGGGGAACAGGGAATTCATGCATCGATGCTGGAAGGTGCGTATCAGCGAACCGACGAAGAATAAAGTATGCACGGATTTTCTGAGCTTTTTCATGACCTTGATGGGATGACCAAGACAGGGGAGAGGATTGACCGCATGTCCGCTTACTTCAGAGACGCTAATCCTAAAGACGCTGGGTGGGCGGCATGGTTTCTCGCTGGCAACCGGATCAAGGGAGCGGTGCGGACAGGGGAATTGAGACAGTGGGTAGCCCATCGTGCAAATCTTCCTCTTTGGTTATTGGAGGAGAGTTACGAACGGGTGGGCGATCTTGCTGAAACGATCTCTTTGCTGGTTCGGGGCAATCCTCAGGCCGTGCCCATGAGCTTGTCTGAAATAGTCGAGCAAATCTTTTATTCATTAGTTTCTGCTGATTCATCGGAAAGACAGAATATGTTATTGGAGATCTGGAATAAGTTGCGACCCATCGATCTACTCCCTTTCCACAAATTATTAACTGGTGGGTTTCGCATTGGAGTATCGCGTGGCAATTTATGCAAAGCGCTGGCGATGGTAGCTGATGTAGAACCAGCGGTCATTTCGCAACGGATCTCCGGGGAATGGGATCCCCGGGTAAGAACTTACGACCGTATCGTGGGCGAGGAACGGGCAGAGGATGCATGGTGCCGTCCATTCCCTTTTTGCCTGGCCAGTCCATTGCAGGAGGAGGTTGTAACCTTGGGTGACCCTAAAGATTGGTGGGCGGAGTGGAAGTGGGATGGTATCCGCTGCCAGTTGTTAAGCGAGGAGGGTAGAGGTATGCTATGGACCCGGGGAGATGAATCGGCCGGGGAATCCTTTCCCGAGTTACTTGAGACCATCCCTCATTTACCCAAGGGGCTAGTCCTAGATGGAGAAATTCTTGCCTGGGGGACGGATGGACTGCGTTCCTTTAACCGTTTACAAAAACGGCTTGGACGAAAGCAACCAGGGCCATCTTTGCTCAAGAAAGAACCCGTGCAGTTCATGGCTTATGATCTGTTAAAGGTGGAAGGAAAGGATCTTCGTGATCTTCCATTTGAGCAGCGCCGGAAAGGTCTGGAGCATTTAATAAGTTCTTTACCCAATGGTTTTCCTCTGCGTATTTCGCCACGGGTAACCGCAGAAAGCTGGGAAGATCTTGCAGAAGCGAGGTTGGAGTCCCGGGATCGTGGAGTGGAGGGGCTAATGCTCAAACGGATGGACTCGGTTTATTCTTCGGGGCGGGTGAAGGGAGACTGGTATAAATGGAAGGTGGACCCGTTTGTAGCCGATATGGTGGTGGTTGGTGCCCAGTTGGGGCATGGTAAGCGTGCAAATCTTTACTCTGATTACACCCTCGCGGTACTTGACGAAAAAGGGGAATTTGTCATCGTGGCGAAGGCATACTCAGGGATTACCGATGAGGAATTGAAAGAGATCGACCGCTATGTCCGCAAAAATATTACCGGTAAATTCGGGCCTGTTCGTAGCGTGCGACCAGGAATTGTATTTGAGGTGGCTTTTGAGGGTGCAAGGGCATCTGGCCGGCACAAGTCGGGAGTAGCCTTGCGTTTTCCCCGTATCCAGAGATGGCGAAAGGACAAGGAACCGGGTGAGGTGGATTCTTTGGAAAACTTGCTTGGCTATGCCCGGATGGGGGAACCAAAGCAGGGAGATGGACCTAGGATGGACGAAGCAGGGAATCTGCTCCTTTTTTGATCTCCGCGAGTTTTTCCTCGGATAAACGGGCGAGGTTGCGCATCTGCATAGCAAGGCGCTGATTTCCCCCCAGACGCTCCCGGTGCCGATCAAGGAAACCCCAATATAAAGTGGTAAAAGGGCAGGCATCGGGTCCGGTTGATTCTTTGGGCTTAAACCGGCATTTTTTGCAGTAGTTACTCATCCGGTCAATGTAGGCACCAGTGGCGGAGTAAGGCTTGGATGCCATGATGCCCCCGTCCGCAAATTGTGACATGCCTACCACATTGGGGGTGGTCACCCAGTCGACTGCATCCACATAATTGGCGAGAAACCAGTCATTGATTTCACCCGGTCGTACGCCATGGAGTAAGGAGTACAAACCAATGACCATTAATCGTTGGATGTGGTGGCCATATCCTGTGTCCAGTACCTGTTTGAGGCAGGAACGCATGCAGGCCATTTCGGTATCGCCAGTCCAGAAAAATTCGGGCAAGGGACGGTCCGCATCCAGAAAATTCATCTCCCGGTATTCCGGCATGCGTAGGTGATAAATGCCCCGGACATATTCACGCCATCCCAGAATTTGCCGGATAAATCCTTCCACCGCTGGCAGGGCGGCAAGTTCTTTTAAATAGGCCTGTTCCGCTGCCTCAATAACTTTGCGGGGATCAATCAGGCGTAGGTTGATCGGGGATCCAAGTAGGGAGTGAAAGAGGGTGTATTCATCCGTCCACATCGCATCCTGAAAGCGGCCAAAGCAGGGCAGGCATTCTTCGATGAACTGAGCGAGAGCTTCCTCTGCCTGTTGGGGGGTCACGGGCCAGATGAATTGGCGTAAATCTCCCGGATGATCCGGGAACCGGCGATTTACTAACTCGATCACCTCTTTGGTAATCTCATCGGGTTTACACCCACGAACCATAGGAGAAGGAGGTGGTCCCTGTTTGCCAAAACTTTCCCGGTTATCTTTGTCAAAATTCCAGGCACCCCCGACTGGATCGTTTCCATTCATAAGTACCTTGTACTTCCGGCGCATTTCCCGGTAGAAAAATTCCATCCGCAGGGATTTTCTTCCCTCTGCATGCCCGGCAAATTCAGCCTGGGAGCAGAGAAAATGTTCGTCCTCGCGAACTTCCCAAACTGCACCGGATTCCCCCACTGTGTTGCGGAGGGCATCCTCCACCCGGTAATCGCCAGGTTTGACCACGCTGACTAAAGAAGGTTTTAGTTTCGCAAGATCCTGTGCGAGTAGTTGGCAGAGCGTGGATTCGTCAGCACTTAGTTCGTGGTAGAGCAGGGGGATCTTTTTCTTTTGCAGATGGTTACGGAAGTGACGCATAGCCGCAAGGAAGCAGACGATGCGGTGTTTGTTCGACCGCACATGGGTGGATTCCTCACTTGCTTCGGCCATCCAGAAAAGATCAGATTGAGGATCGAAGTCAGCGGGCAAAAACCTTTCGTAATCAAGCTGGTCACCCAGCACCAAAAATAGGCGATTGCAGGACGATGGGGTGTCCGCCATGGAAAAACTCAGATTTGTTTAAGGGTGGCGAGTGCAGCAAGAGCACGAGCCCGGGCCTCGGAGTGATCCACACATGGCCCCGGATAATTACCATCCAGTTCCACCTCGCTTTCTGCGAGCACGGAAGGGGGAGCCATCCATGGACTGAAAACAAATTTCTTAGGCAATTTTTCCAACTCTGGAATCCATCGCTTGGCATATTCACCACGGGCATCAAATTTATCGCCCTGAGTAATAGGATTAAAAATACGGAAGTAGGGAGCGGCATCCGCACCGCATCCGGCGGCCCATTGCCAGCCCTGAGTATTGCTGGCGAGATCGGCATCCACCAGAGTATCCCAGAACCAGCGTGCTCCCTCCTGCCAAGGAAGGAGCAGGTGTTTTACTAAAAAGGAAGCAACCACCATGCGTACCCGGTTATGCATCCATCCAGTCTCGTAGAGTTGACGCATGCCCGCATCCACCATCGGATATCCGGTTTTACCAAACTGCCAGCGGCGAAGGTTATGGGGATCGTCCAGCCAGGGGAAGTTGGCATATTTCGGACGGAGTGGTTGGTCGGAAATACCAGGGAAGTGATAGAGCAAGTGGTAGGAAAATTCGCGCCATCCAATTTCCACCAAAAATTTGTTTTCTCCCCGGTGACTACCCTCATTCTCCGCCTGCAGAACTGCCTGACAGATCTGGCGGGGGCTTACCTGGCCCCAGGCGAGGTAGGGCGAGAGACGGGAGGTGCCATCCACCGATGGATGGTTCCTTCGGGTTGCATAAGACTGGGTGACCTCCTCGACGGTACGCTCAATCTGATGATGGGCCGCGGCTTCGGATACTTCCCAATGGTTGCCCAATTTTTGGTGCCAGGGATGCTCGGGGAGCAGCTCGAGCTTCGCAAGGGAGGACGGCGAGGAAATCCCTTTGGCAAAGCTAAGTCTGCGGGGATTATAGGATGCGGGTTCCCGGTAAATGATCGGGCGGGACTTTCGCCAGTAGGGAGTGAATACCTGAAAGGGTTTGCCGGTTCCATTCTTGGTTTCCCATGGTTCCTGTAAGAGGGAAGAGTTGAAGGACTCGGTGGAGATACCATGGATATCGCAGGCTTCTTCCACCGCTTCCTGGGTGGCAATGCCCGCGGGGTCGTAGCAGCGACCGTACAAAATAATATCTGCCTGATGTGCCTGGGCAATTTTAGGGAGTTCATCGGCGGCATTGCCGGCACTAAGCACGAGTTTGCTGCCTCTGGCTCCGATGGATTGATCGAGATCGGCGAGAGCATGGTGGAGCCACCAGCGTGATGCTGCCCCCGGGGACCAGGCACCACCTTCCTCTTTGTCCCAAATAAAAACAGGTATGATTTCCATGTCACCTTGCAGGGCGGCATCAAGTGCAGGGTGGTCAGCGAGGCGGAGGTCCTTTCGAAACCAGACGATTGCCCGTTTGCGGGAGGAAGAAGATTTGGCGATCATTAAGAAACTTTGGCACGTGACATTCCGCCGTCAACCTTGAGAATTTGTCCGGTCATGGAAGCTGCCCCGGGTGAATGTAAATACAAAGCGGTAGCGGCCACTTCCTCCACCGCAGGTAATTTCTTCAGGGGGTGTCTGCCCTCGATCATGGGGATCATTTTCTCGCCGCCCACCATGGCCAGTCCCATCTCTGTGGGAGTAAGCGTCGGCGCGATTACATTGACCCGTACCTTGGGTGCAAGCTCGGCGGCCAGGGCGATAGCAAACCCTTCCAATCCCGACTTGGCCGCGGAAATGGCACAGTGGTTGGGGAGACCCGTACGTGCGGCTACCGATGAAAAGAGAACTACGGAACCGGAGAGCCTGGGTAACAGGGCCTGAATCAAAGTGAAGGCATCGAGTACATTGGTTTTATATGCCTCCAGCATTTGCTCGGGCCGCAATCGTTTGAGTGGGCCGAGTACTACCTTACCGGCACAAAAAGTAAGGACGTCAATTTGTTCGGGCAATTGATCGAGGTAGGGGGTAGGATCGGCAACATCCCCGGTGATCCATTTGCAATTGGTGGGCATCGAATCCGGTGCAGTACGTGAAAGTGCATACACCTGATGTCCTGCGGCAAGGGAATGGTCGACCAGGGAACGGCCGATTCCCCGGGATGCTCCGGCGATCAAATGGGTGGGAGTGGATGACTGGTTGGTTATTTCCATCTAAATGAAACGATTGTTTGATTCTTTTGGATCATCTTTTTTGTGTGATCTGCTTGCCCTTTTTGAATTCCGTTACATATTTCAAAATCAGATATGACCAATCAGGGAGGAAAAAGGGAAGGGGCAGGGCGCCCCAGGGGGAGCAACCAGTATGGGGAGCCTACCCGCCCGGTTCGTCTGCCGGTCAGTCAGATCGAGCGGGTGCTCCGTTTTGTGCAGGATCGTGAGTATGCTTTACCGCTGTATGCCTGTGGAGTATCCGCAGGATTTCCCTC